>Ga0187857_10000517_pt1 | contig 46673 bp, 37 predicted proteins | sample June2016WEW_8_10_FD_132984 | JGI IMG/M metagenome (GOLD analysis project Ga0187857, IMG submission 132984) | Peatland microbial communities from SPRUCE experiment site at the Marcell Experimental Forest, Minnesota, USA - June2016WEW_8_100 | ecosystem: Environmental > Terrestrial > Soil >... | reverse complement strand
TCGCAGGCCCGAAAATAAATCCGCGGGACACCAGCGGATGCAGCCAGAACCCTTCCCGAATCACAAAATCACTAAGACTGGAGAGAATCTAAGTCGCGGAGTCCATTTTTCCGCAGCCTGCTAAGGATACTGCATCAGTGTAAAAATACAATGGCACGAAAGTAACCACTATGAGTTACTAAAGTGCTATGCGAAAATCTCGTTCATCTTCGCCCGAGTCGCCTGACTGCGAGACGGCTTCAAATATCGCATGGTGCTTTCCATGTCGGAGTGTCCCAAATACTCCTGCACAGTGCGAAGGTCCAACCCAGAACACAGGCAGCGGGTAGCGAACGTACTGCGGAATTTATGAAGCCAACATGTATCCGGGTCCAATCCTGCCCGCTTTGCGACAGCCTTTAGGCAGTCGAGGAAATCACGTTTCGGCTTGCACCCGGCGGTAGGGAATACAAGATTGCAACCTTTCACCAGTTTCGATCTAGACGGATTCAGAGCCAACAGAGACGTAACCAGTCTCTCGGGGATTGGGATTGTGCGAGCCTTGTAAGCCTTCGGTGCCCAGCTACGATCTGGTTTGTACGAGACCCGTGCGGTGTGATCTGTAAAGTTGATATCACTCCAGTACGTATGCATGACTTCCTGCTCCCTCATGCCCGTCATCAGAAAGAACTCGAACCATAGCCTTTCCTCTGGGTCACAAGCCGCAAACAGTTTGTCTAGTTCTTCCTGTTCGTAAATCTCAGGCTCGGGCAAGGTTGCCTTGGGCCAGTCGGACGGCTTCAACAACCCATCGGGTCCGCTCGTTTTCACACCTTGAGCCTTTAGGAAACTCACGACGATGCCAAACTTGTTGCACACGGTCACGGGGGCTTGGTCCTTTTCTTCACGAAGGAAGTTGGCGAATTTGAGCAGATCACGTTTGTCGATCTCTTCAACAGTCATCTTGTGGCAGGATTCAAGGAAATATTTCAGCGCTGTGCTGTAGCACCCGTGGCTGTTGTGGCGTCCGAAGTTGGCAGACCCCTTGTTCGTGTTGACCCGGAGCCGCACATCTTCGAGATAATGTTCGATGGCATCACGTAAAGGGGTGCCTGAGGGAGTGCCTGTGCCTGCTACGCTCACTGCCACGCCATGATTTACCGCATTGAGTTCCGCTTCCTTGCGTAGCCTTGCAGCACTGGCGTCCGCCGCATCCTTGCCGACTGAAATCCGTACCCGCTTCGTGCCTTCACGCCATTCCAACTGATAGCAACCTTCTGGGTGTCGTTCAGGGACTCCGTTGACCAACACCATATCCGGCTTTACACGCCCGTTCGCAGAAAGAACTACCGGACAATACCGCAACCCCGTGCTGGTTTGGACTCGCTTGGTGAGATTGACTTCCCGGTTCATGTGCCCTCCATCTCGTTCAAATGGTAGCACATGCGGTAGCAGTAGTCGATATCTTATTGAAAACTAAAGTAATGGTGCGGAAGGGGGGATTTGAACCCCCACGCCTTTCGGCGCCACCCCCTCAAGATGGTGTGTCTGCCAGTTCCACCACTTCCGCTTTAAGATCAACATTTTTGCAGACTGTTTGAGGGCGACCGAAGTCTGCTGCATGGCACAAGCCGGAATCCCCGATGGTCGCAGCTCAACGCTGCACCCGGCATCGTGCTTCCTAAGTCTTTATACACGGTCAAACGAGGCGGTTCAAGTTCGCCGGTGCTTGGCCCCGGGCGGTCCGGCGGTATATGCGGGTTTGACTGGAAAGGTTGACTGAAACGAAATGGGAAACCCGTTTGCTATGACCCGAGAGTCAGTAGCGACCTCCTTAGCCGCAGATGCCGTTGCGTAAGATGGAGGTAGAGCATTTCATCCGGGTTGGTTTTGGCGCGGATGATTCGGACGAGGTCCTCTTTTTCTTGTCTTCTCCACTCGCGTAATCGCGGCACTGCGGCCAGGACGAGCGCAAAATTCTCGAAGGCTGCCTTCTCCAGCGGTGTCCACGAAGACGTGCTGACGTCGAGTATTCGCTCGAGCGCGCGCCTCGAATGCTCGCGAATGCGGCCGGCATCACCGCCAAACTCGCGCGCCATCCGCCGGTTGACGCGCAATCCGATGTTGCGCGTTGAAAATCGATCCCACGTTCCCACCTCGCTGCCCGGCAACTCGTAGAACACGTGCCCCGACGCCAGCCGCTTCAGCGTGCGGGAGGGTGTCCGGTACTGGGGATCGGCAGCGATTCTTACTTCTTCTCGTTGCACCAATCTTTGGAGATCCGCGCTTCCCGGCCTGAAGCCCAGCTTTCGGTAGAACCAGAACGCGCCCGATTCGATCGCTTCCTGGTTTTCATGGCCCAGTTGATACGGATACACCGAGATGCATGTCGTTCCCATGAGGTGACACAGGCAGCGCAGTACTTGCGCGTAGATCCATCCCGCTTCGCCGCCGCGGAAAGTGTAGAAGGTGTTGAAACCGACCTCCATCCACTCGCAGAGGCCGATGGCTTCGACATAGTTAACTGGCACTCCGTTCTTCAGCGTCAAACCTGCGACATAGGCGCGCAGCGGCAGACGGCGATCGGGCGGCAGGTTCCAGAGATGGATGGAAACGCCGCGGGCTGCTTCGTGCGTTCCAAGACCGGCCCGCACCACTGACGCCGGATCGCCCAGCGTTGTGCCGTAAAGTTCGCGGTAGCGCACGAGCATGACCTCGCGGATCATATCCATGATTTCGTCGCCCTGCTTGCGCGAAAGCCTGGTCAGTTGCGGTGGACGCGTTGCCAACTCGCCGGCCAGCGACACCTGGCTGCGGCTGATGAGCGGTTCGCGGTGGTAGAAAACGCTCGGAACGGGCTTCCAGTTTCGCGTGCGCGTTAAGTCGGAGTTCCCGAGATTCCAACGCAGGGGGACGTGCAGAGATTCGTAGAGTTCAGCTTTTTGATTGGGCGGGAGCGGTAGATCGGCGAAACGCTGCAAGAGCCATGCAGGATCGGAGCTCTTTTTGCCCGCAGCGGCCTCGAGCCAGCGGCGCCAAGGTGTGTCGGCCTCTACATATGCGTCGTCCTCGAGCAAGGGCATGAAGCGTGGGCCGGTGGTGCCTAGCTCGCGCCCTGGGGCGTAGCTTTCCCAGGCGATTTCGACTTTGCCGGGCATGCGCTTGATTAGCCAGCCGGCTACGTCGAAGCTCAGTGTGTCTTCCATCTCGGTGCCGGCAATGCCGGAGACTTCGATGGGCTCGAAGTCGTCCATGTCGGCCCCGGCTTTGCGCAGAGCTTCGACCTTCTTACGTAAACTGTTCAGAATTCGCTCGGTGACGCGCACCACGGCTGGGACTTGCGGAAAGGCCCGCAGGAAAAGCAGCGCCTCGTGGAAACGGATGAGCGACGCCGGATCAGGGAAGCGCACAGCGTTAAGCCTGCTCAGCAGCTTCACGACGCTTGCGGCTTCGTGGCGGCCGAAGCGATAACGGCTGGCTTCGAGTTGGGTGAGTTGGCGATTGAGAGCGTTCGCTGGCATGAAAGATTCCCAATAAAGGGTACCTCATAGCTTGCCTGAGGAGGCGTTATAGAGATGACTCCGTGGGCTGGGCTGGGGCGGACGACACAAAGGTTGTGCCGGCGGCATCGCCGCCCAAGGGCAAAAGCCCGCATTTTAATTGGTCCTAATCGGCACGGCTGAATCCGTGCCCTGCCCAAGACCGTTTGTGGGACGAATTCTACTCGGCAGACACTGCCGCCCACTCATTCGCAAAGAACGCGAATGGGTGGGGCACCCGCCCATGCTATAATCTCACGTCGCCTGAACGTTTTACGTCGAGGCTGATCCTGTGATTTCCTCCGCGGGCGGAATCCGCAGTTCCCTGAATCAGAGCAATTCGAGTACTCTAGAGATGAGGTTGAGCTATGTCCGGCCATTCGAAATGGGCAACCATCAAACACAAGAAGGGCGCGCTCGACGCCAAGCGCGGCAAGATCTTTACCCGTCTCATCAAGGAAATTGCGATGGCGGCGAAGTCGGGGGGCGATCCCGACATGAACCCGCGGTTGCGCACGGCCATCCTGGCGGCGAAGTCCGAGAACATGCCGGCCGACAACATCAAGCGCGCCATCCAGCGCGGCACCGGCGAACTGCCGGGCGCGAACTACGAAGAATTTGTGCTTGAGGGCTACGGCCCAGGCGGCGTTGCTTTACTGGCGGAGATTTCGACGGATAACCGCAATCGTACGGTCAGCGAAATCCGGCATGTATTCGGGAAAAACAACGGCAACATGGCGGAAGCGGGCGCGGTCTCGTGGATGTTCCACAAGAAGGGCGACATCATCGTTTCCAAGTCGGCGGCCAAGGAAGACGACCTGATGAACATCATCCTCGAAGCGGGCGGTGAAGACTTGAAGGATGATGGTGAGAGCTGGGAAATCCTGACTGAGCCTTCCGCTTACGAGGGCGTGCTGGAGGCGGTGAAGAAGGCCGGCATTACGCCCATCTCCTCGAACGTGGGCATGATTCCACAGACCTACATCAAGCTCGAAGGGCAGCAGGCGGCACAGATGATCCGCCTGATGGAAGCGCTCGAAGATTGCGACGATGTACAAAACGTGCACGCCAACTTCGATATCGACCAAAAGCTTCTGGAAGAAGTTGCGGGCTGAGAAGTCGGGTGGTCGGGCCATCGGGTGATCGGGTCATCTGAGTTGCAAGAAGTGCTCCGTCTTTGAATTTCTATCGCCCGGATCGCCCGATCCTGCTCCCGATCGAGCGTCGACGGTTCCTGTGAAGTTTTCAACACGACTGAGGAAAAGTTTGTGGAAAACCAGGACCTTACTCTTGTAACCTTCTGCTAAGCAATAACTTCAGCATTCTGCACTGCATCGGGTGCTTGCTGTATTGATTCTCGCTAAGCATTGATCTCGGTGAAGATACGTCTCGACAAGTTGCTCGTGGATCGTGGCTTGACGACGTCGCGCGAGCGCGCCCAGGCCCTCATCCTCGCGGGAAAAGTTCTCGTCAACGAGCAGAAGATCGAGAAGGCGGGCGCATTGGTTGACTCCGGCTCATCGTCGGTTTTGCGCCTGCTGGGCGAAGATCTCCGCTACGTCAGCCGCGGCGGGCTCAAGTTGGAGAAGGCTCTCGAGCATTGGCGAATCGATCTCGATGGCAAGGTCTGTCTTGACGTCGGCGCTTCCACAGGGGGCTTCAGCGACTGCATGTTGCAGCACGGCGCTGCCAAGGTGATTGCCGTCGATACCGGCTATGGGCAGATGGATTTCGGCTTGCGCAGTGACCCACGCATACGGCTTTTGGAGAAAACCAACGCCCGCTATCTCGAACCCTCCGACATTGGCCAGGGGGTGGATTTCATTGCCATGGATGTTTCCTTCATTTCCGCTACCCTGGTGCTTCCGGCGGTAATTCGCGCCGCTTTTTGCGCCGACTTGCCTCGCAGGCGGAGACCGAGTTCGACTGCGCCCGCAGCGTCGGAGTTCGTTCGCCAGATTGTGGTACTGGTGAAACCGCAGTTCGAAGCGGGCAGAGAACTGGTGGGTAAAGGCGGAATTGTGCGCGACGAATCGGCACAGCGAGCGGCCGTGGCCAGGGTCGAAGCGGCGCTTTTAGACCTCGGATGCGCGCGCGCCGAATGGATCGAATCTCCCATCCTCGGTGGTGGCGGCGAGGGCAACCGCGAATTCCTGCTTCACGCGGAGTTTTTGGCGCCTGGCATCCAGTGATTCTGTACAATCGGAAGTCTGTCAGAAGAGACGCCGGAGCATAAATCCAGGGAGAAGCCCCGAGACATGTCCAAGTCTTCCCAAAGTCCGAAGCGCGGGAAAACCGTTGCCATCATTTCGAAGCCGGGCCGTCCCGAGCTGCGCGAAGCGCTGCCGACGCTCGAAAAATGGTTACAGCAGCACAATTACACGGTGGTGGTGGACCAGGAAAGCGCAGCTTATTTCTCGGCCACTGATGTGATGCCGCGATGCGACTTGGCGAAGCGGTCGCCGAATCTGGCTCTGGTGCTTGGCGGCGACGGGACCCTGCTTTCGGCGGCGCGCGCGGTTGCGAAGACCGGAACGCTGATCCTCGGCGTCAACCTGGGTACGCTTGGATTCATGACTGAGCTTGCACTGGGTGATCTGTATCCCGCTCTGGAAGCGATTGGGAAAGAGCACTACATCGTGGACAGCCGGTCCATGCTGAGTGGCTCGCTGATCAGACGCGGCAAGACCCTTGCCACACACGCCGCCTTGAACGAGGTGGTGGTGAGCAAGAGCGCCATCGCGCGCTTGAATCACTTCGAGCTTTTCGTGGACGCGGAATTCGTCTCCAGTTACAGAGCCGATGCTCTGATCATCGCCACGCCAACCGGATCTACCGCTTATTCTCTTGGAGCGGGAGGGCCGATTCTCCACCCGGATGTGGATGCATTCCTCGTTACGCCGGTTTCGCCCCACGGATTGACGCACCGTCCGGTGGTGGTGCGCGATACGGTCGAGATTGAAATCCGCGTCAAGACGGGAAAGGAGGAAGCGTACCTGAGTTTCGATGGGCAGGTCGGCATGCCAGCGCGAGTCGGCGATATCGTGCGCTGCGTCAAGGCGGAACATCCTACACGGCTGTTACGTTTTCAGAAGACATTTTTCGGAGTGCTCGCCACGAAGCTCAAGTGGGGAGAACGGTAACGGCGCGTTGTTGGCGGTGACGAACTTTCTGGGGTCGCTGTAGCTGCGGTCTGTAAGTGCTGGCGCCTTGGGATCATTTCCGCGCGATCGACAACGTCAAAATTCCCTGGATCTTAGTCCAATCGTCGGTTTCGGCGTTGAGCTCGGCTTCCCTTCGTTGGCCGGAATAGCGCGGATCGAGCAACCAGAGTTTATGGATTACAAATTCTCGCTCTCCCATGTCGTAAGCGCGGCCTTCATCGTAGGTAGCTCCATACAACACGTAGATGTGTGATTTCCACTTGAGGAGCATGGGCTGCTGGTCCATCAGCGTTTTGACGATGAGGTTGGGGACAATCGAGCTTTTCGGGAAATACTCCGCGCGGACCATGATGGACAGGCCGTCGCCCAAGACATGCCTTCCCTGCAACTTGGCACTCAGTTCCTTCAAGGACGCCGGAGCCGAGAGCACGGCGTCTTCAAGGCCAGAGTCTTTTCCGCAGCATACGTCCCTGTCGGGGAGGATGGTCTCCAGCGCCGTTGCGAGTACCGCCGATGCTTCTGCCGACGACGCCGTCAACAAAGGCAGATTGGCGACGTAGACTTCTTGATTGTGGAGAAACCATGTACCGGGCGATGCGTCCTGAGCAAAGGCCGATACTGTGGCTATGCAAACCAGCGCCAAACACGTGCAGAGGGCCTTCGCGGTCAAGTAAGGGCGCTTGATCCTAGATAAGAGGAATTCTTTCAAGGCCGCCTCCACGCGAAAACACCTACTCCTATACTGGACCGGACACCGGCAGAAAAACAGTTACTAAAGTCAAAACTCTGTCTTCAATTGGTCCTGCAAGGTCTCGCGCCGCCGGATCACTTTCGCCTTCGCGCCATCCACCAACACTTCGGCGGGACGGCCGCGCGTGTTGTAATTCGATCCCAGCACCGAGCCGTAGGCGCCTACGTCGAGAATGGCCAGCAGATCGCCTTCGCTGACCAGGGGAAGTTTTCTGTCACGTGCGAAAAAGTCGCCCGTCTCGCAGATGGGGCCGACCACGTCGGTGATCTCGGTTGCGCGTGATTTGCGGGTCAGCGGAACAATCTCGTGATAGGCACCGTACAGCGAAGGACGCAGCAGATCGTTCATGGCCGCATCGACAATTAGAAAGCGCTTGTGGTCATTCGTTTTGCGATAGAGGACGCGTGTCAGCAACACGCCCGCCGGTCCCACGATAGAACGTCCCGGTTCGAGCAGCAGATGCAACTTCAAGCCGCGCAAGGAACGCAGCACTGCTTTCGCGTATGCCGCAATCTGTTTCTCAAAGTTCTCCTGCTCTCCCTCGTACGAAATGCCCAAGCCGCCGCCAGCGTCGATATAGCGAATGTCGTGACCTTGCCCGCGCAGTGTGCGCACCAGACCGGCCACGCGCTCGAGCGCCTCTCGAAATGTGCTGACATCGGTGATCTGCGACCCGATGTGGACACTCACTCCGGCCACTGTCATGTAAGGTTGCTTTGCGGCTTGCGCGTAGAGCGTCCGCGCCTCGGGAATCGGTACGCCGAATTTGTGCTGATGCAGTCCGGTTGAAATATAGGGGTGAGTTTTCGTCGAGACATCGGGATTGACCCGCACTGCGACCGCCGCTCGTTTTTTCAATCGGGTCGCGGTTGCCGACAGCAAGGTTAATTCCGAAGCGCTTTCGATATTGAAGAGCAATATTCCCGAGCGGAGGGCGAGTTCCAGCTCCTCCGCGCTCTTACCCACGCCGGAAAACACAACCTTGCTGGCAACTCGGCCGGTGGACTTCCGGCTTACGCGCAGAACTCGTTGCAGTTCTCCGCCAGAAACCACGTCGAAGCCGGCCCCTTCGCCGGCCACCAGGCGCAAAATCGCGAGCGTCGAATTGGCTTTGACCGAATAACACAGCGTGTGAGGAATGGAATGAAAAGCGCGATCGAAGGCTTTCACGCGCGCGCGGATCATCGCCGCGGAATAAACATAAAGCGGAGTTCGGTGGCGCGCGGCGAGGCTTTCGAGGGCCACGCCCTCGCAGTAAAGCTCGTCGCAGGAGAGATTCGTGGCGCGCGCTCGCGAAGTCGCGCCACGATAGGCAAACGCGGGTGGGCGTAATGCTTGCGATGCGCGTACGTGCTTCACTTGCGTTTATCCGGGCCGGATTTCACTTTGATGGCGACCACCGTCTGATCGTCGAAGGCGTCCACACCGGCGGCGTGCTCAGTAACGGCCTTGAAGATCTCGTTTACCACGCAGTCCGCCGATTTAGTCGCGCAGCCGGCGACGATCGCTTGCACACGCTCCGGCCCAAACGATTGACCGTGCCGGTTGCGTGCGTCGAGAATGCCGTCGCTGTAGAACACGAAGAGATCGCCCGGCTTGGCCTTGAAGTCGAATTCGTCGTAATCGGTTTCGTCGAACAGTCCGAGCGGCAGCCCCGTCGCCTCGATAAACTCGACTTTCTCGTCATGACAATAGATTGGCCGCGGCAAGCCTGAATTCGCCACCAGCAGCGTGCGCCGCTCGTCGTCCCACACGGCGTAGATGATCGACACAAACTGCGCCGCAATCCGGCGTTCCGCCAGGGACAGATTCACCGCGGAAAGCATTTCCGCCGGGCCCGGCTCAACCGGCGCGTGGGAACGCAGAATGCCGCTGACCAGCGCGGCATAAATCGCAGCCGGCGCGCCTTTGCCGCTCACGTCTCCAATCGCGATTCCCAGGCGCGACAATGAATACGGGAGGAAATCGTAGAGATCGCCGCCAATGGCGCGGGCCGGAACAAACTTCGCCTCGACTTCGAGATGCTGCATCTTGGGACTCGAATTCGGCAGCAAGCGAAACTGCAGTTCGCGCGCCAGCGCCAGATCTCGCTCCAGCCGCTGCTCTTGCCGGGCAATCTGTTCGTACAAGCGCGCGTTTCCAATGGCGATCGCAAGCTGCGCCGCGAGCGTGGTCAGTGTGCGCTTGTGATCCTCGGTGAAATAGCCGCGGCGAGTGTGCTCGAGATCGAGGACCCCGATCACTTTCTCCTGGTAGATCAGCGGAACCGCAAGTTCCGAGCGCGTCTCCGGATTCACCGCGATGTAGCGGGAACTCTTGGCGACGTCTGGCACCAGGACCGCTTCCTTGGCTTGCGCGGCGTAGCCCACCACTCCGCGGCCCATCGGGATGTCATGCTTCAGATGCAATCTTTCTTCGAAGCGCTGCGAGAAGCGGTGTTGCAGTTTCTGTCCCGTCTCATCCACCAAGAGAATGCTGAAGATCTGGTACTCGATCAAACGGTTGAGCAGTTCGGCGATGCGTTTGAGCAGTTGATCCAGGTTCAGAATCGACGTAAGCTCGCGCGCAATCTCGTTCAGCAGCAGGAGTGTGCGAGCCTGACGAGTTGTGCGCGTGTGCAGTCGCGCGTTCTCGATGCCCACCGCCATGCGCGACGCGATCAGCGTCAGCAAGCGTTTGTGCTCTTCGGTGAAGTAACCCTTCTCACGCGCCTCAATGTCGATTACGCCAATCACCCGATTCTTGACGATCAGCGGGATGGCAAGCTCGGAGTGAACATTGGGCACGCCCTCAAGGTAGAAAGCTTCCTTCGTTGCATCGGCGACGAGCACAGCCTGGCGAGTCTCCGCGGCGCGCCCCGTAACGCCCTGACCGACTTTTACGCGCAGGCGGTCGGCGACTTCCGGCGGATACCCTACATGGAAGCGGAGGTACAGTTCCTGCCGCTGCTCGTTGAGCAACAGAATCGCGAAAATTTCGTAGTCAATGACCTTGCGTACCAGTTCCGCTACCCGCCGCAGCGTGGTTTCCAGGTCGAGCGTGGTGTTGACCACGTCGGCCACTTCCAGCAGGAGGGGCTCCACCTCGGAAGCGCGCCCCGTTTGCGCGGCGATCGTTTTCACAGGTTTCATTCTAGCAGCCGATCGGAACGGCCCTTCAACGGTCTCCATTTGTAACTTGCGATTTGTAATTGGTAATTGAAAATCGAAAGCGTTGGCCCTTAAAATTACAAATTACCAATTACAAATTCTCCAGCACGCATATATCCGGGAGATTGCGGTAGCGTTCGGCATAGTCCAGGCCGTAGCCGACCACGTAGGCATCGGGAATGGTGAAGCCGATGTATTGCGCCTGGATCGGCTGCTTGCGGCGTGATGGCTTGTCCAGCAAGGCGGCAATGCGCATCGATCTTGGTTGGTGCGCCTGCAACAGCTTGGTAATGTAGTTCAATGTGAGGCCGGTGTCGAGGATGTCTTCGACCAGAATTACGTTTCGGTCCGCCAGTGACTGATCCAGGTCTTTGGTCAAACGGACTTCGCCCAACGAATCCCACGCAGCGTGGCCCGCCGGATCTTCTTTGGCAGTGGGGCGGTTGCCGTAGCTCGAAACCCCGATGAAGTCGAAGGTGGAGTCGAGCGGAACCTGACGCGCAAGATCGCTCAAAAAAACGGCCGCCCCTTTGAGAACGCCCACGAAGATAATCGATTGGCCGCGGAAATCGCGGGTAATCTCTTCTCCCATTTGGGCAACTCGCTGGGCAATGGTTTCGCGTGACAGCAATACTTTGAGTCCGGGCATTTGAGCACCATCTTATACACGAGTTCAGGCGCAACCGAAAGCTAGAGAGACCACGGGCTGCTTCCGAGCTGCTTTCGGCTGACGGACGAGACGCTCGTCCCCACACGCCCATCCCGACACAGCAAGTCCGGATTCGCTATAGAATGCTAATTCACACTTTACCTTCGGAGCGATTGTGAACCTTCAAGGAATTCAACTTACATGGCTTGGCCACTCCACCTTCCGCGTCCAGACACCGGAAGGGAAGACCCTCTACATCGATCCGTGGATTGCCGGTAATCCCAAGTGCCCGGAGAGCGAGAAGAACGTCAAGAAAGCCGACGCGCTGATCTGCACCCACGGGCATGGCGATCACATTGGTGATGCGGTCGACGTGGGCAAGAAGCTCAATCCGATCGCCGTCGGCATCTTCGAGCTCTGCCTGTGGCTGCAGAAAAAAGGCGTCAAACAAATCGCCCCCATGAACAAGGGCGGAACCCAAACTGTCGCCGGAGTAAAGATCACCATGGTGCACGCGGTGCATTCCTGCGGGATTCAGGATGGCGACCAGATCATCTACGGCGGCGAAGCCTGCGGCTACGTGCTCGAGTTCTCGAACGGAGTCAAGCTTTACCACGCGGGCGATACCAACGTCTTCAGCGATATGGCCATCATCCGCGACCTCTACGCGCCCAAGATTGCCATGCTGCCGATCGGCGACCTTTTCACCATGTCGCCGCGCGAGGCTGCCTATGCCTGTAAACTGCTGCAACCGGAAACTGTCATTCCCATGCACTTCGGTACGTTTCCGCAGCTGACGGGAACACCCGCCGAGTTGCAGAAACTAGTGCCGGAAGTGGAAGTGTTGGAAATGAAACCGGGGAAGACAATTTCATAAGGTCATAATCGCGACACTTTTTCACTGCAAGGAGCAACATGACTGATCAAGCGGCAAAACGGGACTGGCGTATGGGCGGAATTACGGTTCCTGAAGTCGAAGAGTACCTGTACGCCATGCTGCCGTCGCGTGACGAAGTCCTCGCCGAGATGGAAGTTGACGCCGGCAAGAACGATGTGCCCATTGTCGGCCCAGCCGTCGCTCGCGTGCTTTATCAACTTGCAGTTATCAGCGGCGCGAAGAAGGTCTTCGAAATGGGCTCGGCCATCGGCTATTCCACGATCTGGTGGGCGCGCGCGGTGGGCGAGGGCGGACGCGTCGTCTACACCGACGGTGACCGCAAGTGCTCGGAAAAAGCGCGCCGCTATTTCGATCGTGCGGGCGTCAGCCAGCGCATCACGGTGCGCGTCGGCGACGCGCTCGAAATTCTTTCCGAGGAGAAGGAAGCCTACGACATCATCTTCAACGACGTCGATAAGATCGACTACCCGCGCGCCTTTCGTTTAGCGCTTCCGCACATGAAAAGAGGCGGCCTTTTTATTACGGATAACGTTCTCTGGAAAGGCAAGCTCCGCCGGCCCAACCCTGACGCGCAAACCAAAGCCATCCTCGAATTCAATAAACTAATCTATGAGTCGCAGGATCTGTTTACCACCATCTTGCCCATTCGCGATGGAGTTTCGGTTTGCGTGAAGATGTAGGCGGGCCGCGTTCGTTCGCCAGGCGACTTGGGCTGGTTCGGGTAGTCGGCCCTCAGCGGCTAAAGCCGCATATTTGGCGGGCTCTAGCGGCACGGCTGAAGCCGTGCCCTTTCAAGGCTCTCCGTGAACCGACTAAATCAGAGTTCCCCTAACGTAGGGTGCTAGAATGATCGGTTTCCGATACTAGACGATGAAGGCCCTGACACCTTTGCCTGTCCAACAGATTCCCGAAACTCTGCCACGTACCCAGGCCCACGCGCGGCCCGACTCCTGGAGCGATGTTTTGGTCGTGGGCGCCGGCCCTACGGGCATGGCGTGCGCCATCGAGGCGCAGAACGCGGGTTTTAAGGCCACCATCATCGACAAGGGATGCCTGGTCAATTCCATCTATCACTATCCGACCAACATGGTGTTCTTTACCACGCCGGAGTTGCTCGAGATCGGCGATATTCCTTTCACCACAGCGCTGGCTAAGCCCACGCGGCTGGAAGCGCTCGAATATTACCGGCGTGTCGCCGAGCACTTTCACTTGCACATCCGTCTGTACGAATGGGTAAAGACTATTACGGGTGAGGACGGTGACTTTCGCGTCACCACCACCGACCGGCACAGCGCCATTCACGACTACCGCGCGCGCAAGATCGTGGTCGCCACCGGCTACTACGATCTCGCCAACGAAATCGATGTGCCCGGTGAAGACCTGGACAAGGTTTTCCATTACTACCGGGAACCGCATCCTTATTTCGACACCGACGTAGTTGTGGTCGGCGGCAAGAATTCGGCGGCGGAGGCGGCTCTGGATTTGTGGCGGCATGGGGCGCGCGTCACGCTTGTCCATCGCGGTGCGCAGATGCACCAGCACGTCAAATACTGGGTCCGCCCCGACATTGAAAACCGCATCAAAGCTGGCGAAATTGCGGCGCACTTCAACAGCACGCTGCACGAAATCGGCGGCGACTATGTGGTGGTGCGAACTCCGTCGGGCCCGCTTCACCTGAAGAATGATTTTGTATTCGCGCTCACGGGATATCATCCCGACTACGATTTCCTGCGCAGCGTGGGCATCGAGCTTTCCTCCGAACAGATGCGTCCGGTCTGCGACCCGGAGAATCTGGAATCGAATGTTCCGGGGATCTATGTGGCCGGAGTGATTGTCGCGGGCTCGCGGACGAATGAAATCTTTATTGAGAATGGCCGTTTCCACGGCAAACTGATCGCCGCCCATATCAGCGAGAAGCTCGGCCGCGGCAACCCGAATATTCCTCTTGACTCGACTTAACGGAACCTGACGCCGATCACCACGTCGAAGAATGGGTCTTCCTCAATCATGGCAAAGGGAGCAGGGAAGTGTTCACGCTGGCGCGGGTGAAGTAGGGCTGTCGGGATTCCCGGCGGTTAACTTGGAAGGTATTAACCCGTGTTTACCACTACCCCCCCTCCCCCCTGCTACTGGAATCATGGGGTTAGGTGGTGTCGAGCCGCCAAAATCTAGAGCGCAAATGACTTATTTTCAAAATATTCCGGAATAAGGACTTAGCTCGAATTTTCGCTTAATTCTAACTAAAATTCAGAGTCTTGGAGGTGGGCTGACGTCCGCTCATTGCCTCAATATGATTATCAAAGAGTTACTTGCCCCGATGGGGCTGGAGCAGATTCGAGTGCGGCCCTGGGACGAGCATAGCTCGACCCTGCTACAGGTCACGAGCCGTTCTCGCGCTGATTGGGTCGGTTGTCTGTGATGGCGATCACTGGATAATTGTGATGAAAAAAATGCCCTGAAGAATGTGGCGGTGCGCACACCCACACGTTCGCAAACAACGCTAATGTGTGGGGCACCCGGCAGAAACTGACCAGCGGGGTTCCCCGCGTCTACACACGAGGAACTCGGAGACAGAACTCTTGGCCTTGGAATAATCCCCACATGCTTCATGATTGAGGATACGAGAGGACTCGCGTCTGCTTAGGTGCTGTCAGCACCCGCCCCTTGCAAAGAACGCAAGGAGCGGGCCACCCCCATCCTCCCACCCCATCCTCCCACCCCCATCCTCCTACCCCGATCTGAAAATAAGGCCTTTACGCAGCGATAAATCGCTGCGCCACCCAAAGTCACGTGCGGAATCGTGGTTTATACTGACTCCATGTCGGGGACTGGGGACAAGACGTTTTATCTGGAAACTTTTGGCTGCCAGATGAATGCGCACGACTCTGAAAAGGTCGTGGGGACGCTTTTGTCGCAGGGGTACCGGCAGGTTCCTACGGTGGAAGAGGCGGGGCTGGTGCTTTATAACACCTGCTCGATTCGCGATAAGGCGGAGCAGAAGGTCTTTAACCGGCTGGCGGATTATAAGAAGTATCGGGCGCAGGGGAAACAGTTTGGCGTGCTGGGGTGCGTGGCGCAGCAGGAGGGGGAGAAGATTTTTGAGCGCGCTCCTTATGTTTCGCTGGTGTGCGGGTCGGCTTCTTACCGGAATCTTCCGTCAATGCTGGTGCAGCTCGAGACTGGATCGTCGCGGGTTACCGGGCTTGACGATCGGATGACCGACGCGTGCTTTGAGACCGAGTTCACGGCGCGCACTAATCCGCATCGCGGCTACATTACGATTATCGAAGGTTGCGACAAGTTCTGCGCCTACTGCGTGGTGCCTTATACGCGCGGCAAGGAGCGCAGCCGGACTTCCTCCTCTGTGCTTAACGAGGCGCGGCAACTGGTGGACTTGGGCTATACGGAGATTCAACTGCTCGGGCAGAACGTTAACTCTTATCGCGATCCATCTGGAAATAAGACGTTTGCCGAGCTGCTGGCGGCGGTTGCTTCGGTGGCTGGAATTCGGCGGGTGCGGTTTACTACTTCGCATCCTCGCGATTTTGGACGCGATATTGTCGATGTGATCGACTCCGTGCCTGCGCTTTGCGATCATGTGCATTTGCCTGTGCAGAGCGGATCTACCCGCGTGCTGGATGCCATGCAACGGCTCTACACCCGGGACGAGTACCTGGAACGCATTGGCTGGATTCAGGCGGCTCGGCGCGATATATCTGTTACTAGCGATCTCATTGTTGGATTTCCGGGCGAGACGGAACGGGAGTTTGAGGAGACGCTGTCGTTGATGGATATGGTTGGATATGACAGCGTTTTTACTTTTAAGTACTCTCCGCGGCCGAACACTCCGGCTTTGCGGCTGGAGGATGCGATCTCGGATGGGGAGAAGGCCCGGCGGCTGGCGGTGCTGAATGACTTGCAGAAGCAGATTGGGGCGCGGCGCAATCAGCGGCATGTTGGGGACGTGCTCGAGGTGATGGTGGAAGGGAAGAACCCGCGCGGGCAGTGGATGGGGCGGACTTCGCAGATTAAGGTGATGAATTTTACGGTTCCTGCCGGGGTTGAGCTTAAATCGGGGAGCTACGTTGGGGTGCGCGTTACTGGGAGCTTTCCGAACAGCTTGGTGGGAGAGATGGCCGGCTAATCGCAGCGCTAGATACCGTGGAGGAACGGGATTTTTCGGCCGTCCTGCCGGAAGGGGCGCCCGGCGCTCCATTTGCTGGATTTGAGGTTCTTATGGAAGTGGAAATGAAAATTCGCGGGCTGATGATGGATCCGGTTTCGAACATGCCGATTGTGCTGCTCAAGGACGTGGGCAGCGACGTGGTGCTCCCGATCTGGGTGGGGGTGTACGAGGCCAACGCCATTGCGCTTGAAATTGAAAAAGTCAACACGCCGCGACCGATGACCCACGACTTGATCAAGAACGTTCTCACCGGACTGGACGCGCTGGTGCACAAAGTGGTGGTCACGGAACTGAAAAACGATACCTTCTACGCCGTGATCTGGTTGGAAAGGGAAGGACACGTGATCAGCATCGACTCCCGTCCGTCAGACGCGCTGGCGCTGGCGCTGCGCGTGGATTGCCCCATCTTCGTGGAGGACGAGGTTCTGAAGAACTCCAAGCAGGCCTCCAATCCTGTTCCTGCGGTTTCGAGCGAGGAGCTGCGCAAGTGGCTGGAAGACCTTGGCGATGATGACCTGGGCAAGTACAAGATGTAGGAAGACGGCTCTCAGCTCTCAGATGTCAGCTCTCAGTAAAGGCCGCGCCTTCGGGCCTTTCAAATTACTAATTACAAATTACCAAATTACCAATTCCCCTCATGCCTGATTCCGCCGAACAGCTCCAGCGTCTTTATCTTGCGGGATTCGAACTTCAGACTTTTGAACGCTATCCCAAGTGCATTGGCGTGATACGCGAGAACTGCGTCGCGTTGCTTGTTCCGGGGGTGGACGGCTTGCAAATCCTTGGCACTCCGGGCTGGCGCATGGGCGAAGTGATGGGCGTGCTCACTGAAAGGGAGGGCCGCAAAGTCTTTCAGGCGAAGACGGAAATCGTGGGGGCCACGCCGGAGCGGATTGAGGCATTGCGGAAATTCGGCGAGGAGCTTAAGGAACTGCTGCACAAGGACTCGGGGCGGCCAGAGCCCTAGTTTACTGAGTTAACATAATACCTGTTATCGGACATTGCTGGTATGACGGCCACTTCATACCCCCTCAAGGACGTACACGGCCCAAGGAGCGATCTCTACCTCACTCACCCAGCTGTACGGCTCATCTCCCCGCGCCAGCGGCTCGTACTTCCCCAGCAGCCGCAGGCGGGCTTCTTCGAAGACTTCTCGGTATGACTCCTCGGTCCACAGGATGTCCTCGACCGGGCGCGGATCGGCGTGGTCGGTCACGATGATGCGAACTTTGTCGCCCGACTTCGCCAGTTGGTTCTCGGCAAAATCTTTCGTCGAAAACGATGCCCACTCGTCGGTGTAGATTTCGGGTCTGGAGACGATCAGCACCAGCTTTCCTTCATGGTTTAGGAGGCGGCCCAGGTCCTGCAGGATGCGCAGCTTGGTTTGGCGACCCGCGATGTTGTCGAAAGTGAAGGCGGCGAGAACGAGATCATAGGCCCCGGATTGAAACCCGCTCAGGTCGTCGCCGGGAACGTCGTTGCTTTCGTCGTGGCTCTGAACGTCGCCGCTCTGAATCAGGCGGTAGTCGCCGGAGGGGTCCAGTTCGCGCGCTTTGCGGATCATATCCTCGGCTATATCAACTCCGGTCACCTCGAAGCCGAGTTGGCGCAGGAAACGCGTGGAGCGCCCTGCGCCGCAACCGAAGTCCAGACTTTTGCGGCCGCTGACATGCTCGCCGAGGATGGCCGGGATGTCGCGATATGCCAGGTGGTAGGTGTTCTTGAACTCCAATGAGGCGTAGGCTTGGGCGCGGATGTCATCTTCATAGCAGTTGGCGAAGGTCACGAACTTCCTTTCCGGTGGGGACTTCACCGGTCATTCTCCGGCGAGAGTATACTGCGCTGCGCACGCTTCGTCTGTGACTTCGTGGGGAGCTGGCGTCGTCGTTTAGGTGGACGGGCGAGGAGGCCCGTCTCTCCACAATATGACTCATTACGCGGAAAACACGATCTTCGGGTGAAAAAGGGTTCCGGCGATTCTGGTTGCGATTGCTATTAGGTCGCGCTGGCCGTGGAAGACTTTTACCTGGGGAGCGCGCGACATTTCCGGCAGATTTACGGCGCGACCACTGCGGATTAAGGCGACGCTTTCTTCACTGGCGGTGACGCTTGGCAACTGCGGCAATAACTTTCTGGGATGGACAAGCATTGTGAGCGCAAACGACTCAGCGCTTCCCTGCTGCATTGCGGCTTCTAATGCCTGGAGGGAGTGGGCGTCTTCGATGGTGAATTCGGCGACGGCGGTGCGTTGCAGGCTGGCCAGATGTGCTCCGCAGCCGAGCTTCCGGCCCATTTCGTGGGCCACCGACCTTATGTATGTGCCCGAGGCCACGCGGGCGCGGAAGCTGGCTTGGTCGGTGGTGGTGCCTAGAATCTCGAATTCCTTGATTTCCACTTGCACCGGCTTAAGCACAACCACCTGTTTTTTACGGGCTAGTTTGTAGGCGGGGATTCCGGCAATTTTCTTGGCGGAAAAGGGCGGGGGCGTCTGCTCGATGGCGCCATGAAACCGGGTAGCGATGGCGCGGACTTCAGCGCAATTTATCTGCACGTCCTGCGGCGGCGTTGTGGGCTCGCCATCGGCGTCGTAGGTGTCGGTGGCGAAGCCGAAGCGAATCACGCCTTCGTACGTCTTCTCGGAATGGGCGTAGAACTGCGCCAGGCGGGTGAGGTTGCCTAGGACTACCGGCAGGACTCCGGTGGCTGAGGGATCGAGAGTTCCTAGATGACCGACCGCGCGCTGCCCGAGAATTCGGCGCACGCGATTGACCACGTCGTGCGAGGTGAGGCCGGGCGGTTTATCGATGACTACGACGCCGTTCATGAGGATTTGTAATCTGGTAATTTGTAATTGGTAATTTGAGCTCCAATCGTTGCCGTATTCGCGATCTTGCTTCCAGATTACCCATTACAAATTACAAATTGCCAATTAAATGATTCCTCTTCGCGACGATCAGCCCATTTTCTCGACACCGTTCGTCAATTATTTCTTGATCGTGCTGAACTTGGTGGTCTTTCTTTGGGAGCTTTCGGTCGGGATGCAGAGCCATCGGGCGCTGAATTCATTTATGGTTGAGTTTGGCGTGGTTCCTCACCACGCGCTGGCTGTGCTGACCGGGCACTCCTACGCCCCAGTGGCCACGGCTATTTTGCCGTTGTTTACTTCGATGTTTCTGCACGCTTCATTCTTACACGTGGCTGGGAACATGCTTTTTCTGTGGATCTTCGGCGACAACATCGAAGACTACCTTGGACACTTCACATATCTGGTGTTTTACCTGGTAGTTGGAGTGGCGGCGGGCGTCACGCACATTCTGCTGAACCAAGGCTCGCGCGTACCTAGTGTGGGCGCGAGCGGGGCGATTGCCGGGGTGATGGGCGCGTACTTTATCCTGTATCCGCGGGCGCGTGTGCTGATCTGGTTTCCGCCTATATTTTTCTTTCACGTTCCGGCCTGGCTGATGCTTGGCTATTGGTTCGTGGGAAATTTCCTGAGCGGCACTGCTACTGCCATCGCCGAAACCAGCCAGACTTCGGGCGGGATTGCTTTCTGGGCGCATGTGGGAGGCTTCGTCGCGGGTGTGGTCATGATTAACGTATTTCGGGAACGGCCGCAACGGTATCGGTATGGGACTTGGTGAGAAGCTCTCAGCTGTCAGCTCTCAGGAAACGCCATGACCATCAATACCTACGGCTGAAAGCCGATCTCGGCCGGTTTGCGGATTTAATCAGCGGCGCGGTTCGGGCGCGGGACCTGGAGGCAGGACCTCCTGCTCCCCTACATTCACCTTGTGGCGGGTGACGAACCATACGGCTGCGGTCCAGGTGGGAAAAAGATCTGCGGCAGGAATTAGTTTCGCTGCCGCCGTCGGCAAGAAGGCCCAGTGCCATCCGAGCAGACGAATCATCACGAAGGCGACGATGAGGTCGAGCACTGAGTCGGCGGGAGACACGGCTCCCTCGGCAAAGAGTGGAAACGCCACTATCTGAAGGGCGTCGGCGGCGATGGCCACGGCCCACGCTATACGATGCTCCGGTTTCAGCGATCGGAAGTACTCGAGGAATGACATGTCCTTGCTCGGTCGTTGGTGGTTAGTCGTTAGTCGTCTGTCGTTAGCGAACAACAAACCAGGCCGTCCGCCTTTTAGATGCTCATTCAAGCACCCGGGTCGCTATCGCGGTCCTCCCAAAACAATCCGGTAGAGGCGGGGCCCGGCCCGCGGCTTACTATACGGCGGGAGACGCGGCAAGCCGCGTTTCTGCGGGAACTTCTTTGTTACAGCGTTCCGCTTGAGGGCATCACCACGATTTTTTCTGCGGTTGTGTTTTCGGGCAAGAGCAGGGCGTCGACTACCGTGCGGGCTACGGTTTCGGCGGACATCATTTTGCGCCTGGGGGCTTTTGGCCAGAGCGCGTCCCAGATCGCCGTATCGGTTGCTCCGGGCATGAGGGCAATGACGCGAATGCCCTTCGGCCTCAACTCTTCGCGCAAAGTGTTGGTAAATCCCAGGGCGCCGTGCTTCGACGCGTTGTAGGCTGCCGAGCCGGGGAATATACGCTCGGCGGCGATGGAGAGATTGTTTACGATCGTGCTGCCGCGCTTCATCACGGCTAAGGCCGCTTGCGTCATGAGGAACAGGCCGTTGAGGTTGGTGTCAACCACCTCAATCCAGGTGGGGTAGGGTAACTCGGCGACGGTGCGATTGGGATGTCCAACGCCGGCATTGTTGATGAGGATATCGAGGGGCTGGCGCAATCCGCGGACGAGCGCGAAGAGGTAGTCGACCGAGTCGGGGCTGCGGATGTCGCAGCAGTGCGCCAGTACCGGAACATTTAGTCTTTCCGGCAATCTCGCCGACTGGAGCCTGTCCAGTTCAATACGCGCTTTGGCCAAGGCGCGCTGGTCCCGGCCGGTGATAATCAGATTGCATCCTTCACACGCCAGCGCGCGGGCGATGGCGAGACCGATGCCGCGGTTGGCGCCGGTGATGAGGGCGAGGTGGCCGGCGAGTATCGGTTTGCGCGGCGTGGAATTACGTTTTGACATGTTGTGTTTCTCAGCTTATTCCATCGTCCGCTGGACTACGATCACGAAGTCCCGCGTATTCAGGAATAGCTGCCGAGCTCTGCGCTCGGCCTGGACGGGCGGGGACGCCCGTCGCTCCATGAGCACGGCTCCACATCACACCCCATTGGTGCGCTGGCGGATCAGCGAGAGGAATTCGGTTCGCGTTTCCTCTTCGCTGCGGAAGCTGCCGAGCATGGACGAAGTTACCGCGGACGAGTGCTGTTTCTCTACGCCCCGCATCATCATGCACAGATGCCGGGCCTCGATGACAACGCCAACGCCTTGCGGATCGATGGCGTTCTGGATCGCCTCTGCAATTTGCGTGGTCAAGCGTTCCTGGATCTGCAGGCGGCGCGAGAAGGCGTCGATGAGGCGCGGTATTTTGCTCAGGCCGATCACTTTTCCGTTTGGAATATAGGCCACATGCACCTTGCCGAAGAAGGGCAGCAGGTGGTGCTCGCACAGGCTGAACATTTCGATGTCTTTCACGATCACCATCTCGTCGTAACCGACGGTGAACAGCGCCTTGCGCAAAAGCGCTTCGGGATCGTCCTTGTAGCCTTTGACGAGAAATCGCATGGCTTTCTCGACACGCGCTGGGGTGTGCGAAAGGCCTTCGCGATCGGGATCTTCGCCGAGGCGGACAAGCATTTCGCGCACCAGTTCTTCGTAGGTGGCGCTGGTCAGGGTGGTTGGTTGTGTCGTGGACTTCATAGGATTTGTGATTTGTAATTTGCAATTGGAAAACACAATTACAAATTGCCGATTACAACTTTTATCTTTCTCCCGAATATTCGAACGAGTTCATCACGGTCTCTTCAATTCGTACCTTTTCTAGATGAGCCTTGCGGAAGCCGCGCTTCACATTTTCGTAGATTGCGATGCAGAGGTTTTCCGTGGTCGGAACCTCCTTTATGAATTCTGCGAGCAGGTTCAGATTCTGGTGGTCGTAACGATCGAGGATATGGGTGCGCACGAAGCCATCGAGATCGACCAAGTTGCATACCATACCGGTCTGGTCATCGACCGGTCCACTGACGGTGATTTCGACCGTGTAGTTATGTCCATGTCCGTAAGGGTTATTGCACTTGCCGTAGATTACGCGGTTTTCTTCCGCTGACATCTCGTCGCTGTGCAAGCGGTGCGACGCCGAAAACATGTAGCGGCGGGTCAGGTGCGCCTTCATGCTTCTCGCTTCATGCTTCACCATAGAAATCGACGAACAGGTCGGGGGTTTCGTATAAGCGCACGCGATGCAACTGCGCCGCATTGAGCTTTGGCGCCAGGCGCTGCCAGATTATGATGGCGAGGTTCTCGGTTGTTGGGATCATCGTCGGAACCGCGGTGAGGAACTCGGGGACTTCCTTGTTCAGGAAGCGATGGTCGAGCGCGTCGAGCACTTCCCTGCTCATGACGTCTTTCAATTGCTTCAGGTCGACGACGAATCCCGACTTGGGATCGACCGCGCCCTTCACCGTGACTTCGAGGGTGTAGTTATGCCCGTGTCCGTTGGGATTATTACACTTGCCGAAGATGCGCTGGTTCTCATCCGGAGTGAAGTCCGGATTGTGATAGAAGTGCGATGCGGAAAATTCCGCCTTGCGCGTGAGATAGACCATAGAAATCAGTTCCCGGTTCTCAGTTCTCAGTTCTCAGTTTTTGGTTCTCAATGCTCGCAATCGTTCTTGCGGCTGGCAGGGCTGCAGGCCTGCTTTCACCTGGTGCGTCGACACTGTAGGTACGGCCCTTCCATGATACTTGGCCTTTCGCGTGGGCCTTCTTCGAGCGCAGGAGCAGATACGCGAACATTGGCAGACCTGCCGCAATTGCTAGCAGATTATTCGCCGTCGTGAAATGGGCGGCGCGAATTTGCCGGTACACCAACAACCAAAGAGCGGCGGCGGCAATCCACACGAAGTGGTGGCTGAGTGCTCCAGAGGCGGCGATTGCTATCGCGAACCATGCCGCGAACCACAAGACAACACTCTGTAGCGCGAGCCGGCCGGGATTCGGGAACAACAGCGCCAGATTCTTGGTCCATCCTTCGCTAAGTTGCGCCCAGTTGCGGTACATGCGGGTGCGCACGGCGTCTGCGCCATAACGGAAGTACACGCGCTGGCCGGCGTTGCGGAACAGCCGGGCCAGCGCCACGTCCTCAAGAATTTCCGTGGCCACGGCGGCGTGGCCGCCTAGGGCGTCGTAGGCGTCGCGGCGGACGAGGATATACTGCCCGTTCGCTGCCGCGACTCCAGAACCTTGTCTCGAACTCTGTCCCGAACTTTGTTTCGAACGTCCAGAATTCTGATCGCGTACCTTCCGGGGCGGGTAGTGGGCCGCGAGTTCCGCGAAGATTACTGGCATCACGGCTCTTTCGGCGAAGGTGACAACTACCTGCTCGGGCGAGTACGAAAGCAGATCGGCCCGCTCATTCTGCGCTTCTTCTAAAGCGCGCGCCAGCGATCCCGGCAGATGCACCGTGTCCGCGTCGGTGAACAGCAACCACGGCGCACAAGCGGCTTTGACCCCGGCAACGATCGCGTTGTTTTTCCCGGTCCAGCTCTTCCCTGCGCAGTCTTGGGGCGGCGATGCAGGGAGAATCACCCGCACTCCGGCAAAACCTTGCGCGATCTGACGCATGCGGTCGGCGGAGCCGTCGTCGACCACGATGATCTCGAACGGGGCGCCGGTTTGGGCGGTTAGCGACTGCAGACAGGCGCCCAGGCTGGCTTCTTCGTTCCGGGCGGGAACGATTATCGAGACCTTGGGGATTGAGACCTGGGGGATCGAAACCTCCGGGGTCGGCAACTTGAGCGGCGGCGTTGGAAGTGAAGTACCCAAATGAACTATCCCTCTGAACTATCTCTCTGAACTATCCCTCAGTTTTTCGTTATTATAGCGATGTGAGACGAACGCTTCTTCCTACGCTTATAGGCGCCCTTGTAATCATTGGATTGCTGGCTGCCCTGATTGGATGTTACAGCGGGAACCATCCTGCGCGCATCGGATCGAATGCCCCGGACTTCACTTTGCAGGATTCCGACCACAAAGTCACGCTCAGCCAGTTTCGCGGGCAGGTAGTGGTGCTGAATTTCTGGGCGACGTGGTGTCCGCCGTGCGTCGAAGAGACTCCATCGCTGGTGCGGATGCAGTCGCGTCTTAAAGACAAAGGTGTAGTGGTGCTGGCCGTTAGTATTGACGCCGACGATGCGGCGTACCACAAGTTCCTCAAGGAATACAGCGTCAACATGGTGACGGTGCGGGATGAGGCGCAGAAAGCGGCTACGCTCTACGGCACGTTTGGCTGGCCGGAAAGCTACGTGATCGATCGCAACGGAGTCATCCGGCGCAAATTTATCGGACCCGTGGACTGGACCAATCCTGAGGTCACGGATTATCTGAGCAAGCTGTGAGGAGAGCTCTCAGCTGTCAGCTCTCAGCTCTCAGCAGAATCTCACAACTATGGAGCCTCGCCCGCACTCGCGGTCACCCAAGAGGCAACTGACTGCTGGTGATCGCCGTGGAAACTCTCCTGATGGCTGATGGCTGAGAGCTACAGACTCACCTTCCGCAGCCTTAGCGCGTTTGTGATTACCGACACTGAACTGAAGCTCATGGCGGCGGCGGCCAGAATCGGGCTTAGCAGCAGTCCGAAGACCGGGTAGAGCACGCCGGCTGCAATCGGCACTCCTATCGAATTGTAAAGAAACGCGAAGAACAGGTTCTGGCGGATGTTGCGCATGGTTGCCTGGCTCAGCTTGCGGGCTCGCAGAATTCCTTCAAGGTCTCCTTTAAGCAGGGTGATGCCTCCGCTTTCCATGGCGATGTCGGTGCCTGTCCCCATGGCGATTCCTACTTGCGCTTGCGCCAGGGCGGGGGCGTCGTTGATGCCGTCGCCGGCCATGGCCACCACTCGGCCTTCTTTCTGGAAACCTCTGACAATTTCGGCTTTTTGCGCCGGCAGAACCTCGGCTTTGAAGTCCTCCATTCCGAGCGTCCGCGCAATCTCCTGGGCCGTCGCCTGGTTGTCGCCGGTTAGCATCACCAGGCGGATTCCCTGGGCTTTTAGTTCACGCAACGCTGTCGCCGTAGACGGCTTCAGCGGGTCGGCAACCGCGATATTGCCGGTATATTTGCCGTCGACTGCTAGATGGATCACGGTGGAACCGACGGGTTTAAGGGCCGATACGGCGGTCCGGTTCTCGAAGGCTCCTATGGCACGCATCAGCGCGTGGTTTCCTACCGCAATGCTCTTCCCTTCCACCGTCCCGCGCACGCCTTGCCCTGGCACGGATTGAAAATTGGAGGGCTTGCTCAAATTTAGCTTCAGTTCGCTCGCCTTGGCGACAATTGCCGCGCCTAGCGGATGCTCGCTGGCACGCTCCAGACTCGCCGCCAGCCTCAGGAGCTCGTTTTCTGAGATGCCTGGGGGATTTCCGGCGGTCGACATCGCCACCACTTTCGGCCTTCCCTCGGTCAGCGTCCCGGTCTTATCGAAAACGATGGTGTCCACCTTTTCGAGCGTCTCGAGCGCCTCGGCATTCTTGATGAGCACGCCTGCGTGCGCGCCGCGTCCGGTGCCTACCATGATCGCCATGGGCGTTGCCAGGCCGAGTGCACACGGACACGCGATGATCAGCACGGCCACGGCGTTCACTATGGCATGGGCGAAGCGCGGTTCCGGGCCGAAGCTTACCCACACTATGAACGTCACTACCGCAATCGCAATCACCGCCGGAACAAACCAGCCGGCTATCTTATCGGCCAGCCGTTGGATGGGGGCGCGCGTGCGCTGCGCCTGGCTCACCATCTGCACGATTTGCGCCAGCATGGTCTCGCTGCCTACGCGCTCGGCTCGCATCACTAGAGATCCGTTGCCGTTCACGGTTGCTCCGATCACGCGCGAGGCCACCGTCTTCTCCACGGGAACGGATTCGCCCGTGATCATGGACTCATCCACTAGGCTCGAGCCCTCGAGCACAACGCCATCGACGGGGATTTTTTCTCCCGGCCGCACGCGCAGACGATCTCCCGGCTTTACTCGTTCGAGCGGGATATCACGCTCGTCGTCCCTGCCGTCGGCGCTCGTCGTCATCACGCGCGCCATCTTCGGGCTTAGATCGAGCAACGCTCGGATCGCGCTGGACGTCTGGCTGCGGGCGCGCAGTTCCAGCACCTGCCCCAGCAACACGAGGGTGATGATCGCCGCTGCCGCTTCGAAGTAAACATCCGGGCGATTGCCCATGCTGCGGAAGGACGCCGGAAAGATCTGCGGGAATAGGGTTGCGACCACGCTGAACAGGTACGCGACGCCCGTGCCCATGGCGATCAGGGTGAACATGTTGGTGCTGCGGTTTACCAGCGACGCCCATCCGCGCTGGAAGAACGGCCAACCGCACCACAGCACCACGGGCGTCGCGAGCAGGAGCTCAAGCCATGGCAGTACCGAGCCCCACGGAGTTACTCCTACTTTACGGCCTCCCCACTCGATGAAGATACCGCCCATGAGCGCATGCGGCAACAACATGCTCCCCATCGCGATCGCGAGCAGGGGCGCGGTTAGCACCAGGCTGATCCAAAAGCGGCGCGTCATGTCGCTTAGTTCGGGATTCGCTTCTTTGACCGTCACCGTGCGCGGCTCCAGTGCCATGCCGCAGATCGGGCAACTCCCTGGCTCCGCTCTTACGATTTCTGGATGCATTGGACAGGTGTATTCGGTCTTGGCCAGGGGGAGCGCCGGCGACTCGGGATCGAGCGCCATTCCACACTTGGGACACGGTCCCGGCCCAATTTGCCGCACCTCGGGGCACATCGGACAAACGTAGGCTCGCGGATCTTTTGCGGACCCGGCTGGCGACAGGGGATTGGGAGCCGCGGCTGGCTTGTTCAGCGTTGGCACGACCAACGGTGGCCCACCTAGAGAGACCAGTCCCGATTTCATCGTCATTGGTCTGGACGGCGTTGACAGAATTTTTTCGGGATTTGCCTGGAACTTCGCCTGGCAACCGGCACAGCAAAAGAAATACTCTTTGCCATTGTGCGAAGTCTTGAATCGAGCGGTTGCGGGATTTACATCCATCCCGCAGACGGGGTCCTTTGCTTGCGCCTTGGCGGAGGACGATGCGACGTTCGGGATGTCCCCGGGGTTCAGGTGTTCCATGGCTTGGCTGCCAGAAGTCTATAGCGAATCCAGATTTGCCGTGACAGCGTTGCCGTGACTGCGGACAACTGCCGAGCTGCTCCAGACCCAGATCGCGCTTGGCGGAATCCGGCGCTTATTAGATACTCATATTAGATTCACCAGAGTAATCCTCGAATCTTATTCCTTGGAGAAATGAAAATGACGTACCTGGAAGTCACCTACCGCTACCAGACTCCGCCCGGAGAAGCTGAGTTGCGAGCCATTGACAGTGTCCGCGAGGTCTACGGAATACAGCGCATCCAGTTCAACGAGAAAGAACGGACGGTGCGCGTGCTGTTCGACGCCTCACGATTGAAGGGCGACGCGGTCGTTAAGTTGCTGCGCGAGGCCGGCATCGACGTGCCGGAGCAGATGGTTCTTGCCTGAGAGCCTTAGCGGGGGTGGGAAGGGGGCAAACTGCACTCCGCCCGCTTCCCGGCATTAGGGGAGAATCCCGTGGAGGGAAGCCGGCGAACCGGGCGGAATGCACCTTAGTGTCAAACGGAGTATTGCAAAGGGGCATTCGGAAAGACCTCTGGCCGAAGTATTTTCCCAAATGCCCCGTTGCGCGCCACTTCGTCTAGCACCAGGAGGAGCATGTCGGATGCCATTTCTAACATCTTGTCAACATGCATCTATAGAACGCCGGGGCGGGTAGGTTTTGCGCGTGGGGGGAAACTTTTACTCAAAATTACAAATATCGGCAATATATCGCTGCCATTCGAGTCGAACTCGGCCTACGCTGGCAGGTGTCATACGACGACCGATTTGGGCAAAGTGCCCAGGGTTTCCGCACACTTTGATCGCTTATGCGTGATCGCTTACGCGCGCATGACTGGGGTGGCGCCTCCGTGGTCGAAGAAGCGAAGATCGGAGCATGATGGGGAGCGTGATTGGCTTGGGCGAAGCGATTCTGTTTCCGCTATAATTCAGAGACGCAATCTCGCCACGATGCGCCCGTAGCTCAATTGGATAGAGTGCTTGGCTACGAACCAAGAGGTTGGGAGTTCGATTCTCTCCGGGCGCACCATCTTTTCTCTGTACCTCGCTATTCCCCGGATTTTTGGCAGGTCTGAAGGCTCTAATACGAACGGGCCTTGCACGGGTTGCTAGCCCTGCTTGAGCTTCAGCTTGCTCTTATTTTCTTCAATGAAAGCCTTAAGATCGGGGACGACGTCGAGCAGCCTCGTCCATTGTTCGTAGTAGAGTGTCACCGGAAAGCGGCCCAGTCCGTACACGCTGACGCCGCCCTTCTCGCTCACGCGGAACTCTATGGCGCCGCTTCTCTTTTTCGTTTCCGCCTGCTTTTCCAGGTCGGCAAGGCGAGCTTTCAATTCTTCGTAAGTTGGCTCTGTCATGAATGCACCTCGACTGATCTTTTGTATCATAGGGGTTCGCCCTGCTGCGACAGCTTCCCTTTAGGTGAAAAATTCTGCACAATCGTGCTTGCGGGCTGACCGTCCCATGCTATCTCTTGCGGCAGCAACCTGTTGCGGCCCTTTGCCGGGTCCGGGAATGGAAGCGCGAATGCTAAAATGACTACGGCAACAGATTCCGCGTGGAGAAACTAAAGAATGGCGAATGTGGCGAAGAAGAAAAATGCACTGATTGAGAGCGTGCCAGCCCTGGTCCTGCTGGGACTGCTCGCTGGCGCAGTCGGAGGCTTGGGAGTCGGCCTGGTCCAGTTGAGGGCCATGTCGCAAGCCGCGAGCAGCGCCTCTGGCAGGTAAACGCCGCCTGCCGAATAGATATCCCATTCTAAGCAGCGCCTTTAGATCCCCGACCGCGGAACCCCATCCGCGCCACTTTCATGCGGCGCACGCACAACTAAAAACTTCCATCGCTAAATTGTTAGAAAGATGGAGCGGGAGACGGGGATCGAACCCGTGACATCCAGCTTGGGAAGCTATAGTCAACCCTTCGGCCAACGATAAATCATGCACATAGAGCGGGTCCACAGGGGTCAAGTGCGGCACTGTTGGCGCGTATTGAACACAATTCTGAACACAACAACGGTAAAAACGGTTCACCTTGGACGACAATCAAAAGCCGTTGGTTTTTGCGCGGTAATCTGGTCGCCGAGAGAGTGGGATTCGAATCCGCCTAGAAACGTAAATTCAACAACATGCAGGGCCACGGATGGCATTTAAGTTTACGGAAAGCAGTAGTAGAACGACAAACGGATTGCAGAATGGATTGCAGGTCCGTGCCGAACGGGACGTTGCCCGGAATTCCGTTGAAAGTTAGCGACTCTCGACCGTCATAGGCTACGCAACCTTCACTTCCTCGGCAACAGCCTTCTTCGAAACCGCGTTCGCCAGCGCAGTCAAGAGCGACGGAATCTCCCGATAGCCCTGCACCTTGTGGAACTGGCGCTCGGCCACCAGCAAGCCCGAGCCGACCCAACGCTCGATGTGGTCGCCAGCACGCCAGCGTTTTACGTTGCGGCAAACCGTCTCCACGATGGAGAAGGCCGACTCGATCACGTTCGTGCTCGCCAGTGTGCGACGCAACTGGGCCGGCACCCGCAGACGATGCATCGTGATCGTCTCTTCCATGCCTTCCTCCAGGCTGCGGGCGGCGCTTGGATTCAGCTCCATCAGTTCGCGATGCAGCCGTTCCAGCGCACGCTTGGCATCGGCGTATTCGGTCAGGGCGTAGGCGTTCTGCAGTTTCTTCTGGACCGCCGACTTATGTTCTTCGGGCAGGTGGTCCACCACGTTGCGCCGTTTGTGCACCTGGCAACGCTGGATGAAAGCCGCCTCGCCGGCATGACGGCGCACCGCCGCCGCCAACGCCTTGCCTCCGTCCAGCACGTACAGCCGAGGCACGCTGAAGTCCAGCCCGCGCGAGGACAGGTCGCCGAGTAACTCACTGACCACAGCGGCATTCTCGGTTGCTCCTTCGCGCAAGCCCAACACGATTTTGCGCCCGTCCGTGCTGATGCCCAAGGCCACGATCATCTGCCGATCCCGGAACGGCGTGCCGTCGATCAGCACCGCACACAGTCGCAACTCGCCCAGCGGCCGCTCCATCAACTCCTGCAACTTCTCCCGGCTGGAGGCGATGAAGTTGTCGCTCACCGCCGACTTTTCCACCCCGTAGGCTTGGTGAAAGTCTTTCACCACCGCTCCATAGTTGCGCGTCGACAGCCCGCGCATCATCTTGTCCCATACCGCGTGTTCCATCGGTCCACTGCGCTGGAACAGTTCGTAACTGCCCAGCCGTTGCTCGCGATTGTCCTGGCTGCGCAAACGGCTTCTCCGAATCGGCACCTTCTGCCCGTCCACCACGCAGTAACCGTCTTCTTTTCCCCAGCGATGAGCGCGACGCTCGGGGTGCTGTTGATGACGCTCTCCGGCCAGGTGCCGCACTTCCTCCTCCATGACCAAGTTCATCAACGCCAATCCGGCCTCGCGCAGCAGGTGGCCGACTCCTTCTTGCAGAAGTCCCACCACCTCGGCCATGGGAAAGATCATCTGGATGCTGGGGTTCTCTTCGCGGGCCAACTGGCGGAACTGTTGCACCGCGCGTTGTTGGTCGATCTGGTATCGTCTCCTCATAGCGACTCTCTCCTTTTTTCTTGGCAGAAAAACTACCCTCGGTCATTATGACCGGGGTTGAGAGTCGCTACTTTCTACGAACTAACGGGCATCCTCCCGAACGGATTGTACCTGCAAACCTGTCGCGGAAAAACCGGAAACCGGCTCATCGAACGTATCCATCGCGAAAAGATCGAATCGAACAGAAAACGACTTCTCCGTTGTTTACGCCAGCCGGATTGAATTTCTGCGTACCACAGCCAATCATGTTCGTCTGCTTGACCGTGCCCGGAGATAGTCCAAGTACCCACAGTCACGCTCAACGCCGCCCGAACAGGTGTTCGTATTCCGCCGTGCTGACTCTTCGGGAATGCTTGTCGAGAAAACAGATTCTTTCGGGAGCCAGACCGGGACGCAGAAGGTCGACTGAAACAGCGCCAGATCCGTCTTTAGCGAGATTAACTACCGAAATCTCAAATTTATCGTCCGCCTTGATTGTGAAACTTATAGTCGACTGGCCCAGGTGCAAACCCATGCTTAGACGCTTAGACCACCGTTCTGATTGTCAAATCTCTCGCGATGAGGTGATTAAATGCCATCGAGCTTTTTTTCCTCTGGCGTTGCCCGGCTCGAAGTGATCATAAGCCCATCGGCAGAGGCCCTCAAGAAATGGGCAATTTGCGTAAATGAGATCCGGAAGTTGCTTAGCAGGTCCCTGCTCCTTGGCGAGGACCTGCCGGATCGCGGTACCCTGCCCAGAGGTGTTGCCACCTGGCATTGTTGTCACCTGGCATTGCAGCAAAGGTGGGCGCGTAGTCGGTTGGCGTAAAGGCTACTTGTTGGGCCTGGCCGGCGTCGTTCTGGTAGCCGTTTCCGGTCCAGGACTGGAGTCGGCATGTTGGCGAGCTGGCCATCGGTGGTCTTGGTTGTCGTAGGTGATGCCGGAGGAGCCGATCACTCCTCGCGCAATCTGCGGACAATCGTTGGGCACGCTCCAGCTCACGTTCCCAGACTTACTAAAGTGGATCATGTTGCCATTGTTGTCCGTGCCGTAAAACGTGCCGTCCTGGGCTTGGAGCACGGAAAGACACCCGAACGTTCGCTGAGCTAAGATTTGTCTGGAGTCCAGCTCTCCGAAAGTTTCTTCTCGTTCCTCCGAAGCACGGTAACGAGATCTTGCACAGACATCCTTATCAACACGAATGCCCAAGTCAGCAGAATCCGTCGCCTATCACGGCGTCAGCCATACTGCTCACGTAAAGGGACCGATTGTTTTGCCCGAGGAGAAGCAGCCGGTGAACGTCCCAACAGGCATAGACGACGGCACCAACTCCGGCAACAGCCAGAACCACTGCTTTCAATATCTCAATCGTCCGCCTTAAGGACCTGATCAAGCTGCTGCCATGGCTCCGCATCTCGGCTTCAGAGACGACAAAGCTCCACGGCATCGGGAACACCCGCATTGTGTTGTGCGATTGCGTCGAGGATCTCATATAGCACACCAGCCTCATACGAACCAAGCGAGACGGTCACCGCCACGGTGATAGCAAGTCTAATTGCCAATGTATTTTCTCCTTACATTCCTTCCTGCTTCCTGCTTCCGCGCTATGGGTTGGAACTACGGCCAAATGTCGCCAGCAGCGGACTGCTGGTTGACGGCCATTCGATTTCCAATCCTTTCGAAGAGAGCTCGGATGTCAGATCACTCTGAATGGCGATCCGCCCGTCCGCAACACGTACGTCACTTAGCCGCTCAGGGTGTTCCGATACCCAACGGTGAGCAGTAGTATAGGAAGTTGGCGAAATAAGAGATAGCAAGGGCGTCCACGCTGTTGGCGCGCGAGGAACTCAGACCCGCGTTGCAGAAGTCGACATAGGTATGTGACTCCAGCACCTTACCGTGGGTGTCGTTCACGCTGGTGATCAAAAGATTGGCGTCGTAGGTGAATGTCACGAAGGTATTGTCTGCCTGGGTCACCTGAGTCAGAATCGGAACCGAAACAAGCCCAGGGGCAATGCCCGTCCCGTATGTGTACGTCACGTTGATGCCGCTGCCTGGATCGGAAGTCACCCCCGTGACCAGAGAAGGGTAGTTAGAGCCGTAGGTAAAGTTGAGGTGACGTCCCGCAGGATCGGTGACGGTTGCCAGGAGGTAGGTGACTAAGTTTCCGGGGTTAAGTGCTGCGTAAGCCAACATGGTCGTGTTGCCATTGCGGTCGATGATGGCAGTGAGCGGTCCGCCGCTTAAGCCGTTGCCGTAGCTGGCGTATAAGCCGTTAAAGACTCTTTTCTCACCATTCTCAAAGGTCACCGTCCATGAGGCCGTGCTCTGTGCGGTTGAGACCTGTTCCGTCAATGTGGCGGCTTGGACGTCCCCCGGCGCAATCAGGTGGTAAACTAGCGGATTTCCGTAAGGCGCGAAAGACCAGACGCTCCCGTCGGCACGCGCATACTTCATAGTTCCATCGTAGCCAACAGACACTTGCTCCTCATAGGTCGAACGCCATTGGGTACCGAACATACTCACCAGAGGCTGAGCCACAAGTCCCCCATTCGTCGGCCAGGTGCTGTTCCATGTCCGGGTCAGCGTCACGCCATTGCCTAGCCCTGGGATCCGAACATCCGTCTGCTGAATGTAAACGTTCCCGTTGGCCAAGTTGATCGGCTCGCCGGCTGTACAATCGCCTGGACATCCTCCAACCGGTGGTGCCGGCGGAGGGCATTGGTAATAGTAGGAAAAACATGCGTCGGACCAGTCGCCTACTTGGGGATTCCAGTGGTGAGCGCAATACGGCCCGATCCCTCCATATGCGGCTTGAGCGTTTACAGCGCACGAATCCGGCACATCCGGCCCTGCCGGGTTGAAGCCATCGAATCCGCCGCAGCCCCACTGAACGAATGGTCCGCACGCACTAGTTGCCGGCATTGGCGCGTTCCATTGCGCCCAGGTGGACGTTGACAAACTCCCAATCAGCACGAGTAAAACCAGCATTCTTCGAGTCATGCGCTTACCTCCATGTCGCTACCGTCACACTCAAAAGTCGGGCTGTGATCGATTCCAAAATTCCGTTCTAGTTGCAGCATGTCCTTGTCCAGGCTCAGGTCCGCTACCAGCTTGCTGCAGCCGCGTGTTCTCATCGCGCAACTGCTTCGCTTCCTGCGCCTTGCGCTACTTTGAAAAAGTCCCCACTCAAGCCAAAACCAGGCTTGAGTGGGGGCCACCGGGCCGCGGGCTCGACGATCTCGCGTGGGCTAGCGGTCAAATTGCTATTGGGAGAATTGATACTCAACAGTCACGTCCCGCCATTGTGGATCTTTGGAAAGCACGTCATCTTTCTTGCATCGGCACTCCACAATGAGATGATGGTTGTCCGCCCAGTTAAGCCTTAACTTATTAAGGCCCACCGTTGCCGTAAATATTCCCCTCGAGGTCGTCCACGCGACATGGCCCAAAATGCGGTAGGGCCTCTCCATGCGAATAATTGACTGATAGGGAACCGTCGCTCCACACCCGATGCCCTCCGTAATCGCTGTGTACTCCTGCGACTGATTTGCGATGCGTTCCCCGGTCGTATAATCACAAGTGCACGACAGGAGGACACACAAAGCCACAGTTGGTATCAGCCTTACTGTACGCTGCATCGTCTTTTCCAGTCGGCATATTCCCATCCTTGCTTAATTAACTCGGAGTCCGCCTTCCTGTCCCAGTAGGGCGCGATAAACGGCCAATGACCTTGTCCGGAAAACTTTGGCCACCCCTTCTTCGCCCACGCTATTTTGAAGTCGCTTAACCTCTGATATAGACCTGCGCCACCCTGGCATTGCCAGAGGGAATAACCGTATGCATTGCAGATCGCTCCCCACTGGTAGTCGCCGAAAGCGTCATACATACTCGGGTCGTTGAAGAAACTCTTGGGGTCCCATGCTCCTCCATTCCTAGAATTCCAGTAGAAGTATGGTAGTGAATAGCTGAGATCCTCATTCGCACTAGCTTCCATTGCTTGATGAATGTTGTAGTCAAGCGCTCCCCACGGGTCGGTTGGGCCGGGTGCGGGTTTGTCGCAACCACACAGCCCTAGCGGATCGATGAGGTTTGTGGGGCTGTTGAGAACATAGCCGTAGAAATTCACGCCACCCCAGAAGCGGATCGGGTCCTCCCAGAGGAACCGGCCGGTGGACGGGCTGTAGTAGCGGGCGCGGTTGAAGTAGAGGCTGGTTTCGCTGTCCCACTCGCGGCCCGCGTACTCAAATGGGTTGCGCAGCGTGCCGGTAAAGTTGGTCAGGTTGCCGAAGGAGTCGTAGGTGTAAGTGTTCGCCACCGACCCGGTCGAACTGGTCAGCGAGGTGACGGAGCCAAGCCCGTCGGACTCGTAATAGCTGGTGGCACCCGAGCGCTGCATGGCTAGAGGCTCGTCGATGTTTTGCGTGAGCGTGTAGCGAGCCAGGATGGAGCCGGCGGAGGTCATCGTTTCGATCAGATTGTAGCCGTCGTAGGCAAAGATGCCTGTGAAGGTTGGCGAGCTCTTGTAAACCCTCCTCCCAAATGGATCATATTTGAAGGTCACCGTTCCAGTACCGGGCACGACAACCTGCGTGACCCGGTTCTCAAAGTCCCAGCTGTACTGCTTGCCGGAGGGATCGGTAAGTGTATTGCCGTTTGCGTCGAAGGCTTCAAGGTAATTCATAGGAAATCCTTAGAGTACCTTCCCTCAAAAGTTGGAAGGTTATTTGCTCATCGCGGCAGCTATCGCAGCGTACGACTAAGTCGGAAGGGCCTTTCCATGACAGACCAATTCTTTGTGGGTAACGGGCGGCAAACACAACCTGGTCGCCGCTGCCGCCTGGGCCTGGTCGGACAGTCACCCTGGTGTACTCCGAGGTAGTTGCTCCACAGTCCTTAGATAGAATCGTGGCAGTATGTAGCCCATCGGGGGAGCTTACTGTGCTGATGACCTCGTCACGGCATGAACACCCAAGAAGTGCCACTAAGATCAACAAAGGAAGAGATTGCAGCCCTCTGGACTTCATTTGTAACACCCGAGTTCGTAGTACTCGTATCCTTCCATGATCATTATCTGGTCATTAAAATCGTCCGCACCCGCAAGTGTGAAAATATTCTGCCAGGCCGTGCCGGTCGACTCCGGATGGGATTGAGTAGCCTGCCAACCGGCCCCAATGAGCAATATCTCAGGCGATAAGCCTAACGCCGCCCCAGTGGCACCGTAGTTGAAATTACCGAAATCCTCGTATGCGGATGGCGGATTAGGCCTCGGGCTTAGGGTGCCGAAATCATTCAGGAGAGCATTTTGCTTGTAATCCCATTGACCATGGCCGCGCACAAGAGTGAAGAAAGAGAATAACGCGTATGGGGCAGACTGTGCTGCTCTTATATTGGCGTTAATATTCGCATACCCCGGATGTGTCGGCACGGTTGGGCACCGCTTTTGCGACGGACAGAACCCAAACGCGTCTGTGAAATTGAGCGGACTATTTCCGACGTACGCATAGAAGTTCATCCCGCCGAAGAACCTGATCGGGTCCTCGGACACGAACCTTCCGTTGACCGGTTCGTAGTATCTGGCGCGGTAAAAGTACTCTCCAGTCTCAGAGTCGAACTCGCGACCGGTGTAGCGGAACGGGTTGCTAAGAGTGCCTGTGAAGTTCGTGACGTTGCCGAAGGAATCGTATGTGTAGGTGTTGGCGACCGCTCCCGCCGAATTGCTCAGCGAGGTTATGGACCCCAGGCCGTCCGCCTCGTAATAGCTGCTCCCGCCCGAGCGAAGCTCGGCCAGTGGCTCATCGATGTTCTGCGTCTCTGTGTAACGAGCCACGACGTTGCCGCTGACATTCATGGTCTCGATTAGATTGACGCCGTCGTAAGCGAAGATCCCGGTGAAGTTCGGCGAGCTCTTGTAAACCCTCCTCCCAAACGGATCGTACCTGAAGGCCACCGTCTCCGTGCCCGGCACTACCGCCTGTGTTAGGCGGTTCTCGAAATCCCATGTGTAACTCTTCCCACTGGGCTCAGTGAGAGTATTACCATTTGCGTCGTACGTGTAACTGCCGTTCGAAGTCGAGGTGAGTTCATTCGACGCGTTGTAGCTGTACTGATTTATCCCCAACGAACTCAGCCTATTCCCCACCGCGTCGTAGCTGTAGCTCTCGGTGGTACTGCCTCCTTGAGTTGCCTGCAACAATTCGTAAATCGCGTCGTAGCTGTAATTCGACGTGTTCCCGTTGAGATAGTTGGTATTGCTCGTCCGGTTGCCGGTGTAGTCGTACCCGTAGCCGGCCCCGTCGAGCGTCGTCGAGCCAGTCTGATGCAGCACGCTCAGCAGGTGCGATAGGCCGTCGTAGGTGTAGTTCGTGCTGACACCGTTCGGCCGCGTCAACTGCGTCCTGCGGCTCAGGGCATCGTAGCTGAAGCCGAACTGGCCGGTCAGCGAGCTGGTGAGCGTGCTTAGCCGGTTCAGCGTGTCGTAGTTGTAGGTATTTGTGCTCCCGTCGGGCGCGGTCAGCGACGTGCGGTTCGACGCCGCATCGTAGCTGTAGCTGCTCTGGAAGTTGTGTCCCGGCAGGAACGAGTACTGCGTGCTCGTGCCGATCAGGCGTCCCATGTTGTCGTAGGCAAAGCCGTAAGTGCCCGTGGGATCGCTTACCTGCTGGATCTTGCCCACCAGATCGTACACATAGTTCGCGCTGGTTGAATCCGGATACGTCTTGCTGGTCAGCCGGTACAGCGAGTCGTAAACATACTGAATCGTCTGGCCCTTGCGGTCGATCTTCGAGGTCAGGTTGCCGACTGGGTCGTAGCCGTAGCTCTCGACGAGCGACGACGGGAACGTCGTCTGCGTCACCCGACCGAAAGCGTCGTACGCGAAGTACGTCGTGTGATTGTTGGCGTCCGTAATGCTGACCAAATTGTTCTCAGTGTCGTGGTTGTACTGGGTAACGTTGTTGGCCGGGTCGGTGACAGAGAGCAGACGGTCGGCGTCGTCGTAGGCGTAGGTGGTGGTCTTTCCGTTCTGGTCGGTGGCCGAAATGCGGCGTCCGCGATAGTCGTAGCTAAAGCTACCCGACGTACCATTGGGATACGTGATTCCGGTCAGGCGGTTCATGATGTCGTAGGTGAAGGTCGTGGGATGTGCGCTGCCATTGATCGGGTCGATCACGGTGGTGCGGTTGCCGCGTGCGTCATAGGCGTAGTTGGTCGTGTTGTTCTGGGCATCGGTGATCGACTGAATCAGACCAGTCGAATAGTACGACAAGGTTGTGATGTGATTCAGCGGGTCGGTGATCTGGGTCGACTCGCCCAAGGTGTTGTAGGCGAACTGCGTGACGCTAGGCGGGGTCTGGCCGTTGGGTGGGGGTGAACTGACAGTGAGAAGGTTTCCGTTGCCATCGTAGGTGTTGGTTGTTGTGTTGCCCAGCGGATCGGTCATGGTCAACACTTCGCCGAAACTGTTGTAGGTGTAGGTGGTGGTTACGGGTGTTCCATTGAGCTGTGCAGACTTCGACAGAACGTTGTTGCTACCGTCGTAGGTATAGGTAACGGTGTTGCCGTTGGCGTCGGTAGTGGTCAGGAGGTTGCCGTTCGAATCGTAGGTATTCTGCACATTGTTTCGAATCGAGCAACTGGAACAGCCGGGCCCCTGCGCGCTGAGCATATGCCATACGCCGCCGATCATGGTCGAGGTGTAGGTCGTCTGGTAGCCGTTCGAATTCGTCAGTACGACAACGTTATCGACCCCGAAGCTGGGCCCTTGGGCAGTAATTCCGGCGACGGTAACGCTTACCGGGCCGCTGGTGGTCGCAGGTACGACGGCGAGGATCTCGGTATCGCTCCAGCTGTTGACCGTCGCAACCGCGCCGTTGAACGCCACGGCGCTGGTGCTTTGCGTCGAGCCGAAACCGCTGCCATAGATCATTACAACTGTGCCAGATGTACCTACGTTCGGCGAAATTGAGTTGATGGCAGGCCGAGCCTCGACCGTGAACTCGACTCCGTTGCTGGTGACCCCGTTCATGGTGACTGTCACCGGACCGCTGGTCGTATAAGGAATCTCCACTTGGATGGCAGTGTCACTCCAAGACTGAGCATTGGTGACCGTGCCGCTGACCGTTACAAAACTAATGCCCAAGCTCGTGGTCTGGCTCGCACCGAAGCCGGAGCCGTTAATCGTTATGGTGCCGTAGATAGGGCCAGACGGCGGCGAAAGGCTCGTGATCACCGGGTTGTAGGCCGTGAATACGACATTGGCGTTGCTAGGAACGGAATTCACGACAACCGTGACCGGCCCCGTTGTCACCGTAGCAGGGGCGACAGCAATGATTTGTGCAGTACTCCAGCTCACAATCGACGCAGGCGCGCCGTTAAAGCTCACGGTACTGGCTCCTTGCGTGGAACCGAAATTCGAGCCTTGAATCGTGACCTGCGTGCCTACCGGACCTGCCGCTGGCGACAGACTGGAAACAACAGGAATCGCAAGCACGGTGAAGCCAACGCCGGGGCTCGGTGCTCCGCTGACCGTCACCACCACGTTCCCGGTGGTTGCTCCCGTCGGCACCGTCGCCACAATTGACGTTGCACTCCAACTCGTGATCGACGCCGCCATCCCGTTAAATGCCACCGTGCTTGCGCCCTGCGTAGCGCCGAAGCTCGTACCCGTGATTGTGATCGATGCGCCCACCGGGCCTGCACCCGGAGACAAGGTGGCGATGGTTGGACGCGCTATTACCGTAAACAACACCCCGTTGCTCGTCACTCCGCCCACCGTCACCACGACATTGCCGGTCGTTGCTCCTGTTGGCACCGGTACAATAATGCTGGCGTCATTCCAACTCGTCGGAGTGGCCGTCACGCCATTGAACGTTACCGTACTCCCGGCTTGGGTCGGCTGAAAGCCATATCCTTGAATCACGATTGGCACACCCACCGGGTAAGAATTTGGTGACAAGAATTGGATCGTGGGTGCGCTGCTGGGCGTCGCTTGACTTTCCATGGTGTAGAACGTGGAGGGCGACGATTCATTCGCATATTCGGTCGCAACCCAGTCTGCGGAGCGGACCCCCGAGGACACTCGCACCTCATCCACCGAGCCATTCAGGGCGCAACAGAACGTAACAGTCGGAATTCCACCAATCTTGAACTCAGTAGTCGTGATCGCAGGCATTCCGGCACCCCCCGTCGAAAGCGGGGCGCCGTCAAGATACAACTCGTCGGTCGTCGTACTCAGCGCACCTCCGCCGTACACGCCCACCACATGATGCCAGTTGTTGTCGTACGGAAGGGGGCCGCCCACGCCCATATTCTCAAATTCCATCGCCACATTGGTCCCATCCCACCACAAGGCAGCCCGAGAACCGTCCGAGGAGTTGGCTCCATAACCAACAATATCGAACCCACCGGTGCTGGACGCCAATTTTACCCATGTCTCCAACGTAACCGGTGACGCCCCGCTTGGATACGCTGGCAACGAGTCGTGGTAGAGATACGTGCCCGGATTGCCGTTGAACGCGGCTCCTCCGCCAATCTTTCCTGATACAGCTGCCGCCGACCCTGCCAGTGTGTATCCCGCGCTGCCCGAGTCCGCCAGCCCGACCGTCGTCCCGTTCCCGAGGTGATAGACCGATAGGTAGTTATTTCTCCACACGCCAGCTTTGTTCTCTTGCGAGAGTGTGATATTCGGGTCCCCGTAGAACAGGTAGATCACTGTGTCGACCGTGTGTGACAGCGTCGGAATCCGAACCCAGAAGGCAGCCGTCCCCGTCCCCGGATCATAGCCGTCGATCTCAAGATCCAAAATAGTCGAACCTTCAGGATCCAAACTGAAGACGATGTCGTAGCCGTTCGGGCTATACACCTGCCCACCGTTACTCACGTTTGCCAGATACGAATACACCCCAGAAATCAGCACCGGAAAATCCGTTTGATCGGTATTGGGGACGTTCGAGTGGCGAAGGACAATCGTTTGGCGATATTGGTACCCGTTCCCGTAGGTGCTGTTGAGCGTGAACGCTACCCCGTTGCTTGCCAGTCCGCCAACCGTCACCACCACGTTCCCCGTACTTGCCCCCGTCGGTACCGTGACCACAATCGACCTCGCAGTCCAACTGGTTGGCGTAGCTGTGGTCCCATTGAATGTCACGGAGCCCGTCGTTCCGAAATTGTTCCCAGCGATCGTCACAGACGCGCCCGCCGGTCCTGCGTTCGGGGATAGGCTTGTGATGCTTGGCGGCGGGAGCACCGTCATCGTGGTTGAGCCGCAAATTGAACCCATGCAAGCACTCACGGTCGAAGAGCCTGTCGCCACCGCGACGGCGTTGCCGTGATTGCTCGCATCGTTCGCGATCAGCGCGATCGTGTTATCGGAGGAGTTCCAAGTAACGGAGGCAAGGGACTGGGTGCTGTTGTCGCTGAACGTGCCAGTGGCAGTGAAAGACTCGGTTGCCCCAACGGAAACGGATGGATTGCTCGGGCTCACTCCAATCGAAACAAGCCCCACCGGAGTCAGCGTGCTGGGTTGGTACAATTCCGCACTATTCAGAACATTGGCGTAGAAATCCATTCCAGCTGCAACCAGTACCTGACCGTTATTCAGCAGCGTCGTCGTGAGGCTCTGCCTTGTGCTGTTCATGCTGCCGGTCACCGTGAAGGTTCCCGCGGCCGGATTATAAAGCTCGGCGCTGGCGAGCGTATTGCCATTGTTATCCTGGCCGCCAGCAAGCAGCACCATTCCATTGTTCAGCAGCGTCCCCTGGGCTCCGTCATAGCGTGGGTTATTCATGTTGCCGGTCACCGTAAAGGTCCCTGTAGCCGAGTTATAAAGCTCGGCGCTAGCAACGGCGTTGCCGTTGTTATCGTAGCCTCCAGCGATAAGAACCAGTCCGTTATTCAGCAGCGTCGCCGTGTGCACGGCACGGCCAAAATTCAAACTACCTGTCAGAGTGAAGGTTCCGGCCACGGGGTCATAAAGCTCCGCGCTGGAAAGGACGTTCGAATTGCTGTCGAATCCCCCTACGATTAGTACTTGGCCGTTGTTCAGTAGTGTTGCGGTATGTGTGTCGCGCGCGGTATTCAAGTTGCCGGAGGAAACGAAAGTTCCAGTCGTGGGGTTATAAAGCTCGCTGCTAGCGGCGTCGCTGGTGATGTAATCGCCATTGCTGTCGCAACCTCCCACGATCAACACTTGGCCGGAGGTCAAAACGGTTGCAGTATGCGAAGAGCGAGGTGTGTTCAGGGCCCCGGTGAATGTGAATGTGCCTGATGCAGGGTTATAAAGCTCTGCAGTGCCAATCTGATTCCAATTGCTATCCGAGCCGCCCGCGATTAGTACCTGGCCGTTACTCAGCAGTGTCGCCGTGTTGAAAATGCGCGCGGTGTTGAGACTGCCCGTGGTCGTGAACGTGCCCGTCGCCGGGCTATACAACTCGGCGCTGGAAAGGGCGTCGTATGCAAAACCGTCCACGCCTCCCGCAACCAGCACCGCGCCGCTATCCAGCAGCGTCGAAGTGTGGAACATGCGCGCAGTGGCGAGGTTCCCGGTCAGGGTGAAATTAGCAGTCGCGACCGTGAAGTTCACGCTGTTGCTCGGCACTCCTCCGACCGTTACCACCACGTTCCCCGTGCTTGCCCCCGTCGGTACTGTGGCCACGATCAACGTCGCAGTCCAACTGGTTGGAGTGGCCGCCGTCCCATTGAACGTCACGGTACCCGTCGCTCCGAAATTGTTTCCGGTGATGGTCACCGCCGTCCCGACCGGTCCTGAGGCTGGCGATAAGGTAGAAAGTTGGGGCGCTTGCGCTTCGAGGTAACTTGGAAAGGCTAGTACCGCAAGTGTCAAAAAGATAAAAAACGACCAGGATGAAGTTAGGCGTGGCATGGACAATGCTCCGGACAACTTGCTTGAATCAGTAGAGAACTGGGGAAATTGACCAAACGGGGTAATTGAAGCTCTCGCCTGTTTTTCTCGCCGCATCGGTGCACTTTAGGCTGTCGTCGACCACCGATCAGTGATCATAATCACTAGTCCGTGTGACCGAAATAACAGATCACAGATGCACCGCGTGCGTCGCTGCGACATATAGGGCCCCGGACGCTGTGATGCAGGGAGAGATTCGACTTAATGGATGACGGCCCTTATAACACAGGCATCTCTGTTGTTCGGATTTCGTAACAAGTAAGCTCTGAAATCTGCGTTTAGACCGTTTCGGATAAAAGCTAGTTAGCCACCAGAACGGTTGACAAGACTGGTCTCGAACGGATGAGCATGTGTAGTTTGTTCGGATTTCGTAACATAACAAGTTAGCGTTTGACACTCCTGATTCACCAAGACCTAAGCCTTTGTTGCGGCAATAGAAACAACGCTGCCAGCCTGGGGTGGTTCGTGCCCACATCAAGAAAGATAATTCGCAGTAGGAGAGAGAGATTTCGATTTCAAGCTTTTCGGGATGGTAGGGACTTTACTGCTTCCTCTCTTGTTCTGGCTTGGAGTCAGCTGGCAGTACTACTGAAGGAACCAAAGCCGTTCAATTGGGCCGACACCGTGCTTGGAATCATTGGCTGGATTGCTGCCCTGAGCATAATGGGTCTGGCAAAGCATTAACCTCTGGCGGCGTCATCCGGCGACTGCCCGCGCGTAGTCTCTAAGGAAGAAGGAGACACAGATGGAAGTGAATAAACTCGGACACGAAGTAATGGTTTGCGACTGTGGCAACTGTTGGAAACTCCGGCTAAAACGGAACGATGCCCATAGAGTTGCCAACTGTGTACAGCGAAGAGGGGGAAGGCCATTCGAGTGGCCCATGACTTTATTCGGTCTAGACGGGCAGACCTACGCTACGCTCATGAGGTATGGTTTTGTCTGGCTCTCCCAGAGTCCTCATGCCACATCATGAGCCAGCGAGACCGGATTTCATTTTGAGAAGAGCAGCCATGAACAAATACGTGTTAAAGACCGACGAACGCATGCCTTCTAAGAATAACTTCTGGGCGATAGAAGCAGCCACGAGTCCCGAGGAGGCAAGAAGACAGTTTCGGAGGAGGATTGAAACCTCCTACTGTGCTTCCGAAAATCACTATCTCCAGTCCAGGGAAGAAGATCGAAAACGGCGATTGCGAGAAGATGATTTCGATATTGAGGTTCTCTAAATTCCGCCCTCGACGAGAGAAAAGCGCGTCTCCGGCTCCGCGAAAAGCCCCGGAGTCATCTGCTGATGCCGAAGTAGTGGCCCGGTTCTTATGATGTGCTCCTGCTTCTGCTCTCGTGACTTGGTTTCTCCCGGTCGATGGCCTGCACTGTTTCGGGAGTGGGAGTTTTTCTAAGCGGCCCCCTTCCTTCAGGTACATTATCGTCCGCGATCCAACCGGAGAGCAGCGTACCCTTCGTTTGCGTTTTAGGGCACAGCGTACAGCGTCCTTTGGGGGCGGGTGAGGCGAGGCAAGTAGTCTGGTTTCGGTCGGGCGCTGGCCGGCCGGATTGATTTTTCTTTAGCTGCGGGCTTGGTTTGGTTGTGTCGATGTGGGGGCGTGTTCCTTGCCGTTTGCGCTGCAGATGCGTTCCCGATTGCTGGGGATGAGCCGCCGATTCGTGCCGTAATCCCAATTCGATTGGCCGCGCTTTGCGCTGCCGATTGTGCCGCCGATTCGCTGCCCGGGAGCGAGGCGAATCCCGCGCGGATGTGTGGTGGCGGGGTTTCAGGCTGAGCGGTGTGGCGCTCTCGGAGGCCGGTTTGAGGGGGGTGAGTTTTTACGGTGCCTCCGGCACCGGGTGGAAGGTTGTCGCGGTAGGGATACGGATTGCTCCGTACCCCCCGCGCGGATCCGTACGAGCGGGTTTCCCGCATACGGCTCTTGCCTCAGGTAGTGACGCGCAGACGGCGCGAAGGATAAGGATGGCAGATATGGGCCGGAGGCAGCCAGCGGCGGATGAGCCGTTGCATTCGTCGCCACTTGAGCCGACCTTTCTGGCTCCGTCGTCTGAGGACGTGGTGCCAGAGGTTGCTCACGGTGAAACGAAAGTGAGCCAGAGCGTACCGGTTGCCCGGCACTCCGAAGTATCGGATATGCCCGCCCACCACGGACTTCAACCACTCGCCAACTTCCGGAACAGGGTCATGCATACGTTGCCGCAACTCGATCTTGACCTGCTGCAGCTTGGCCTGCATGCGTTTGCGAACCGTCTGCCGAAGCACCAGAAACCGTCCCTTCTTCGTCTTCCCGCAGATATGCTTGAAGCCGAGAAAATCGAAGGTCTCCGGCTTGCCCAGTCCCAGGCGCTTTCGGTTCGCCGCCGCATGGCGTCCAAACTCGAAGAGCCTTGTCTTTTCTGGGTGCAGTTCCAGTTGAAACTTCGCCATACGTTCGGCGAGTTCCTTCCAGAACTGTTCGGCTTCCGTCTTGAACTCGAATCCAACCACGATGTCGTCGGCGTATCGCACGACGATCACGTCGCCGTGCGCACGCTTCTTCCGCCATGCCTGGACCCAAAGGTCAAAGACGTAGTGGAGGTAGATATTCGCCAGCAAAGGCGATGCACTTCCACCCTGCGGCGAGCCCGCTTCCACAAACGTTCGCTTGCCCTTTTCCAGCACGCCCGCGTTCAACCATTTCTGGATGAGTCGCACGACGCGCCGGTCCGCTATTCGATGCTGGAGAAACCGGACCAGCCATGCATGCGACAGCCTATCGAAAAAGCTGCGCACGTCCAGGTCCAGCACCCAGTTCACACGTCGCTCATGCAGTCCACAGAACAGAGCATCCAGCGCCTTATGCTGGTTGCGTCCGGGCCGGAACCCATAAGAGAAGCCGAGAAAGTCGGTTTCGTAAATCGCGTTGAGTACTTCCACCGTCGCTCGTTGCACAAGCTTGTCTTCGAACGCCGTGACGCCGAGCGGTCGCTGCCGCCCGTCCGCCTTGGGAATGTACACCCTACGCACCGGCTTAGCCCGGTATGCTCCGCGCTTCAGCCTATGGGAGAGGTCCTGGAGATTTTGCTCAAGAGCCTCGCCGTAGTGCTGCCACGTCTCCCCGTCTACACCAGCCGCAGCGTGCCTCTTCAACTGGAAGTAAGCGAACCGCAGAGTGTCGATCCGGTAGATGTGATGCAGCAGAGCCGTGAACTTCACATCCTTGTTCAATGTTGCCGTTTGTCGTACCCGCGCCAGCTCGCTGGGCGCATCTGCCCGGCTCTGAGTCCGGAACGCGTTTTGCTGGCTCGGATTCCCCTTGGCCAGACCCCTTCCCTCCATCTCCTCCGCCGCCGGTGTTTTGGTTTTGTTCGGAGACTTCCCCGGTACTATGGGTCTGTCCGACTTCCCGTGTTCGTTCATCATCGTCTTCTGTCCTTGAACTTCCCGATGCGTCCCGAGGGCGCTGGTCGCTCTCGGGGGAACCCGGGATCTCTCAACTTCCGTGCAAGATGTGTCCCCACGTGCCAGGGTCACAGACCGCGCAGGACTCCGACCCAGCTTGCAATGACGCTGGGTCGGATGTTGCCTTCCGCGTTGTGTCAGGGCGTCGGCGTCCTGAAGTTAGGGGTATTTCGCGGCTCAATAACCTGGCCCGTAGTT
>Ga0187857_10000514_pt1 | contig 46870 bp, 38 predicted proteins | sample June2016WEW_8_10_FD_132984 | JGI IMG/M metagenome (GOLD analysis project Ga0187857, IMG submission 132984) | Peatland microbial communities from SPRUCE experiment site at the Marcell Experimental Forest, Minnesota, USA - June2016WEW_8_100 | ecosystem: Environmental > Terrestrial > Soil >... | reverse complement strand
CGCCAACGGAACACGGTGATATATATGAAACACAATCGTATTTTCTTGAGTGTCGCCATGGCGGCCATCATGCTCGTCTCGCTTTGTGCGGTCAGTGCGAGCACGCTGAGCGTGAGCGCGGCACAGGGCAGCAGTTCGACTCCCGCTGTGGTCGGTGCGCCCGTCGGCGCTGGAGCGCCTGGCGTGTGCTCAGTCAATGGCACCAACCTCGAACTCTTTATAAGAGTAGCTGCGGACAACTCCATAGTCTGGAAGGAGTCGCCTGATGGCACGAACTGGACGTCGAATGAGACGTCTCTCGGCGGGACTCTGACGGCACCACCCGCTGCGAACGCAACGTGGGCGAGTACAGGAGCTGGTGAGGCTTCCATCTACATCTTCGCGCGCGGCACCGACGGCAGCGTCTATGAGCGGGTCATCTCGCCGAATAGTACTACCACGCAGATCACTCAAACTAATAGCAGCACGTACACCATTTCCGGCTGGACCTCTCTCGGCGGGCAGGTCGCTAGCAATACAGGACCCTCCGTCTGCTCATGGGGCCCAGGTCGCCTCGACGTCTTTGTTCAAGGTACGAACGGCGCCATGTATCAAAAAGTGTGGAACGGCTCGTCGTGGACCAACTGGATCGATCTCGGCGGGAAGCTGACCTCAGCGCCCGGTGCCACTGCGATGGGACCGTCTCCTAACCAGATCGGCGTCTTTGTGGCCGGCACCGGCGGCACCATTTACTACAAGCACTGGAATGGTTCCGCATGGTCTGGCTGGGTAAACGTCGGCGGGCAAGTCCTCTCGGGCACCAGTCCGGCCGCGTACAACTGGGGATCACAGCAGATCGGTTGGTTGGTCACCGGCACTGACGGCAACCTCTATCGCAACTGGGTAGGTAGCTCCTCAGGCTATGAAGGCATCGCCGGCGCTCTGACATCGTCACCATCAGCCACAGCGAAGCAAGCGGGTGTCATCGACGTCTTTGCGCGCGGCAGCACCAGCACTTTCGCTGCACTCTACCAGACATCCTATAACTACAATGGCTCTGGTCAATGGAGCGTCTGGACGGCCCTCGGCGGTGTATAGCGTAGTTCGTTAAGGGGTTTTTACCCCTCTTCTTTTTTCTTTTTTAACTTTTCAGTACGTTTTCGCTGCACGTTATTGCCTTTAGCACGCTCGCAATTGTGCAAGTAACCCAGCCAAAATGAGTCTAGGCAACACTAATCAGGTTCTACGACCTGCTAACTCCATGCCTTCACACGGAGCCCGCACGTTTAAGCCGTCATGAAGATCTCGCGTATTTGTTTGTCATTGCGGGGGCTATTCGTGGTTCTACCGAAAACTCTCGGGAGGGACGTAAGCGCATGCGGAGATTATTCTGAACTTACCAATTTCTGTTTTGAAGAAGTTTGTATCTGGATCAATGAGGTAGAAATCTTGAAATTGCGATTTGCTATTTGCTATTTGGGGACTCTTAAAGCGTATAGCGAAGGCGAAAAGAGACGGTGCGCGAACATAAGGATAGCGAGTATTGTTGAGTGCCTTTACCACATTCGTCGCTGCGGCGAAATGTTCAACGTCGCATTGGGCGAGTGAAAAATGAGTGTGTATCACATCAAGGGCGTTTTGTCTCGGCTTGTTATTTATGCTGCTTTTTCCCTCAGCAAGACGCGGAGTTTCGGAGCAATTCCGGCTGGCGAGAATTGATCTCTTTGCTTCAGTATGTTCTCCTGTTGCGCGCGGTAACGATCTAGAGGTTTCTTTTCAAGGATCTCCATAACAGCACCCTTTGCGTCATTGTAACTCTGGCACAGGTACCCGATGTCCCCCATCTTGTTGAAGTAATATTCCGAGAGTGGGGTCTTTAGTGCGATAATTGGCTTGAGATGTGAAAATGCGTCCAGCATCGCAGCAGTTCCATTTAATTCGTAAGCACTCGCTACATGAAAAAAGAGGGCATAATCGATGCGTTTACTATATTTGTCAAACTCCTCTTGAGTGAGGGGCGCGTGCGGTGAGGGGATATTAATAGAAGCGTGCCGCATCTCTTTGAGCTGCTCATCTCTTATATCTCCAATAAGAACAAAAATTGGCCGATATTTTGTTCTTGCAGAGCTCACTTCATCGGCCAACTTGAAAAAAATGTCTGCTCCCTTGCGCAAACTCGCATGACCATAGAAACCAAAATGAATGGCATCATCTTTGAATGGCTCGGTGCCGGTAGAATCTGCAAAGATATAAGGAACGTCTATCGGCGAAATACAGTTGTGCAGACGTGGCAAGTAATTCTTAAGTCCTTGTTCCATAAGGGGCGGGGGTCCCGGGAGTAAGTAATGTATTTTCGCCGTGTTGCCGGCGAGAAGCCAGTGTCGATATGAAAGGAACTGAGATGTCAGACGCTTTGGTTCAGGAGTGCTGATTTTGTTCTGCAGATCGTGTAGCACAACAAGACAGGAGATCTGAGAAAATCGCCTCAGCATCATTTTGATAATGACCAGATCGTTCCTATGTGCTGCCGTACAAAATACTATTTGGCTCGCTCGATTTTTGTCGGCCAATCTGAATAAGCGCCTGTACAGAGTCAGCTCCTCGAGGAGCGCTGTAAAGGGCAAGCGCCGACCTCGTTGCTCTTCGCGCAGGGCCCTATCTGGAAGTTCGACTTCGACAAACCTGACTGTGGTCACGTGAGTATCTGCAATCCACTTGACGTGATTCAAATGTTCGCGTTCAGCACAAAATATCAGCTCCTCCTCAGGGAAAGCCTCAGCGACTGAACAAATCAGAGCCGCATTAAATTGGGCGTGCCCAAAACCGCGAAAATGCGGTTCGCATATAACTATCATGAGCTCTCTATATCTTTAATCGGTTGATCTTATCGATTTCGTTTTTTCGTTGACTGCGCTTCGTGATAATGGTGAGGTTCATTTCCGCATGCAAGCGCTATTCAAGCCCTTGAGCTTTTCAGATGCGCAGACATGCCTTGATTTGCCAATATATATTTAATGTTGCAGGGAAGCTGCATCTGTCAGGAAGCTTGACTGTCAGATATCTCAGTTCTCAAGCCTCCGTATCTGCCTGAGAATCTAGTCTTACACAATTGCCAAGATCAAACGTCTAACTCGCTTCAAAAAAGCGTCAGAAAAAGCGATCAGCCCGGATCTCTTCAGTTCCGATGCGTAAATGGATGACTATGACCTTGTTCCGTTTCCGAACGAGGTGGTTAGCATGCTCGTAGAGGTAGTCTCATTTTTGATCAAGCTCGTCGTACTGCTCATCGCTCAACAAACTACTGAACCAATGACAGTGGCGTCTGTAGTCGTAGAGCACGGCAAAAGTCCTCTATCAATACACAGTGCAACAAACTCGACACGACTCCACGAGTATTCTCTGTTGATCAATTCTAAGCTTTCTCGTTACTCCTTTACTACTTCACACCATATGTTTTCGTAGAAGGTTTTCGAAGAGAAGATCCTAGAAAGAATAAAGGCTGCGGTTCTCGGTATCCGATTGTTCCACAAATTTATGCCAACTGTCGCATTTATCTTGGTCATCTCTTTGTAGCTTCGGATCTTTCCTCCACTTAAGCGCACGATATTATTGACCTCTTCTTGTGAAAAACCACAATGTTGATGCGTTTTATCGAGTTGATGGTATTCAACAACTCCTCGTTCCCAGAGCGCCTCATTTCTCTTCGGAACACACAAAAGGACGTTCTCTTGGCAGCTCTCGATAGATTTGCTCAATAAAGCACATGGATCTTCCACGTGCTCTAATAACCAGTACAAAACCACGGTGTCGATTTTTGGGAAGGTAACTGTGGTTGCATCGTTTGTTATGAGTTCAACGCCAGGCGGGTACGTATAATCGTCGTACCGTTGTGCGTCAATGCCAGTGTATCGCCCTGTCCACCCGCTTTGAATCAAAAAGTTGTACAGTCGGCACGTGCCGCAGCCCACATCAAGGATGTCCCCTTTTTGGTATTCCAAAGCCAGCCGGTCGGCTTCGTATATAGAATGGCCTGCTTTCCACCCAAAATCAAATTCTTTCTTGACTATTTCTGAGCAGTCGTTCTTGATCATTTTTTACGCGCCGGTATTCGAATGGTTGGCTAGCCTAATATAAAAATCATTTAACTCCGCTGCCGTTTTAATGCTTCTGGGCCTCAACCTGCAAACGCGTTGCCACCGTGAATTCGATATTTAGCCAGCGGCTCTGCTATGTAGTAAAACTCGTACTGCCAGTCCCGGCCACAACTTGAAATCGTTTATGATGAGTAGAGCGTTTGGGCGTTAAGCACTTCATTGCAAATGGTAGGATGACCCCGCATTGTTCCTTGATTCTTACACCTTAAAGGTGAAGTCATAACAAGGCCGTTTGCGTTGCAGCAACGACGAATGGTATACAGCTGAACAATTCAGTGTCGGTTTTTGCGGATCGTTGAACAATCGCTTTGTTTTCATTTTCTTCCTCTATGCGCAGCCGTCTCATTCGGCGATACCTTTGTGCTGTTGATATCTCGGGGGTGCTGTGCGACAGTTGCTCCATTTGAAGAACTCAGCAAAAAAGCCGTTACGCGCACACAATCCTCTTTTCGGGCATCGCTTTGACATTAATGAACCTGAAGGGCTAATCGAAAGACACGGCATTTGCTGAGGACGCATTCTAAAAAGTACATAATGCAGCACACGTTTTTAATCTACTTCAAATAAGCCATGCCAATCAGAGCCCGTCTAGATCTCGTAAATGGGTTTAGTCTCTTAGGCCTTCCGTATGTAGGTGAGCTGTGTTTCGTGCTTCTGGCATTAAAAACACTAATGAGTCTCAGATGAGTGGATTGCGATCTGTCTGTTGTCAGGAGTCCTGACTTCACTAAATTAGACTTTAAAAAAAGTGTGGCGGAGCCAGTCAGCACTAAATACACCCTTATCTCACTACAACTTTCATTAAATTCGCTGATATTTGAGTAATACGGCTGTCGATCATTTATCTTGATCTTTCGATGGGCCAGTGTGTTGTGCAAATATCAAGCTGATTCACGGTCGTAGAGCGGGTTGAGACGTTATCGGTGCGAATAGCCCATCGATAAATCCGCGAACGAAGGATCGGATATGACCGAACTGACGCGCTTTTAGAAGCCCTGGGATGCTGTAAGCGGGGTACAACAGCAAAAACGAGATAAATTGCGGGACTCGCGCGTGCTTTCTTGCATTAATCACCCAGTTTCTGTGAAAGTAGTATTCCGCACATTGTTTTACTTTTGAAGTGGAAACGTTACTTTTGTGCCAAATCTTAGTGTTAAGGTCGCATACGATTCTATACCCGGCTCTGCTGATTCGCACGCACCAATCAAGATCCTCACCATAGCAAAAATAGGTTGGATCAAGCGTTCCCACTTCTTCGATTACTTTTCGTTTGATCAGAAAGCACGAGCCTGACACAAAATCAGCGGGTAAAAGCTTGTCCACAGCGAAATGTTCGATCTCATCGTCGCTTTTTCCAGCGTTACCGATTGCCCTTCCTTTCCAAAAATCAATATGCGCGCCTGCAGACTGAATGGCATTTGGTGCGTCGTAAGAACATATTTTCGGGCCGATCACTCCAATACTGGCATCATTATCTGCAGCGCGTACGAGTTCCGTAAGAAACTGTTTATCGACGACCGTATCATTGTTCAGGAGCAGCACATAATCAGCAGATGCTTTAAATGCGTAGCGGATCCCTATGTTGTTCCCTTCAGGATAACCGAAGTTCTGTTCGTTCTGGATAATGACAAAAGATGCGTTGGACGCTTCATTGCGACTCTTTTCAGCCAGTTTTTTAGATAGAGTCGCTACCGGTATATCTTCGGCTTCACGTCTCGTATAAGTTGTGACGTGTAGAGGTTCGATTCGACTATTGTCTAGGCGAGAAGCCGATTCGACTGCTACTTCGCCTCTTGCGTATGCTCTGATCCTCGCCAGTGAATCATCCTGTGAATCATTATCAACGATAATGAGGTCATAGTTTGGGTACGAAATAGTATGGAGTGATTCCAAACATTCTATCGTATCTTCCCAGCCGTTCCAATTAAGAATTATGATGAAGACCCTGGGCCACTTGACACCATCCATTCTATCCACGCTCAATTGTTGCACGCTATTAAAAGCTTTCCCGGAGCTGCTCTGTCTCGGTTTTCGAGAAGCCTTTGTCGTAATCAGGAAATATCACCCGATCGGAAGATCCTTGGTTGCATGGCTGTCCTTAATCTGTCTCGATACGTCGTTTGAAGCGTCGTTCAGATCGCTCAACGTCGCCAAAATTTCGTGCTCAAATGTCCTCAGTAGCCTCCGCGAGAAAGCTCGGATGTTTGTAACCTTCGTGATTACGCTTACTAATGGCATTGTCGATCAGCGTCAACGTAAGCCGTGCCGCGTCAAAGCTTCCCTGAATAGGTTCGCTGGTGAGCAACGGGCCACTTGCCACTAAGAATCGTTGCCATACTCTATTGAAATGCCATTCGCAGGTACCCTAAATTTCTTTTTTCAAGCGGATTGTATATAAAGGCCCGCGAGAAAAAACGTAGCCCTTTTTTCCTTTCGCCTGCAACGTAGTAAAGCTGACCTATGTGACCATAAATAACTGCCCTCGTCTCTCGTGTTATCTCGTCGTCGTATAGCCGCATCGCTTCTTCAACTATTGAAATATACTCCTTATTGGATATTCGTCGCCGTTTTAGTGCTTCTGGGCTTGAACCTGCAAACGTGTTGCCACCGTGAAGTCTATATCTAGCCAGCGGTTCTGCTATGTAGTAAAACTGGTATTGCCGTGCCAGTTCCAGGAGGAACTTGAAATCGGTCAAGACGAGTATTCCCTCATCGTATCTCACGTGCCCTAGATTCTGCTTTTTGTAGATTACTGTCGAGTGAAAGATGTAATTTGAACACAAGAGCTCTTGCCAAAGATCCCCACTCTTCTTTGTTGATGCGTTGTTTCCGAGCCGTTCACTGAAGCTTTTTCCGAGGGGTAGACCTGCCGAGCCAATGATCTCCCCTTCCGACCATACGATTAAATCCTCGTCGCGTTCAAGAACCGCAAGTTGCTTCGTAAGCTTATCAGCTACCCATACGTCATCAGAGTCTATTTGGGCGATAAACTTCCCTTTTGCCGCTTCCATGCCATCGTTACAGGCCCTCGAAATGCCCAAATTACGCTCGTGAAATATTACACGAATTCGGCGATCCTGCTTTGCATAGTGTTCGATAATCTGCCTTGTCGCGTCGTTCGAGGCGCCATCCACAATGATGAGTTCGAGGTCTTCGAAATCTTGCCCTAAAACACTCTCGATGGCCTCGCCGATGAACCGCTCGGAATTCCATGTTTGCATGCAAACGCTAACTAGCGGCACAATCACCCACCACGATAGTCCACCTGTCACGCTTAGATTGACAATCTGTCATCATATTGCTAGCCCTTGGCTTTTATAATGTCGCAGATGCGACACTTTCTTGGCTCGGCGGTATATGTTGATTTCGGTGAACAAGCTCACAGCGACGTGCCCGTTTCCATCGTCCAGGACAACATCGAAACTTTCGTTCGGCGCGACGATAAACTGTGACAGCTAGTTGCACAGAGACGTCGAGAGCGTTTGGGCGTTAAGCACTTTATTGCAAATGGTATGATGGCCCTGCATTGTGCCTTGAAACTCTTACGTCTTAAAGGTGAAGTTGTCTACGCCGTTTAGCTTTGCAGCGACGACGAATGCTATATTAATGGAAAGTTAGTGTCGGTTTTTGCGGATTGTTGATCAATCGCTTTCTTTTCATTTTCTTCCTCTCATGCGCGGCTGTCTCATTCGGCGATATTTTGTGCCGTTGATGTCTCGGGGGTGCTATGCCACAGTTGCCCTATTTGAAGAATTCAGCATAAAGCGACGCGTTACGCGAGCACAAATCTTTTGCCATCGCTAGACACTAATGAACCCCGGGGGGTTAATAGAGAGAGACACGGCATTTGTTGAGCGCGCATTTTAAAAGTACATAATGCAGCAAACGTTTTCTAATCTACTTCAAAACCGCGTTAATCAGAGCCCTTGTAAATGTTGTATATGAGTCTAGTCTCTTGTATCGTGAAACCCCGCAGCGCAAGCAAAATAGTCAAATAGATTGCAGCGGCAAGCGCGATCGATAAGACTATGCTTAAGAGCCCAGAGGGATTCCATAAGAGCAGAAATACGGCGATAATACTCGAGCCGCAGACACTCTTCACGATGAATCCACCGTTCACGTCAAACTTAAAGTACCGAAATGAATAGATTGTAGTCAACACGAAAGCGAGCAGGAACGCGAGGAACGTTGTCAGTGCAGCACCTATGAGGCCCAAATAGGGGATAAGTACTAAGTTTAACCCGAAATTCAACGCAGCGCAGAGTATCCATATCGTGCCCATGATGGCGGTCTTCTTTTTTAATGCGATTATCTGAACAAGCACCGCGTACACTCCAAAGAGCGCAGTTCCTGCGGCAACAAACGGAGTGACTAAGTAGCCGTTTGTTGCGATCTGCTGTGTGGTTAGCAGAAGCAAAATCGGCTTTGATAAGACCGATATGGCAAACACGCAGGGGAGAGCAATTCCGATATAGTACTTTAGTGAGTACGTCATGATCGTGCGTACATCGGCTATGCTGTTCTCGTCGTAGTGTCGTGATAGAACCGCTGGAAGCAGCATCGCCAACGGTGCTGAGATCACGCTGATGGTAGTCCCTGCGGTGTATCCCGGCGAATAATAGCCCACCGCTGCGGCACCTAAAAAAAACGCAATGAGATAACGATCGCTTGAATTTACGATCCAACTCGAAATACTGCCGGGGACTAGTGGTAGGCCAAAATTGAGGTACTCTCTCACGTGCGTAAACTTGGGGATAACAAACCCAATCTCCGCGACGATGAGATACATTGTAATGGAGAACACCACAAGCTGCTCGATTAAGAGCGCTATCACGGCGCCCTCCAATCCGTAACCTGAGAGGACAAAATAGGCCACAAGGGCTGTTTCCAAATACGCGTTAAAAAGGTTTAAGTAAGTGTACCTTTTGATCTGCTGGAATGTTACAAAATATTGCAAAACATAAACAGTCAGGCACGCAATCAAGATGTTCGGTATAAGCAGCAGGGCTGTGGTGAGATTGTTTTGAAACAAGCTTGCCGCTATTTGTGGCACAAACAAAAGAAACAGCCCAGAAAGAGTCAAGCTCACAACCAAAACGATGAATCCCATGGAGTAGAACAACTCTCGGATGTCACGTTTGTCCTTCGCTGCGGCGCCAAACCGAACCAGTGAACTTTGGAGCCCTAAAGCCGCAAGCGGGGGCAATAGGCCGAGTGTAACTAGAATCAAAGCAAAGGCGCCATAATCAGCTATAACCAGATTCCTTGTCAGGATAGGAAGCAGGATGATGTTGCTGAGATAAACTAGAGGAGATATCACTGCGCTCAATCCTATTCGCCGAACAGTGAGTGTATATCTTCCCATTTACGTGGCTCTTTTGCGATAAAGTGACTGACTATTGCTCGGCCGTTTTTTGATCTGTCGATGCCTTGTAACGCTTGCGCTAGGTCACAAAAACGGCAGAGTGACCTTTGATCCGCCTTAGGATATCAATCTTCCTTAATCGTCTTTTTTTTCACGATTTTGTTGACTCTCGCGGGTAGCTCTTTGAGAAAGGAATTCAGCTCGCGCGACGTTTATGGCTTCGTCACGAAATTCGTCTGCATATTTGATTCTTCATTCTCATAACAATCAATTTAACAAATAATCATTGGTTCAGTACCAAGGTTGGCGTAGAAAATACCAGCTTAACTTGATTCTTTTGAGCTAACCCCCCCTATTTGGAAAAAGTTTTGTATTTGAGTGAATAAGGTAGAACCCTCGTAGTTACGATTAATTATTACGCTGACATTGTCCTCAAAAAAGCGTTTAGCATCAGCGATCTCAAAGACCTAACGTTCGCCGTTGAAGCTAGTATTTGTGTATAACAGCTGTGTATTGGTTGCTTTTCAGAACTTGGCCCAGCGATGAACTTACTACTTATTTCGCCGATGCCGACGCAGTTTTGGGACTAGAAGGAGTGGATTATGGGGGTGCTCAGGAAATATCTAAAGAATTGGCGTTCAATTACAGCTTTGCTGGGGGACTTGTCAGTATCGCGATTGATCCGTGACTATGTTCAAGGATTATGATATGGTTGGGCGGTTTGTCTGAAGCGGCAAAAGTTGTCTACGTTTTTTGTCTGCGGTGACGAGGGGTGCAAGCGCGCAGAATAATAGCAGCCTTGACCTCTTCGCAAAAGGAACGGACGGCGCCCTTTACTATAAGCAATGGAATAGCACGACGGGCTGGTCGGCATCGACGTCCCTCGGCGGGGTTCTGACGTCAGGCCCCGCTGCCGTGTCTAAAGGTGCAGGGGCGATCACCGTCTTTGTGCGCGGCAGCGACGGCGCCCTCTGGTCGAGGAGACTACGAATGGAGGCACCCCATGGAGCGCCTGGACCTCTCTCGGCGGGCAGATTCCTGCCCCACAGGACCAGCGGCTTCCTCATGGAATGCAAGTCGTCTCGACGTCTTTGTCGAAGGCACGAACGGCGCCCTGTATCAAAAAATAGACTGGCTCGTGGGACTGGCATCCCTCGGTGGGTCCCTGACCTCGAAGATGACCGAAATGCTTTTGTTGATCGCATCGATCGATACGGGGAGAAAGGATGATTCAGAAAGAACTGGTCTTGACAAGCAGCGACGTGGAGTTATTGAGTCGTGCGCTTGCCGAAGTCAAAACAACAGTCTATGAGGATTCCGAGGCACGATTAGAGACACCCAGGCACTCGAAGCGCTCGTTTCGTGTTTCAGAAATGTAGAGAAAGAAGAACAGGAGTACGAAAGACAGCAAGCGTATGATACCCCACTAAGTAAACGCCTTGTCCTAGGCACGCTTCTCAATGGGCAAGGCGGCGCGGGTCGTTTCAGTGGATCGCAGCAGGGATGAGCGCTGGAGGGATCCTTGGCAAGTGCGGCTGCAGTTCTAGGTCATTTCCTCGCTCATTCGCCGACTTTGTGAGTGGCCGCTCGACGATCGCCCAGCCACTTTTTTGATAATCAGTCTCTCCCGTCGTCGTGTCTCGCTTTTTTGATAACTACCATCGAACTCGTTACAATTATGTGCTCGAATTTTGATCTCCTCGTTGATTTTCCATAGAGTCTTCCCATTGTAACAAAGTCCGCCGCCTGCTCATCTACAAGCTGTTTAATAAATCCAACCATTCCATAACAATGGCCGCGCATTGGAAATTTCAGACCAAATTTCCCCGTCCTATATATCCAAAACCTCCCAAATCGGCTCCGTTTAAACTTTCGCTGAGCGTATGATTCGAGATTGAGCCGCTTACCATCAAACCAATCGCCCCAGTAACCGGTGTACCAATCCTCAATAACATAAAGTCCGTTTGGCTTAAGGTGGTTGTCAAACAAGTGCCAAAACGTAGTTTTTGTTAGCTCACCAAAATGCGAAGCATCATCGATAATGATGTCAAATCCTTCGGGTGCAATACTATCAGCAACCTGCGAGAGGAATCGAAGATCCGCTTGGTTCCCCTCAAAAATGTGAATGCGTTCGCCTGGATCAAAGCCATGTGGAAGTTTAATATCAATGCCGGCGATAGTTCCGAATGGAAAATAATCCCGCCATAGCAGGAGCGAACCCCCTTTTAAAACCCCGAGTTCGAGAAGAGCAATTTTCTTTTGGACGTAAGGTTCAAATATTGGGTCGTATTTTTTGAGATAATCACAGTCTATCTTGTCTGAATCGTATTGATCTAAAGACAATTCTAAGCTTCGCAAGTTGTTTCTTCCTTTTATTTGGCGGTGTTATTGAAGTACGTAATGCATGAGACTTAAGCGTTCTTTTTTTATTGGTCCTCTATCCGCATTGCTATATATTGTTAAACAAGTTTCACACAATGCTAGCTAATGAGCCGCCTTGTGCTATTTTTTTTTCGAAGCGTTGCCATCAATCGAAAACGAGAGGAGGCATAAACGCGAAGCATTCGTGCCGAAAAGATATTTAATTCGGGCTAACAAGGTAGGCGTACGCTAAACGATGCGCATAACCGATTACACGGGGGCCGGCCGGGGGCGCCGACTACTCGCCGCCGCCGATGCGAGTTGCACCCGCGACTATCTAATGCTGCGCATGCTGTGGTGGACAGGCGTGCGGATAAATGAGCGGCTTAACATCGGGCCGTCAGACATCGAACCCACAACAACATGGTCAACGTCACCAAAGGGAACCCGACAAGCAGCGCCGGATCCCGCTTGACTCCGAGACGATCCGGATGCTCCGACGCCTGCGCCGAGGCCAACACAACACCCTAACTGCGGTGATGAGACATTAGATGGGTCAATCGACTCACCTTTTTTGAGTGTCTGAAGGCCGGTGCTGCACCGCGAAGTAAGCCCATTATATGGCCTACCATACATTTCATTATTCGGTTGCCAGCGTTTGAAGGCCCTCTTTACGACTGACGTACAACTTAGTTACAGCGGCCAAGTACAAACCGCAACCTTTATCCGCTCTTCTTCTGCGTGTAAAACGCGGAATCCTCTACGAGGCACTTTGCCACTCAAGATTGTTTTCCTTTGTTGGCGGAAAAGATGAAACGTAAACGTCTTGCGATGAGCAGCATCGCCTTAGCAACTCTGATGCTCGTCTCTCTTTTTGCTATGGTAGGTAGTCCGGCGAGCGTGAGTGGCCAAGCGAGCGGAACGACTGCCCGCATTGCTCCGAACCTGGTCGGCAGAACGATGACAGGCACCGGCCCCGCCGCGAGCACCTCGTTTACCACTGGGCAAACCGAAATCTTTGCAGTCGACGCTAATGGTGCCCTCTGGGACACGCGCATAACGTCAAGCGGTAACGGCACGTGGAACTCCCTCGGCGGAATGTGTACCTCGTCACCCGCCGTCGTCTCCTGGAACTCCAGCTACTTCCGTATTGACGTCTTTGTGCGCGGCAGTGACGGCGCCATCTGGTGGAGGGACTACCAGAACGGCTGGTCTGGCTGGAACTCCCTCGGCGGGCAGGCTGCTTCTGGAACGGGACCTGCGGTCGCGTCATGGAGCGCAGGTCGTCTCGACGTTTTCGTAGAGGGCACGAACGGCGCCCTGTGGCATAAATCGTTCAACGGTGCGACGTGGTCCGGCTGGCAATCCCTCGGCGGGAAGCTGACCTCGTCACCCGCTGCGACGTCACCGACTAGCGGCGTGATCGACGTCTTTGTCCGCGGCAGCGACGGCGCCGTCTGGTACAAGGCGTGGAATAGCGCTGTGTGGTCTAGCTGGCACTCTCTCGGCGGGCAAGTCGCTCACAACACGGGACCCGCCGTGAGCCAAGCCCTCTGGCTCTTTGTACAAGGCACAGACTCTCAGCTCTGGCGAACGGGTATGGGGGCCGCCTCCGCCAAATCGCCCGGTTGGGGCACCCTCAGCGGAGCGCCCCCCGAGGCGCTGTCCACCTCGTCACCTGGCGCCGTCGTCCTCACCTCCGGCGAAACCCTGGTGTGTGTCAGCAGCACGAGCGGGAACGTCTGGTATTCCACGGATAGTCTTGCCAACTGGCAAGACTGGGGGTCTACGGGTACCCCGCCCGTGATAAACACCACCTACCTTCCCGGGCTGACGCAGGGCATCGCAACCGACGGCACGTACAACTACGGCATAAGCGACACCGCGCTGTACAAGTACGACGCGAACTGGATCCTTATTATGACGAACGGTCAGGCCGCTGCTCAGTGCGGCGGCAACCATATGGGGGCTGGCGAGATCTATAATGGGACTCTCTATATACTTTGTACTGAAAATTCCCCAGCACCGGAGCTTGCATACGTAGGGCTGTTTAATACGAGCCGCTTGAGCTTTATAAAGAGGGTTGATTTGACCAAAGTAGCAGGAAATCCACCGACTGCCGATCAGATGAATATTGGTGCCGCTGGAGTCAACCCCGATGCTGGCCTACTTTTAGGCCTTCAATTTGGCCCTTATGGTAGTACCACACCTAGCCCCGCTGAAGTATTTACATTTAATTTAACCTCGTTCGCATACGAAGGGCACATTCAGGCATCAAACTTCTCAACAATTTACAATCAGGGTATCAGTTACTACGACGGCCACTATTATTATTCATATGGCAACCTACCGGTCGGTGGAGTCACATCAGTAAACGGCGGCGTCGCGATAATGAATACTGATGGAAGCAATGCGACACAAATAATCCCAGCGTCGAGGATGATGGCTGGCGGGGGCACCGACGAGATAGAGGGCTTATACGTTACTAACGGCGGTATCAACGTGCTCCGTGGCGGCTACGTCTACACGTTCCCGTTCCAGGCTCAATTGGGGTGAGTAAGGAAGAAGTGCGATTAAGATCTAGAGTGACGGAGCGCAACCGCATCGTGGCTATATCAAAAAATGAACTGAGCCGCCCCGCCGCCAAGTCTCTCGTGATTTCGCTAAGCGCAGCAAGCCTGTTCTCAGACAAACTGCACCTGCTTCGGCTTTCGTTATCTCCGCGCGCGTATGACACTCAAGGATAGCCCGTTCTCGAATGTTAGTGCATTTCGGTTCACCTAGACGACAAGGGCGTATGGTTTGATCCTTTCATAAATTGATCGGGTTTTCGGAATGTGATTCCGGCACCATATTCCTAGCACCGCCTACAATCATGTGCGTGTTTGCGAACGCTGGAGCTTCAAAAAACCTTTAACCGCTGCTCGGTCAAAATGCTCGTCGCGTAGTGTCCAGGGAATTCATCGTATAACGAATAATTATGGTGTTTTTTAGGGTGCGACGAAAGCCCTTAAGTGAACTGTCATTGAAACGATTTTTTGATGATATTATATACCCGTTCTGAGTTCTTGCAATCTCGAAATTCATTAAAACGTTGGCAAATTTCCTTCCGTTGTATTCTATAGTCGTCACTTTGAAGATTACGTTCCACAAACTCTAAGACTCGCTTCCAGTCTGTGGCTTTAGGGCCTGGCGTTACCTCATCATAATCATAGAATAACTCTTGACCGTCCAAACCAACAAACTCGTGAAGATCAAATGGAGCAAATATGATGGGCCGATCCAACAACAAAAAATCAAAATAGACGCTGGAATAATCCGTAATGAGGATATTGACACGTTTCAAAAGGGGGTAGATATCAGGCAATGCCGTATCGGAGGGGGTGAAAATTCTGCTTTTGCGGTCGCCGTGTTCTGGATGTAGCGCTAGTTCGGCTCCTCGCTCATGTACTTTCATTATCAGAATTGCATCTATTCGAGTGAGCAATGCTTCTACTTCATCAATGTCGAATCCGTAATCAAAAAGCAGATCCTGCTTTCGACCAATATCTTGCCGCCGCCACGTTGGCAAGTAACAAATCACAAACGTAAAATCAACTATGCCTTTTATATTCTCAAGATACGGGCAGTTATCATCGGACCACCATGCGTCGAGCAATACGTCATTTCGCGGATACCCGGTAACAACTACATTCTTATTAGATCGGAAAGCTGGAAGCTCGTCGAAGGCGGATAACATCGTTGTTCGTGACTCCTGGGACGTCGCGATGGTAAGATCATAGTGTTCAGCCTCAAAGCCAAATATGCTAGCCATTAGACTCCTAAGGAACAGCCAGAAATGAAGCATGAGTTTATGATTTCTAAAGCGGTATTTGCTGGTTACAAGCAGTCTCTTCAGTGGCGTGCCGTGCCAAAGTTGCACTACTTTCGCTCCTCTGATAAGGCTTCTATTGACGTCCCACAACGAAGTCGAAACGATTACGCATCCGGCGTGTAATGAGTGCAAAATACCTTTTAGACTGCTTACGTGATACGCAGAATATCCGTTCTTCTTCAGCTTTTCGATGACATCCATATTGCGCGATAACCAAACGCAGGTAATATCGGGATGGTTCTTGGTTACATAAAGAAACAGGTATTTGGAATTGTCTGCAAATTTCTGACCGAGTGGGGACCCAAAAATCCATATATCCGGATCTTTGCGGAAAAATCCTGAGGCAAAATACTGAATGTTGAAAGTTATGTTAGCAAGAGTGTGCTTGAGTTTCAAGTAACATCTATTCATATTCCACAAAAGCTCCATTGTCGACCGGGGGTCTAATCGGCATCAAACGCCTCTTTTGACGTTCTGCACTGGACGTTACACTGTCCTTTCTGACAAACATCATCCGTTGGATAAACAGGCCACGTTCTATAGCGAATTGATGCTATCTGACGGCCGCTTTGTTCATAAAGCCTCTTCACATAGTCTTCTGCGTACGCTGTAGCGCTCCTAATGCTAGCCGCTTTGTCATCGGCAGCGCGCAGCAACAATCGCGTGACAATCGTTCCTTTTTCGTTGCTTGTTCGGTCATCTTTTGAAACGGAGGCCTTTTCAGCAAGAAATAGTGGATCAGAATGGTTAACTTCATTTTTTTGCTTATTAGAGCTGTAGAAATCACAAGTTGCCTTTTTTCGTGTTGCCTTATAACGGTTATGATCCTTGTTCTCCTCACCAAGCTTCTGCTCATATCCATTCTTGTTGTAAACGCTACGTCGGTGGTTTGAATCGAAACATTGGCGAAAGGAGCGAATTCGTCGCGAATTGCTGCTAGGAAGATAAACATCTGGGGCCTGGTTGATCATGCCGATGCGGTTAGGCACTGATGCGAGCAAGCCTAGTCATGCAAAAATTGCACGAGCGCAATAGCCAAATTCACGCGTCTGCAGAGCTATAATCCGTGAGGATTTTGCTTCACTAATCGTCTGACAAGAACGGCTATCAAGACGGGGAATTGTTTTGATGAGTTAAATAGAACGCTTTCGAGAGACAGACTCAACAATTATTTGCCCGGATCTGGCTGGCTTGGTGCAAGGCGTAACTCATTCAAGAATGCGCCGACAGAATTCTTCAACGCACCCGTAAGGCCACTCGTTTCTGAGGTTCGATACGAGGCACTTCACGTAGGCATTCAGCGTTTTTTTCACGCATATTTCGTTTTCCACGGGGAATTTGATGAACAGCACACAGAGCGAGTACACAAACGTGATCGCAAATTGCCATCTTGATAAGCTTTCGGTGACAAAATAGAGCCATGAAAAGGTCAGCAAGTATCTATTCTTCGAGCAACAGTGCTTACCGCGACTGGGATAGATCACGTAACCTAAATGTTCTGGACGAAGCTTGTTGATAGCCGCACCAAGCCTTGATTCATCTCTAGGTCTAAGTGGGGACTCTTGCAACGCTGTTTTGCGCCGAAGGTCAGGGTGTCGGACTTCGGCCGCGTCGACAGCTACAATGGCAATTTTCGCTGGCAGCGCGCGACGTGCGTAATCATAATCTTCCAAACCGACAAAGAAGTGGCACGCATCATAATACCCGATCAGGTCCATGACTTTCTTTGAAATGAGAACCCCATGTGTGCCAAAAGCGTCTATCTGGCACATGTCCGCACTCAAACGAACGGGACGCAGATGTCCAAAAAAGTTTTTCTTCAACCTTTCACGCGTAAAAACTACCCAAGGCCGGTCTATATCGACCTTTTTGGGACAAAGAATGTCGCCGTCGTCAGCGTGCTTCAGCAACTCGGCTAGACAGAGATCGGACGCAACCCCATCCTGATCCACGGGCCAAAGCCAATCGAAACCATTCTCGTGGGCAACCCTCATACCGTACTGGAAGCCGCCGGCAGAGCCCACATTGCTTTTGGTTTGGTGATAATAGGTAAATGGGTATTGTCTAGAGTGCGTGTCGAATATTCTCTTGTTTTCTGGTGAGTATGTATGATCTGAGTTATCGATGACGATGAGTCCACTTAAAGACGGCCCTTGATTCGTGAGTGACGAGAGCAGACGCGCAAGTTCTTTTGGATCGTTGTAGGCGACTGTTGCTGCGCAAACCTGCACTGTCATTTTCGCATCGTCGATTTATGATTGACTGCGATTTATAATTGTTCGTTCTCGCCGATGACCTTTGTTGACGCAGCCCCGTGATGGCTGCCATCTTCGACCTAGAGGCTCGTGCATTGTTCGGTCATAAAGACGCGTTTAGATGTCGCGCAATGGGTCTAATCGGCATTTATGGACTCTTTTGACGTTCTGCAGCGCGCGTTACAAGGCGCCTTTTGACAAACAGCGTCAGCTATTTTTTCTGCCATTAATCTCGCCGTCGTTAGCTTGCCCCCAATAATATGGAACATGTTGCTCGGATCCTCGATCACCCTAAAATCACGCGACTTCAAGCGTCCGTCTGCGTCGTGCCGACCTAACTCGACCGTGCCGTGGTCGCGGTCTGCGAGTGCCCTCACACCAGTAAACATGCGCAGCGTAGGGCGGCGCTTTACATTTGGAAGGATGCGAGCGATTTCATTTTTTAAATACGTGTCAGCCCAAGGTTCAGGATGTGCGTCTTCCGGTCGCTGGATTGTTGTCGAAGTCGTGCCCAGCCAGCCATACCCATTGTGTACAATGTACGCATCTGCATCCGACGGCTCGCGCAAATGCTGGATACCGCGTGAGCAGAGCGCCTTTTGAACGATTATAGTTCCTTGGCTATAAGTTAAGGGAAGGGTCGCACCAACGTTATGCGCCACGGTATTTACCCACGGGCCGGTTGCGTTAATTACGTAGTTGGTCTTCAATTTGCCTAAGCTGGTGGATATTACGAATTCCTGTTCAATTTCGTGTATCGACCGAAGCTCCTGGTTCTCGAACAGACTGCCCCCATTTTGCTTTGCAGAATAACAGTTCAGCCAACAAAATCGCTGCGCATTTATGTTTTTATCGGCCGTTTCCACAGCGACGTTTAGATCTCTGTTTAATTCAGGGATCTCCTTAAATACTTCATCAATATCAATTTCTTTCGCTCGAATGTGCAGCTTTTTGGCTGCCTGCAACGCAGATAGTGCATATTCGCTCGTCACCCCGACGAAGTAATTCAGCACATCCCCGACTACTTCTGAAGCGATATCAGAAATGATTACGTTCTCTTTAGCGCATTCTACCGCAACAACGGGATCTTTCAAAACGTAGCGCATCCCGCCGAGTAAGTTTTGATGGGAAGACGAAGTCGTGCCACTGGCTATAGTTCGTTTTTCGATAAGAGCTACTGAGAAGCCCCTCATCGATAAATCTCGAAAAGTGGCGGTACCAGTCGCTCCGCCACCAAATATAACTACTTCATACCTCATGCGTTCCGTGCTCGAGCTGTGTGATTCTTTGGCGGACGGCTCGTGCTTGAACTAGATCGTCATACGTGTCTATTTCACAGCGGAGCATCCCATCGGTATAAAGGACGTGCATTGCGGAAGGAAATTTAAGCAGAAGTCTATTCAACGGTTCAGAATACCATTCACGTCTCGCCATCGGCTCTTTTAGCGCTTGTTTGAATTCGGTTAAGAGCTCATTACTCATCTTAATCATACTCGTATACACGGTGTTGCCTGGAACTGACTTGCCGATGCTCGCGGCGGAACCATTTTTCACTACGATCTTGCAATCTTCCGGCTCTATTTTTTTTCCATTTTCACCGATGCAGGCGTTATCGTGCGGTGACTGGACTAATCTTCTCAGTAACTCAAATTCAAACAATATATCGCCATCCAAGATGAGGACAGCGTCCTTAGCGGGGTCGACGTGTTCCAAGGCGAGTGACAAGCTATATGCATTGTCGGTTTCATAAAACAATTTGTTATCGACGATAGTGACTGGCAGAGTATAGTCCGACCTCCTTATGTGCTGCTCTATTAAACCACGCTTATAACCCGCAACAATCAGTGCGCATTCGATCCCCAGTTTTGCCAAACGGCGCAACTGGTAATCGAGGATGGTTTCATCATCAAGGCATAACAAGCATTTGGGCACGTCTTCTGTTAGCGGTCGAAGTCTGGTTGACCTACCGGCTGCGAGAATTATCGCTTTCGTCCTCTGCTCACCATTATCTCTCATTGGTCACCGGCTGATTTTTTAAGCTCGTTAACAACTTGAGGTATTCAGCGTCTTGCATTCACAGGAGAAGATTATTGCCACGTAAATAGCTAAAACAAAGTGACTACTATAATTACGTTTCTTGAGTCTAATGCTCTCTATGACTTAAGTTACAAAAAGACCGGCTAATAAAACTTGTGCTATACTCTTCTTCGTAATACTCCCGTCAAGCGCCTATTCTGTGCGTGAAAAAAATTATAAATGATATGCCTAGGCCATTCGGCTCCCTTACTCGCGTAGGGACCGCGGAGCCGATATAATTTAATCGCGCTATCAAAACGAGCTGACGTCACGCTATAACTTGGGGGGACAAAAGTGAACATGATCTCCAATCCTGAGATCTTTCATCAAATATCAATTTAAGGTACATAGAAAGTCAGCGAATAAAAACGCTTTTTTATCGTCAATAACTAAACTGGCTGATCTAGTTTCATACTGCGTTTATTCGCTGCCGCCGTAGTATCTATCAAAAAGAGCATTATAAACTTCGATATTTTTCTTCGCGACGTTGTGCCAATCGTAGTAGTTTTTCGCGCGTTCTCTGTTTGCACTGAACGGTGTACCGTCTTCAAGAACCTTGACTACTGCGTTCGCAATTGCATTTGAATCCCTCGGCGGGATCAACACGCCTGCTTCAAACTGCTCGACTAGACTCGGTATCCCTTCGACGTTGGTTCCGATAAACGGTGTTTCGCACGCCATAGCTTCGATCCCCACAACTCCTAGTGCTTCAATTAGAGACGGCAGAACAAACACATCAGCTGCGTTATAGTAAAGTGGCAATTCCTCATCGGGAACCCTCGGTTCAGCGTCTCCTGCTGGAATGAAATGAATCTTGTCCTGAATGTGTAGCTTCTGGGCTAAGAGTTGAAGGTGCTTTTTATAGTATCCTTCTCCTACTAAAAGCAGTTCGGTATTGGGCAGTCTCTCGCGGATGGGTGGCATGGACCGAATCAAATAGTCCAACCCTTTCCTCTCGACCATCCCAGCGACGCACAATACGTACTTTTTGCTGGAATCCAAACCTAAGTCGTCTCTGGCTGTGTTCTTGTCGGTTCTCGTGTAAATAGAGAAATCGATTCCCATTGGCGAGAGGTGAACTTTTTCTGCTCCAACCAAGCGTGAAAAGTATCTTTCGGCTGCCGTATTGAGAACGAGGAAACAGTCGACGCGTTTTTTTAAGGCTCTTTCGAAAAAGAAGACTTTTAACAAGTACGACGCCAAATAGTTGTATCTCACCCTTTCTGGAGTTTCCAAAAAGAGCTGCAAGAGCGATCTATCTTCGTAGCACTGGACCAATATCGGAGTTTTTTTAATGCAAAGAGAGGCAAAAACAGTTGTCCACGTGAATGCCGAGTGTAAGTGTACAAGCGAATGCTGTTTTTTCACTTCGATGCGCAGTTCCCTCAATAATGGCCAGGAAACCTCCCCGAGGTTGATTCGATCGGATCCCATGCGTTGTGCGGGGAAGAATCGATAAAGTATGTTGTGGTCCTTAGTTACAAATTCTTTGTCTAACCGCCTTTCGATGCTCCAACACTCTAGATCGTATCTGTCCGTGCTCTTTGCGATCTGTTGAGCGAGTCGCACGTGCCACCCCCCACCATAAGGAAGCTCGTTGATTTCTTCTTTTACTCGGAAGTCGGGTAAAAAAGAAGAAAAAGAATGCGTATTGGCTAATATGACTTTTTCTTTCACGTCGCGCACTCCTCTCGATTCACGAAGTGTCCTTACTCTTTCTGACTATAGAATGGAATCGTATGCTTTTATGGTCTTTTGAACGGTTGTTTCCCACCTGAATTTGCGCGCCTGTGCGTGACCTAGAGATCTTAAACGTTCGCGCAAGCTTTCGTTATCACAATATCGAGAACATTTCGTGAGATATCCTCGTAGTTCACAGGATTGTCTTTGTAAAGCGCCGCTTCCCCTGTACCTTCCGTCAGCGAACTGTTGTTAGAGAGAACGACCGGACAGTCGCGCGCCTTAGCTTCAAGAGGCGGGAGTCCAAACCATTCATACAACGACGGAAAGATCGAAGCAGTTGCGGCGCTGTAAATAGGTGGCAAGTCATCATACGATACGTATCCAGGCAGAATTATCCGTCTCTGCGCTTCCTTTTTGACATGATGCAAACGGTTGCATATAAAGCAGTTCCACATACGGCAGATGGTAAACTGTACGTAACCGCTGCGATTAACGCCCGCGCGCCGACGAGGCAAGTACGGCTTTAGACGCGTCATAATCGACAACCGATCTCATTTGGCGAGTCTTACGATGGAAGAGACGCTTAACGTGCAATAAAAAACCAATAATCCTTTCAGATTGACGCGTTGACAGGCAAACAACAAACTTTATGTCGTCCGCACACGGTACACACAGAGAGAATCAAACGCACAGCAGGAGCCACAACATTGTTCATCGCCGAGCAGAGCCCAATGGATATGACGGGACTCGACGCTATGTTTCGCGGCGGAGCCTCCTCGACGGTCATGGTTGGCATTCCGTGCTACAACGAAGAGGTGGCGATTGGTAGCCTCGTGTTGCGCGCCTCTCAGTATGTGGATCAGGTCGTCGTCGTCGATGACGGTTCCACGGACAAGACAGCCGAGGTCGCGCGCTTAGCTGGAGCTCATGTGCTCGTTCACGACGCTAACATAGGTAAGGGCGCCGCCTTGCGCGATCTCTTCGAGTACGCGACGCAATCTGGCTTTGGCATCATTGTCATTATCGATGGCGACGGTCAGCACAACCCCGATGACATTCCGAAGCTGCTCGACCCGCTTCTGCGCGACGAGGCCGACGTGGTCAACGGAAGTCGCTATCTGGACGGTAAGGCGGGAAGCACCCCGCGCTACCGCCGGTTCGGACAGGTCGTTCTCGACGGGGTGATCCATTTCGGGCTCAACGGCGGCGTCACTATCACTGACACGCAGAGCGGTTTTCGCGCGTTCTCGACAAAGACCGCACCGTTTTTCAAGTTCCACTCTGACAAGCTGACGATCGACAGTGAGATGCTTATGGACGCGGCGAACGCCCAGCTACGGATAAAGGAAGTCAATATCGGCGTCCGCTACGACGTGGGGCGCTCTTCTAAGCATCCGGTAAGTCACGGGCTGCAGGTGCTCACGGGGGTGCTGCGAAGCATCGAGTTCAAAAGGCCGCTGCTCGCGTTCACCGCACCTGGTTTGATCCTCGTCGCCGTTGCGGCCGGAATCGCCGCGTTCGTCATTCGAGACTTTCTCAGAGTCGGGTACGTCGTCCTCGGTCCGACGCTGCTGATGCTGCTTCTCATGTTGGTGGGGACGTTTTTGGTGTTTACGGGCATCATCCTCCACTCTGTGTCTGCGCTCATTGATTCACGGGCCGACAATCGTGGCGAATCGCGGTAAGCGTTCGGCGGCGCGTGCACGCTCGTTCTTGCATAGGTAGGCTTTTGACGGTAGATACGACCCACATGTCGCGCGCCGGCACTGGCTCGTAACGTGAACAAGCCGATCAACGATTTTGAGCGATTGAGTAATCAGACCGGTGCGGGCTGCGATCCGTGTAAAGCACCGTCACACAAGAAACGACAAAGCTTTACGGGCAGGAGAACGCGAACGCATGCCCCCGTCAAACCGTGAAGTCAAGAATCGCGTTCCTCGGCTCCCCGGGGGATACCGGCCACTACAGTGGATTTGAATCGTTCGCGGAACGCGTGGCTCCGGCACTCGCCGCCGAAGGTCGTGAGGTGTGGGTGAGCCGCGAGGGCACTGCTCCGCCACGGCCCTCCGAGTACAAAAGGGTCAAATTGTTTTATTTTTCGCTCAAGCCGGTCAGGCGGGTGTTCTATAAGCCCATACGGTATCTATTCCCCGTCGGGCGACCTTAACGTGCGATTGCGTGATCATGCTGGGCTACGGCGCACGGTTCTTCTTCATTCCGAAGCTCTTCCGAAAATAAATCGCCCGCGAACGTGGGCAGCAGGGGAGTGGACGCCGAAGACGTATAACTCGCTTGAACAGACCCCCCGCGTAAGCGAACTGTTTGCGCTCCGCTATGTTGATGTGGCTATCGCCGATGCGCGTGCAATCCAAGCGTATCTGAAGGCGTCGCTGGGTACAGAAGCGACCTTCATTCCATACGGCGTCGGTGTGCCTGTCTTGCACCGTGGAATCCGTCCCTGCTAAGGGCTCGGTACGGTGCGAGCGAGCGTGCTCGTTGGAGAGAGGCGGTTACTACCTAACAATCCTCGCCTCTAGCGAGAAAACAGCATCGACACGATGGTCGAGGGCTTTTTAACATCGAGCACAGACGAGAAGCTCATCATCGCTGGCAACTTCTTGGATTCGCGCTATCAGAGCGAAATTCACGCGCTCAATACGCACTATCGTGGATGTGATCGTCTCACGTTTACCGGAGCACTCTACGGAACAGATGCTTTGAGCTGCTTCGCCAACATTGCTTTGCGTACCTCTACGGCCAATCATCAGGAGGTACCAATCCGTCGCTGTTGGAAGCCATGATCGCACACGCAGGCATCATCCTTGCTTACGAAATCTCAACCATCGCGAAGTATGCGACGGCTTCGCGTTGTTCTTCAACGACGCATACGCTTTCGGCGGTGCGATACGAGCTCTGTGCTCAAGCATGCGAGGCCTGCTCAGCTTCATAAAGTAAATATAGCATATAAGTTAACGAATGAACCACGCAGCGCGACAACAAACGGCGCTTCAGTTCGTCTCGCACTTTCTTAGTTTTTTAAACAGCGCACATCCATGAACGTCAGAAATCCACTCGAAGCAAACGACTGGGATATTGCCTCTTTCTTAAAACTTATCGCGTCTCTTCAACTATCCGTTTGGCTCCTTCTCGCCTTAGCTGCTTCCGGGCTGTACGTGCCGATTGTGCAGGAACTGTTCGTCCTTATTTACTTGCTCTTTGTGCCCGGCGTCATTCTGCTGCGCATCTTCAAGCTGCACAATCTAAACCCCATTGAAGGTTTGCTATACACGGTTGGATTAAGCGTGATGACCGTGATGTTTACGGGCCTCTTTATGAACACGGTGTATTCGCTCTTTATGCCGAGGCCAATCTCACTGTTGCCGTTCATCGTGACGATGAGTGCAGTCGTAGCGGTCCTCTGCCTTCTGTGTTACCGCCGCGATCGCGCGTTCTCTCGTCCAACGGTTATCGATACACACGCGCTATCGTCACCAGTCGCCCTTGGCCTGTGTCTCCTGCCGTTTATGAGCATTTTCGCGACCTATTGGTACAACATAAGCGGGACAAGTGTTGGCATCATAGTCACGCTCTTCGCCGTCGCCGGCCTCATCTTGGTCTGCGGCCTTACGACTTGGGTGCCTCGTCGGTACTACGGGCTCGTCGTTCTCGTGGCGGCGATTGCGCTTCTGCTCTACAACTCGCTCATCACAAACTACATTTGGGGGCTTGACATCCAAAGTGAATACACTGCAGCACAGCTTGTCATAAGCAACGGCTTCTGGGGTGCTCCGCCGCTTCTGACGCAGGCGTCTATGGACGTCAATTCCGTGTTGAGCGTGACAATGTTCGCACCGCTCGTCTCCATCGCGACCGGTATGAGCCTCACATGGGTCTTCAAGCTCATTTTTCCCCTGCTCTTCGCTTTGGTGCCGCTCGGCCTCTACCGACTGTGGCAGAAACAAACAAGCCATCGCATCGCCCTTTTTGGTGTCTTTTATTTTATGGTGACCTTCTCCTTCTACACCGAGATGCTCAGTATGGCGCGACAGGAACTCGCCGAGCTGTTCCTCGTATTGTTGCTCTTGCTGATCGTCGATAGGAAGATGGATCGGACGCCGCGAGTCGCGCTCTTCGGGCTTTTTGGCCTCTCGCTAATCGTTTCACACTACGCGTTAACCTACGTCTTTCTCTTTTGCCTCGTGCTCGCGTTGTTCGTCGTCGCGTTCACGAAGCACTACGATCTCAGCGCCTTGACGGAGCGACTTAGGAAGCGCGGAAAGGAGCGAATAACCCGTCCATTTCGCAGATCGCGTCCGTTGGCCAGAAACGTCAGCTTAAATGCACTGCTCGCCGTTGGTTTGGTCGCTATCGCGCTCCTCTGGTACCGCTTCGCGAACAACCCTGAGCCATTCAACAATCTCATCACCATACTGAACCTCTCGCTGACCACTATCGGAAGAACGCCCATAATCCAGCCGATCGTGGCGCCACCGAGCGTTGCTCCAAGTGGTGTGAGCAACGTATCGGGTGCAACTTCGCTCTTGCCACCAACTGCATCCGGAGCGCAGTCCGGGCTCCAGCAGCTCCTCGTGAATCAGCCACCGATGCACGAGCTGACGCAGTACCTCATCTTGATCGCGGTCATCATCTCTGTCCTCGGCATTGCGTTTGCGTACAAAGAGCGACGACAGCTCAGGCTCACAAGCGAATACGTCGCGCTAGCGGGCGCTAGCGTAGTGCTCCTCCTTCTCTGTGCTTTCGTGCCGTACTTTGCCGCAAATCTTATGCTTTCGCGCTTCTTCCAGATATCGCAGATCTTTCTTGGCTGTTTTTTAGTCATCGGCTTCGCCGGCATAGTCCGCGTCTTGGACGTGCGGCGCCGTGAGGCCTCGACGAGAGGCCGTGGACCGCTCCGCTTTAAGGCATTTGCCGTGTTTACGGTCATTTTGTTCGCATTCAATTGTGGTCTCGTTTACAAAGCGACAGGTGAACTCACCGATAGTCCCACGGTCATGGCGCTCGACAGCGCGCTCGATTATATTAAGTTTAACGATCAAGAAATGGTCGCTGGGCAATGGCTGGGCGGCGTGAAGTCGGGCGCACCTATCTATGCCGACGCCTTCAGGGGATTCCCGGTCAGCCAGGCTGGAGGTAACGTCTCGGGCCTCCCCACCGGAGGCGGTTATTGGTGGATGCTGCCTTCTGGATCCTACCTGTATCTCGGGACGTACAACGTGAATAGCGGCAAGGTCGTATTGGGTCAAAACTCTGTAACAATGGCCACATGGGAAACGAACGCCGCGAACTTCACGGGAGGGGGTAGCCTTGTTTATTCTAACGGCGGCGCGCAGATCTTCGTGGTCAAGTGAGGCAACTGGCTTAGCTTAATGCCTACGCGCCGGTAAGGGCACCCGAGGCGAATATCCGTTCGCTCGGACGCTCCGAGGACGAAAGCAAGCGCCCATGAGCTGCATTGTCCGTTCCAAGTGGTGGAAGTCAATTCTGTCAAGTGGTAATGGCGCTCGCGCGACAGCTATCATCGTTTTTCTTTGCCGGCGGCCTTGAATCTCACTAAGCGCGATCGACGATGCGCAGCGCGGAAATTGGACGTTCGCCGCTTCACGGAGTTCTGTGGCCTCCCTAGCGATTAGTTTCGCTCGATAGAACACGGTCGGCGACGACAACCGTTGCTTTCGTGCGGTTTTTGAGCCGCGAAAGGTCTCACTCGCCCGTCGAAGGTGACCTCTGCAGGCAAAACCACCGACAGGTGGCCGCTGCCTATATGGAGGCGCGAGGATGGTACCACTTAGCACTTGATGGGACTCATTTGTGGCGGCCGCCGCCAAATGCTGAGCACAAATAGCGAAAGGGTTAATGATCGGCACGTCAATCTGCGTAAAACTAGTGGCTCGGCTTGACCGGTGCGAGTTTCGATGAGCAACGCAGTTGAATAGAAATAACCCCAATAGGCTGCAGGGGAGGCAATGTGAACCGTAAGGCGATTCTGGCACTTCTGCTTGTTTCCGTGATTCTGTGCTCCACCGGCGTCGTCAGCGCCCAGCCGGCTCCAACGGAAAAGTACATCGCCTTTCGCGATGACGACGTTCAGCCATTCGCGAGCGTCGACACGCTGAAAGCCGTCAATCAGGTGCATATCGACGAGAACGTCCCAGTAACGCTCGGGATCATTCCCCACCCCTATCCGGGAGGAACTGGCAACGAATTGCTTATGGATAATCAGTTCCTCGTATATATGCGGTCGATTGCCGCAAACCCGTTGTTTGAGTTCGCGCAGCACGGCCATACGCACATCAACGATCAACTATTGCCCCAAGCGAGCGAGTTCGCTGGGAGACCGTACGCACAGCAGCTCGAACTTATGCAAAATGGGCAGGCCGACATCAAAGAGGCGTTTGGGGTAACGCCCAACACGTTTATCCCGCCCTTTGACAAGGGCGACAACAACACTCTGAAAGCCGCCGCAGCCCTCGGATTTACGGATTACAGCAGTAGCTTTGGGGACTTCCACACGCAGCAGAGCTACGAGAACGGAGTGACGATCGAAGCGCTGTCGGTTTGGATCGGCGCTACGAGCGTCTCTCCAAGTAAATTAAGCATCGCCGCGTTCAGTGCGAGCATCCAGGCTGCAAAAAATGCGACTGAGCAGTACATAAACAATCCGCAGAGCGGCGACATGTTCATCGTGGCGTACCACGTGTGGGCTTTTGATTCGCCCAACGGGACTGTTGACGCTCGAAAAATAGAGCTCTTCAGGAACTATATTGATTGGCTCAAGACCCTTCCGGGCGTGCAGTTCGAGCGCCTCGATCGCTCGCAATGGGGGGGGAGCAACGCTTTGGTGGCGCTTTCATCGGCGGTGGGGCTGAGCGTGTTATCAATCCGGCAGAGCCGCCTGCTCGTCTTTGTTTTGGTCGGATCCGTTGCCATCGTCTTGTTTAGCACCTACGCCATTGCGTTGCATCGACGGTTGCGACGCAGCGGACGGCGCGACTAGCACTGGGTGTCCGGGACGCGGGCCGTCTCTGTCTTCGACGCCGAGAGCCACTCTCTAGAGTGCGCGAATCTGGAGCTTAGGTATAGAAGGCAAAAAGTGGTACCTGAGCGATCTTTATGTGGCAAAATAGCACTTTTATGGCTCCAGCGCAGACACTGCGGACCAACAGACGTGGCGTGCGGGCATTAATGACATCGACACGACTTGGGGGGGAATCCAGGGTATAAGGCGTAGCAAGTGCAGACACGTCGAGTGATACGGCCTGCCTCGCGACGGTCATCGTGGGCATGCCGTGTATAACAAGGAGGTGGCCATCGGCAGCCTTGTTTTGCGTGCATTCCGATACGCTGACAAACGCGTGGTGCTTGACGCTGAGTCTACCGACAAAACTGCGGAGGTTGCGCCGCCGATTGGGGCAGACGGACTTATGTACGACGTCAGCCGGGCGAATGAGCTGCTCTGCTGGATCTTTTCAAATACGCGATGCAGTGCGACGTCGACATTGTGGATATCCTCGACGGAGATAGCCAGCACAACCCTGATGATATTCCAAAGGTTGTAAAACCGCTGTTGCTTGACGAGGCCGACTCGTCAACGGAAGCCGCTAGCGAGATGGTGAAGGCATGAAATGGAGCGCGTTAATTTAGTGCGGATGCACAGCGAAAGGCGTTCTAGATGTATATAATATTAAACTCTCCACCGACCATCTATCGCCGCAGAAGAAAAAAACTGCAAAAAGATGGTATGAACCGAGAAGTAGCTATTGTAGTACTCAACTGGAATAACTCGCAGGATACGATAGAGTGCCTGGAATCACTCACTGTCATGGACTACCAAAACTACGTCACGATTGTGGTAGATAACGGTTCGAGCGACGAATCGATCGAAAACTTCCGGGAGTTTGCTAAGGGCAATCTTAAGATAGAATCTAAGTTCTTCCCCGAGTGCGAAGCCAGACGGCCTATTAAGATCATCGAATACGATCGAGACCAAATTGATCGAAAAGACAAAATAGAAAAAGCAGCCATCAACGGCGACAAATATGAAAACGAACAGCTCATACTAATAAGAAATGAATGCAATTATGGCTTTGCCGAGGGCAACAACATAGGAATTCAGTTTGCTCTGGATGTCGTAAAACCAAATTATGTGCTACTTCTAAACAGCGATACCGTTGTCGATCGAGATTTTTTGTCAGAACTCGTGAGAGTTAGCGTGAGTGTCTCCAGAATAGGAGTAGTGGGTCCCAAGGTATATTATTACCACAATCCTTTTCAAATAAACGCGGCAGGTGCCCGGATGCACTATTGGTCGGGTTTTGCAGTAAATATTGGCATCGGCCAAATGGATGATAACCAATTTAACGAGATTCAAGAGGTTGATTGCGTGCACGGCAGCGCAATGTTGATCAAGGCCTCGGCTTTGGAGGATCTCGGGTTATTGGATCCGGATTTTTTTGTGCTCCTTGAAGAAACAGAATGGTGCTTGCGCGCAAAAAAAGCCGGGTACAAGATATTTTTTGTGCCAACGGCTCGGGTCTATCACAAAGAAGGCTTCTCGGCCACGCGACGGTGTAAGTTTTATTACTACAGTAATAGAAATCGCATTTTGTTGCTGAAGAAACATCAGAAGTCGTTGAGAAAGGCAGTCTACGGCGTATCTATAACGCTTAGAACTTTGGCAGCAAGCATCATATTAAGCGTCAAAGCAGAGCCAACGCTCGCTATGTGTACCTTGAACGGTTTTTTCAATGGCTTGCGCATCAAGAAATAGTCACGTTTGTGCCACCCAGTGGTAAGCAGCGATAGTTGCCTGTACTGTTTTTTCCCAAGTGAATTCCTTGGCGCGTTCAAGTCCTCGCCTCACTAAGTCGTTTGGAGACGTGTCTTCTTTAATAGCCTCTAGAATCCTCGCTGAGATTTCTTCAGGATCTAAAGGGTCGTCGATTAGTATGCCGCACTTACCTATCACTTCTATTAACGAACTATTCTTGGAGACGACCGAAATTGTTCCGCAAGCCATCGCTTCTAAAAGAGGCAGGCCGAATCCCTCGTAAAGTGACGGAAAGACAAAAACTGTTGCTGCACTGTAAATATTGGGTAGGTCATCGCGCGCCACATATCCGAGTAAGATTATCCTTTCCTGCATCTCCTTTTTGAGGTCAGGCGAAAGGTCTGATAAGTTGATGTACGCACGAAGTCTGTTCTTGTTAATCGGTCCAACCAGCACTAAGTCGTGTGGCATTTTAAGGAAAATGTTAGCGTAAGCTCTCACCAGAGTTTTAAGGTTTTTTCTCGGGCTGTCGTTGCCGACATAGAGCAAAAACTTGTGTCGCAAGCGATATTTATTCAAAACTTCCGCGTAATCTTCACGGGGATAAAAAAAAGACGTATCGACGCCGAAAGGGGTGACTGCAATCTTTTCCTTTTTAGCTCCAAATCTCGCAATTAAATCTCCCCTCGTGGAATAGCTCGGCACTATAATCAGATCTGTGTTTTTCATAATCTTTGGGAGCACAGTCGTGAAATCAAATCGCACTACTCGATCAGGCACAGGTCGCTCAAATAGCTGCGGCAGTATAACCGGAGAAATATCATGCACGGACAGCACTTTTTTTATAGCTAGGTCCTTGTGGGGAAAAAGAAAAGGTCCGAGGCTGTCTACGTTATGTAAAATAGAGATCGAATCATCTTTTATCAGATGCCCCAACAATAAGCTGCCTAAAAAAAGCCTTATGTTCGGTCGGTTTAATGCAAAATGCTGCAAAATTTTTACATCGATGTCTTTCTGCTGCAATCCGCGGATGAGGCATCTGCTCAGTGTCCATTCGCCAGTTCTGGTCGTTGGAGGTATAATAGCAACTTTCATTCACTCGCCTAATCCGCTAACAATATCGTGCTTCCGCCGTCATTTAAAAACTACGCCGGCTTGTGGTATTCCCGTCTCGTAAGTTTGCTTGCTATGCGTTTTTGGATAGCTCCAACCGGCTTGCGGAGATGAAATACACGCTCCCCGAATAGCGTCCACAAAGCGAAAAGAAATATCTTTGGGCTCCCCCAATCCTTTCTAAACGCTTTCAGCATATAGGTTCGACAACGGTTAAAATCGCCTGCATCATCAGAAAGCAGTGCAATATTCCTAAAATGTCTCGCCAAGCCGCTTCTACCGATAACTCGCAACATCTCGTCTTGGTTCTTTTCAACGATGTATTGATAAGCGAACGCTTTTGTTAACATATTTGTAGTTACTGAATCGGGTTCGTCTTTGTAGTAGTTTACACACTTTTTATTCACAGTCGTGAACCTGAAAAGTCTGGAAAGGCTTATGCACGTATCCCAATCTGCAAATGCTAGAATGCGTTCGTCTAAAAGACCTATTCGTAGTAGTCCCTGTCGCGGGACCAGCATACTGCCGTAAGACGGTCCATCGCTTGCAAGCATCTCTGGATACACATACCCCTCGTATTCCCTTTCGAAGCGCCTTGTTTCAAATCCGTCCAGCTGTTCCACAAACCAGGATAAAACTACGTAGTCAGCACCTCTCTTGAGGATAGCGTCGAGCTGCAGCTCAATTTTTTGGGAAATCCACGTATCATCGGAATCCAGAAATGCGATATAGTCTCCGCGGCCGTTTTTAATTCCAGTATTGCGTGCGGCTTGATGCCCTTTGTTCGTTTCGTGGCGCAAATACCGCACTTGAGGATACCGGAAGAAGGGCTTCACAGCGTCGAAGGTTTCGTCAGTTGATGCATCATCAACGATTAATACCTCTAGATCTTTGCACGTTTGATTTAGCGCGCTTTCTATGCTCCGGTGAACTAGGTGCGCCCGATTATATGTCGGTATGATCACACTTACCTTTACCAAGTCAATCACTTGTCAATATTCGAGTGGCTGGATATATCGCAGAATACTTTCGTCGTGAATCCGTTCCTTCGATACGCTAATTCACTTCATATTTGAATCCTGTTTTTATGTAAATGTCTTAAGGGCTAACAAAAAGGCCCACGCGTTCCAAAGCTAACAGCAATCTAAGTACCTTATTTAAAGAAAGTACGAAGCGCATGATTTAGGAGGTGCGCACGAACTGCTTAGATGGACAATTTTGTATCGCAATATCCCGTGTCAGTCAAGAATAGGCAATACTCGAACTTGTTAGAGAAGAAGAGCGTCTTAGGTGCCTAGGCAGTACGCAGTACTCTGCAATCGATGCGTAGCTATCTTGATATCCAAAGTACTTCTCGCTAAAACAATTCGTTAATTTGTGATAATTAGGTAACGAAAGCTTTTTAGACTTCTCAAACTGGACAACCCGCATTAGTTGGCCAAACGCCGATGAAACTTTTCGATGCTATGGCGATGGCAAGTCGGTTGTAGGTGCTATAGGGGACATAGGAGAAAGCTTAGACGACTGCGACTGGATTGCGGAACCTGGTAACTCACAGCAACTGGCTCTCGCGGTTGAAAAATGTTTTTATGCATCCGTATAAAGCCAGCAAAAAAAGCAGACAAAGCTCGGAAGAAATTTCCAAGGAACCACAGCATGGATATAGCAGCAAAAAAAAAACTGATTCGAGTTGTCTAAGAACCTATAAAATTGTTCTGGAAGATCACGGTTTCTTTGACGTCAATTTAAAGCCCCTGGAGCGCTACGGAGACAAAAGCGCCAGACGAAAACCTATAAGCGTGTGGGGATTAGAATCATCCCGGCCACAAGGTGGCGCGCCCAGCTAGCTTATTATGAAACCCAGCATTGCGCTTATCGGCTCTCGCGGAATTCCCGCAAAATACGGTGGATTTGAGACATTTGTAGAGCACGTGGCTCTGGCCCTGGCCGATGACGGGTATGCCGTTTCGGTCAGCTGTGAGGGCACTAATCCGCCTCGTCCCGCACGCTATAAAGGAGTCGAGCTTTTCTATTTTCCTATCAAGCCCTTCAGACGGATTTTTTACGAAACGCTATATGACGTGTTCTCTTTGATAAGAGCTAGCGTCGCCTGCGACTGTATAATCATGCTCGGCTATGGGGCGGGGTTCTTCTTTTTCATTCCGAAGGTGTTAGGGAAAAGGATAATCGTCAACGTAGACGGAAGGGAGTGGACACGAGAGAAATACAACGTGGTTGAAAAGACGGCATTGTATGCCAGCGAACGATTTGCGCTTCTGTATGCCGATGCTGTGGTCGCCGATGCCCGAGCCATTAGGGCATATATATCATCTTCACGCGGTCGTGACGCGGTCTTCATCCCATATGGTGTCGAGGAGCCAAGTAGCGTTCCCTGGGATCCTATGCAGCTCGGCGAGCGGCACGATGGTGGCAGCGGATTTAACACAGTCGGGAGCGGTGAATACTATCTCATCGTCGCTCGTCTCGAGCGAGACAACCATATCGATATGATGATCGAGGGCTTTCTATCAGCCCGCACCGACAAGAAGCTCGTCGTCGTCGGCAACTTCCTCGATCAACGGTATCAAAAGGAAGTCGAGGCGCTGATTACGCGCCATAGAGGTGGGCAGCAGGTCCTGTTTACAGGGGGAATCTACGAAAAAAGTGCCCTCAACATGCTGCGCCAACATTGCTTTACGTACCTCCATGGGCACTCGGCAGGGGGCACTAATCCATCCTTGTTGGAGGCGATGATAGCGCGGAATCTGATTTGTGCGCACGACAACCAGTATAATCGCGAAGTATGTAATCGCTTTGCTTTGTTTTTCAACAACGCGGATGACCTTTGCGCCTGCATACAATTGCTTGAAGCCCATCCGGAAGAATATGACGAATTGCGAAACGGTGCGTACAAGCGGGCGAAAGCCGCATACTCTTGGGATAGCGTTCTTCGCGAGTACGAGGCACTGATTAGCGCGACGCTGAAATGAAAATGAATCTTCTTTTGGTGAACTACATGGAAACGACGGCGCCTGGCGGCATCAACACAGCAGTGCGGCAGGTAGGACGAACGCTCGCGCTCAGAGGACACGAGGTAACCGTCCTTCAACCCAATCCAGGCGACAGGCCGCGCGAAGAGGTCTGCGACGGAATCACTATACAGCGGGTCGACGCACCCCTTAGCGAGCTTCTGTATGGTTTTGACGTCTTTCTGTGGGCCGATCTGAAAGCACGCTATAGCGTCCTCAGTCCAGACGTCGTTCACGTGCAGGGCTACCATTCGTTGTTTTCTTCTGAGGCGGTCTATCTAGTTAGGCGGCTTGACCCCCGGGTACCACTTATCTTCTCCTTCCACTTAGACGTGTATCGAGAGCGTTTCCTCGCGAGGCGGCTCTGGAACGTGTATAAAAAAACGATCGGCAGCAAGATGGTCGGTGCCCTAAGTCGAGTAGTTGCAGATTCGCAGTTTGAAGCCGAAACCATCTCGCGCGAGTTTCGCGTTCCGCGTGACCAGATATCAGTTATACCGCTCGGGGTGAGCGTCGTTGACACACGCAGAACGCTTAAAGACGATCGTGGGCCACGTCTCCTCTACGTTGGCCATCTAGTAAGGAGAAAGAACGTTCAATCGATTGTCGAAAGTCTGCACGTGCTCGTTCACCAAAAAAATGTTCGGGATGCTTCGTTAACAATAGTGGGCGCGGGTCCTGAGCGCGAGAGTATCAGCCGCGTCATACGCGAGCGGGGGCTTGAAGCGCACGTGACAATGAAGCCGTTTTTAGAGAGAGCAGACCTCGTGCGCGAGATAAAAAATGCCGACGTTTTCGTGCTCTTGTCAAACTCCGAGGCTTACGGCATAGCGGTTGCGGAGGCCCTCGCTTTAGGGACGCCGTGCGTCGTGACTAACGCGACCGCACTCAGTGAATTCACACGAGAGCCCGGTTGTTTTGGCGTCGATTATCCTCCCGACCCAGAGACAGTGGCGCAGCTCATTATCGACGTCTATGAACGCCGGGTTCAGGTTGGGCCATTCAGCGACAAGATTCGGACGTGGGACGCGGTTGGTCGTGCGTACGAACGTCTCTATTGCCGCTGCGTGAAGCGTCCCACGTAGGCAGTTGGCGCGGTTAATAATACTTAAATCGCGTCGCCGTCTTGTCGAGCGGTTCGCTGGCTAGGTCGTACCAAAGAGCAGAAGAAGCGTTCGGCGCGTGCGTTTCCGAAGACAGATCGCAACGCGTTGTGAGTCGACGAGCTTTTGTGTTGTGGGCGGTGCTACGTCTATCGCCCACGTGATTCGGGTGAAACGCGGAAGGAAATATTTATCAGCACGCAGGACGGATTGCGAGCATCGTGAATCGCACCACCGCTCTCACCGTAGTCCTCGCCATCGTCTTAGCTCTTGCAATTCTCGGAACCGTGGTAATCGTTGTATTTCCGAGCCCAGGGGCCCCATTCACGGAGCTATACCTGTTAGGCTCCGGCGGGAACGCGAGCGGCTACCCGACCAATCTCACCGTTGGCCAGACAGCCAACGTGACCGTTGGCGTCGTCAGTCACGAGAACACGAACGCCAACTACACCCTGGTGGTCACACTCGACAACGCGCCTGTCGCCTCGCGATCATTCAGCCTGGCAAATAACGAGCAGTGGGAAAACTCCATCTCGTTTGCGCCGACACACAGCGGCACGGGGCAGAAGCTGGAGTTCGATTTATACAAGGGCAGCGACCTGAGTGTGTACCGCTCGGTGTATCTCTACCTCGTCGTCACGTGATGCAAGAAGTCCTTTTTTCGCATGCGCCTTCTAGGCAGGCGCCGATGCTCGATCCGTTCTGAGCAGCCCTTTGATCCCGCTCCCTAGAGGCGTAAGACAAGCACGAGCAGGGGGTTGCGGGATGCGATCAGCGCGAGTGCAGCGCGAGAGCCTCGCCGACACGGCGGCAAGCCGCTACAAACGCTGCAGCAAATTCTTATAGATGCACCGCGATCATTGATGATGCTTATTACAAAGGAGTGGTGTGAAAATGCCAACGGCACTCATAACTGGTATCACGGGACAAGACGGGTCATATATGGCAGAGTATCTCTTGGAAAAGGACTACGAGGTCTACGGGCTGGTAAGGAGGCTGAGCACCCCCAACGAATCACGCATCAGGGCGTCGATAGATCGGCTCGTATTGCTCGAGGGGGACGTCACTGACCAGTCATCGCTCAACGTCGCCATGCAGACGGCGAAGCCTGACGAGGTGTACAACCTCGCTGCGCAATCCTTCGTCGCCACGTCCTGGAATCAACCTGTATTGACGGGTGACGTGACGGGGCTTGGCGTGGTGCGCATGCTGGAAGCCGTGCGGCACTTCAGCCCTGATGTGCGTTTCTACCAAGCCTCAAGCAGTGAGATGTTCGGCACTTCCCCGCAGCCATTGAAAAGTGAGGCTACGCCATTTCACCCGCGAAGCCCCTATGCCGTTGCAAAAGTGTATGGGCATTACGCTACGATGAATTATCGTGAGAGCTATGGGTTGTACTGCTGCAACGGCATCTGTTTCAACCACGAGTCCCCGCGGCGCGGCATTGAGTTCGTAACGAAAAAGATCTCAGATGGGGTCGCGCGCATCGCCTGCGGCCGGGCAAACGAGATTCGCTTGGGCAACCTCGACGTGCGACGCGATTGGGGCTTTGCCGGCGATTACGTGAAGGCGATGTGGCTCATGCTGCAGCAGGATGAGCCTGATGATTACGTGATCGCCACCGGCGAGAACCATTCGGTGAGGGACTTCGCTGCGCTTGCCTTCGATCGCGTCGGCCTGGACTGGGAGAAGTACGTCAAAATGGACGAGCGATTTATGCGGCCCGCAGAAGTACCTGATTTGAAGGGAGACGCGTCAAAAGCCCGTGCCGGGTTGGGCTGGGCACCCGAGACCTCGTTTGAGGCGCTCGTGCATATGATGGTGGATGCCGATGTGGCACGATACAGTCAAGCCTGAGGGATTAACGCTTACTCGTCTCTTTACTGCGCACGCCGTCGCCGTTGAACACGTCAAAGCCCAACGCGGGTCACCGACGGCCGAGCATCCAAGATGAGGGTGACGTTGATTCGGGGGCGGGGGATAGAGCCGGGCATCAACAAGATAGCGCGGGCTCTCGCAACGCACGGCTATTCGGTCAAGCTGTTGATTTGGGATCGCGATGGCGTTGCCGAATCGTATAATACGGGGCTGTATCACACGCACAAGTGTAGGATCAGGGCCCCATATGATCGACCCTCGGCGCTGCTGTATCTGCCGTTCTGGTGGGCATATGAGCTCGTATTCCTTCTGCGAGACGACAGCGATGTCATACACGCAAGCGACTTTGACACGCTGTTCCCGGCCATACTCGCCAAACTCATCGGGAAGCGAAAGCTCTGCTATTTCATCTACGACTTCTATGCAGATAATCTGCCCGATGGGGGATTGTGGGGGCTGACAAAGCGCATTAGGCGGTTCGTCGCGCACCTTGAGCGCACGGGAATCGGCTTCGCTGACGTGCTGTTTTTGGTGGATGAGTCGCGCCTTGAAGAGGTCGACGGAGCACACATTAACGAGCTCTATTACGTGAACAACTCTCCGGTTGACTGCGTAGCACAGCCCCGCGCGAGTGCAGGAACCGCATCGAGGGCGTCGGCCGACGAGATGGTCATATTCTACGCAGGGGCGACGCATGGCTCTCGCGGGCTCAACTACATGTTCGACGCGGTGAGCAGCGTCGAAGGCGTGCGGCTCAAAGTGGCGGGGCCGATCACTGACAACGAACGGGTTCTTGACGAGCTGAACCGCGTCGGGAGCAAGGCGCAGTATCTCGGGTTCTTGCCCTCGTACGACGACGTCATCAGGGAGACGCTGAAGGCGGATCTCTTGTTCCGGTTTGAGGATCCTCGGATCCCCAAGACGAAGTATGCGAGCCCCGCTAAACTGTTTGAAGCGATGATGTGCGGAAAGCCGATCATCGTAAGCGATGAGAGTGCAATGGCGAACATCGTTCGAAATGAGCGGTGCGGGGTGGTGGTGCCGTACGGCGACGTGCCCGCGCTCATTGACGCGCTGAAAACGTGCAGGGAGGACCCGCGGCTCCGCGCCGAGCTAGGCAACAACGGGCGTAAGGCGTACGAAGAACGTTACAGCTGGGCGATTATGGAGGAACGCGTGCTTAGCGGCTACCGCTCTCTTGGCAAGCTCGCGCGCGCAGTTTGAGGATTACCGTGAATGTCTTAGACATCACTATTCACGTAGGTCTGTCGCAGCCGAAGAATGGATCACAGGAGAGGTACGCCAATCTGGTAAAACAGCTCACCGCTAGAGACAACAGCGTCATCGTGCTCGAAGCCGCGGAGTTCGTCGATCCTCAAGACGCGACGCTTGCCACGATTTATTCGTACAGCGACCTCAAGTTCGTCGGTCGGACGCTGCGCGTTTTCCGCGACCTCGCACCGGGCTTTGCGCGCAGCGTCATAAGAATACTGCGTGAGAACGCTGTCGACCTCATACAGATATCGCATCCGAGCGGCGCTTTTGTTGTGAAGCTCGCCACTCTGCTGACGGCCAGCGGTGCTCCGCTTGTCTACGCCCCCCACAACGTTGAATCAGAGCTTGTGCGCGAGACTTTTTCGAACGACCCCCGGTATACCAGGATCGAACGGTTCGTCCTTCCGCGGTACATCTTCCTGCTTGAGCTTCTCGTCTGCCGGTTTGTCGCACAACACGTTATCGCGGTAAGCGAGCGCGATAGGGATATCATCATCAGGCGGTTCCGACTTGCTCCTGCAAAGATAACGGTCGTGCCGTCCGGCTGTAGCTTGGAACGGTTGCCGACCCACGAGGAGAAAGCTCGCGCGCGGCGTGAGCAGGGTATCAGCGAGCACGCGCGCGTCATCGTGTTTCACGGCTTCTATGCGTACCCACCCAACCGCGAAGCGTTTGACCTCATCGAGCGGTACCTCGCACCTCGACTACGAACGGTCAACTCAAACGTTTTATTTTTGGTTGGCGGCACCGGCGCGCCGACCTTTGAGCGAGAGAATGTGCGTTCAGTTGGCTTCATAGAGGACTTGCCGCGCTTTCTCGCGGCAGGAGAAATAGCAACCGTGCCTATAGGTGCCGGAAGCGGAACGCGGCTGAAAATATTTCAATACATGAATAAAGCGCTTCCCATCGTAACCACTGAAAAGGGTATCGAGGGCGTATCGGCGCACAACGGGGAACACGCGCTCATCGTGCCAAGGGTAGATGAACGATTCATTGATCAAGTGGCGTACCTTCTTGGAAATGAACGCGAACGAGCACGGTTGGGTGCCAACGCACGAAACCTCCTCGAAGAGAAGTACACGTGGGACACCATCGGCGCGCAACTGCTCGCCGTATACAAGCGCGTGCTGGAGGGCCGCCATGGTTCTTAATCCTCTCTTGATGAACGATTGGCCGCGCAAAAAGACGCTTACAGCAGTTCTCACGCTGCAGTTTTTTGTCTGGGCCCTCATCGGGCTCGACGCGGCAGGGGTGCAGATACCGCTTTTACAGGGCCTCTTTGCCTCCGTGTACCTCTTGTTCATTCCCGGTATCCTCATCCTTCGGGCTCTCCGCCTCCACCAGCTCGGCGCCGTGCGCACGCCGCTCTTCGCGGTTGGCCTCAGCCTTGCGGCCGTCATGGGTGCAGGACTTCTCATGACAACGTTGTATCCGCTGTTCGGGTTCGAGCGGCCGCTCGCGCTTGTCCCTGTTGTGGTGACAGAAGGTGCGATTATCACCTTCCTTGCGGTACTGAGTTATTGGCGCGACCAGGGTTCAGCTGAGGACGGCGTCGTCGATCGACGTGAGGTGCTGACGCCGCCCGTGTTGGCGCTGTGTGTGCTCCCTTTCTTGAGCATATTTGCAACGTACGCGATGAATGCGTATGGCAACAACGTGCTCTTGCTCGCGCTAATCATCATCATCGCGATAACGGCGCTTTGGGTAAGCACGTCCGCATCCGTTCCAAAGAAGGTCTATCCTCTCGCGGTATTCGTCATCGCGCTCGCTCTCCTCTATAGCGGATCGCTTATCTCGTCTTACGTTTGGGGATTTGACATCCAAACGGAGCTCTCTACCGCGAACGCCGTGCTTGCGAACGCGCAGTGGAATGTGCATGCATCTGGCGCAATCAACGGCGTGCTGAGCATTACGCTGCTCGCTCCACTTATCTCGATCGTGTCAGGCGTGAGTGTGACGTGGATTTTCAAGACGATCTATCCCCTCTTGTTTGCCCTCGTTCCAGTAGGCCTGTTCGTCGTGTTTCAAAAACAAACGAGCGACCGGATTGCCCTCTTGGCCTCGTTCTTTGTCACGTTCCTGTTCACTTTTTTGAGCGAAATGCCGGCACTTGCGAGACAGGAAATCGCCGAGCTGTTTCTGGTTCTGCTCTTAATCTTGCTGGTGGACAAAGGCGTCGGGCGCTCGGCCGGGACAGCACGCCTTTACGCGCTCTGTGCAGTGTTCGCAGCATCTCTTGTTGTGTCGCACTACGGGCTTGCGCTCATCTTCATCGTGTATCTAGTCGTCGCCTGGCTTGCGCTCTTCCTCATCGACAACCCAGCTATGCGCCGCCTGCAAAGGCGCGCCTTTTCCGGGCAGCCCGCAAAGCCGTCGTCGCGTCCGAAACGGATGCTGACGCTGCCCTTTGTCCTGTTCTTTGCTGCTTTCACTGCCGCGTGGTACGCGACACTTGGGTCCGCGGCACTAAGCTCTGAAATCGCACCTAAGTTCACCGCCATTGGCAACATGTTTCTCCCTAACGTTCTTATCGTAATCGCGATCGGCGCTGCGGCGTATGCCTGCGCCTTCGTAATCGTCTACGTGCTCGCCCGACGAGTTCAGCGGAGGACATCAACGTTGCCGCGACTCTTTGGGGCGCCGGTCGCCATCCTCTCCGCATCTTTCGCGCTCGCGCGCTATTACGGGATTTCGGTTAACGAATTGCTCCAGCTCGGGACGCTCTCACCTCTCCACGAGGGGGCGGAGTTCCTCTATCTGCTCGGCCTAGTTTTCATCTTTGTGGGCCTCGCTGCGCTCGTACTCCGCCGTTGTCGTTTCACATTTGATCCAGAGTTCGCTGCGCTCGCACTCGCGACCCTTGCGATATTGATGACAGCAGCCGCTATCCCGAGTTTGGCGGCCACTATCGGTACGACGAGGGTCTATCAGATCTCAACGCTTCTGCTGGCCCCCTTCTGCGTTACCGGAGCGCTGCTGTTCGCGGGGGGGCCGGAACGCCTGCGTGCGAAACGGCGTGAAAGGACAGGCGTGAGCCTCGCTTACAAGCTGGTCGCAGCGCTCTTTGTTGTGACGCTGTTGTTTAGCACTGGGCTTATCTACGAGGTCACGCAGCAGGATCCGACCTCATTTTTCTTAAATAACGCCATTGACGCACCCCTTTTCAATGCGCGTGAGGTGACTGCGGCTCAGTGGCTCTACACGGTCAAAGGTAGCGAGACGGGCACAGCGGCGCCCGTGTATGCCGACTTTTATCGCAGCCTTCTCTTGACGAGTCTTGATTTTAATAATTCGCTCAAAGGTATCTCCGGTTACGCGCCGGACACCCCACTCTCGGGGTACGTCTTTCTGGGGACGTTCAATTTGCTCACAGGCACGAGCGCGCAACAGTCTGCCGCACAATCATTCCTCAACGGCACAGTAGTATACCACACGAGTTTGGCCGGCATCGCTGACACTCGTGATCGTGTTTTTGACGACGGAGGCGCCGTCGTATATTACCGCTAGGCTTCGTTCTTGCGGTCGCTCTGGATATTCAGGCGATCAAAGAAGTGGTTATGGTAATCGGTGCGCTAGCTACATTGTGATTCATCACTTTTAAGTTGACAAAGGAATAGATAACCCCAATTTGGCTGTATTTTAGGCTTTTTGCAAGAGTAGTGATTCCAGGTTTTGCCGGAACACTTACTGTCGAACGGTGGCAGCATACGAACTTATGTTCTTAACTCCGTGTTCCGCCATCGCAGTTTTACCAGCGCTCAGGGATTGGATCGTATAAGAAAGGTGCCAAAACGCGACACGTCCGTGTGCCATCCGGGATGTGCAATTGTATTATGGCTAGGATCATTGTTTCAAGTTATCGTCTCGAAAGAGCGAGCGACAACAAAAAGCGTGCTCTTTGTGGGTTTGCACCCTACACATTGTGCGCCCAAATAGGGTCTATCATTGAAAAAAGGCTTTTTTGGAGGAAGTATCTAGTCGGTAGCTTAACTCAGGCCTTCGTTTTATAAATTTTGCTGGTACGCCGCCTACGACTGTCCAGGGCTCGACATCTTTCGTGACAACAGCTCCGGAAGCCACAACTGCACCACTGCCGATCTTCACTTCAGGGAGAATCGTCACGCGTGCGCCAATGTAAACCATGTTTCCTATAAGCACAGGCCCTGCGACGACTCCAAACGTAGGGCTATTGATGTCGTGCTCCATTGTATAGATGAGAACTTGAGAACCTATGTTTACATTATCTCCGACGTGGATACCGGCCCTCCCATCCAAGAAGGCATCATTTCCTACAATCGAGTGATGGCCTATATGAACTCCAGATGGCGCGAAAAAGCGACATCTCCAATAGATAACGGAATCTTTGGGGATATCTACGCCGAATACGGAACGGTAGAGAAGGAGTCGTATACTATGCATGGGTATGTACCCTGTTAGCGTTGCAAAAAAAAGTAGAAGGTGGTAAAATCTCCAGTGCGTCTCAACTACCAGTTTGGTCCAAAATGATGTCGGATGTTTGTACGTCAATTGCCTAATTTTTCGGCGCAGACTTTTTTCCGGCTGATGCCTGGTCACTTTCTTGTCGCTCCTCACTAAATACAGCCGTCTCCTCCAGCTTCTCATCGGCGATTACCCAAGCAAATGCGTCGATGGCGCGAGATCCGCGACGAGAGACTTAAACATTCCGATAAGTCTAGACTGACATCTGGGCGTGATTCGCGAATAGTTGTTGTATCGAAGGGCCGAGGGCTTTTTTTGAACCGTATTGTTGCCGCTAAAAACCTTGAAGCAATGCGACGAGAACTCCTCTAATGACGCCTCATCAACCCCAACCTAAGTTGCGAATGCAAATAAGAGAAATTTGCGTGAAAACCCGTCGCACCGGTTGACATAGCTTCGTACTCTCCTCTAATCATCATAAGTGTAGAATCAGTCCATCAAAAACACCCTTGCACTGTGATCTGAAAGCTTTATAGTCCCTTTTGCGAAGCAGGATGACAGCGCTGCGTTGCCAAAACGTAAAGAAGAAAAAAGATAGCAGAAATGAAACCCATTGCTTCTGGGTTGCGTGGGTTTTCCAGAACCAAAACTGGTTCCTCGTGTAGTAATACTCGTAAAATCCACTCATTCGTCTTGCAGTGTACGATTGCATGTGCCATACTCTTGCGGTCGAAACGCACACCACCCTATAACCTGCTTTTTTTAAGCGGAAACATAAATCGGTGTCCTCCCAATAAGCAAAGTACCTCTTGTTAAACAGTCCGACACTTTCAAGGACTTTTGGGTCTGCAAAAAAGAAGCTAACATAATCTACGTCTGCGATTTTAGTCAAGACATCACTCTCACCGACGTGTGAACGGACTACAGTTCCTGTGTTCCACTCTATGTTGCCGGCCCCATAGTCGATCGTCGTCGTATCTTTCATCGAGTAAAGGATCGGTCCTGCGGCTCCGATCGTCTTATCTTGTTCCAGAGTATTTGCTAGCTCCACCAGCACATCGCGATCTAGAACAGTGTCATTGTTTATTGTGAAAACATAATCGGCTCCGCTTTGTAGCGCAGCTCGAATACCAATATTCTGTCCTTCAGGAACTCCCTCATTACTTTTGTTTTGAATCAAATGAACACCTGGAAATGTGTTCGCGACAAATGCCTGGGAGCCATCAGAAGAGTTATTGTCCACCACAATGACAATATAATTTGGATAATCCAGCCTCTGAATAGAATTGAGGCACTCGTCCAGCACCTCTTTTCCATTCATGTTGAGAACAACAATGGCAATTTTTGGATTATACATCTTTGCAGAAACTTATCGCTGCATTATTACTGAACCCGTCTCACGCACAGGTGCATATGACCGGCACGCTGCTTTTAGTTTGCTGCGCGTGGAAGCAGCTTAGGTGAAAGCAGTATGACTGAACAACGAGGCAAAGTAACGACTTCTATGGAGCTATGCGTATTTCAGACATTGCTGGCGTATACTGCGAGAGTCGGAGTCAGGATGAAAGAAGACGTCTACGAACTCGCCTGTCTTTACGTTATAGGGGTGAAAAGAGGTCACTCGGCGCATGAAAGATGAGATCATCGAAGAGAGCGCGCGAGTGCGTATTGACTTAGTAGGCTCTCAGTTAATGCAGGCAACTCCTGTTTACTCGGGCCGTGCAGCATTCTTATGAGGCAGAGACGAGGGTAAAAAGAGTAATGGGTAAAACACGCAGGCACCTGTCAGGCGATCGAGCACGTCTTTCACAGGCCTAACTTCAATATGCCTTGCGGACGAGCTGGTCGGAAACTAAATGAGCAGATACACCAAGTGTTTTTAGAAGGCAAGTCTCTCGACAACCTATAGTAGGCGGCACATAATAATGATCTCTGTAACTTGCGCGTATAATAATGAGCAAACGTTCCAGACTTTCTTGCTTAAAGGCCCCTCAGAACAAGAAAACCAATTGTGAAGTCGAAATAGACAACACAAAGAGCCGATTTAAGTAGGCCGCCGAAGCGCGTGTCGGGACAACTGGCGCATCCGGGCTGAGACTGGGGTATCTTTTCGTTGCGCAAAGGCGACAAGCAGAGCAGCTTCAGGTCATGTATCTATTTATACGGAGCGCCCCCAAAAGAAAATGGGAGACTGTGCGGCCCTGCACGTCGCACGAAGCACAAGGATGCCCTTTCAAAACGACTTCGATGACGCGAACCAGCCTGCTAATCGTGCGACCGGCGCTGCTATACTGGCGACCAGCGCACGCGGCAGCATGGTGGCGATCCCCGCGTACAATGAAGAGCTCACCATAGGCAGCGTTGTCGCCCGCGCACGGCGCCACGTCGACCGAGTCGTCGTCGTCGACGACGGCTCTGATGATAGTACCGCAGACGTGGCTGAGCTGGTCGGCGCCGAGGTCTTCCGGCACGCCACGAACGAGGGGTACGGCAGTGCCATACACGATTGTTTTGAGATAGCGCGAGACTGCGACGTCGACGTGCTCGTGACGCTCGACGGGGACGGACAACACAATCCCGATGACATCCCGCAGCTTCTCGACGAGATGCGAGAAAGCGGCGCTGATTTAGTGATTGGCTCACGCTTTGCGCGCGGCGTGAAAAACCGGACGATTCCTCGCTACCGGAAATTTGGGATGAAGGTACTCGATCACGCGACAATGCTGAGCTCAGGGCTGAAGTTGAGTGATTCACAAAGCGGGTTTCGCGCATATTCGCGAAAGGCGCTTCACGCGATCGACGTGAACCAGAATGGTATGGGTGTGAGCTCTGAGATCATCATCAGGGCGGCCGATAGCAAGCTCAAAATCAGAGAAGCGGGAATTGTGGCCCGTTATGACGGTATTCGCGATTCGAGCAAGAGCCCCATGCGCCATGGACTCGACGTCATCAACTCGATCGTTCGCTTGGTCGCGCAAAAACACCCAATAGTCTTCTTCGGCGTTCCCGGGCTTTTCTTCTTGGCTGCAGGGGCACTCCTGTTTCTTCGCGCGCTTGACGTGTTCAATCGCACCAACAACCTGATCACCATCTATATGCTGGGGTGGCTCTTCTGTGTCGGCGTGGGTCTTTTTGGGGTGCTTGCAGGACTCTTGCTGTGGTCCGTTCAAGATATCAACGCGCGCGCCACAAGGTGAGTGCCCGCTGAACGCGCTGGCTGGGGAAAAGCTTCATATGCGGCTGCGCTCAAGCCCTAGTCGTGACTTTTGGTGGCAGACCGTAGTTGATCTCCCTTGTAGCGTGTTGCAAGAATGGCCGGCGAGTATCTCGTTAGTATCATTATCGTGACGTACAACAGCGCTAACTACGTCGAAGCGTGCATCAATTCTATCTGCGCGCGGCGCAGTCGAGCAGGTTGCGCGCTCGAGATCGTCGTCGTTGACAACCATTCAAGTGATGGCACCGTTCGAATCCTTAAAGAACGATTCCCGTCGGTG
>Ga0187857_10000499_pt1 | contig 47693 bp, 36 predicted proteins | sample June2016WEW_8_10_FD_132984 | JGI IMG/M metagenome (GOLD analysis project Ga0187857, IMG submission 132984) | Peatland microbial communities from SPRUCE experiment site at the Marcell Experimental Forest, Minnesota, USA - June2016WEW_8_100 | ecosystem: Environmental > Terrestrial > Soil >... | reverse complement strand
GACGCTGCCGTGGGCCAACCCCTCGGCAACCTGCTGCCGGCGGAACTCGCTTCGGAAATTGCCTCCCGCGACGATCAGGAGCAGATCACGGGCATTTACAAGCACCGCTTCCAGCGCCAAGGGCGCTCTCTGATTCTGAATGTTTCGATCACGCCGCTGGTGGGCAAGTCCGGCGAGCGCATTGGCCGCCTGCTTTTGTTCGACGACGTCACCCAGCGCGAACGCATGGAAGAGCAGATGAGCCAGACGGAGAAACTCACCTCGCTGGGACTGCTGGCCGCGGGAGTCGCCCACGAAGTCAACACCCCGCTGGCCGTGATCTCCAATTACATCCAGATGCTTGCCAAGCAGATGCCCGATGGCGATCCACGCCACTCCATCATCGAGAAAATAGTCAAGCAGACCTTCCGCGCCAGCGAAATTGTCAATAACCTGCTGAATTTCTCGCGAACGGGCGCCGGCGAACTAGCCGATGTGGACCTGAATCGCGTGGTCGAAGAAACACTCTCGCTGGTCGCGCATCCCCTGAAGACATCGCAGATTCGTGTGGTCAAGCAGCTCAGCGATGGGCTTCCGCCGGTGCGGGGTTCCGCCAACAAACTGCAACAGGTCTTCCTGAATCTCTTCTTGAACGCGCGCGACGCCATGCCTGCAGGCGGGATGCTGGAAGTGCGCACCACCGCGCACAATGGCAGCGTTGAAATTGAGGTTGTTGACACGGGCAACGGCATTCCCCGTGAACATATCCACAAGATTTTTGATCCCTTTTTCACGACCAAGGCAACAGGGCGCGGCACAGGTCTGGGCCTATCAGTGACCTACGGGATCATCAAAGAGCATGCCGGTAGAATTGATGTTCGCTCGACGCCAGGCCGGGGCACTTCGTTCCACGTCGAGTTCCCGGCTGTCAGGAAAGCGGTCCATGTCTAAAGGCTCGATTCTTGTCGTTGACGATGAATCGGAGATTCGCGAAGGCCTCGAACTACTCCTGAAGTCGGAAGGATACCAGGTCTCCAGCGCCGAATCCGGCCAAGTGGGGCTCTCGCGCCTGGAAGAACGCCCGTTCGACCTGCTGCTGCTCGATGTCAGTCTTCCCGACCGCAACGGCATTGACATGTTAAAGGAAATTCATCGCCAGGATCCCCATCTACCCATCGTTCTGATTACGGCCTATGGCTCCATCGAAATGGCCCGCGCCGCGTTTAAGAGCGGGGCAATGGACTACATCACCAAGCCATGGTCCAACGATGAGCTTCTGGTGCAGGTGGCGCAGGCCGTGGAGGCGCGGCGTCTGCGCGACGAAAATATCCACCTGAAACGCGCGCTCAAGCAGCGTTTCAATTTCCCCAATATTATCGGCAAGAGCGACAAAATGCTCGCGCTCTTTGACCTGGTCGCCCAGGTTGGGCCTTCGCGCTCCACGATTTTGATCAGCGGCGAAAGCGGCACCGGAAAGGAACTCATCGCCAAGGCCATTCACTCCGCCTCGCCACGCGTGGACAAGGCTTTCGTGCCCGTGAACACGGGCTCCATTCCCGTCGATCTGCTCGAATCGCAGCTCTTTGGGCACGTTAAAGGCGCTTTCACGAGCGCCGTGGCTTCCAAGAAGGGGCTCTTCGAGGTAGCCGATCAGGGCACCATCTTTTTCGACGAAATCGCCACCGTCAGTCCGGAAACTCAGGCCAAGCTCCTGCGGGTGATTCAAGAGCGGGAATTCATGAGGCTGGGCGGCACGGAGCAGATCAAAGTGGACGTCCGAATTGTCGCGGCCTCCAACGTTGATCTCCTCTCCCTGGTTAAGGAAGGCCGCTTCCGCGAAGACCTGTATCACCGCCTGAACGTCATCCATCTCCACTTACCCCCTCTGCGCGACCGCCGTGAGGACATCCCTCTCCTCCTGGTCCATTTCATGGAACGCTTTTGCCAGGAGAACACCAAACCCTTGCGGCAGTTCACTCCGGCGGCGATGAAGCTGCTCATGGATTACGACTGGCCGGGAAACGTCCGCGAACTCGAAAACGTCGTCGAACGCGCCGTTGTTCTCTCTACCCAGGAACGCGTCGATGTGGACCTCCTGCCCGATTCTTTTCGCAGCAAGGAGATCGTCCGCGGTGTGCGCCTGCAGCTCTCGGAGTTTCTCCCGCCTTTGCCGGGCGAAGCGGGCTCGCGAACCGCGGCTGACAATCCTAATCCTTCGCTCTTTCAAATCATCGATGAGGTAGAGCGCCGCATCATTGTGGACATGCTGGAGCGCACGGGCTGGAATCAGACCGAGGCGTCGGAGCGCTTCCTGATTCCCCTCTCCACCCTCAATCAGAAGATCAAGCGGCTCGGCATTGATGTACGGCGGCGAGGGCGCGTGGACGAGAGCCCCGTTGCGTCTGTTGGCAAATAGAAGGCGGTTCTGTTCCAAATTGGAACGATGGCCCTTCGCCCCGTTCTCTTCTTCAATTTATTCTTGCATCTGCTTTTCCGACTTGGCACAGTTACCCTCAGATGATCCTTCGCCTTTCCGATTCCCTGTTACGGGGCCTTCTAGTGGTTGCGGCCGTAGTGATCGCCGTCGTGGTGTCTTTTTTTGGCATTCGCATGGCGATTGCGGCGGATGCTGCTGACGGAAGAACGGCAAAAGACTTGGAATTGGCCGCGCGTCTGGAGCCGCGCAATCCAGAGTATTGGTACCGCGTTGGTCATTACCTGGAATTCAATCTCGAGGATCCGAATCCCGACCGCGCCTTGGACTCTTTCCGTCGCGCCATCGCCCTGGATCCCCATTACACCGAGGCGTGGCTCGATCTCGCCACCTCCTATGAATTAGACGGGAATACAGAAGCGACCCGCGATGCTTACCAACGGGCCAAGGAAAGCTACCCTGCCTCCGCGGAAGTTTCCTGGCGCTATGGAAACTACCTTCTGCGCGCGGGTGAGCTGCCGCACGCTTTTGAGGAACTGCATCACGCGCTGCAGGCCGATCCTCACCGTGCCGCTGCGGCTTTCTCCCGCGTCTACCGGGCTGATCAAAACATGGATGATATCCTCACGAAGGTTCTGCCCGCCCAAGCGAATATTTACGTTGATGTCATCGAGGAAGCCAGGAGCGCCAATCAACTGGCCGTGGCCCAGGAAGTCTGGGCGCATCTTGTGACTTTGCATGCGCATCTCGAGACTCGCAATTTCTACAGGCTTGTTGATACGCTCCTTGCCGCCGGCGAGGACGCCGATGCACGGCGCATTTGGGACCAGGGAATTGCCACCCAGAATCTGCCCCCACTTCTGCAGCCGCGAGGTTCCATCATCTGGGATCCGAGTTTTGAATCCGGCATAAGCAACTTTTTCTTCGCCTGGTACTTTCAACCCATCGTTCAGGGAGTGCGCACAACTTTCGACAGCACTCAAAAGCTTTCGGGGACGCAGTCACTGCGCATTTCGTTTGACGGCAAACAAAATCCAAAGCTGGACGTCGCCTGCACCTTTGGGATCGTCGCGCCGGGCACACGTTACCTCTTTTCCGGCTGGATCAAAACACAGGAACTCACCACGAATCAGGGCATTTCGTTCCGTGTGCGCGGCCTGGGCAAGGACCCCGCTCCCCCGGTGGACTCGCGTGAGATCCATGGCACCACACCTTGGACTTTTATCGATATCCCGTGGACGGCCGGTCCCGGGATTCGCCGCGTCCAGGTCTGCGTCCGCAGGGATCCCAGTGACGATCCAGACGTGCGCATCTCGGGCAACGCGTGGGTCGATGATGTCACTCTCGTGCCGCAATCCCCGGAGCATCCCCAGCAATGAGATTCTTCCGCATGGCCGTCTGTGCTCTCCTGGCTTTCAGTGTTCTTGCCTATGGTTGCGTGGAGGAATGGTCCCAGGCAGTCCTTGAAATCTGCCTGGCCTGGCTTCTAGTGTTGTGGGCCATCCGCCAATACCGGCGGCGATCCGAACAAGTTGTGCTCTCGCCCCTGTTCGTGCCCTTGGCCACTCTTGCAGTGCTGGTTCTTGCGCAGATGGCATTTCATACGACGGCGTCCATTTATCGCACGCGCGTGGAGCTTCAACTCCTGGTGGCCTACCTGACCCTGCTGTTGCTGCTGACGCAAGCCTTCTACCGCGCCAGTCATTTGCGTGGACTGGTCTGGTTTCTGATGTCCTTGGGATTTTTCGTCTCGATATTCGGCATCCTGCAACACCTCACATTCAACGGCAAGATCTACTGGTTTCGGGTGATGCGCTATGGCGGTCTTCCCTTTGGCCCCTACGTAAACCGGAATCACTTCGCGGGGTTTGCGGAGCTTCTGATCCCGATTGCCCTGGTGCCCTTGGTCCTAGGAAAGGTCCGCCGGGAGCGGCTCTTCCTGGTGGCATTGTTTGCTCTGGTACCCATCGTGGCGTTGCTACTATCGGCCTCGCGCGGGGGCATCATCAGCCTGGCCGTACAAATGGTCATCCTCTTTCTCTTGTTGCTGGTGCGGCGTGTCCGCAGCAAAAACATCCTGGTGGGCGGCATAGTAGTCTTGGGTGCCGTTTTGGCGGTCTCCTGGATTGGCGTCCATCAGGTCCTGCAACGATTCACGGGATACCAGTCATTGGAAGTCACCGAGGCAAAACGCGCGGCCATGCGCCGGGACACCTGGGCAATGTTTCTCGACCACCCTCTCATCGGCACGGGGCTGGGTACGCTTCAGATGGTCTTTCCACGATACGATTCGCTTTATGACGGCAAGATCGTCAACCACACTCATAACGACTATCTGGAAGCGCTGGCGGAAACCGGCGTTCTGGGTGGCCTGTGCTGTGTCTGGTTTCTGGGGGTACTCTTACTCGATTCCTTGCGGGGATTGGCGGAACTCGGCAGTTCCTTTGGTGCTTCCTTGAACTTGTCCGGCCTGGTGGGCTGTTGTGGCCTGCTCATTCACAGTTTGGTGGACTTTAATTTGCACATACCTGCCAACGCGCTGCTGTTTGTTGTAGCTGCGCATCTGGCAACGGTACGACCGCACCCCACTCCGCCGGGGCGAATTGCAGGGGATTCAGCGGCTCGGATGGTAGCGAAAACACTAGGCGGGTCCCGGCCTACAGACGGTATAATGCCTGAAGGGGGTCAGTCATCCTGATGGTAGCAGTGCGAGTTGCGAACCGCGCGTTGCTGGTGTGCGCAGTCATGCTGGCTGGCGCGCTGGTGCCCGCTCGCCGTGTGAGTGCTCAGGACGCGCCTGTCCTCGAAACCCCCCAGCAGACCAACGATCGTATCCGCAGTCTTTCGATGGGAGCGAAGTCTGCTCCGCGCGATTACGTGATTGGGAATGGCGACCTTGTGGACATCTCCGTGTTTGATGTACCGGAACTGACTCGTGAATTGCGCGTAAGCCAAACGGGCACGATTGGTATTCCTCTTGTACCGGTTCGTCTCCGCGTCGCGGGCCTTACGGAAATCCAGGCGGAGCAGAAGATCGCCGAAGTCCTGGAAGCCAACGGCTTGGTAAGTCATCCGGAAGTCGGAGTCACGGTGAAGGAGCACAAGAGCCGGCCTATAACTATCGTCGGGGCCGTCGTTCACCCGATGGTTTACGAAGCGGAACGCAGCGTTACCTTGCTGGAAGCCTTGGCTGAGGCGGGCGGTGTCAGCGGCGATGCCGGCGACACGATTATCGTCTCGCGCGCTCATTCCGCAACGTTTATTGAAGTCACTGATCCCGCGACGTCGGCCAACTATCCCGCACCAGGCGCGAGCGAGCCTCCTGAAATCGATGCGTCAACTGGCGCTAGTTCTACAGTGGAAGTTCCGAAAAGCGCCGCGCCGGGTTCCTCTGTGTTTCCTTCTCCTACGCCGATGTCCCAGATGTCGGCGGCTCCGCCAGCCGGAGGCAATCCACCGCCAGCACAAAGTTCGGCGTCGCCGAGTCTCATCACCATCAATTTGAATGAGCTTCTGGAAACGGGAGACCTCCGCAACAACATCGCCCTGCAAGGAGGCGATGTGATTACCGTTCCTCACGCGGGCATCGTCTATGTCCTCGGGGCGGTAAACCGTCCCGGTGGATTCGTGATCTCTAACGAGCGCACGCAGTTCACCACCCTTAAGGTGCTTTCTCTTGCCGGGGGTCTCACAAAGATCGCCAAGCAGGACCGCGCCGTAATCATTCGCAAGGACGATCAAGGCAAACAGACGGAAACGGAGGTTGATCTGAAGAAGGTTCTGAATCGCGAATCCGAAGACCTGCAATTGCGGGCCAGCGACATTCTCTACGTTCCGGAAAGTCACGGCAAGGATGTTATGTATCAGACGCTGCAGATCGCGGTTGCAGTCGCAACCGCTACGGCCATCTACCGGGTCGCGTATCACTGAGAGAGTTGGGATGAACGACGAATCAAAAATAATGCCGCGCGACCCCGGACCGAACGGGTCCGTTGAACTATTCAGCCCCGCCTCCCGGTTTCCCCACATTGATCTCTCCCCGCGCGAGCCGCATCTCTACGACTACCTCCTGATCCTGCGCAAGCATCAGTGGCTGATCCTTTCCTTCCTGCTCACGGTTGTTACCATCGTGAGTATCGCCACCTTCCGTATGCGCCCGGTGTATATCGCCACGGCCAGAATCGAAATCGACCGCGAGAACAGCAATATTCTTCCTTTCCAGGGCAGCGATTCGTACGACTACATGATGGATCTGGAAAACTACATCGAGACGCAATCCAAGATTCTTACCAGCGAGACGCTTGCCCTGCAGACTATCCGCAACAGCGGCCTCGCCTCTAATCCGGACTTCGCCAGCGGCAACAGGCCTTCCGAAGCCATCGCCACCGGGAGTCTCGCCAACCAGAAACGTCCGCCGGAGATCAGTGCTTTTCTCGGCAGCCTCAGCGTCAGGCGTGTTCCCAACAGCCGGTTGATGGAAGTGAGTTTCGAGTCCACCGACCCGCAACTTGCCGCGCGCATGGTCAATGCTCATCTGGAGACCTACATCGAGCAGAATTACCGCAGAAGCTACGAGGCCACGACGCAGGCATCGCGTTGGCTTGCCGGCCAGCTCGACGAACTAAAAATAAGGGTGGAAAAGTCCGAAAACGCGCGCATCGAGTACGAGCGCCAGAATCAGATCTGGACCGTCGACGACAAGCAGAACATAACCACCCAGCGCCTCGGCGAGTTGAACAAGGAACTTACCGACGTGCAAAGCGACCGCATCAGGAAGCAAGCACTCTACGAGTTTGCCAAGGCCGGGGAACTCGAAGCTGTTCCCCAGTTGCGCAATAACGTTGTCCTTCAGGAATTGCAGAGAAGGCGCGCTGAGCTTTCCATCCAATACACCGACGCCGTCAACCAATACGGTCCGAACTTTCCCAAGGTCCAGCGCATGCAGGCTCAGATGAAGGATATGGATGAGCAGATCACCCATCAGAGCAAGGGCATCATCGTCGAGTTGGAGAACGACTACAAAGCCGCCCTGCAGTTGGAAGAGCTTCGCAGCAAGGCCCTCGACCAGCAAAAAGCCGATACCAACGTCATGTCGGAAAAGATGGTGCAATACAACATCCTCCGCCGCGAAGCCGAAGCTAACAAAGCCCTGTATGAGGGGCTCCTGACCAAGCTTAAGGAGGCCGGCATCTCCGCGGGTTTGCGCTCTTCCAATGTGCGCATCATCGATCCCGCCATGATCCCCTCCACGCCCGCGCGGCCCGCCAAGGCGCGCAACATTGCGCTGGCCTTTCTGGTTGGGCTTGTCGGCGGAATCGGATTGGCGCTTCTCCGCGAGTATCTCGACAACACCGTCAAAACTCCCGATGACGTCGAAACGCTGGCCCGCTTGCCTTCGCTTGCCGTGGTGCCCACGTTTGGCGATGGCGCTTCCTCCAAGAAGCGAGCAGGTCTCCTTACGGGGGCTTCCTCTAACGGCCACGACAAGCGCATTGAACTTGTCGCCCAGCACTTGCCCAAATCGCAAGTCTCGGAGGCTTTCCGCGCGCTGCGCACGGCTCTACTGTTATCGCAGCCGGATCGTCCTCCGCAGGTCATCCTGGTGACCAGCGCCCTGCCGCGCGAAGGCAAAACTACGGCCGCGGCCAACCTGGCCGTGACCCTGGCTCAATTGGGCGATAAAACCGTTCTTATCGATGCAGACCTGCGCAAACCGGGCATCGGCCGCTTGTTGAATCTGGGGACAGGAAAGTACGCCGGGTTGAGCTCGTATCTCGCCGGTGTCTCTTCTCTAGATCTGGTCACCGTTCCGCATCCTGCGATCCCCAATCTCGCCGCGATTCCTACCGGGCCTCTGCCGCCGAATCCCGCGGATCTGTTGTCCTCGCACAGACTCACGGATGCCATCGCGGAGTTGCGCACCAAATACAAATTCATTGTCATTGACTCGCCGCCAGTCATGGCCGCCACCGATGCGGTGATTCTCTCCGTGCAGGCCGATGGCGTGCTCCTCGTCGTTCGCAGTGGCGAGACTCCCAAGGAAGCCTTTACACGCACACGCGACCTGCTCACCAGCGTCAAGAGCCATCTGCTGGGAGTGGTGCTCAACGCTGTAGATGCCAACGCCCCGGATTACTACTACTCTTACCGGTATTACCCCTATTCTTACGGCTATGGTCCTCAGGAAGCCCTGGATCCGCTCAGCGAAGAGTCCCCTGCACGTGCCACGGTCCATTCTTCGGACCTCGACGATTCTGAGAAACTCTAAGGAGGCTGCGTGCGCTATCTCATTACCGGCGGCGCTGGTTTCATCGGGTCGCACTTGGCGGAGAGGCTGCTCAAGCGGAGCGAACACGTCGTGTTGCTGGACAATCTTTCCACCGGCAGCATGGAGAATATCCGGCACCTGAAGGGCTCCGAAAAACTGGAGTACCACCTCGACGGCATCGAAAACCGCCAGCTTCTGGCAGAGCTTGTCGATGATGCCGACGTCATCATTCACCTCGCTGCTGCTGTGGGCGTGAAACTCATCGTGGAAAGCCCCGTCCGTACCATCGAAACCAATGTCAACGGCACGCAGCTCATCCTCGAAGCCGCGTGCAAGAAAAAGAAGCTCCTTTTGATTGCCTCTACTTCCGAGGTCTATGGCAAGAACACCCAGGTGCCTTTCCGTGAGGACGCGGACCTCGTTCTTGGTCCTACCACCAAGGGGCGCTGGAGCTATGCCGCTTCCAAGGCTCTCGACGAATTCCTCGCTCTGTCCTACTGGAAAGAGAAAAAACAGCCGGTCATTGTGGCGCGCTTCTTCAACACTGTTGGCCCGCGCCAGACCGGGCGCTATGGGATGGTGCTGCCCAACTTTGTGAAGCGCGCCATCGAGCAAGCTCCCATTGAAGTTTACGGTGATGGCACGCAATCGCGTTGCTTCTGCGACGTGCGCGACACCGTCGAGGCTGTCCTCCGCCTCATTCCCCTGGAGCAAGCCATCGGGGAAGTGGTGAACATCGGCAACACCGAGGAAGTCACCATGGAAAATCTTGCCAAAATCGTCAAGCAGCGCACCGGCAGTTCCTCTCCCATCCAGTTCATCCCTTACGACAAGGCGTACGAGCCCGGTTTTGAAGACATGATGCGCCGCGTGCCTTGCATCGACAAACTCCACGCCCTTACCGGATTCCGCCCGCAGACCAGCCTCGTGGAAATCATCGACCGGGTTTCCGCCTATTTCCGCCAGGAGGACGGGCTTCTCGGTGCCCCGGCTGCGGTTAAGCGCTCTATTGCCTCAGTGTAATCGTGACAACTCTGTTATATTTTCGGAGATGACGCGCAAGCGCGTTTCCTGTAGAATCCTTCCGGTTGTGTCCGTCTTCCAGCCGCGTGTCCCGCGGTTCCCTGCGCGCGTGGAAGGCGGCAGGCCAAGTACATCGTCCCGTTTGGAAGCTTGTGAATTGAACGCCGAGTCCCAAATTCAAATGCGCCCGTACGAGCGCTTTTTGTTTTTGCTTTTCCTGCTCACCCTCCCGCTCATGAATCCATGGGTGCGCGGCGATGGCGTTGGCTATTACGCTTACGCCCGCGCGCCGCTGATTGAGCATAGCCTGGACTTCACACATGACTACCAGTATGCCAATCAGAGCTTCCGCGCGGACCATGTCGATTCCGCCGGCCTGCCCCGCGCCGAATTTCGTACATCTACCGGCCATCTCGACAATCATTTCACCGTCGGCCCCGCCATTCTCTGGTCGCCCTTCCTGCTCCTCGCGCACGCTGGCGTCCTGCTTGCCAGAGCCCTTGGTTCTTCGGTTGTCGCGGACGGCTTTTCCGCTCCGTACCGCTACGCCATGGCCTTCGGCACGGCTTTCTACGGTTTCGTCGCACTTTTGCTCTCCTTCCGTCTGGCTTGCCGCTATCTTCGGCCTCTCTGGTCGTGCCTGGCCACAATCGCGATTTGGTGGGCGAGTTCCCTGCCCGTATACATGTACTTCAATCCGTCGTGGTCCCATGCGCACTCTGCGTTCGCGGTTGCTCTTTTTCTGTTCTATTGGGATTCCACGCGGGAGAACCGCACGATGGCGCAATGGCTGCTCCTGGGTCTCATCGTTGGGCTGATGTTCAACGTCTATTATCCGAATCTCATGGTGCTTTCCATCCTTCTTTTGGAAGCGATTGGCCAATACGCACAAGCCGTTCGCTCCGGCGCCGCTGCCTCTCCCACCTTTACGCAACTCCTGGCACGCCATCTTCTCTTTGGCCTGGTGGTCTGCCTTGCGCTTTTGCCCACCTTCGTTTCGCGCTGGATCGTCTACGGCGGACCATTTGAAACCGGGTACCTGTCGCTGCGAGATTTCCTCTGGAGCTCTCCGGTGCTCTTGCAGGTTCTCTTCTCTTCCAACCACGGTCTCTTCTCCTGGACGCCGCTGCTAGCTCTGAGTTGCCTCGGGCTGATCCTTGGTGCTATCCGCATTCCGCGCATCGCTGTGCCGCTTCTCGGCGCCAGCGTGGCCTTTTATCTGTTCATAGCGTTTTACCCTGACTGGGCCGGCATCTCCTCCTATGGCAACCGCTTCTTCATCTCGCTGACCCCGATGTTCATTTTAGGTCTGGCCATGCTGTTGCAGCGATTTGCCACCCTTTTCTCCAGTTCCCGCACCGCCGCTCTCGCATCGTCTGGAGTCCTGGCGTGCTTTGTCTTATGGAATCTCGGCTTGATCTACCAGTGGGGTACGCATCTCGTTCCGGCGCGGGGCCCCATCTCCTTCCGGCAGGTGGCTTACAACCAATTCATGGTGGTCCCAGGTGAGATGAGCCATCAAGTGCGTTCCTATTTATTCAGGCGCGGCGATCTGATGAGGCAGATTGAACAGCGGGATGTGGAACAGTTGAAGAAAGACGCCCAGCCCTGAAATCCCGGCTAAATTGGCAATCCGGTGCCCGCCAAAGCCCTCCAGTACAGCGAAGGCTCGAATGCGGGTAAGGTGATATTGTAGTGGCCGTCACATGAAGAAACCCGGCCTCGATTTGAGTGGGCGCATCCAGGAGTTAGACGGAATCCGCGGCATCGCCATCGGCATGGTCCTGTTTCATCATTACTTTTCTCAGAGCATGGTCGCTCCGCCCGCAAGTTTCCTTTCCTATGCGCAAGCCGCCATGCGCCTCGCCTGGACCGGCGTCGACCTATTTTTCGTCCTTTCTGGTTTTCTGATCGGTGGAATCCTCCTCGACGCTCGCTCCTCTTCGAACTATTTCGCCGTTTTCTACACTCGCCGCTTATTCCGCATTGTCCCCGTCTACTTTGTCTTCCTGGCCATTGCATTTGGTCTTTTTGCCCTCGGGCGCCTTGGAATCACATCCGATTTCCAATGGATGTACGATCAGCGCCTTCCCTGGTGGCCGCACTTTCTTTTCCTGCAGAATTATTGGATGGCTTTTGCCACGAGTTTCGGCGCGCTCGGCGTCACCGTCACGTGGTCCCTCGCAGTGGAGGAACAGTTTTATCTGACGCTTCCCACGCTCGTCCGTTTCCTTAGCATGCGTGGCCTCGCTGTGGCACTTGCGGCAGGCATAGTCCTCGCGCCAATTTCGAGGATCGCGCTCCACGCCCTCGCGCCCTCCCACTATCTTTCTTGGTACACCCTGATGCCATGCCGGGCTGATGCCCTATTGCTCGGCGCTGTTGGGGCTATGCTCCTCCGCAGTGACGTGTGGAAACCGCGCCTTGAAAGAAACCGCCGCGTTCTGTTCTTTCTAATCGTTCCGCTGGCCGTCGGATTCGGGGTACTAACCATGCGCGCACCCAACCCGTACAGTTTTGTCATGTTGACGGTGGGATACTCGTGGCTGGCTCTCTCTTATCTTTGCGTGATTCTCTGTGGCTTGCTCTACCGCCAGAGCTGGTTCGGAGCTTGCCTCCGCTGGGGCTGGCTGGGGTGGCTGGGCTCCATCGCCTATGGCGCCTACCTCTTCCACGAACTTGTCCGTGGTGTCATCCATGGCCTGCTTTCGTCTGGCCCGCCAGGCCCGTGGTCTCCGCGAGAGTTCCTGGTTTCACTCGTCGCCCTCGCCGCCACTCTTCTCATCTGCCGCCTGTCTTGGGTGTTCTTTGAAAAACCTTTGATCCGCCTCGGCCATCGCACGCACTACGAGACTCGTGAAAAAGAAACTCTGGGCGCGACGGTCAGCCTCAACCCGGAGAAGGACACGGCATGAGCAGGAGCACCGCTGCCATTCACGGCGAAGGGCTCAACTAGCGCTACCCTCACGGCCAGCCAGGAATCTCCCATCACGGCCATCGACCAGGGTTCTTCCTGTTTACGTCTTATCCCCCAGTCGAAGAATGATCTTGTTGCGATCCTCTGGAAGGGCAGGGCGTTTCTTCACTGTCAGATGCAAGTCCACCACCCCGGGCAGTTCTGGATGGTACACGCAATCGCCGGGCGAGTACGGAACCTCGACCGGATTGCTCCGAGCCCATTCGGTATCCACAATCTCGTTCCAGTCGAGAATTGACGTGCTTTTCATGAACCACTGCGACTCCGCTTTGAGCGGAAGCGGATCAGCAACGGCGACCGCGGCGACGGCCACTCGCGCGATATCCTCATCGAACGGCCCATGAACACAATCCACCGGCTTGAACTTCATGAAGCGCAGAAAGAAATCGAGCAGCTTTAGCGTCAGAAACCAAGTGTCAGTACCACCAGGATAAATCCACTTGTCTCCCCGAAAGACCCAGTTTTGCGCATAGCGCTCCTGGTTAGAGGCGGCTGTTTCCATAATGAGCAGGCCTCCTCGCTTGAGAAGCGTTCGGGCCAGACCAAGCACGTGGAATGGCGAGAATACGTGGTAGAGAACCCCGCTAAGGACAACGACGTCGAATCCTGTCTGAACCTTTGTTTGGCCCCACTCGCTGCAGTAGCTGGAAAGCCGGGCTCTTTCACTTAATGCTTCCTTGACGCGCGAGAGGGAAAGTCTCGGAATGTACTCAAAGCTTTCGCCGGTGCATACCTGGACCAGCCGCACTTTTTCTCCGCTATCAATCGCATCCAGGGCCACCACCGAGCGCGCCCCTCGACGTTTCAGCAAGACCGGGATTACTCCTTCCATCGTGCCAATGTCACATACATCAAGGCCTGAAGGGGCTAGGCGGGCCAGCAGTTCCCGGGTGCAAACCACGTTGGGATGCTCATCACCGCGCGTAAAAAGTCCCGGTTTCAGCTCCACCGAATAATACCAATGTTGGCTCAAGATTCGCTGGAACTCTGGCGAATTAGGATCGACTCCGTACATTCAGCTCTCCTGGATCTCCGTCTTCCTCGCGAAATAGTGGCACATTCGCGGAATTCGCACACGCGATCATACGATACTCCCATCCCGCACACCAAGGAGTGCCCACTGCGCAGTTACGCTGGCTAGGTAGTATGCCTAGCCGCCAGCCATCCCATTGTCTTGATTTCTTTCTGCTATCCTATGAAGAGAATCGAAAGTTACTCAGTTCGATTGCCCATTATGTCTTCCGTGACGTCCAACCCAACTGTCGTTGATCCCTTGGCGAACCGCTCGGCGAGTCTCGGTACCAGTCACATCGAGCCGCCGCGAGGGTTGTTTGCGCTGCGTCTCCGGGAAATCTGGAACTATCGCGAGCTGCTTTATTTCTTCGTTTGGCGGGACGTTAAAGTTCGCTACAAACAGACCGCCATCGGCATCCTGTGGGTCGTGCTGCAACCGCTTCTCACCATGCTGGTGGCCACACTCTTTTTTGGCAGGCTCGCCAAGCTCCCCTCTCAAGGCCTCCCCTACTCCGTATTTTGCTTTGCCGGCGTCGTGCCCTGGACCTACTTCTCCTCCTCCCTTCTCAACGTCACAAACGTCGTGGTTGACAATCAGCGCGTCATTACCAAGGTCTATTTCCCGCGCCTCATCCTTCCCGTTTCCGCCGCGCTATCCGGCCTGGTTGATTTTTCCATCGCCTTCCTGGTGCTTTTCATTTACACGCTGGCGTACGGCATCCGCCCTACGTTCACGATCTTGTTTGTTCCTCTGCTCCTGCTGCTCGCTATCCTCACGGTTCTCGGCGTGGGTCTTTGGCTTTCCGCTCTCAATGCCCTGTATCGGGACGTTCGCTATTTGATCCCTTTCATCATCCAGTTCTGGACGCTCGCTTCGCCCGTCTACTATTCGAGCCAGCTTGTTCCGCAGCGCTACCGCTGGCTCTATGGCCTGAACCCCATGGCTGGCGTCATTGATGGCTTCCGCTGGGCGCTGACGGGCCGCGGTCCCGCGCCCAGCTCCGTCCTGATCGCCTCTGTCGCCATGGTTTTGTTTGCCGTGCTCGGGGGCCTGGCCTTTTTCAACCGCATGGAAGGGAGCATCGCCGACCGCGTATGAGCACGCCTGTCATCCAAACTGTGGGAATCGGCAAGCGCTACCGCCGCGGCTTGCAGGCTTCGAGCGGCCTGCTGCGTGATTCCATCGCGCGGGCTTTCCGTTCGCCCCTCTCGGTCTTCCGCCGCGCGAGCCACGAAACCTTCTGGGCTCTTAAGGATATTTCCCTGGAGGTTCACGAAGGTGAAGTGCTTGGCCTCATCGGCCGGAACGGCTCGGGCAAGACCACCTTGCTCAAGATTCTCTCGCGCATCACGCAACCCACCGCCGGCTGGGCCGAAATTCACGGGCGTGTCGGCAGCCTGCTCGAAGTTGGCACCGGCTTTCATCCGGAATTGACGGGCCGGGAGAACACTTATCTGAGTGGCGCCATCCTCGGTATGCGCAAAGGTGAAATCGCACGCAAGTTCGACGAAATTGTGGCCTTCGCCGAGCTTGAGAAATTTATCGACTCACCGGTGAAGCACTACTCGAGCGGGATGTACGTGCGCCTGGCCTTTGCCGTTGCTGCGCACCTGGAGCCGGAAATTCTGCTGGTGGATGAAGTGCTGGCGGTGGGGGACATCAACTTCCAAAGGAAATGCCTCGGCAAAATGGGTGACGTTGCCCGCGCCGGACGCACTGTTGTCCTCGTCAGCCATCAACTCAATCAGATCCGCCGCCTCTGCAATCGCGTCGTCTGGATCGATGCTGGCGTCATTCGCCAGAACGGTCTGGCTCACGAGGTCGTGTCCGCATACGAATCCGCCATGGCCCGCGGTGCAGCCAACGGCGACTCCCGCGATCGCCTATCCAGCACCAGAAGCCGCTTTTTAAAGTGGGAGATTGCCGACAGTTCCTCGGGCGCACCGCACGTATTAGATACGCTGGGCCCTGTCACGATCATCCTTTCGGTCGAACTGCTCCAGCCCATCACCAAAGGCGAACATGGCATCGCTCTCTTCAATTCCGAGCGCCAGTTGATTTGGGCCCGGGCGGTACAAGACCTTACCCTCGAACCCGGAATCCACCTTTTCTCCCATGCTTTCCCGTCACTCCCGCTTCGCCCGGGACCTTATACCTGGGTGGTAAGTCTCTACGACGATGCACGCCAACCGGATTCGTGGGAGTGTGTGCCTGAAATGGTCGTGGCTACGCCCGGCCACCAGCACCCGGACGATCGATGGAATGGCATACTTAATATTCCAACAGTTTTTGCAATTAACGGGGAGAGTGATCGTGACCAAGACCTGGTCCTTTGACAGTGACTTAACCCAAAGGTACACCCGAATTCGGCAAAAGGTTATTTCTGACTTCCTGGACGGGATTAACGGTCAAATTCCGCTGCAGTCAGCGATTGATATCGGATGTGGCGTCGGATACTTCTCCAAGTTTCTTTGGGATCGCGGGTTGAATATAATCGCCGTGGACGGCCGCGATGAGAACGCCAAAGAGGGCCAACGCCGCTACCCGGAAATCCGCTTTCTCACCCGAGATGCAGAGGATCCTACCCTTGCGGCACTGGGCGTTTTTGACCTCGTCCTGTGCGTCGGCCTTATCTACCACCTTGAGAATCCGTTTCGGGCAATTCGAAATTTTTACACACTTACGGGAAAGGTTTTGGTCGTCGAGTCGGTATGCGCTCCATCGGTCCAACCTTCTCTTGAGCTCGTTGATGAGCCTCCGCTGGATAATCAGGGTCTGAACTATGTAGCTTTTTATCCGACAGAGTCCTGTTTGATTAAAATGTTATACCGGGCAGGTTTTCCTTTCGTGTACGGCTTCAAGAGGCTGCCGGATGAGATTGAATTCAAAGAAACGCGCTTACGAAAAAAGGAGCGCACCATGCTCGTTGCCTCGAAGGACCAGCTCAATTGGCAGGGGCTCGTTCTCCTCAAAGAGCCCAAGCGCCACTGGGACCTTTGGGCCATTCCTGAAAGCCCTTTGAGGTTGCTAGTGTCCCGCATCTGGGCCTTCCTGCGAAGGTGTAGGGCTCATTTCTTCCCGCGAGGCCATGGAGCGGCAAAGACCTGACCGGAGGCAAAGGATTGTTAAATGCCGCCGGGAATCCTAAGACCGGCACTAATAAATCGGTTCGTTGCTATCATGGGCCTGCTTCGGCAAAAGACACGCCCAGTGATTCTGTGTGAATTGGAAGATGTTCGGACAGAAGCATGGGGCTACAAAGCTAAGGATGCCGCTGCGTTCGTGGCGAGTTTCGGGTTTCGGTGGTTTAGGCCGCTGTCATGTGGAAAACTTGCGAGATTAGGGGATGGCTGTGCCCAATATGAACGCAATTTTGTCGCGGTTCCAGAAGAACGCATGACTCAATTCAAGGAGATAGTTGATGAGGAAACTCGCTCGTAAATTGAAAAGGGCACTGGGTTTCCCTCCACTTGGGAATCCGCCGTATGACAAACCGGTGGATTGGCAAAAGCCCTATGAAACCCTGCGCGCGAAATGGGTTGAAATCCCCACGGAGAATTTTGAGATCAAGAACACGACAGAGCTGTTGGCCCTGTCTGATGATGCGCTCCTGGCCAAATGGGAGCAGACTCGCGCGTTCGAGACCCGCGCGGTTTCCGGATTTGCCCATAAAGGCTGGATTCACGAGCTGTACGGCGAGTGGATGCGCGGAAGAAAATTGATGGATGTGGGAAGTGGATTTGGGGTGGATGGCATAACGTACGCTCAACAAGGAGCCAAGGTCACGTTCGTTGACCTCGCGGAGACGAATCTGAAGGTTCTCCAGCGCCTGTGCAAAATCCTAGGTTTGCAGGACGTCCAATTCCACCAGCTCAAGGACCTGGATTCCCTGCGGGCGCTGGATGCAGACTACGACGTGATTATGGCTATGGGATCACTTCACAATGCGCCGGTGGAAGTGATGAAACCGGAGTACCAGGAGCTACTGAGGCATCTGAAAATCGGCGGCCGGTGGCTGCAGTTGGCCTATCCTAAAGTTCGTTGGGAGCGGGACGGGAGCCTCCCGTTTGATAAGTGGGGCGATCTGGTTGAGCGCGCGCCTTGGGAAGAATGGTATGACGTACCGAAGCTGCTGAGCATGTTTTACCCGGCCAAATTTGACGTCGTGTTGTACTTTGAATTTTACAACGGCGACTTTAATTGGTTCGATCTGGTTTATCGGGGAAACTGAAGGTGCTCTTTGTTCCATGTTGTGTCTGTCTGTCGAGATGTACTCGCAGTTGGCGCGTTTTCCAGCGGTATCGAGAAGGGGCCGGACGGCGCGGCGGCGGTACGATGAACGGCGAAAATGACCAAACCTGCATTTGAAAATGTGCCTATCGAGCAGGTGCGCGATTATTGGAACCGACGCCCCTGCAACATACGGCACTCCACCAAGCCCCTCGGCTCGCGCGAATATTTCGACGAAGTGGAAGCGCGCAAGTATCTGGTCGAGCCGCACATCCCGGGGTTCGCGGATTTCCCCCGCTGGGCTGGGAAGAAAGTGCTGGAGGTCGGCTGTGGGATCGGCACGGACACGGTCATGTTCGCGCGCCACGGCGCACAGGTGACCAGCGTGGATCTTTCCGAGAAGTCTCTGGAAATTGCGCGCCAGCGCGTACAACTCTACGGTTTCGCAGATCGCGTGCGCTTTTATCACGGAAGCGCGGAAACGCTTTCCGCACTCGTGCCGGTCGAGCCCTACGACCTGATCTATTCCTTCGGCGTCATCCATCACACGCCCCACCCTGACAGGGTGCTGCACGAACTGCGCCAGTACGCCGCTCCCGGCACCACGGTAAAGATCATGGTCTACCACCGCCATTCTTGGAAGGTGCTTTGGATACTCTTGACCTCCGGGAAAGGGCGCTTTTGGCATCTCGAAGATGTTGTGGCGCAGCACTCCGAGGCGGAAACCGGCTGCCCGGTGACGTACACTTACACGCGGCGCGGAGCTGCGCAGTGGTTGGAGCGTTGTGGCTTCCGCGCCCGCGAGATCTCTGTCGAGCACATTTTCCCGTATCGCATCGCGGATTACGTTCAGTATCGCTACGTCCGGGAATGGTATTTTCGATGGATGCCTGCGGCGATGTTCCACGGCCTGGAAAAGCGCTTCGGCTGGCATCTATGCTTGACAGCAGAGCCCGCGGCCTGAAAATCGCACCAGGGCAAAGTCATCTGTGTGGAGGGCGGGCTGTGGAATTCGTCCAAGGGGTAAGGCCATGAGCGCATCTGCGTCGGTTGTAGGACTTGGGAAACTGGGAGCGCCGTTGGCCGCGTGCCTCGCCGCGCGGGGCCTGCGGGTGATTGGCGTGGATGCCGATGCGCGCAAGGTGGAGGCCCTCAATCAGGGACGCGCGCCGGTTTTTGAACCGGAGTTGGCCGAACGCATCGCGTCCGCGGCTGGTCGCTTGACGGCCACACAGAACATCGAGGAGGCTGTCGCTGCTTCTGAGATTACCTTCATCGTCGTGGCCACGCCGAGCGAACCCAGCGGGAACTTTTCCATCCGCTACGTCTTGGAGGCGTGCCAGGCAGTCGGGCGCGCCCTGCGCGCGAAGCAGGAGTACCACCTGGTGGTAATCACGAGCACGGTCATGCCCGGCACAACCGGCGGTCCGGTGCGTTCCGCGCTGGAAGAGGCGAGCGGGAAGCAGATGGTCCGCGATTTCGGCTTGTGTTATGGCCCGGAGTTTATTGCTCTAGGTTCGGTGATCCGCGATTTCCTGAATCCGGATTTCCTGCTCATCGGGGAGTCCGACCCGCGGGCCGGAACGGTACTGGAGAGTCTCTATCATCAGGTCTGCGAGAATACTCCGGCCGTGGCACGCATGAATTTTGTCAATGCCGAAGTGACCAAGCTGGCTGTGAACACGTACATCACCGCGAAAATCAGCTTTGCCAATATGATGGCGCGCATCTGCGAAAAGCTTCCGCACGCCGACGTGGATGTGGTCACCTCGGCGCTCGGATTGGACAGCCGCATCGGGCGGAAATATTTGAAAGGCGCGATCAGCTACGGGGGCCCATGCTTTCCACGCGACAACATCGCCCTGGCAACCCTGGCGCAGCAGCTCGCGGCACCCGCAGCCTTGGCGCAGTCCACGCACCAGTTTAACCGCATGCAGATCAACTGGCTGGCCGGTCAAGTGCAACAAGCGCTGCCCGCGGGGGGCGTCGCCGGCATCCTGGGACTGACCTACAAGCCGTTCACCGATGTGGTTGAGGAGGCTGCGGGAGTGTTGCTGGCCCAGGAGTTGGTGCGGCGAGGCGTGCGCGTGGTGGTTTATGATCCGCAAGGCCTGGGCAATTCCGCCGCGCCGCTGGGCAAGCAGGTGCAGTTTGCTGAAAGCGCGCGGGAGTGTATCAACCTGGCGGATGTCGTCACGCTCACCACACCGTGGCCGGAATTCGAAGCCATCCCCGCGGAGCAGTGGGCCAGGCAGGGCGCGCCGCGCACTGTGATCGACTGTTGGCGCGCGCTACGCCACCTGGGCACACTGGGCGGCATCCGCTATGTGGGCTTGGGGATCGGCGAAGTCGTTGAAAAGACCGCTGTGGCGGCCCAAGGCGAGGTCAAAGGCCAAGTATGATCACGGTTTTTGCGATGCCCAAAGCGTTTCGCGGGCACATCGCCGTTATCCAGGGCAACGCTATCCGCAGTTGGATGCTGCTCGCTCCGGACATCGAAGTAATCCTGTTTGGCGACGAGGAGGGCACGGCCGAGTTCAGCCGCAGCACGGGAGTGCGCCATGAGCCGCAGATCGCGCGCAATGAATTCGGCGCGCCGCTCCTGAACGATCTCTTCGAGCGCGCACAACGCCTGGCGCGTCATGAAATTGTCAGCTACTGCAACGCTGACATTATTCTCACGTCTGATTTTGCGCTGGCCCTGAAGCAAGTCGCCGCATGGCGGAAAGAATTCCTGATGGTGGGGCGCCGCTGGGACGTCAACATCACCGAGCCACTGGATTTCAAGCAGCCGGACTGGCAGCCGCAGCTAAAACGCCTCGCGTTGGAGACCGGGATGCGCCGTACCCCCGAATGGATCGATTACTTTGCCTTCCCTCGCGGCTTGTACCAGGATTTGCCGCCGCTGGCCATCGGGCGCAGATGGTGGGACAACTGGTTGATCTGGAAATTGCGCGCAGCGGGTGTCCCGGTCGTGGATGCCAGCCCGGCCGTCGTTGCGATTCATCAGAATCACGACTATGCCCATCATCCGCAAGGGAAGAAGGGTGTTCTCTTCGCGGAAGAACCCCGCCGCAATTTCGAGCTCTGCGGCGGCTGGAGTCATCTCTACACGGTGGAGGACGCCACGCATGTGCTTGACGCACACGGAATCCGTCCGAGGCGCTTTTACCAACTCGCGCCCGCCCGGCGCGCCCTAGCACGCCGCCTGGAATCCCTCAAGGGCCTTGGACGCGTCTACGTGAAGCATCCTATTTTGGATCTCACGCGCCCGCTGAGGCAGCGGCTGGGCCTGCGGAAAGTTTCTCTGTCAAACAGTGGTGATCCTCCGGCTGTATCACGCAGGCTTGGAGACAGGAAATGAGGCTTCGTCCGCGCAGGCTGGCAGCATCGATTGACTAAGACCCGTGTTTACATTCTTCACCACACCGAAGCCCTTCGCGGGGCATATTGACGTGATCCAGCGCAACGCATTGCGCAGTTGGCAGCGCGTGCATCCGGATGCGGAAATCATTCTTTTCGGGGACGATGCCGGCGCCGCCGAAGTCTGCCGCGAACTGAGCATCCGCCATGTGCCGCAAGTGCGCAAAAATCGTTATGCCACGAAGTATCTGGCCGGCATTTACGGTCAGGCGCAAGAGCTCGCACGGCACGACATTCTCTGCCATGTGAATTGCGACATCCTTCTGCTCGACGATTTCGGCGCGGCCTTGCCAAGTGTCGCTCGCCAATTCGAGGCATTTCTGATGGCCGGCCGCCGCTGGGATGTGGATATTCGCGAGCCGCTGGATTTCAACCGTTCCGATTGGCCCGCGCAGGTCCGTGACCTCGCTCTTCGTACGAACCGCCAGCGGCCCGCCCAATGGATCGATTATTTTGCCTTTCGCAAGGGCCTTTTCCGCGAGCGCATTCCGGAATTCGTGATTGGCCGACCGGGTTGGGACAACTGGCTCCTCTGGTTCGCGCGTTCTTCCGGAGCGGCGTTGGTTGACGCCTCCGCGGTCGTTTGCGCCGTGCATCAAAATCACGATTATGGCTACCACCCAGAGGGAGAGAAGGGCGTGTGGGAAGGCGAGGAAGCTCAGGAAAATTACAAGCTCCTCGAAGGCCACCGGAAATTCGCAACACTCGAAAACGCCACCCATATCTTGCAGGCTGACGGCCTTCACCGGAATTACCGCCACTGGCTCGTGCAAGCCAGGCGCCGCGCCGCTGATTCCCTCTCTCCGAAGTGGTTCCGTTTTCTCAATTTGAGCCGCCCCATCCGCCAGCGGTTAGGTCTGCGCAAGAAAGGAAGCTCCTCTTCATGAAGACCATTCTCGTTACCGGTTCCAGCGGCCTGATCGGCTCGGAAGCCGTCGAGCACTTTGACCGTCAGGGCCACGCGGTGCACGGCCTCGACAACAACATGCGCCGCGTTTTCTTTGGCGATTCCGGCGACACCACCTGGAACCTCGAGCGCCTTCACCGCATCTGCAAAAATTTCACTCACCACAATGCCGACATTCGCGACCGCATCGCCCTCGAGGCTCTTTTCCGCTCACAGCGCTTCGATCTCATCGTCCATTGCGCCGCACAGCCTTCCCACGACAAGGCCCGCGATATCCCCATCCTGGATTTTGAGGTCAACGCCCTCGGCACCGTCAATCTTCTGGAGGCCACGCGCCTCCACTGCCCCGAAGCCGTCTTCGTTTTCATCAGCACCAACAAGGTCTATGGCGATGCTCCCAATGAACTCCCTCTCAAGGAACTCGAAACGCGCTGGGAATACGCTCGCCCGGAGGATTATGACGGCATCGGCGAAACCTGCCGCATCGATCGCACGCTCCACTCGCTCTTCGGCGCTTCCAAAGCGGCCGCCGACCTCGTGGCCCAGGAATACGGGCGCTACTTCGGCATGAAAGTGGGCATCTTCCGCGGCGGCTGTTTGACCGGCCCATCGCACTCCGGCGTGGAGCTTCACGGTTTCTTGTCCTACCTCGTGAAAGTTGCCATCACCGGCGGCACCTACTCGGTCTTCGGCTATAAGGGCAAGCAGGTGCGCGACAACATTCACAGCCACGATGTCGTGCGCGCCATCGAAGAGTTCGCCGCCAATCCGCGCCCCGGCGAAGTCTACAACCTCGGCGGTGGCCGCGAAAACAGCGTTTCCGTGCTCGAAGCCATCTCCAAAATCGAAACAGTGTCCGGCAAAAAAATGAATTGGAAGTATGTGGAGCAGAACCGCATCGGCGACCACATCTGCTACATCTCCAACCTCGCCAAGTTCAAGTCCCACTACCCCAACTGGCGCATCACCATCTCCCTCGACGAAATCATTCGCCAGATCATCGCCCAGGAGTCCCTGCGCCTGCAAAACACGGGTGCCAGATGAGCCATTACTTCGAGGGCACCTCATGAGCATACTTGACGCGATCATGCGCCAGCCGTTGGTTTACCGGCTATGGATGGGGCCGTTTGCCGAGAGGAAGTTTGCCCCGATTGCCGCGCACAACGATCTGGCGCGCATCCATCGAGTTTTGGACGTCGGGTGCGGCCCGGGAACTAACGCGAGCTATTTTTCTTCCGTGGAATACTTGGGGATCGATCTCAATGAACAGTATATCCGTGACGCGGAGCGCCGCCTCGGCGCGTGCCAAGGACGCCGGCGTTTCCTGGCCGTTGATGCGGCCAAATATGTTGCGCCTCCCGGCGAGCGCTTCGATTTCGTGCTCGTCAACAGTTTTTTCCACCATGTAGACGACGCAACAGTCAGGGCCATTCTCTCGAATCTGAGCAAGCTCTTGACGGACGACGGCCACCTGCACATCCTGGAACTGGTCCTCCCAGAGTCCATGTCTGTCCCGCGCATCCTCGCGCATTGCGACCGCGGCAACTTTCCGCGTCCGCTCGAAGAATGGCGCCGGCTTTTTTGCGAGTCCTTCGAACAGGTGCTCTTCGAGCCCTATGATCTTGACCGAGGCGGCTTAACCTTATGGAAGATGGTCTATTTCAAAGGAAAAGCGCGGCTTGGCTCTCCGCGGTCATAGGCTCGCACACATATTGTCATGACTGAGCGGTGAGGTTTGTTCATTGCTCCAAACATGGCTAGCGCGCGACGATGCGGTCGATGCTCACCTGTTTTCGAAACGGCGGCAGAAACGAGAAGTACGGAACCGAGCCAAACTCGGTTGGCGCTGATTCCGCTGTGGGCCGGTACTCGAGCCTGTAAAACGGGACCACATCGGGCGTGACTCCAAACTCGGAATGATACGCTCCCGGTGGATTCTTGACCCAGCGGTCGTTCATCCGGCCGGTCGCAAGAAGTTGCGTCCAGCCGTTGTACTCCAATCCCGCGTCGATTGACGTTCGAGGGATTCCCGCCGCCTCCAGTCTTTGTGTCGCCGCGACCCGCGCGCGCGCCAATGACCAGAAGTCCTGCGTACTCAGGACGGCATAAGCGCCCAGCACCGCCAGAATGGCCCACGCCAAGGGCATCGCTCGCCGCCGCAACTGTTCCGCGCCGCGATTCTCCGCTTCAAACCAAAGCAAGAGAACCGTGGCGGCCCATGGAATCATGGGTAACAGATAGCGATCGAAAAGGTCGATCTCCGCCCCGCGAATGGCCAGCAATACAAAATACACGGCGCTGAAAAGAGACATCGCAGCAAGCGCAAACTGGCTATCGGGTGGGGCGGACAGAAAGCCCCAAGCGCGCCGCGCCAAGCGGCGAAATCCCAGAAGTTCACCCGCGAGAATACATGCGCTTCCATAAACGGTCAAAGCAACCAAGGCGCGGATGGGTTTGGTCAAGACAATTGGGCGTCCAAACAACGGCGCCGACCCATTGATCCCTTCCCAGTTGAACATGCTGTTCAACCAGGGAATGGAGGCAAGTGAAGGGTGAACGAAAATCGCCAAAATCAGCGCAAGAAAGAGAATTCCAACGAGAATCTGGCGAAGGCGGGCTCCACGCCACGTGTCCGTCCATGCTCGCAGCAGGAGGGGGAGAGCGGCCGGCAAAATCACAAAAAGAAGCATAAGCGCGAGACGCGCTGTGATGTTGATCTCCCATAATGGCTGCTTAAGGGCAAGCCTCAACTCACCCGGGACGGAGAGTTGTTGCGCTATGTACGGCTGGCGGTTCGCCCAAGCCGTAATCCCACTCACTCCTGACGCCACCAAAACCCACGCACACACGGATGCGATGGCAAACCAAGGCTGACGCCGCCGGATCCACGCCAAGTACGGCAGAACTGCCAGCGGAACCAGCCACACCACTTGGCGGCCGGTGCCGCCCACGACTCCTACGGCCGCACCCAGGGCAAGCCAAAAGTATCCCCGGGAATGGGCACCATCCTCAGCGGCGCGCGCGAGCGCGTAAAGAGAAGCCAATGTGAAGAAAAGGCAGGGAATGTCCGTCATGTAGGTGACGGAAAGGGGCAAGAACAGAGGAGAGAGTCCAAGGAGAAGCGTTACAAAGAATGCCTGCGGCGGCTTCAGACCCGTCCGGCGTACGAGCAAGTAACAAAGCGCCACCGCTCCCAACGCAAAGGGAATCGTACTGAATCGCAGACACTGGAAGGAAAACCCGAATACGTGAATGAAAAGAGCTCCCCAGATCGCATGGGAGAGAATCATCGCAAATTCCCAACCGTTATAAACGAAATGACCGGTCTGGGCCAGTTTGAGAGCCACATCGGCATAGCCAAAATCGTCTCCGTAAGCGATGTTGGCAAAGGGCCAAACCAACAACATGGCGCCGGCGACGACCACCACGCAGAGCCACAGGTTTCTGGCGTCTTTTCGCGTGTCGCCTGAACTGGCGGCGTTTCCTTCGATGATAGCCTCCCTGATGCCTGATTCGTCCCGAATCAGACCAAATTCCCGTGCGATCTCCGGGTGGTCAGCCTGCAAAACAGTCATCAGGGACGTGCCCGTTCACTCAATCTTTCTTTATCCCCACGGTGCGCCGGACAATGTATTCCGGCCGCGCTTTGGTCTCCTCGTAAATCCGCCCGACATACTCTCCGATTACGCCCAGGAAGAACAGCAGGACGCCCGAAAAAAAGGTTATTGCGACGATCAACGCCGTGAACCCCTGGGGTGCCTTGTGTAGGAAAACCCTGATGTAGATCGAGTAGATCGCAAACAAGCTGGACAGGAACATCACAAATGCGCCAAACAGCGCCGCCGCCCGGATGGGCACGATGGAAAACGCAAAGATCCCGTCGAACGCAAGTTTCACCAGCCGCATCACGCTGTACTTGCTTTTCCCCGAATGCCGTTCAGCGCGTTCCACCGCAATCCCCACTTGACGAAACCCCACCCAGCTGCGCATTCCTCTCAGGTAGCGGTGATGCTCCGGCATGTTCCTCATTTCTTCGATCACGCGCCGCGACATCAACCCGAAATCCCCCGAATCCAGCGGCAAACGGATATCGGAAAGCTTCGCCATCATGCGGTAAAACACAAAATAGCAGATGCGCAGCGCCAGCGGCTCCTTCCGCCTCACCCTCTGCGCGTACACAACGTCGTATCCCTGCTGAAATTTCTCCACGAACTGCGGGATCACTTCCGGAATATCCTGCAGGTCTCCATCCATCACAACTGCTGCATCGCCGGTCACATGATCCAAGCCCGCGGAGATGGCCGCCTGGTGCCCGAAATTCCGCGAGAGCGATATGACCACGATGCGATCGTCCTCCTTCGCGGCCCCCGCCAGGATCTCGAAGGTCCGGTCGGTGCTTCCGTCGTCCACGAACACGATCTCGTGCGGTCCTCCCGCCACGCTGTCCAGAACCGCGCGCAACCTCTGCAGAAGTTCCGGCAGGACGCTCTCTTCATTGTGGATGGGAATCGCTACGGAGAGGCGAAATCCAGTGGCCATTCTGACTCTTTATCCTCTTGGGTGGAGCCCCTTCACCATACCCTCAATCGCAAATCACAGCAAGAAGCCACCGTGCGATTGCAGCTACTTGCCGCGCGCAGCTTCAGAGGGGGTTTTTGAAACGCATGCCAGCCGTGGCAGCGCATCTAGCTAGCGCGAAGGCGCTTCCGTCATCGTGACCAGGGAAAGCTTTCGGTAGGGCTCTACCGCCACGGATCGCACCGACGCCACATGGCTCAGGTGCTGCGGCAACCAGTTATTACCATCCCCTGGCTCTTCCCCAAAGATAAGAAATACCGGATGAGCGGCCGTGAATTCTGAAAAGTCTCTTACTTGTAGCGGCGTATAATCGCGAAGAACCACCACAAGCTTGTCGAACGTGTCCGTACCCTGGTATTGAAGTTCTTTTTTTTCGTCCACTAAACAAAAGAGACGCTTTGAAAACGCTGGCGAGGCATAGTGCGCGATCGGCATGTACCTGAAGCCACTGGAAACCACCACCGGAAGGCCGGAATACCCGCTCTCCCGGACGAATTCTTCGACACTCGCCGCGGGAGACACGAGTTGCAGCGAATGATTCGCCCGCCAGAAAATGAATTCGCGAACTCCCACGCTGCTGAACACAAACACGGCGAACAGCGCCACCACGGCGGGCCTTGCAAATGACAGCGCACACCCCACGGCAATGGCGATGCCAATTGTTGCCGATAAGGCATAGGCGTCCCTCATTCCCCCGCGCATAAGCTTGACTAGAATGAAAGTGATAATCGGCGACGCCACCAGCGCCAGCAGCAGAGTTCCCTCCACCACACTAGCGTCGCGAATTTTTCTTTCGGAGGGAGCGCCGGGCCTCAACAATAGGTACGATCCAATCACTCCCGCAACCGCCAGGGCAAACACCGCCGCTCCAAAAGCCGAGTCCGTCAAAAAGAATGCACCATAGCTCGAGGGAAGGGACGTGGCGACGTAAGTCGCGAGCCCGTAATAGTGAGCGCCTTGGTGGGCCTTGAAGTACGCTAGCAAAGGCCAGAAAAGCACCAAGGGTATGAACCCGCAAGCCAGGGCCAGCCACACGCGCCACCGGAACCGGCGTGTCCGGAGGAAGACAACGGCTTCGGCCAGGCCAAAGGGTACAAACGCGAAAACCGCGTAGTAGTGCAACGCCTGCGCCAGCGCCAGGCTGATTCCCAGCATCGCTGTCCAGAACAACGATGGCAGGCGCTGGTAGCAGACCAGCGCGAACGCGATGCACGCGACGACCATGCTGTATGGCCGTGCCTCCACCGCATACCTCTCAAACAGGATGGTTGACAGCAGCAGGAACGCGCACAGGAAGGCAATCAATTCGCCACCGCGCTTTTTCACAAAGACGAACACGCAAACCAGGGTGCAGGAGAACGCCAGAATCGCCGGCAGCCGCAGCGCGATCTCTTTGTTATGGAAAAGGTTGGAAACAACCCGCTCGACGGCATGGAATCCCGGTGGTTGGCCATCCACGGCCCGCGCAAGTGCCGCCCATACGGTGCGCATGCTTGGCTGCGAACTCATGGCCAACGTGATCAGTTCGTCGTACCATAACGGCTTCGTCGCAGCAGCCGCCAATCCTCGCACGATAACGTAGATTACCAGGGCAACCATCAGGCCCAGAATCAGCCTCCTGGATGACGCAGTGAGCTCCCGCCCCGCTGCGCTATCCGCCCTCGGCGGCGCGTCGAAGAGCGCTTCGATGGTGTTTCGGGCTGCCTGAAATCTGCTCATCTACGATCCTCCGCGTACTCCCGTGAAAATCTTGATTCTTCCCTCCGGCTCCGCCTTCATGCGCCTGCCCCCACCGGGGTAGGCGAAATGCGAAGCGGCATTTTCTGAGGAGCGAGGGCTGCTCCCATATACTGCCACTCTTGCGCGCTGCTTGTCCTGATGCCAGGCCCTTTATTGGCGCGGAGGGGGTCCGCTGCCGGTGACGAGGTACACTCTCTGGAAGTCGTTGAGTGCCACGGTTTGCAGCGACCATCCCTCGCGGACCAATCGCGGTGTCAGCCAGTCTCTACCCGGTTCCCTCTCCTCCACGTAGATCAGGAATTCCTTGTGCGAAGCTGCAAATTCCCTAAAATTGCTGACCCAAAGCGGCAGGTAGGATTGGAGCAATTGAATCGCTTTGTCTCCGGTATCCGACCAATTCTTATCGTTTGGTACAGGATCCTGCGTCGGATAGATCAATCGGTCTGCAGTATGCGGGGAAGCATAGTGCGCAAGCTCCACAAACAAGACGCCATAGGGAACGACAACGGGCAGTTCACGATGTCCTGCGCCCTCGATGAACTTCTCTGTTGCTACGCCACCCGAATTCACATTGTTGATATGACTCCCGGGAAATCGCCAGAAATGAAGTTCCTGGACCCCTACAGCGGAAATAACAAACAGGGCGAAGAGCGCAACGATCTCTGGTCTGGCACGTGAGAGCAGGCACCCCACGGCCAGGCAGATTCCAATAATCGTCGCCAGTACATAGCGATCCACCATTCCCCCATGCATGACCTTGGTCACGAGGAAAGTGATCAGAGGCAAGGCCAGCAGCGTCAAGATTAGCGCCGGTTCAACCCGATCAGCCTTGTGAATCTCCACCTCCGCGAACTTCACCCACCGGGGCAATAGGTGCAAGCCGGCCACTCCCGCAAACAATACTGCTGCAATCCCACCGCCGTAGACCGAATTGGTCGACAAAAACGCTCCGTAGGTTCTTGGGAGGGAGGAAAACGCATAATGGGCCCAATAGTGGGGGCCATAAACTGTCTTCAGGTACGAGAGTAAGGGCCAAAAGAGCACCAGCGGTAAAGTCCCGAAAGCGAGAGCGATCCATACGGGCCATCGGAATCGACGTGTGCTCAGGAGCACAACCGACTCGGCAACGGCAAACGGCACCATGGCGAAAATGGCGTAGTAGTGGAGCGCTTGAGCCGCTGCCAGGCTAAACCCAAGCATCGCTGTCCAAAATAGCGATGGCAGGCGCTGGTAGCAAACCAGGGCAAACGCGATGCACGCCACGACCATGCTGTACGGCCTAGCCTCCACTGCATAGGTCTGAAACAAGGTCGTCATAAGCAGAAAGAGTGCGCACAGAAACGCGACGATCTCCCCGCCGCGTCTTTTCACATAAATGAACACGCAGGTTAGCGTGCACGGGAAGGCCAGGAGGGAAGGCAACCGCAGCGCGATCTCTTGCTTTCGGGCGAGGCCCAGGGCAAACTTTTCGATGATGTAGAAGAGCGGCGGCTGGCCATCGAATGGCCGGTGAAGGGCTTCCAGGATGGCTTTCCAGCTTCCCAGGGAACTGATCGTCAAAGTGAGCAACTCGTCGTACCAAAAGGCCCTCCCTGCGGCGGCAACCAGGCTTCTAACAACCACATAAAGCAGCAGAAAGCCCATGAGTCCGTAGATCAGTTTTTTCGGCCGTTCCTTGGAAATAATTCTCTCCATCATTTCAGCGTTATCTCCTGACGCGGGAAGAAGGATACTTCGATAAAGCTTCTAGCTGCTTGCCCCTCTGCAACCCAGCCGTAGGAACCCTCAGCGAGGAGGGCTCTCCTTCATTTTGACCAGGTATACCCGGCGATCCCCTTCCGTTGCCAGCAACTGCATCGAGGAAGCTTCGCGGCTCAAGCGGTCCTGCCATGCGTCTCCGTCTTCCGAGTACAAAAGGAATTCTGGATGCGCGAGTGCAAATTCCGAGTAATCCACTGACTGATGTGGAAAGAATTCGGGAAGACTTGGCCGAGCCTTAGCGAACAGGTCCGTTCCTCCAGAACCCAGGTCTTTGTCTTTATCCATCAGGTGAACCAACCTGTTGGCGAGGCCGGGCGGCGAATAGTAGGCGAGCGGGGCGTATGTCAGGGCCTGACCGACCGCGACAGGAAGATCCCCGTGCCCCGCCCTTTCGACAAGTTTCGCGACCCCTCCACCGGCATAGTCCGGAGCGAAGGGATCACGCCCCGAGTGGCGCCAGAACACCATTTCGTGCACGGCCACGCTGGTTATGACAAACAGACCGAAGGCCGCAATGGCCTTCGGTCGGGCGCTGGAAAGAGCGCACGCCAGTCCCAGAGCAACCCCGATTGTCGCTGCCATCGCATAGCGGCTGAAGAGTGGACCATGCATCAATCCAATGAGCGCAAAAGCAATGAAAGGCAATGCAATCAGGCTCAGGAGTAATGTCCCCTCGGCCAGGTCGGCGTCATTGCCGTCAGCCCGGCGGGAAGCTTCACTGCGCGGCCAAAGGCGCGACCAGACTATTGCCGCAGCGGCAACCGCGGCCAGCGCCACACCCGACGCACCGTCGCAGAAAAAGTACGATCCATAATACCCTGGGAGAGCGGAAAACACAGGACGCCAAAAAACCACGTCGGCATAATTTGCTTTGATCTTCCAGAGCAGGGGCCAAAAAACAATCAGCGGCAGTGCTCCCGCAACCAAAGCGGCCCAGACCGGCCAACGGAATCGGCGTGTCTTGAGCAGCATCACTGCCTCTGCCAATCCAAACGGAATTATCTCAAGGACAGCGTAATAATGAAGCGACTCAGCGAGGAACAGACTGATACCCAGCAGCGCGGCCCAGCGCAGGGATGGCAAACGCTGGTAACAAACCAGCGCAAACACGAAGCACGCAACGACCATGCTATAAGCGCGCCCCTCAATCGAATACGTCTGGAACAGGTTAGTTGCTAAAAGTAGTAAGGCACAGAGGCAGGCGATCGCTTCCCCGCTGCGTTTCTTCACGTACACAAAGACACAAATCAGGGTGCAAGGAAAAGCAAGGATGGAAGGCAATCGAAGGGCAATTTGTTTGTTACTTACGAGCCCCAGAGCGGCGCGCTCCACCAGGTAGAAACCGGGAGGCGCGCTATCAAAGCCACGCGCCACGGCGTTCCACATTTCGCGCAGAGTCGGCTGACCAGCTATAGCCAGGGATAGCAATTCGTCAAACCAAAACGGTTTCGCTGCCGCACCTGCCACTCCGCGAACAATAACGTAGAAAACGAGGAGTCCCAAGAGCCCATAGATCAGCCTTTTCGATGACCACTGAGTATTGTCTTGCGATCCCATGAGAGTGTCCCATATCGATGACTTATCGGAGAACATCGCGATTTCCCCTTCTCTTTGTTGGCAGGACCGCCATTAGGGATGCGCCCGGAGCTTTCCTAAGTTTTCGATCTGTGAGGCGCCAGGAACAACAGGTCACACGAACTGCACCGGAACGGCCGCACGCCCCAGACCAGGCACACCAACCTCACGTAGAGCCCTCGCCTTCGCTCACGATGCACTTCCTTGCTGCCACATCTTGGACAGACTCTCTTGCGGGCAATCGGCGGCAGTGGCATCTCAATCCCTCGCGATTTGCAAAACGGCCATCAAAGACGTGCCCAGAAACTTCTGCGGAATCACTTCGCAACTGGCCAGCAAGCCCAGCGCCTTATTCATACCCGGCGTGCGCGAATCGAGCCCCGCTGTGATGATCTTGTCCCGATCGTGGCTCCCCAGGAGCCACAGCTTACGAAGCATCAGCGTGGGTACGAGTGGCAGCCCCCAGTAGGTCCACTCCCCTACCTTGAACTGGCTCCGCCCCGCACACTCTCGCAACATCTGGATCGAGTAGCGCCGCACGTGGCCGACGGCCACATCATAGGACGAATAAGCCCACTGCCCGGCGGGAACGTTGATCACCAGTTTTCCCCCTGGCGCGAGGTAAAATGCCAGCGCGCGCAAGAAGCGGTCTTCCTCGGTAATGTGTTCCAGAATGTCAAACAGAAAAATCACGTCAAACTGCTCTTTTAATTGCGAATCCATCTGAAAAATGTCGTAGCAACAGACGCGGCTGCGCCGGCTCAGATTCTGTTGCAACGCATATTCATTCAAATCGAAGCCGGTTACTTCATGCCCATAGGCATCTTCGATTTGTCTTTGGAGCAGGCCGTGGCCGCATCCAATCTCAGCCATGTGTTGCGCATCACGAAGCTCTCCGCCCGCCAATCGCTGTAGCACTGCAAACCGCCGCCGGACCCAGAAATGATCGATCGAAGCTATTTCGAACCACCGGTCCCCCATGTTGACTTCGGCTGGCGGCGATAAATACTCGATCTTCCGCCCCGCTGGCGTGTCCGCCGTTGTGATTGTCGCGCTCATTGCCCTTTGTCTCGCCGCTGCCCTCGAGGTTTCATTCTTGACCTTGCACAGCCTCGCCGCCGTGACCGTTCATTCAATCTTTCTTTATCCCCACGGTGCGCCCCACAATGTATTCCGGCCGCCCCTTGGTCTCCTCGTAAATCCGGCCGACGTACTCTCCAATCACGCCCAGAAAGAACAGCACAACGCCCGTAAAAAACGTCATCGCAACAATCAACGCCGTGAACCCCTGCGGTGACTTTTGCAGGAAAATCCTGATGTAGATCGAGTAGAGCACATACAGACTGGAAAGAAACATCACAAACGCGCCGAACAGCGCCGCTGCCCGGATCGGCACGATGGAAAACGCAAAGATCCCGTCGAACGCAAGTTTCACCAGCCCCATCAGGCTGTACTTGCTCTTCCCCGAATGCCGTTCGGCGCGCTCGACCTCAATCCCCGCCTGGCGGAACCCCACCCAGCTCCGCATTCCTCTCAGGTACCGGTGATGCTCCGGCATCTTCTTTACCTGATCCACCACCCGCCGCGACATCAACCCGAAATCCCCGGAATCCAACGGCAAACGGATATCGGAGAGCGTCGCCATCATGCGGTAAAACACAAAATAGCAGATGCGCAGCGCCAGCGGCTCTTTCCGCCTCACCCTCTGCGCGTACACAACGTCGCATCCCTGCTGAAATTTCTCCACGAACTTCGGGATTATTTCCGGAACATCCTGCAGGTCTCCATCCATCACCACGACCGCATCGCCGGTCGCGTAATCCAAGCCCGCCGTGATGGCCGCCTGGTGCCCGAAATTCCGCGATAGCGACACCACCACAATACGCGTATCCTCGTTCGCCGCCTCCGCCAGCATCTCGAAGGTCCGGTCGGTGCTCCCGTCGTCCACGAACACGATTTCGTGCGGCCCTCCCGCCATGCGGTCCAGAACCGCGCGCAACCGCTGCAGAAGCTCCAGCAGGACGCTCTCTTCATTGTGGATGGGAATAGCTACGGAAAGGCGAAATCCAGTGGCCATTCTGACTCTTTATCCTCTTCTTAGGCTGAGTCCCTTCACCATACCCTCAATCGCAAATCCCAGCAAGGAGCAGCCGCTCGATTGCAACCCCTGGCCGTGTACAGTAAGATTTCCACGTCGCGATTACACTCGATTGTGCGCATCCCCGCCCTTGGATTGCCCCGAAAGGTCAGGTTTGGCTGAGTTTTATGGCAAGGCCCATCGTCAGCGTTTTGATCGACACGTACAACCACGAGCGCTTCATTGAGCAGGCCATTCTCAGCGCCCTGGAACAGGACTTTCCCGCCTCAGACCGCGAAATCCTGGTGGTGGACGACGGCTCGCAGGATCGCACCGCGGAGATCGTCGCCAAATTTGCCCCGCGGGTCCGCCTGATCCGCAAAGCCAACGGAGGCCAGGCTTCCGCCTTCAATGCAGGTATTCCCGAATGCCAGGGTGAAATCGTGTCGTTCCTGGATGGCGACGACTGGTGGGCCCCCGGCAAGTTGCAGCACGTGGTCGCGGCGTTCTCGGAGAATCCGGAAGTGGGAATGGTCGGCCACGGCACGACGCACGTCTTCATGGACGGTTCTCAGTTTACGGTGGTCATCGCAGTTGCGCCCCGGTTTTCCCTTGCCTCCCTCGACGGCGCGAGAATTTTTCGTTCCCGCAGGAGCTTCCTGGGCACACGCATGTCCGTGCGTGCCTCAGTACTGGCTAAAATCCTGCCTGTGCCGGAGATGATTCGGGTGGAAGCGGACGAATTTGTCTTCACCATGGCCGCGGCGCTCTCCGAAGTCCTCATCCTTCCCGAGTCTCTTTTCTTCTATCGTATCCACGCCCAGAATCATTTCTCGCTTCACGGGTTCAACCCCGCCAGCGTGCGCCGCAAGCAACAAAGCCTGGACTGCCTGGCCGAGCAGCTGAATATTCGCCTTCGCGCGATCAACGTGCCCGAGGAAATCGTGCGGCTCGTTGTGGGTGCCGTCTCAGTCGAAGCCGATGAGTTGCGGCTGTCGCTCGGCGATGGCTATCCGTGGGAGACGGTGAAAACCGAGCTCGCCCTTTACGGCATTCTCCATGGCGATGCGCCGTGGTCTCATCGCGCTTTCAAATACGCCACTTTAGTGCCGGCTCTTCTCGTGCCTCCCCGCTGGTACTACGGTGCGCGCCGCTGGCTTGGCTCCAGCGAACTCTATCGCCGCGCCCGGCGCATCTTTTTTCCTCCGCCGCAGCCCGGCCATCTCCGCCGCTTTTGAATCGCCGACTCATGAGGCTGGCCTCTTCCTGGAGCTTGCAGTGATCCCTTCGCAAAACCATCCTTCTCCTCCGCTGTGTACCGGCGTGCGTGACGCCACGCGGAAAATCGCCTGCCAATCGCGTATTCCCGTGCCTTCCGATCCTGCTACCATGTTTGCTACTCGCATTTGCCTGTGCAAGCCTGTCCAGCGATGAAGATTTTGATTGCGATCGGCGTGAAGCGGCAGAAGGAAGCAGGCGCTGCCGGCGTTGTGTTCAGTCACGCCGAGCAACTTCAGAAACTCGGCCACCGGGTGGACACCTGGTTCTTCGACGATCTGCTTCCTTCTCCGCGCTGGCCGGCGCGTTTTCAGGAATTGGAGTTTGCTTTCGCTGTTTCGCGTCGCATCCGGCAAAATCCCCAGGCATACGACGTCGTGAATCTTCACGCGCCTTGGGGCGGCGTTTACGGTCTTTCGCGAAAACTTTTCTCTTCCGCGGCCTTTCCACCCTACGTTTTCACGATGCAGGGCAGCGAAGAGCGCTACGCCCGGGCCATGCGTCTTGAACAGAAGAAGGGCCGCGCCAGCCACTTCGCCTGGAAAAATCGCCTGTGGCACCGCCTCTATCACCAAACGATGTACGATCTTGCAATCAAAACCGCCGATTTTGGAAATGTAGCGAACCGCGAAGGCTGGATTCTCTCTGAGTTGAAATATGGGCATCCGCCGGGGCACATCTGGTACATTCCCAATGGCGCCAATCCGGAATTCTTTCAGCCACGCCGGTTCGTGGATTCGGATGGGCTTCGGCTCCTCTACGTTGGCACCTGGCTCGATCGCAAGGGCGTCTTCTATCTCGTCGAGTCCTTCGCGCAGCTTGCGCCTGGCCTGCCGCAACTCTCCTTGACCGTCGCTGGCTGCACGTTATCGGAAGATCAGATCAGGGAGAATTTCCCCGAGACCCTTCGTCAGCGAGTTCACGTACTGCCCTTTGTGACTCGCGAGGCGATGCCGAACCTTTACGCAACGCATGACATTTTTGTGCTCCCTTCGTTGGTGGAGGGCATGCCGCTCACGCTTCTCGAAGCCATGGCGAGCGCCATGCCCGTCGTCACTACCAACACTTGTGGCATGGCGGACGTCGTTGAGAACGGAGTGAACGGCATTCTCGTTCCGCCGGCCGATTCCTTGCAACTTGTGGCGGGCGTGGAGCGCTTGTGCAAGTCGATGGAGTTGCGCAAAACTTTGGGGTGCGCTGCTCAGGATACTGCCCGGCGGTATACGTGGGCTGCGGTCACTCGGCAACTCGAGCACGTCTTATGTACTGCGGTTGAGTCCAAGAACGCGGCGGCTCTGACATGAGAACTTTTTGCTATGGCGCGGGGGCTGATGGTCCTGATCGGTTCATCAATCGGGTTTTCCGGCAAGGTTCCAGTGCCGCTCCCTGGTCCATCCTTGACGAAGTCGATTCCCTGGTATTTGTTTCGCGGAGAAAGTGAATTGAATAAGGCCAAGGACAGCATGCGTCGCGACTGGGATGAGCGGGCCCGGCGCGATGCATTTCTCTATATTGCGAGCTGGCGCAAGGATTGGGATGAGGCCTCTTTCTTTGAGTCCGGGGAACAGGATTATCTCCGGCTCGTTCATCCCGTTTTGAAGAAACTTCAGCTTGACTCGTCCTGCAAGACCATGGCCGAGCTCGGTTGCGGTGCCGGCCGGATGACGCGGAGTTTCGCCCAACACTTTCAGTCTGTCTCCGCCGTAGACATCTCCGCGGAAATGCAATCGCGCGCGAAAGGATACCTTCGATCGTTCTCGAATATCCGCTGGGTTCTTTCGAACGGAGAAACGCTCTCCGGCATCGAGAGTGCCTCGGTGGACTTCGTCTTCAGTTACCTTGTGCTCCAGCATATGCCCACCAAGGAAGTAGTGCTCAGCTCCATCCGGGAAATGATGCGCATCCTTCGCCCCGGGGGAGCCTTTCTTTTTCAGTTCAACGGTTCTCATCAGCCCACCATGAATTGGAAAGGGAGGGCCATTTCCGGAATTCTCGATGGCGTCGCCTCCATAGGGCTCCATAGCGCGAGTCGGCTCATTGCCAGCGTCTTCGGAATCGACCCCGAAATGGTAGGTAAGACCTGGCGCGGCGTTGCTCTTTCCGCTGCAGAAATAGCGGGGGCCGTTCGCTCTGGCCAGGGCTCGCCCGACGATTTCTTGGACGCAGACACGCCGCTGGCCTGGTGCTATGGTCGCAAGCTGCCGGAGGCCCGCGCGTGATCACACTCGGTCTCAACTACTCCCAGATGCACGATTCCTCCGCCTGCATTGTCCGCGACGGGGAACTTCTATTCGCGGTGGCGGAGGAGCGCATCAGCCGGATCAAGCATGATGCCAGGTTTCCTCAGTTGGCGATTCAAGCTTGCCTCGATTTTGCCAAGATTCACCCGGGAGACATCGACGAAGTCTGCCTCGGATGGCAGCCCGTCGGGCAGTTGTACCGGCATGACATCAGCCTTTATGCCACCGGACGCTGGCCGCTCACGTATCTTAACTTCCTCAATTCGACGCGCTATTTCCTCAGTCTGTGGCACCAGGGCAGTGGCGCGCGGCGCTTTGCGCGTCACTTTGGCCCGACGAAAGCGCAATTTCGTTTCGTGGATCACCATTTCGCCCACGCCATCAGCGCCTATTCCTACTCCGGCTTGGAGGATGCCGCCATCGTTGTCATGGACGGCCGCGGCGCCTGGGAAGCTACCTCCATCTGGCGCGGCAGCAAAGGACGCATCGAGCACCTCCAAACCATCAACTGGCCCGATTCCCTCGGCCTCTTCTACGCCCGCTTCACCGAGTTTCTCGGCTTCACTCCCAACGCCGACGAGTGGAAGGTCATGGGCCTCGCTCCCTACGGTGGACCCAGCGTGAATCTCCGCGCGTTCCTTGAGCCCGAAGCGTCCCCCTACAAAGTCCACACGGATCTGCTGATGGGCGATGGCAGCGGCTCTTTTTCGGGCTGGCCGGCCGCTCTGGGCTCTCCGCGTCTCCCCGAAAGCGATATCGACGACCGTCACAAAAATATCGCCTTCGCGGTTCAGGATTTGTGCGAAGCCGCGATGATGAGCGTCGTCCGCCTCGCTCTTGAAAAAGCGCGCAGCCGCAATCTTTGCCTTGCCGGGGGCGTGGCCCTCAATTCCAAAGCCAACGGCAAAATCCTCGCTTCCGGCGTCATCCAGAATCTTTTCGTTCAGCCCGCCGCTTCCGATGACGGCGTAGCCCTCGGCGCAGCTTTCGCTCCCTATCTCGACGGCGGCCAGCGCCTACCGTTTAAGCCCATGCGCCACGCGTATCTCGGCTCCTCGTTCGATGACAATGCCATCGAAGCCGCTCTCAAAACCTACAAAATTCGCTTCACGCGGCTCTCCGATCCCGCTGCCACCGCGGCGGAACTCCTTTCCCAGGGCAAGATCCTCGGCTGGTTCCAGGGTCGCACGGAGTTCGGCCCGCGCGCTCTCGGCAACCGCTCCATCCTCGCCGATCCGCGCGATCCGGAAATGAATGCAAAAGTCAACAACGCGGTGAAGTTTCGCGAGTGGTGGCGCCCCTTCGCTCCCTCTCTCAAAAAGGAAGCCGCGCCCGAATTTCTCCAATCCGCCTGGGATTCGCCCTTCATGATTCTCACCGCGCAGATACGCCCCGAAAAACGCAGTGTCATTCCCTCAGTCACGCACGTTGACGGCAGCGCCCGCCCGCAAACCGTCGAGCAGGAAATCAATCCGATTTATTGGCGGCTTATCGATGAATTTGGCAAGCGTACCGGCGTTCCCGTCGTCATGAACACGTCGTTCAATCTCCGCGGTGAAGCCATCGTGCACACTCCCACCGACGCCATCCGCACTTTTTTCAGCTCCGGCATGGACGCCCTGGTTCTCGGCAGCTTCCTTGTGGAGAAATAAAATGCGGGAGCCGGGCAATCGCCTCGCGAACCTTTTCTTGCGCTACGCTTCCCCGTTCGCTGAACTGCGCCGACTTCCCATCATTGGCGATTTCCTCAGTTGGGCCAGCCGCAAGCTTCTTCCGCGCGACACCCTCGTGTGGATTCAGATTCAGCATGGCCCCGCGGCCGGCCTTTGGATACGCGTCAATCCACGCACGGGCCAAAACGTCCAGCAGGGGATCGGCGAGCCGCACGTCCAACAGACGCTGGTGGATCATCTTCGGCCCGGCATGACGTTTTATGATCTCGGGGCAAATATCGGATACTTTTCGCTGATCGCTGCGCGCCTGGTGGGGCCCAAGGGAAGCGTGATTTCGTTTGAGGCGGATCCTGAGATTGCAGCACGCCTGCGCGAAAACCTCGCGCGCAATAATTTTTTACATGCGGCGGTTGAACAGAAGGCAGTCTGGTCGACGGACACAATTGTGTCTTTTGCACGCGTGGACCCAGACACTTCGCCGGACCGCGGTCTGGGTCACGTGTGCGCCGATTCTTCGGGTGACACCATCACGGTCGAAGCCATATCTTTGGACCGTTACGTCACCCCGCAGAATTCCCCGGATTTTCTAAAGTGTGATGTCGAGGGCGCGGAAACGGAAGTATTCCGCGGCGCTGACCGGTTGCTCGCGGAAAAACGCACCATTCTGCTGGTTGAGATGCATAGTCCGGAAAATCATCGCGCGTTGACGCAGAAATTCGCCGAACTTGGCTACACCGTGCGAAATCTTGACGAAAACCACATTCTGGCTCTGCCCTAATGACTACACCCGTTATCGCTCTTCTCGGGCGCAAAGACGTGCCCACGGACGCCGTCGAGCAGTATTGCCGCTACCTTGGTGCGGCACTGGAGTCCCACGATTTTCAGCTGGAAATTCGCCGCGTTCCCTGGGAGATTCACGGCTGGCGTGATGCCTTCGAGGCCCTGCGCCTGCAAGCGGCGTCTTGGCGCGGGTGCTGGATTCTTGTCCAATACACCGCCCTCGCCTGGTCTACGCGCGGTTTTCCCTACAAGTTTTCTCGCGTCCTGCAAATCCTGAAATCCGCCGGCGCCCGCATCGCCGTCGTCTTTCATGATGTGGAACCCTTCCGAGGTCCCCGCCTCGTGGATCGCCTTCGCACTCGCGTTCAGCTCCACACTATGCGCCGCGCCCTAACCGCCGCTGACCTGGCCATTTTCACCATTCCGCTCGAAAAGCTCTCTTGGCTCCCGGGCTCTTCCTCTCGCGCTCATTTCATTCCCGTCGGCCCCAACCTCCCGATCCCTATTCCGTCTGAGCAGGAATTCACTTGCGCCGGCAACTGCCCCGCCAGTCCCACGATCGGTGTCTTCATCATCACTGGTGGAGAGCCCGGCGCCCGCGAAACGAAAATCATTCTCGCTGCTGTCCGCCACGCCGCGCAAAAGCTCGGCAAGCTGCGCCTCTCTGTTTTCGGCCGCCACGCCGAACTCCGCGAAGCCACGCTACGTGAAGGACTTCAGGATTTGCCAGTGGAAATTTCTGTGGAAGGTGTCCTGGACGATCAGCAGGTGGTAGATCGTCTCCGCGCCGCCGATGTGCTCCTCTTCGTGCGCGCCCCGATCTCCACCCGCCGCAGCAGCGCAATAGCGGGCATCGCCGCCGGTGTGCCCATGGTTGCGTTTACCGGAGCACAAACTAGTTGGCCGGTCACCGATGCCGGCGTGCTCCTCGCTTCGCCAGGCAACCCCGCCGAACTCCACGAGGCCCTCGTCCGCGTCCTCTCCGATCCAGAACTCCGCGCCAGCCTCCGCCAGCAGAACGCCCTCGCCTACCGCCAGCATTTCTCCTGGCCCGCCATCGCCGCCCGCTACGCCGCCCTCCTCAAATCTTCCCTATAATCCGCTTTTCGCGAGCCCCCATGACTTTTGGCCTCGTTAAGAGATTCGGTGTGCGTTATTATCATCCTTCACTATCGCTCAAAGATTAAGTACATGCCGATCATTCAAACCATGTTCCGAGCCCTCGCTGTGTCAGCGCTCGTCGCTACGCTCGCTGGCGCTCAATCGCCTCCGCCGCCCAAGCCGGCGGAACGCAACTTCGCGAGCGAACCTTATGTAGTTGAGCAACTCCGCACGGCGGTTCGGTTCGAGGCGGACGGCAAAGGCCAACGCGAGGTGACCCTCCGTATCCGCGTGCAGTCGGAATCGGCTGTGCGTGAATTTGGCCTGCTCGTCTATCCGTATTTGGCGAGTTTTGAGACCCTCGACGTTGTCTATGTCCGGGTCCGGAAACCAGATGGAAGCGTCGTCGAAACCCCTGCTGACGAAATCCAGGAATTGGACTCCGCTGTCAGCCGCGAGGCGCCGATGTACACGGACCAGCGCGAAAAACACATCGCGGTGAAATCTCTCGGCGTCGGCGACGTACTGGAAGCGGACTTGCGTTGGACCATCCACGACCCTATCGCGCCAGGCCATTTCTGGTACGACCACAATTACTTTGATAGCGGGATATGCCTCGACGAGCAGCTCGAAATTAACGTCCCTCTCGATGTCCCCGTGAAAATCGCAGCTCCGAGCCCCACTCCTCAAGTGAAACAGCAAGGTGCTCGCGGCATCTATCTGCTGCATTCCTCCCATTTGGAAAAGGCGCAGGAGAAAGACGAGGATAAGCAGATTCCTGCTTGGGAGAAGGATTTCCACGGCAGTGATTCGCCCGCCGTGCGCATCAGCTCGTTTTCTTCCTGGGCAGACGTGGGCGCTTGGTATGCAGGCTTGCAGCAACCCCGAGTGCAAGTGACGCCACGCATTCGGTCCACCGCCGAGGAGATCACCAAAGGGAAAGTCACGGCCGAGGAAAAAACGCGCGCCATCTACGATTACGTGGCCTCGCGTTTCCGGTATATCGGAATTGACTTGGGTGTCGGGCGCTACACTCCTCACGCTGCGGAGGATGTGCTGGCCAACCGTTATGGCGACTGCAAGGATAAACACACACTCTTCGCCGCGCTTCTGGAGGCCGTAGGCCTGCACGCGTATCCTGCGCTCATCAGTACGAAATTCAAGCTCGACGTAGACATGCCTTCGGCCAGCCTGTTTAACCACGTCATCACAGCCATTCCTCAGGGAGATTCCTACCTATTCCTGGACACGACCCCTGAAGTTGCGCCTTTCGGCCTCTTGATGGCGTCCCTACGCGATCGTCAGGCATTGGTGATACCCACAAGCTCCCCGGCCAAGCTCGTGGTCACGCTCCCCGATCCTCCGATGCTCAATCGCGAGAAATTCCAGATGGATGCCTCCATCGATTCCCAAGGGACTCTCGACGGCAAAGCTCGCTTCGAGGAACGCGGGGATCCGGAAGTTGTCCTGCGACTAGCCTATCGCAATACGCCGCAAAACCAATGGAAGGATTTAACTCAAGTGATTTCTGCGCGCATGGGCTTTGGCGGGACCGTTAGCCAGGTGGCTGCTGCACAGCCGGAGAAAACGGCTGATCCGTTCTGGCTCAGCTACGACTACCATCGCACCGATTATTCGGACTGGAAGGAGCATCGCATCTCTCTCCCGTTTCCTCCGATTTTCATTCGCGAACTGAACGAAGCTCAGAAGAAATCCAAGGACCCCCTCCCCCTTGGCTCTCCCCAGGAAATCTTCTATGAAGCATCGCTGAAACTGCCCGACGGAATTAATCCTGTGACTCCGCCGGATGTCGAGCAGAAAAATGACTTTGCCGAATACACCTCGAGCTACCGGTTTGAAAGCGGCGTTCTTCACGGCTACCGCCGTTTCTCGCTGAAGTCGCGCGAAGTGCCCGGCACGCAACGTGCCGTCTACAGTGCCTTTGTCAAGGCCGTACAGGATGACGCGCAGCACTGGATTCTTCTGTTTGGCAACTACGACCAAGACTCCCCGCTACGGAAGGGGCAGGCGCTCCTGAGGGAAGGAAAGATCGCCGAGGCCGTGGCCATATTGGAGAAGGCTGCCGAAGAAGATGCAGGCAATCAGCAGCTCATTTTCACTTTGGGCCGCGCCTACCTGCGCCTTTCCGATGAAGACAAGGCTGTCGAGCAGTTCGCCAAATTGTTGGCGGACTATCCGGACAACAGCATGCTCAATTCGATCGCCTATGAGTACGCGAATGCCAACCGTCGCCTGAATGACGCACTCGATTATGCGTCAAGCGCGGTCGAGGACACTTCCGGAGAAACCATGGAGGTTAGCCTGGACTCGGCGGGTCCGGCCGACTTCCTTCGCATGGCCTCCTTAGCCGCGGAGTGGGACACGCTTGGCTGGGTGAATTTTCGTTCTGGCGACGTTGCTTCCGCTGAAAAATATATCCAGTCCGCCTGGATGCTCTGGCCGCGCGCCGTTATCGGTGAACACTTGGTGGAGATTCAAGAAAAACTCGGAAAGAAGCGCGAAGCGGATCACATCTGCCGCTTGGCCCTCGAGGCAGCAGGTCTCCAGGATGAGCCGGATACGAAGGAGAAACTTCTCGCTGCCCAGAAGCGTATCGGCATTACAGTGCCGGAAACGGGGACCGTCAGCGCGAAATCCTATCATCCGCCTGGCTCCGGCAAAATGGAGCTCTCTGAAATGCGCACCATGAAGCTGCCACGAAAGGTACAGCTTCATGGCAAATCTAGAATGGCTCTTTTCAGCATCGCCATTGAGAATAACGCGAGCAGTGCGAAAGCACGGTACATCAGCGGCGACAAGGAACTGATTCCCGAAGCCGAGGCGCTGGCCACGGTCAATTATCACCAGCCTTTCCCTGATCATTCGCCCACGCGGATTCTTCGCGCGGGCTGGGTTAGCTGTTCGCAATACGCCAGTGAATGCTCTCTGGTCCTCTTTCTTGTTGACGATAAGCCAAGTCTGGACATGGTTAAACCACAAGCGCGGTGAAATTCGCTGGAATCCCGCAACACACTCGTTCGCTCCATTTGCGGAAACCTTTGTTCAACGCTCAGCCCTCCCATTTGCGTCGGGCCAAAGTGAGGCGTTACCACTTCCGTGCGATCACTTCCACGATCTTTCCCAGCGCGTCCAGATCCTTCGTATCGATACACTTCCGCGGGCGAGTGCGCGTAGCGCAGCGGCCATCCCAGCGCCACGTCCACCGATCTGGGCCCCCGACTTCATTTGCGCCCCGCTTCCCTCTACACTTTTCATTTTTCTCGCTGCTCTCTGTGGAATCTCGGTGTTCTCTGCTGTGAGCTTATTCTTCTCTTCACCGGCACGGCGTTTCGATCAGCTAGGCTGCCGCGGCCAGGCAGTTGCTCCGAAGCTCTCTCACAGACGGTGAGGGGAACCAATGAGGGTACAACCCATCCACGGAACAATTCTGGAATCAATCTCAGGGATTCAGGACAGCACTGCGTCTACTTTCAAGAAGTTTCACAACCTTTTCCACCTTGTCAGCTTGGACGCCCACTTCATTCAGTGCTTCGCGAAAGTGCTTCAGAAAACTGTCGAAATGCCCGTCCTTTAACCCTGCTGCTCGCGCATACGCATGGGCAGCAGCGATATCCTTGCCCGTATAGACGATTCGTCCCCCGAGAAGCATGGAGATAAACATGCTCTGTCGGGGGCGTAGTCGTGCCATATCGGCACTCTCAAAAAAGGGGCGGAGGGTGTCGTCAGCCAGGACTCTTCTGTAGAAGGCATCGATAGAAGCCCAGACGGTTTTCCTTCCACCGATGAGGTCATAAAGTTGATCGATCATTTGATCCTCCCGAACTAGAAAAACGGGGTTGCTTCTAGTTCGAAGGGGAAGGCTTGCGATTGGCTATCTTCTTGCCGTGGTCAGTGCGAAAGATGCGATCGCGTCTTCTCTCTTGCCGAATATCTCAAAGACTGTCACGAGCCTTGTAATCTGCAGCACCTCTTTTGCGTGATTGCCGAGGTTGGCAAACTTGATGTCACCGCCGATCTTTCGGGCCGACGCGCAAAGAGCCACAAGAATACCCAGGCCGCCGCTATCGATACGAGTGACATCACTCAGGTCGAGCACGATTTGAGGAGTTTTGTTCAACAAGTCCTTCACCTGAATGAACAGAGATTCTGACTCTTCGCCAAATAAGATGGCACCGCTGAGATGGATAACGGTAACCCTATCCACCACGCTTTTGGTGATGTTGAGGGCCATGACACCCTCCTCCCACAACCGCGTCGGGGACACGGATGTGACTGTCGATTGATCCGTTAGGGAAAGGGCCGATAGTCACAACGTATTCCCTCGGGAAGCGGATGACAAGCGCCAGGTAGGGGCCGGAGCGCCTCGGCACGTCTGCTAAACGTAGTGTCCGATTATGCGATCTAGTCTGCTGCCGAAGCACTGTCAATACAGCCCTACAGATTTCTCATCAGATAGTCAAATGGCCACCGGACAAATCAAAGCCCACTAAAGTTATTTAGAGAAGCGGCGGAGGAGTTGCTGGAAGCGCGGGTCATTGCGGAGGGAAGAGAAAGCGGGGTCGGCCCCAACGGCGGCAAAATCCCGGAAGCCGATCTCGAGCGATTTTTGCATACTTGCAAGGGCCTTTTCCTTGTCGCCACTGCCCGCGTAGAAAGAACTCAGCCAGTAGAAGTGAATCGCAGTCTTTGGTGTGCCCTGCTTCAACATCGTTGCAAGGGCCTCATCGTAGCGTTCTTGAGCAGCTAGGACTTGCGCACGGCCGAGGTCCGCAGTGTTGTCGAGATTTCCTCTCAGCTCCTCGCAGCGGTCGAAAGCGGCCATCGCCTCCGGAAAGCGATTTTGAAGGTAGAGGGCCCGGCCGAGGTGGTACTGCACCATGCCGAAGGATGGATTGAGTCGAATGGATTCGCGGGCAGCTTTTTCTGCTTCCGCAGCCTGAGGAGGAGTCTGGTAGGCGAGCACCCACGACAACTGATCCCAGGCCAAAGCGTTGTCGGGTTCAGCCTGGGTTGCTAGGCGGAACTCACGTGCAGCGTCGGCGTACTGGTAGCTGTCAGCCAAGACGCGGCCGAGTGCCACATGTGCCTCCGGAAGTTCTGGGTCAATGGCGAGTGCCTGCTTGGCGTACTGCTCGGCTCGTTGGAGACGAGCAGGAGAAGAATCAAAATCCCGATAGTAAATCCCATCAATTTCGGAGAGACCCGCGAGAGCCGGAGCGTAGTTGGGATCAAGTTTGAGGGCCGCCTCAAAGTGCTTTGCTGCGGCATCGAGGGTCTGGGGCGAATTTTCATTGGCAACCATCGGGCGGCCCATCAGGAATTCTTCATAAGCTTGCGGATTCTGGGTGTAGCGGCGCTGAACCGCTTGCTGCTCTTGCGGACTCAGATGGAGATTGAGAGCCTCCGCGATCTTTAGCGCGACTTGTTCCTGGAGAGTAAAGACATTTTGCAGGTCGCCCGTGAAATCGTCGGCCCAGGTTTGAAAGCCGGTGGTGGAATCGATTAGCTGGACATTGATACGGACTTGATTCCCAGCTTTGCGGACACTGCCTTCGAGAAGATAGCGCACACCCAATTGACGGCCGATATCGGATGCAGGTTTGTCCGTACCTTTGAGAGCCGTGACGGCGTCGCGGGACGCAACATCAGCACCCTTGATCTTAGAGAGCTTCGTGGAGATTTCATCAGACATGCCGTCGCTGAAGTAGGAACTGTCCGGCTCGGTGCTGAGATTTTTTAGCGACAGAACCGCGATGGAAGGCCGTGCGGCCGGCACAGAGGACTCCTTCCGATACCAAAAAAGTCCAACGATGGCGAGCAACAAAGCAAGTCCGATGCCGGCGGCATACGCGAAGCGGCGGCCTGTCTGAGTGGCGCCGGTGGCAGGCGCCGCCTCCGGCGAGGAGGCAAGTTTCTGGCGGCCGCTGGAAATTCTAGCGGAAGGGATTTGTTCTTCGACGGAGGCCGGGCTCGCCGTCTTCACTTTCCCCGGGCTGGTATCCCTCTTCAGTCGTTTTAATTCAGCACGAATCTCTGCCGCGCTTTGGCAGCGCAAGTTACGGTCCTTCTCCAAGCACTTGTTGATGATGCGCTCCAGTTCCGCAGGTAGTTCGGGATTCAGTCGCACCGGCGCGGTCGGCGCTTTGTGCAGGATGGCGTCGAAAAGAGCGGCCGATGTGTCGCCTCGAAACGGCAGACTTCCCGTGGCCATCTCATACAGCACCGTGCCAAAGGAAAACAGGTCGCTTCGTGCATCGAGTTCTTTGCCTAGCGCCTGCTCGGGCGACATGTAGGCTACTGTCCCGATAGCCGTGCCCGGGCTGGTCAGGTGCTCTTCGCTAGTTACGACTGTGGCCAGTTCGGACACGCCAACTCTGTCTGCCACGCGCGGTACTGCGGGTGCCAGTTTGGCCAGCCCGAAATCCAGAATTTTCGCGTGCCCCTTCTTGGTCACAAAAATATTCGCTGGCTTGATGTCCCGATGGATGATCCCCTCGCTGTGCGCCGCATCCAACGCCTCCGCCACCTCAATCGCCAGATCCAGCAAACGCTCCGGCTCCATCGGTTGCCCGGTGATCAGGTGTTTCAGCGTCGCGCCATCCAAATACTCCAT
>Ga0187857_10000489_pt1 | contig 48215 bp, 59 predicted proteins | sample June2016WEW_8_10_FD_132984 | JGI IMG/M metagenome (GOLD analysis project Ga0187857, IMG submission 132984) | Peatland microbial communities from SPRUCE experiment site at the Marcell Experimental Forest, Minnesota, USA - June2016WEW_8_100 | ecosystem: Environmental > Terrestrial > Soil >... | reverse complement strand
TCCGATAAGAGCAGGGATCTCTGAGCAGACGCGTCCCGACGCGGCCAAAGAGCTGGGCTGCCTTCAAATCATTGACAATCGACCGTTCACCTCAGCTTCTCGAGGCCGGATGAATTTTCGAGGTTAAGTCTCAACAGTTCCACAAGGCCGACTACGTCGACACGTGCCGCGTGCCGCGTACCGCGTGCGTTTCCCGCGCCGGTTAGTCGGACGCGGACGCCTTGCAACACCCGGCCGCCACCATGATCGCGGCAAGCGGCACGGTCCGGAGCCGCGGCAGGATCTCTCGCCGGAACAGCTCCGGTTCGTAGACCCTGTCCTGATTCACCTTGTCCCATTCCGTGAGTGCTCGCTTCCGGGCCGAGGATCGCGATCACTGCGCCACTGCTATGGGCACCGCTGACAACAATTTCTCAACACAACTTCGCAAGTGGTGGCCCGCGATGGCCCCTCCGAACCTAACGACGGCATCCTAGAAACTGGTCCTGACCTGCAAGAACGTAGCTAGACCCCACGAGACCAAATTCCTCTGAACGGACTGCTGATCGTGTGCTTGAGAGTTCGAGTCTCTCCCCCGGAGCTCAAATGCGCGGCAATCACCGTGTCGAGCGCACGGCCCGCGGTCGCAGTCAGCAGGCTCTTACCGGTGCGCCCACGGCTGGGGCGCGTACGTGCCGTCGCTCCGGAGCGTGAGATCGTGCGCCCAGGTCAGCACGTTGTACGGGCCAACCGCTGCTACGTGCTGCGGGCGCCCGAACGATGCCCGTGCGGACTGCGCGTCCACGCCTGCCCACGGCGAGACGACGTTGTAGACGAGGAACTCGAAGCCTCCCCCGTACCACGCCGAGCTCGACAGCCTCGTGTACCGGACGATGTGCTGGCTACCGTCAAGCGTGACGACCGGCCGGACGACGACGGCATCGGAGGACTCCACAGTCACGATCGACGCGCTCCAAAAATCGCCGATGCCCCTGGTGAGATGGTGCTGCCCGAGGTAAGCAGCGAGGTTGACAGCGGGTTGCGCCGGTGGAGCAGTCGTGAGGGTGTTCACGAACGTGGTCACGTAACCGACGGCCACGAGAGCAGCGACTCCGACCAGCGCGACTTTGAGCCATCCGTCCTTCCCGCGCTTCGCGATTCTTCCGGCGAGGCGCGCACCAAGGATCGAGCCGAAGACCACCGCAGCCGTCAGGTAACGGCCGAAAGGGGCGACCGACGCGAAGGTAAACCATACGAAGGTGGCGCAGCCGCCGAAGAAGCCGAAGACGAGCACGTCCTCGAACCAGACGACCTCCCACCGACTCGAGTCGGCGGTCTCACCCGATACCGAGGCCTCGTCTCCGTTCATTATCGAGATCACCAAGTCGGTGACGATCGCAATGAGCCCGCCGACGACCGCCAGGACGACCAGAATGAGCCCGACCGCGTGCGCAACCCCTAGAACCGGCGGCACCCCCGGCGAACCGAACGGCCGCGATCCGACACCCTCCAACGCTGCTCCCCAGGTGATGACATGGACGATGTTGATGACCATCTGATGGAAGTCCGCCCGGGGATTCGCCGGGCCGATCGTGTAGGTCCCGATCAGCCAAGCAATCCGGCGCACCGCTTCGGCAAGCACGAGGCTTCCCAGCGCCGCCGAGAGCGCCGGAACAGCCGCTCTCCACCGCCGGACCCGGAGCGCGGCAGTGATCCCCGCCAGGCCGATCGGTGCCACACCGAGGACTACGGTCAACAGGTCTCCGAGCACACCAGCCGCGAGGAAGCAAACCGCCAGCAGCCAGCCCCAGCCGAAACGAGCCTTCCGTAGCGCCACGAACGCCACAAGGCACCAAAGCGTCGTCGCCACATGGAATGGACCGATGAGGAAGAACTGTGCGAAGGCATGCGTCGGCAAGCCGAGCAGCACGACGACGGTCCCTGTCGCAAAGATGCCGGCCCATCGACCGAGATCACGCTGCGCGATCCATGCGCCGCACCCAATGACGCCGACGGCAATGATCGCGGGCACGAGGTGCAACAGTTGCGGATGGACTCCGCCAACGAGGACGGCGATCGCGTAGAACGGCGCATCCACCAACCAGAACGAGTCGAGCGAGAGGGCCCAATGCGTGAGAGTGAAATTCCCCAGGAGCGCCTTTCCCTCGAGAATCACGCTCGCCCCGTCCGAGCTCCCCGGATAGGAGTGCACTGACGAGAGGTAGAGCAGACTCACAAGCACGATCGCGCCCACGACCGATGCGCACAACACGACGAAGCGCCAGGCGGTCCGGTCGCTCACGTCGTCCTCGTCGCCTCGATGTCGCACGGCCGGATGTTAACCAATCGTCGTCCCTGCCCCCGAACTGGAGCACAAATCGCCATCACACACTCCGCTTGGCTTCGTGAAACCGGTTACGCCACATCCGCGACGTGACCGGACCTGCTCGAGTTGGAGAGGAGCCCGCTGCACCCAAAATGGAATGCTAAGGGCCAGTGACAGGAGAAGATTCGAATCGCCCGGCGCGAGGCACTCGACGGCTTGGCGCTCCCTGTCTTCGGGCGTAGCATCCGACACCGTCAGAACACGCGTCAATCACAGTTCTAGCAAGGGCCCGTAGCTCAGTGGTCAGAGCAGGGGACTCATAATCCCTTGGTCGCAGGTTCGATCCCTGCCGGGCCCACCGATGAAAGGGGTAAGGGGATAAGAGGGGCAGTAGGAACCGGACCAGCGGTGAGACGGAGCAGGACAGCCAGCCAGCCAGCGAGAGTGACGGGAGACGGGAGGACTGGAGCACGGCAGGAGCCAGCCAGCCAGGACGGCGGGCGTGGGGGGACGGCCAGCCAGGCGAGAGGGAACGGGAGACGGAAGTAGCGGGAGGACGGGAGCCAGGCCAGCCGGGAGGGCGATCGGGAGCGCTAGGACGTGGCCGATGCGTCAAGGTAGCTCGAGTCGAGCAGGCCCCGACGGTCCAGATCAACGAAGACGCTCACGAGCTCTGGATCGAAGTCACGATTCGCACGTTCTGTGACGAAGTCAACGCCTTCACGGTGGGTGAGCTGGCCGGTTCGGTACCAGCGCCGGTGAGTGACGGCGTCAAAGACATCGCCAACAGCTGCGATGCGACCGAAGAGGGGGATATCGAACCCGTCCGTTCCGTCTGGATAACCTGATCCGTCCCACCGTTCGTGGTGCGCGCGGATCGCCGCCGCAAGAGGAGCTAGACCTGGCGAGACCGCGAGAATCAGTTCCGAGCCCACCACTGGGTGCTTCTTCACCTCTACCCACTCGCGCTCGGTGAGAGGACCGGGCTTGCGCAGGATTTCCGCCGACACCGCGAGCTTCCCGAGATCGTGCAGGATGCCGACCCAATTCATGATCTCGACGTCCCTCGGGTCAAGCCCCAGCGCCCGACTCATGGCAGCGCATATGTTTCCCACCCGCGAGGAGTGTTCGGCGGTACCGGGGCAGTGGACAGCCTCGGCGTCAAAGAGGGCCGGGAGACGATCGACGTGGCTCTTGAGTGTGGAGTACATGATTCTCTGATATCGGTCTGCGACCCGATGAACTTGACGTCCAGAAAACTCTTGCCGCTGGCCACGATGGGAACCATCCAGGACCGTGGGGACAACGTTGGCGAGCTTTGGAGGGCTCAACCCCGGCCCCAATATGCCGATAACTGTCCGGATGAGGTTCTCGTCCGTTCACCGCGCGCGTGTGGACGAGAAACACCACGGTGCCCAACTCGGAGTCGGCCTCATCGCCTCCTGTTCGGCGCTGGTCCTCGCCACCGTCTGGTTCCTGCCGACAACGAGCAACGGTCGATCGATCGCACTTGCTTTCCTGGGCGTAGGCATGGTGATCTCAGTTGCCCTGAGCAAGCTTCCCTGGGAGCGCCTGCCTGTCCGGGCGCTGCTCATCTTCCCGGCTCTTGGAATCGTCGGCATAACTATCAGTGGGCTACTGAACACAGGCATTACCCCTGCTTACACTGGCTTTTTCACCATAGCGATCTTCTTCATCGCGTCGACCCAGTCAGAAAGAGTGACGCTCGCCTCGATTTCGATTGCACTTCCCTGCTGGGTCGTATGCCAGGGCGGACTGACGGCGACCGTCGGAGTGAAGATGCCGGTCACGGTCGGAGTCTGGGTTCTCATTGGGAGCACTCTCGCCAGGAGAGCCGCGAGGAGCAATGCTCTAACCGACGAGCTGATTCGGGCAGCCGCGACGGATCCTTTGACGGGACTTGCGAGCCGAGGGGAACTCGACCGGTTGCTCGGCCTCGTCGAGGAAGGCGACGCCGTCGTGCTGATCGACCTTGACGAGTTCAAGGCTCTCAACGACGTGCGCGGCCATCAGGCTGGTGACGACGCACTGGCCGCCTTCGGCACGATCGTCCGTGAGGTGTTACGCGCAGGCGACGTGGCGGTCCGCTACGGAGGTGACGAAATTCTCCTCGTGCTCACCCGCGCGGGCTCGGCAGGTGCGGACGCCACGCTTGAGAGGCTATGTGCGCGTTGGTCTGGTGTGGATCACCCCACGTTCTCCGCAGGTGTGGCCGTCTGTCACCACAGCACCCCTACCGAGACGCTCCGGAGAGCCGACAGGGCGCTCTATGTGGCGAAGCAGCGAGGACGAAATGGCTGGTCCCATGCCGAACAGGTGGGAGCAACGGGGCATCTCAAGGTGGTTCAGTAGGACGACCCATTAGATCCCTCTGTGTCAGCATTGACCCGCCGCTACCGTGGTTTCCCAAGACGATGGCTCAAGTCTCTCAGCGCCCACCATCCGGAGGGCCGGGGGCACGGGCTGGGGACTAGGGACAGCGCTGGCGGCCACGGGCCGGGCCGGCGAGCGCGAGGGTGGCGAGGCGGAGTGGGTGATCCGTCGGCGGCGAGGTGCTCGTTCAGCTGGGTGGCCTGCCAAGGAAGTATCGCGGCTGTATGCGCTGATCCCGCTGTTCGTCGAGCATCGTTTTTCGGTACTCAGCCAGGGTGCGTCAGTACTCGACCTGGCCGAGAGCGTCTCGAAGCTCGAGGCGTAGGCGGTCCCTCTCCAGTTGGCTTTCCCTGAGCTGCGTCCGGTAGTCATCTAGTTCGTCCCACCAGAAGCGGCTCGTCGGTCTCAGGCGTAAAGCCCCCGCCGTCGGATAAGAGAGTGCCAGAGTGCCCATGCGGTGGGCAGCCGCCCACAGGGCCGCACACAGTTCCGGGCGACGCCGCATCCTCGTCAGTCGAAGGTCTCGTTGACAAGAGAGTCTTTCTTTGGTACACGCCTTTCATGTGCAACCTGCTACCTCATCATCGGCACGGTGTGCCCTGGGCTTGATCCGCTTCGACGGACAGGTTTCTTCAGTTGATTATGCCGCCTGACGGTCGGCGTTCTGGCGGATAGTGGCTTCGTATTGGGCGGGACTGCGATAGCCGAGGGAACTGTGCAATCGACGGGTGTTGTACCAACCCTCGATGTAGCTGAAGACCGCACGGTAGAGACCGGCTCGCGTCGGCCAGCTGCGGCGGTCGACGAGTTCGCGTTTTAGGGTGGCAAAAAAGCTTTCCGCGACGGCGTTGGACCGCGCCGTCAACTACGCCGGATTCCGGAGCTGAACGACAGACAGTCAGGGTGACCCATCCCTTCCATCCATGGTCAGGCCTGGAGTTCGTGTTCATCAGCCTGCGTCGCACCTGGGGGGAGGATCGGGTGTTCTTCTTCACCGGTGACGGCAGGCAGACGTCCCTGCCCACGGCGTGGACCGATGCCGCTCAGCCAGATGTCTTCGTGACGCTGGCGGATGGACGCTGTCCGTTCCGCATCGAGGATCTGCTCATCCTGGTGGACCTCGTGGATGGGCTTCACGCCGACCTCAGCAGCGGCGGAGTGTAAGGAAGATTTTGCCGATTGTGACAGGACGATTATGCCGGCAACTGTCCAACGAGCCCTTCTAGATGTTGAGGAGTATCCATGAAATAGGCCTAAGTAACGCCCGGATGCTTGACACGACTTAGATCATCGGCATAATGATACTTACATTCATGTCATTCGGGAGGTCGCCATGGCGAAAGGCAGGGAGGATCCGAAGGTGGGGGCACTGCGTGCCGAGCGAAGCTTGAACCCCCACCCGGAATCGGTCACCGACGACCGCTTTACGGCCTCGGACTTCTTCGACGCCAGGGATCTGGTCCAGGTCAAGTACGAGATGGTTCGCCGGGTCCGCGTCGAGGGCGACGCCGTGAGTCGCACTGCCTCCGCCTTCGGCCTGTCCCGCCCCACGTTCTACGAGGCGGCCGCGGCGCTCGATGCCGGCGGGCTGCCCGGACTCGTTCCCGCCCGCCCTGGGCCTCGTCGTGCGCACAAGCTCACCGACGAAGTGGTCGCCTTCGTGAGGGATCACCTCGAAGCCGATCCATCGGCACGGCCGGCCGATCTCGTCGAGCTCATCGCCGATCGCTTCGGGGTGAGGGTCCATCCCCGCTCGATCGAGCGGGCGCTCGCCCGGGCCCCCCACCCCAAAAGTGGAGGCTCCAAGTGAGCCGATCGACGACCAAAGCGTGGAGCGCTACGAGATGCTGCGAGACCATGCGCTCGACGGAGCGGAGTCGGGCTGGCGTCTCGGGCTCGCGCTGCTCCAGCGATCCGGCATGGCAGCTTGGGCGAGAGCGTCACAAAGCATCGACACTCGAGCACCCCTCCGACCGACTCGGGCAGCGGCCCAGCCCGACGCCGACGGCGATGCGATCGTCGCCGTGCTCACCGCCATGGCTCTGGCCTGCGTGGGAGATCGGTGAGTCGTGATCGCCGACGCCTCCTCCAAGGTCAACTCCTCGCATCTGGCGCGCACCGCTTATCTGTACGTCCGTCAGTCCACCCTGCGCCAAGTGATCAACAACACCGAGTCCGCCACTCGCCAATATGCCCTGCGCCAACGTGCCGTCGCCCTCGGCTGGCCGGCCGAGCAGATCGTTGTCATCGACACCGACCAAGGACACTCTGGCGCGTCAGCCGCCGACCGGGAAGGCTTCCAGCGTCTCGTGGCCGAAGTCGGCATGGGCCGTGCCGGGATCGTCCTCGGCCTCGAGGTCTCGCGTCTCGCCCGGAACAATGCCGACTGGCATCGCCTGCTCGAGATCTGCGCCCTTTCTGGCACCCTCATCTGCGACGAGGACGGCCTCTTGGAAGTCCCCGGTCAGCAGGTACGCTTGGCCGACAAGCTTTCGGCGCGCGCCATCGAAGAACTGGCTGAACTGCCCCTCCGAGGTCACGTTCTCCACCGCGCTCCCCCCTGTCGGCGCGTTCCACACTAAGTAACACGCCCGAGCGGTCGTGTTCGAAACAGTTGGTTGCAAGAGCTTCGAGGCGCGGTTCGAAGACCCGTTTCCCAGCCCTAGCGCAAACGGGTCCTGGCGGGCCCCGACTGAGGGTAAATGAGCTGATTCGCGAGCTCGATCTCGACGACTAGCTGAGTGAGCGCCCCCAAGTCGACACGCGTGGCGTCCGCTTGTCGGACGCGGACGCCTTGGAACACCCGGCCGCCGCGATGATCTCGACAAACGTCACGGCCCCGAACCTCGGAAGGATTGCCCGACGGAACAACTCCGAGTCGTCGAGCGCGTAACCCGCCATCCGGATACGGTGGCGCTCATGTTTCAATACGTCATCCACTGGCAGGACTCGGACAAGGCACCCGAGGCGCTACTCGCCGATCGCTTCGAGGACGAGGGCGACGAGTACGTCTTCTACACGAGCTTGGAGAATGGCGAGGAACAGCGGACGGCGATCCCGATGAGCGAAGTCGAGATCATCACCCTCGAAGGACAAGAGGGCGTCTGAGGTCGAGCCCGCGACCCGTGAAGCTGGTAGCGAGTGGGCGCTAAACGCGACACCCACACCCTTCGTCCACGATTTCAGGGGCGTAGAAACGATCGGCGACCAAAACTCCCGCGTCGTCGCGGTTCTCTCAACATCCCCACGAGCTGACCGAGGATCGCGAGCGCCCGTTCACGACCCTAAGCAGGGTTGGGACCGCTGCGGCAGGTGCACATCTTGACAGCGATCCCGCCGCACACCCTGCACCTACCCCAGTGCTGCGCTATTTGTTCCGGGGTGAGGTCAGGCTTCGTGCGGCCCACTGCCCGGCCAACGGAGAAAGACGTCAGGATCAATACCAGGGCGATCGCCACCACAACCCAGATCAAGACGCTCCCGGCGATATAGCCGTTGTTGATGATCAGGTGCATCGCTCCTCCTTCACGATCCCAACCAACTACTCTGACCCGTGGATCACGAGCAGCACCGAACGTCCCCGAGCCTGCCAAGCTGTTCAAGTGCGTGGTGCGCCTCGCAGTAGGCGGGAGAAGATTCCGTGCACTGACAAGGAAGCTTGCGAAGTGTGGCTGCCGCGACGGCCAGGCGGACGAGGATGTCACCAACCTCTTCGCGCGGGATGTCGACCTTGGCACCCCGGTAGTTGCTGAGGATCGACTGGATCGCTTTCGGGAGCCGTTTCGTGTCCGGCACGCCGTTCTCGAGAAGGTAGGGCAGTTTCCAGGTGTGGATTTGGTTCGCCGCGCCCACGTAGGCGAAGCACCGCGATGGAAGGTGATACTTGGGGTGGACCAGCCCCTCTGCAGGCGCCTCAGAGACTGAGCCAGGTGTCGCGTCCAGCAACCGCGTCAGCTCAGCAGCATTGGTCGGACCCGGTCGGTAGATGCCGTGCACCGAAACCCACCACAAATCCCTGGGAGCTTCCTCAACGTCGAGGGCGACCAGGACCCGGTCGTGGAGTCCGCCACCAACAACGTCAGCCGCGTAAAGCATGTGCGCGTCGCTGACGGCAACGGCCCCGACCTTCTGTTCCGCCGCGTAATGCCGAGCCTGATCGAGGGCCGCCTCCACTGCCCGCCGATGCCAAATAAGCGTGCCAGGACGTTTGACCTCCAGAACAAGCCTTTTGATGCCGAGTTCAGAGAGCACGACGTCGGCCCTGCCGACTTGCAAGTTCACGTCGGCGAGTGACCAGTCGAGGACCATCGTGAACAGGTCCTCGAGGATGTTCTCCGCGACCTTCTCTAAAGGGCTGTCAAAGAGGCCTTGTCGAAGTCGCTGTCGACGCCTCGCTGCGAAGCCGGCCCACTTGGTTTCGATCCGATCGACACAGTGACGGTATGAGGCCAGCTGCGTGAGAGCACTATCCGCCGTGCTTGCTTCGTCCCTGGCATTCATCTCTTGGCTCGTCACCTCCGCCAAGCCGACAACAAATCTTACGATGTCCGCGCTGTCTCGCGTGGCCCGGATCCCGCCGGGCGGTTGTCGACTTCTGGATGGTCTACGCGACGACCCGCGTGAACGGGCTCGGTGAGAAGTCCCAGATTGCTCCAACCCGACGAGCTGCTTTCGATCGGGCGCTCGCGGCGGCGCGAAAGAGCGATCCGAACCTCACGGTTGCGATGCCAATCGGGTGGCTAGAAGAGGGGCCAACATAGCCACAACTACATCCCTCGCCGAGGATTTCAGGGGCTTAGAAACGATCTGCGACCAGGAGTTTCGCGCCAGACCGTTGAACCCGACGGATATACGGTTTGCGTCGTGCCCGGCAGGAACTTTGTGCTGACCGCCAACCAGATCCAAGGACTTCCACGCACGACCACTCAGCCAGCAGGTGGTCGACCACGCGGCCGTGTACCGCGTGGTCGTGGCGCGTGAAGCCGTGGGTGGGCTGATGTTGGCCGATCGTCGTCACGTGTCTGCTCCCTTGCTTTCTCAGGTCGGCCCGCATATGTCGGGTTGTTTCCAGCCGTCTACCAGTAGTTTTGCCGACCTGGCTCGAAAATAGCCCGGAAGGAGCCACAAGACGGAAGGCACAGGAGAAGAGGGATACAACCACTAGCTCATAGGTAGTGGATCTACCCACCGACTAGGCATGTGTCCATGGGCGCAGACGCTCCTTTGAGCCACACAAGGCCCGCGCCCGAACACCATCCTGCTCAGCCGGCAGGCCTCGGAGAGACCTGGGCTGCGTCAGGGTCGGTTCGAACACGTCCGGTCACTCCGTGTTCGCTCGCCAACTCCTCCAGCGGGCATTGAACTCGTGCGACCACGACATCGGGGCGCGTCCGCAGCGCCGCGGAGAGCACGAGGTCTATCTGATTGTGAAGCAGGCGATAACGCACACGGCTAGGAATGACGACGGGTATTAGCACCACAACTTGCCTTTCATCGTTAGTCCGTAGCTCGTCGATGAACGAGATGATCGGGTCCACGACAGAGGCGTAGTCCGTACGGAGTATTCGCAGCTCGACGCCAGGGTCCCAGCTGGTCCAATGCTGTACGAGCGCACGGGCGCGATCTTCGCTCTCGCCTCCGTCGTTGAGCACCACGCTGACAGCGACCACGTCCTGGCTGAACGAGAGTGCCTCGGATATCGCGTGCAACGTCAACCGCGACACTGAGGTGACCGGCACGATCACGACGGATCGCCTCGCTTCCGGCTTCTCCTGGGCGCCGCCAACATCGAGCTCGCGCGAAGCACGCTGGTAGTAGGCATGGATCCGCACGAAGAGAAGTACAAACGTCGGAACTGCGGCTACAACCACCCAGGCGCCTTCGAGAAACTTCGAGAAGAGAAACACGACTGTCGCGATCGCGGTCATCGTCGCGCCAAGCCCGTTGATCGCCGCACGGTGACGCCACTTGGCGGGCTTGCTCTTCCACCAGTGAACGACGAGCCCGCTCTGAGCGAGCGTGAAGCCCGTGAAGACGCCGATGGCAAACAACGGGATCAATCTGTTCGTGTTGCCTCCTACGGCGATCAGCAGCGCGCCCGACAAGACCGCGAGCGCCCAGATGCCGTTCGCGAAGACCTGCCGATCGCCACGCAGAGCGAACAGGTGCGGCAGGTAGTCGTCGCGGGAGAGCAAGCTCGCGAGAACGGGCAGTCCGCCGAACGACGTATTCGCCGCAAGCGAGAGCACGAGGGTGATCGTGAGCGACACGACGTAATACGCCCAATGGCGCCCGACCGCGTCGGCCATGATCTGACTTAGCACTGTTTGACCTGACCGCGGCCCGATGTGCCATCTGCTCGCGAGTACCGCCAGCCCGAGCAACATGGCTCCGAGGATCATGCCCAGCAACAGCTCGGTTCTCTTCGCGCGGACCGCTTTCGGTTCCTTGAACAGTGGAACGCCGTTCGCGATCGCCTCCACGCCGGTCAGCGCGCTGCACCCGGCCGAAAAGGCCTTTAGCACAAGAAGGATGCTCACGGCCTCAAGGCCGTGAGTCGTGAGCAGCGAGTGGCCGGGCTGGCGCGCATGAAGGGCAAGCGGGTGGACCAGGCCGATCGCGATGATGGCGAGAAGCCCGATGATGAAGATCATCGTCGGAAGAAGGAATGCCCGGGCTGCTTCGCCGAGGCCGCGCAGGTTGAGCAGCGTGACAACTGCGAGGATGCCGAGGCAGATGGGCACCGTAACAGAAGACAAGCCGGGGAAGGCGGAGGTGAGTGCGCCTACTCCGGCCGCGATCGAGACGGCGACGGTCAGCGTGTAGTCGACGATCAACGACGCGCCGGCGACGAGGCTCGCACTGACGCCTAGGTTCGCTCGCGAGACCGCGTACGCTCCGCCTCCTCCGGGGTAGGCGTCAATCACCTGCCTGTACGAGAAGACGAGGACCCCGAGCAGCACGACGATCACGACGGTGATCGGCAACACGACGTGCAGTGCCCCGGCTCCCGCGACCGCTAAGACAACTATGATTGCTTCGGGCCCATAAGCGACCGAAGTGAGGGCGTCGAGCGAAAGTGCAGAGAGGCCTTCGACAGGGGTGATCTGCTCTTTCACCGCTTCGCTGGTGCGCAGCGGCCTGCCGACAAGCAGATGCCATGTGGATGCCACAGCGCTTCGCTTAGGCCTCAAACGATCTGGCACCGTTTCACTCTAAAGGGTTAATTGGGCCAGGCCCTGGCTCTCGTGCCGGTCGCAGCTGCGGCGGCGTCAGCGGAGGTGGGACACCTTTCGTGCACACTCCTTCACCGTCCAGATGCGGACAGCGCTCTCCGCGCCTCCTCAGCCGGTAACCCTTGAGCGTTAATCGGAGTCCAGGACGGATTGCCTGCTGAATCGGAGAACGCGAAGCCGGTGCCACGGTACCGGTACTCGCAGACCCTCCAGAGCTGGACCGAAATGTCATCCAGGAACGGATTCACGAGGCCAACGGTGATAGTGAGACAAACATTGACAAGTACACCAACGGCAAGTTACGGCACCATACCGACCAGCTCCGAGTCGAGGTACGCGACGCCAAGCTGGAACTTGAACGTTTCGAGTCTCTGCGCGAGGCCAATCTGTCCGATCTGCGCGGTTCTGAGCTACGCGAAATGCTCCAGTTGACTACGTCTCTCACCGAACGCGTGATCAATCTCGGTCCTTCTCTCGACGAACTTGAGCACAGAGACCCGCACTCTAAGTAGCACCTTCCTCGTCGGTTACGACCTCCCGCCTCCTGCTCCGACGCAGACGGTCTGGTGGATGAGCTTGGTCAGCTCATGGATCTCTGCTGTGAGATCCGTGTTCTGCTTCAACGATTCGGACAGCTTGATCTCCACCGTGTCAATCTGCTCGTCCTGGGCGCTGATGCGCGCGAGGGTCGTCTCAAGGTTGCGCTCAGAGCGGTTTGAGGAAGCCCCGACAAGAAACCCGATGTACAGCTCGGCCACAGTCGTGACGAGGTTGAGCGGGAAGTTGAACCCGGTGGAGGTGAACCACGTTGGCAAGAAGCTTCCGCTGGCGTTCACGAAGTGGAGCGCGAACAGCAACGTCCACCCGACGACGATGACGATCCATATCCCGATGTTCAGTGGCGTTCCCATTCCATAGCTCACCCTGTCGGCAATGCGCTGGAACAATGGCAGCCGTTCGGCGTTCGTCGTGGCTCTGGACGCACCGGGATCAACTGTTGTGTCGGTCATCATTCCTCCGCTTAGGTTCGATCATGGACGCTGCGACATTTCTCTGTACGTTGGCAAGCGTATGCGTCGGACTCGAACACCCCGTTACCACACGCCTGACATTGAGGGCGTGTGTTGCTGACGACGGACGGATCGAGCACGCTGCGCGAGCCTCGTTCAGGACTGTTATTACGTCGGATTATTCGCAAGCCGGTTTTCGACGTGCTCAGTTACGCGTCACATCACGAGCCCGTGACGAGGTGGCGGGCGTCGGCGGGTTCCGTCGGAGCAGTTCCAGTTCGTAGGCCGTGCGAGGATTGCCCGTATCCCAGAGCCTCAGCCGGACTTACGGGTTGGGTTGTCCACCAAGTCGGAAAGCACCGCCCAATGTCGTGATGCCGGTACCCGCAGGCCCCTCCGGAACTTGCTCGCCGGCGCCGTCGAGACGCCGAGCACCCCGGCGATCTCGCTGAGCGACCGGTTCGCGGCCTCGGCGCGATCTTCCGCGCGTACCACTCACCGTCGGCGGGAACCTCGCCGTGGTCGGATTCCCAGGCAAGTCGGGCATCTGGTGGCGGCGATTCGAATTTCGGGAGCCGCATGGGCCTCGGTGGTGTGTGACGGGAGCACCTCGATCTCGACACGATGCTGCTCGGCGACGACGTTCGCCGTCGCTCGCATCCCGTCGTTCAGCTCCGTCATGTTGTCGGCATCGGTTCCTTCTTGGGGAACGCCGAAATTCCACCGCTACCGTCCGATTCAACCAAACATTCACCCAACATTGCGGTTCACAGTCCGTCCGCCACCGTCCACGGCCGTCCCAAGGAGGAACTGCGCGACGCGTTCAGAGGACCAATCGCGAACGCTGTTGTAAGCCACAGGACTCTTTCGCAGGGTCAGTGGGGCCTCATAATCCCTTGGTCGCAGGTTTGATCCTTGCCTTGATCACCGACTTGCAACTCACGACGAAAGCGCAGAATATCGGTCCGGTCGCGGCGGGTCCCGTGCAACTGCCGACAGGTGAGGGCACGCCCGCGCTCAGCTGATCGTGGAGTCGACCACTTTCGGGTGCCCGGAGCTCTGAAAGAAGATGCCGGGGTAGGGTCTCGTCCAGAAGCCCGCGCTCGGGTTGTCGCCCAACTTCGAGCTCTCGATGGTCAACGTGCCCGTGTTGTCGTCACTGACGAAGAAGATGGCACCGCCGCCCTCGCGGGCATGATTGTCGCGGATAACTGTGCCCTGGATCTCGAGCGAGTACGTGTCGCCGTCGCAGTAAATAGCACCGCCGCTTCCGCCGCCGGGGGTGTCCGGCGCGGCCGGGTTTGCCCCGTAGCCGATCGCCTCGTTATTGGTCATGATGCTGTTGAGCACCACCCAAGAAACCCCGATGCTGCTGAGCGCGCCCCCGTTGGAGCACCGCCCACCTCGGAAGGTGTCGCTCGTGATGTACACCGGATTGTTGTGCCACTGGGCCAGCGCTCGAACTGCGGCGCCGCCGAGGTCCGGGCCGACGTGGTAACAACGGTTGTCCATGAACCGGGAGTTGACCACCTTCAGTTGGCCACCCAGGTCGAATATGGCGCCTCCTCCCCCGCCGCCGAAGCTGGTGCCCTTGGACTGACTGACCGTGGAATTGCCGTCCTCGAAGGTCATGTTCTGCACGATGAGCTCAGGCCATTCCTGGTCGTAGCAGTCCGAGGTGGTCCATTGCTGTCTCTTGTCGCAAGTGTTCATGTAGAGGATCTGGCGCTTCCCGGCGCCGCTGAGGCTGATCGTCCCGCCGCCATCGAGGACGATCCGGTGACTGGTGTTCACGACCTTGGCCGTGGCAGTCATTGTTATGGTCACGGGGCGCGGACCGCAGTTGAAGGTGATGACACCACCGCTGGCGACGGCACTGACGACCGCAGCAGACGTGCAACTGGCGGGCGTGCCGGTCCCGATGACACGGTCCGGGTGGTTGGTGCCGACCGCATCGGCGACGGGCGGTATGCGCGCATGGCCGGCCGGGTTGCCGAAGTCCGGCACCGAACGCGTTGATGCAGATACCGAGACCGACGCGCTCGCTACAAAAGGAGCGACGCCGCCCACTGTCAACGCAGCTCCTCCCGCCAGCGCTACAAGGAACCCGCCCAAACCACCCCTGCACCGCACGGCGCCTCATGTTAGCCCTGATGTTTGTTCGCGCCTGAGGGAGATGTTCTGGTGCGGGCACCTCTGGCAGGGCTACACCCTCCCGAAGGTAGGGCCCCCCAACTAGGCCGCCATCTCGCCTTCTCGGCGCTCCGGCCCCGGGTATTGGCTTGCGGCAGCAGTGGCCAGCCCTGTGGCAGAAGGCTCCCCGACATTCACCCGGGCTTGCCAACCCGTCCGACACCGTTCACACGTGCCCCACTGGACGGCTGAACGGCATATTCAGGGGGCCAAGTGCAGACGCTGTCGCACGGTGCCGGACGCTCCGGGACTGCTCAACGTGGCCCCATATCCCTTGGTCGTAGGTTCGATCCCTACCGACCCCAGCGACAAACTCCAGTTGGAGGTAGATAGGACTGGCGGGCCGCGACGCACCAAACCGCCTGGCGGAATTGAGGTCCTGCCCCTAGAAGGCCAGCGCGACTAGCCGTATACGCGCTCGTCGTTGCTGTTTGCAGCACTCCTCCGTACGGTTGCGGGACGTAACCCTCGGACCTTCGCCGCTACGTTCCGCGCGGATCGACGACGTTCGCGATCTGCCGTCCGACTGGCACCATCGCCCACTGGAAGATTGCCAACGTCGAGTCCAAGTGCACCTGGCAAGCTCAGACAACAGCCCAAACGGATGGGCTTGGCCTGATAGGAGCTCAAATCGGCCAGAGGCCGGACAAGCCAAGAGGCGGTGGCGTGAGGACTTCGTCAGTTGATCGCCACTTCGAGAATCACTCGGTATTGGTGAGGGCACACCGCCGCCGCGCATGCTCTACTGGTACGAAGATCGACCACAACGAGGACGGAGAAACGACATGGCAAAGCCAGAGGGGATCTTCATCTACATCGGCACCTATCCGAGCAAGGCCGCAGCACACGTCGACTACGAGGTCGCCAAAGACCTCCACGCGGCCGGCGTTGTCGGCACCTACGACACCGCCGTGGTCACGAAGGACGAGAAAGGCAAGGTTCACCTCGACGAGCACGAGCTGGCGACCGAGCGCGGCGCGTGGGGCGGCGCCGTTGTGGGTGCCCTCATCGGCATCGTCTTCCCGCCCATGATCCCCGGAACCGCGTTGGCCGGCGCAGCCGTCGGTGCGGCGATTGGCCATCTCTGGCGTGGGCTGTCTCGGTCGGACGTCAAAGAACTCGGGGAGCTCATCGACCAGGGCCAGGCCGCCCTGCTCGTTGTCGGAGAAGGCAAGCTGGAGCAGGCTCTGGACAAGGCCGAGTTGAAAGCCGAGAAGCACTTCGCCAAAGAGCTCGACGTGCTCTGGAAGGATGTCGACAAGGCCGTTCGGGAGGCCGCCAAAGAGGTCAGCTGACCAGATAACGCAAGGGAGTCGGGGTTCATATCCTCCCCCGACGCGAACCCCGCCTGTAACAGGAGACTCCCATCTGACTTTCGCCCAACATCGGGCTTCCCAACCTGCCCGGCACCATCCGCACGTGTCCCGTAAAGAGCCGCATGGCCTGTTCAGGAGGCCAAGTGCGGACCTTGTCGGATGGTGTGAGACGCTCCGGAACTGGTCAACGCCACCTGAAAGTCCCCCGGTCGCAAGTTCGATCCCTGCCGGGCCAACCGGTCAAGACGGCTTTGCTCCGGTCTCGCGAGCGGTCGCCACTTCGGAAATCAGTAAAGACTACTGAGGACCCATCGCCTCTGTTGTGGTCGACTGAGTCCATGAGCGCGGTGCTGTCCGTCCGAGTCGAGGTACGTACGGATCCCTACTGGGTTCGCCGGATCGCTGCCGACTTGGACGTGGCCAGATGGTCCTCTGCCTCGAGCGGACACCTCGCTGACGTCGCCGGAGCTTACGCCTGTGAGCCGTAGTGACCGCCGGTCTCATAGCTACCGGCCACCTGCAACGCCACTCATCGTCGCTCTCACGGCCATCATGCTCTTCGTGGTGGTCCTCCTCGGGCTGGACGTCATCACCTACGCGTACCAGCGCATTGGGCTCAGCCCGGGCTGGCTGTTCGCTGCACTGTTCGGTTCGATCATTGGGAGCTGGTTCGACATCCCCGTCGCTCGCTTCCCAGATCGCACCGAGACGCGCGACGGCGACGTCGTCGTATTCGGGGTCCGCTACCGGATCCCGACGGTGACGCACACCGGAACCACGACTGTGGCGGTTAACGTCGGCGGGGCGCTCATACCCTCTGCCCTGGCCGGTTATCTCGTCGTGCATGACCGTATTTGGATACATGCACTGATCGCCGTCGCCGTGGTGTCCGTGTTGGTCTGGCTGGTGGCCCGCCCGGTGCCGGGGGTGGGGATCGTTGCCCCGACCTTCGTTCCACCGATCGCAGCGGCGCTTGCCGCGATCGTTATCGGTGGGCACGCGGTCGCCGCCCTCGCCTACGTCGGCGGGACCGCCGGCACGCTCATCGGTGCCGACCTCGTCAACCTTGGGCGCATTCGTGACCTGGGAGCACCCGTGGCATCGATCGGTGGGGCTGGGACTTTCGACGGCATATTCCTCACCGGCATCCTCGCCGTCCTTCTCGCCGGGCTATGACGGTTCGGACGTCAGCGTAAAAGGAGAGACCAGAGCCTGAACGGACTGGCAGACACGCGTCCCACCAGCCGCTTGTGTGCTCTTGCCAAATCTTGAGGTCGCTTCGCTCAGCGTCATTATCGGTGCCTTGGGGTGCGTGTCACTGGCGAAGTCGCTCGAGACAGACTTTCGGCGCACCTCCGATGGCGGCGGAGGCCTCGTCACAGCTGGGTGCCACGCTCCACTAGCGGAGCCCAAACCGGCTCGCCAACATTCCGCCAACACCGCATCCCTAGACATGTCACGTCGACGACAAAGTTGACCCTGACGTGGGAGGGGAAATGAGAAAGAAGACCGTTGGTGCCGGGCTGGCTGCAATCGCGGCGGCAGTGCTTGTTCCATTGACGCTGTTCGCCATCTCGGAGCGCATCGGTGATGTGGTATTACGGGCACGCTGCCTCTGCTACCTCAACGTGACCGCCCTTCGCGGCAACGACATCGTGACCGTTCGCTTGCTGGCACCACAAGCCCTTGCAGATGGCGAGGCAGCCTCCTACCCGGAGTACGTGGCGGCGGCCAAGGCCACCCAGGCCTGGGTTGCTTGACGGGAGGAGCGCTTCGAAGACGTTGTCACCCTGGCCAACGAAGCGCTCGAACTTTGGGGGACCACGGTCGTGTCATACTCATGGTACTGGCTCTGTCTGTGGCCTCTCATCGCTGTGCGTCTAGCCGGCGGGCAGGTGGCCGAGGCGGTCGAGAACGGCCGACAACTGCTGGCAAGTCCTCAACAACGCCTTCCGTTCGAGCTCGAGTCCTTGATTCAGACGGCGATCGCAGCATGGGAGCGCGGAGAACCGCAGCTCGCCCGAGGAACTCTGGGCGAGGCAGTGGAGTTGGCGCAGCGGGTCCGGTACGCGTGAAACGGGGAGCGATGCGAACCTAATCAGCGGGCGGGATCTTGCCTGCGGGAATCGCCCAGCTTGTCCGCGGGCACGAACTGACACTTGCAGTCCTCATCCCCGTGTGAAACCGACATACCAAGAGCGAATCAGTACTCGGAACGGTGCACCCGGTAACCGACGACTGGTCCCTGGCCCGTTGCCTTGAAGCGACGAACGGCCACTCGCCTATTCCCGAAGCAATCGCAACACCCCGGCACGATCGCTGACGTGGAGCTTGCGGATGATGGCGGCGACATGAGTGCGAACGGTGACATCCGCCACGAAAAGCCGCCGGCTGATCTCGGTGGTTGCGAGGCCGTCGTTCAAGAGCTCGAGAACCTCCCACTCCCTGTCTGTGAGGCGTACGTCACTCCGAAGGCTCCCACGAATACGACGGCGCACGTCTCGGGCCTCGTGCTCCTGCATGAATCGCTTAGCGAGCGCGCCGGGGACGACGGCTTCGCCCGAGAGAACCATGCGAAGGGCCCCAGGGACCTTTGCCGGGTCCTGCCCCTTCAACAGGTAACCGGTGGCCCCTGCTGAGAACGCCGAGAAAAGATCTGAGTCTTCCGCCGAAACGGTCAGCATCACGATCGCGACCTGTGGCTGCTCGTTTGTGATGACGCGTGCTGCGCGGATACCGCTTCCAGGCATACGGATATCGAGGAGGGCGACGTCGGGATGAGTTTCGCGCGCGGCGCGGATCGCCTCATCGGCATCGGCTACCTCGGCGCACACGAGGAAGCCGTCGTCTTCAACCGCTCGGCGGACCACCGCCCGAGTCGGAGCATGGTCGTCCGCGATGAGGATTCGAAGCGGGGACCCTACGGCCACAGGACCTCCACCGTCGTTCCGTGCCCAGGTGCAGAGTGAACCGCGACTGATGCCCCGATTGCTCCTGCCGTTTCGCGCATGCTGGCGAGGCCGAATCGCCCAAAGGTGGATGTACGGGCAGGGTCAAAGCCCACTCCGTCGTCGACGACCCGTAGGACCCGTGAATCGTCAGCCTCGAAAACGATGTCAATGCGGCTGGCGCTCCCGTGCCTGACCGCGTTCGTGACCGCCTCCCGGACGATTCTCACAATTGATTCTCGTTCCATCGGGTCTGTTGTCATGATCCCGACACTCGGACCGACTTCCACACACACCTCGACGTCGTCGCCCGAGATCGACTCAGCAGTACGTTCGAGGTCCGCCTGGAACGACATTGGGCGGTCGGTCGTCAACGCGAGGATGGCGCGCCGAGCTTCTGCCAGGGCTCGCACGGCCGTTGCCTGCAACTGTTGGTGCCATTCGGGCCGTGCCCGCACATCGGGCGACTCGTATGTGTAGGTCGCCAGCAACGCCAGCTCTTGAGCGAGACCGTCGTGCAGATCGACGGCGACATCCAAGCGAGCCTGCTTCCGCGCGGCCTCGGCGAGGTTGGACCAGTAAGAGAGAATCTCGCGGACGGCACCTGTCGCCCAGGTGACAACCGCAGCCGCGCGCAGGACGTCGCCGGCGCGCAGCCAATCGGGGTTCCCTGCCGGAAGCAATGCATAACAAGTCATGGCGAATCCGGCGAGCACGCACCCCGTGCCGATCCAACCAAGGAAGGGGTCCGATTGGGCGGAGGCCCGTCTCGAGAGCTGGAAGGACGCTACGAAGAACAACAGTGCGTCAACGAGCAAGAGGACGGATGCAAAGGACTGAGGCCAGGAAACATGCGAGAGCAGACCCGCTTTGTCGATTGGTGCCAACCAGACGAGAAGGGTCACAACTACGGCTGCGGCGCCAAGTGTCAACAGCACGTGACGCTCGGGATGAGCAAGTGGCCGTGTTGGCGAGCCGCCGCCTAAGGGTGTGCGGGCCTCAGCTGCAAGCACCAGGAACCCAGCAGCAACGGTTCTCACCACGACTGTCCCCCAGAGCTCGACACGCTCGCTTACTCCGTTGCCGACTGAGTAGGGCGAGATCAGGTCGGGCACTGTGCCGAACAAAGTGTGAACCCAGGCGAGTAACGCGACGCCACACAGGATGGCGAGGTCTCCGATGCCGCCTGATCGCCGGAAGCGTCCGAAGGCGAGGATGGCGACGAGCGTCCCGACGAGGGCTATCGAGGTCTCGAGAATGGCGCGGAGCGCTGCCGCTCGGTGGTCTTCGACCGCGGAAGGCGTGACAATCGAAGCGATCAGGATTCCGAGGCCAAAGCCAACCGCCAGAGCGTTACGAATCCTTGAAGAAATCACAAACGAATTGGACAAGGCCTCGGGATCTCCGGCGTTGAGAAAGTTCAACGGGCTGGACATGGACACCCCCCCTGTTCCTATTTACCATCAATTGGCAGGAGCGCGCCACTGGTTCGCGCTCGATCGCGAGGGGGTGACGCTTCATGGGAGCTGTGTACTTGAGCATTCCGCTCTTCTTGGTGATGATCGTGATCGCGGTCACGCCCGTCCTGTATGGGACGCTGAAACACCGTCAGTGGGAAGAAGTAGAGCTAGCGAGCTGGGCTCAACCAGTCTCTGCCAGAAGACAGGCTGTGCCGGCGTCAATTCCGATCACCACCGAAGTACCTGATTCAGGGCCACACAAGCCCGGTACTCGCGAGGAGGCGATGGCTGCACTCGCGCGTCTCGAGAGACTGCGGGACTACTTCGAAAAAGAGCTGGACAGACTCCGCCTGCACAGCGAGTCGGCTGCTGGTATCCCAGCCGAGGCGGCAGATTTCTGAGCGCCGCCCGGTGTCTTGGTGGTTGCTCGTCTGATCGAGTGGCTTGATCATTAGCAGACCGACCTACAAGGTCCGAGTCCCGGCGCACCTTCTCCAACTTCAGATCACCAGCAATGCCGTGCGCGTCACGTCACGTGACGGCACGGCATTCGGCGGTCAGAATTAACTCTGGACAATCGGGGCGGCTTTCCAAATAGGTCCTTCTCCTCGACAGCCATATCGCGCCGGCAGGGAGAGACATGAGCTGCTGCGTCTCTGTCTTCGCCCTGGTGTACCATGGTATTATGGTAACAATCGAAAGAGTTCAGTCCGGTGTCCGGATGGAGCGTCGGCTGTTGAAGGTCCTAAAGGGGCTCGCCGAGTACCTCGACGTCTCCCTCGGAGATCTGCTCGAAGGCATAGTGCTTCACGCGTTCGAACAGAAGCTGGCCTTCGACGACGCGACCGTCGTCGCCATCGAGAGGCTCAAGGAGGTCTACAGCCTCGACTTGACCGCCACAGACAGCCACCACCTGTGCGAGGTACACGACAAGGGAGTTATGGCAGATGCCCACCGTACGCGTGCGGTTGACCGGCACGGTCGAGATCGCTCTTCCTCCGGAACAAGCCTTCATGATGTTCACACCGAGTGGTGAACGGACTTGGACACACGGCTGGGATCCCAAGTTCCCAAGTCCGGGCGCGGATGAAACTGGGCCCGGGACCGTCTTCGTGACCTCGCATGATGGCCGAGAGTCGATGTGGGTCGTTGCTCGGTGCGAACTCGGCCGGTCGATCGAGTACATGACGGCGACACCGGGAGAGCGTTGTGGTCTCGTCACTGTCACGTGCGAACCCTCGGCAAACGGAGCCAAGGCGACGGTCAGCTATGACCTCACGTCATTGAGTCGCGAGGCAGACGTGGAACTCGACCGGTTCGCGGCGAGCTACCCGTCTTTCCTCGGCCACTGGGAACGCGCGATTGGGGAGGCCATAAGGGGCGAACATCGTAGGCAGACTTAAGTGCCTGCCCAAAGCAGAAGCTGGGACTTCTTCGGCGACGGTCGTTGTCGCGGCCAGGTTGCCGGCGCTGCCACCAGGGTCGAGATCTTGTGTCGCACGCTCGCAACCTGCACACGCGGCAAGGCTTCGTGCCGCCGGCAACGCCGGAGCGATGGATGGAGCGCGGTCCTAACGAGCCGCGGCAGCGCCTCGAGGTGGGGCGGCCGCGACGCCATGAGGATCAGGGTTGCTGCCACGAAGAACTCCGCATGTCAGCCACGGGATTGTCTTGGATTATCCGAGCAGGATGGTTCTCGAGTCTGGGAAGCTCGCAGGAAAGCGCAAGCGAAGCGACGAACGGAATGTTGCTCTCGACCGGCTGGTATTTCGCCCGGTCACGTTTGTTCCGGCCGTGATCGAGGACCTTCCTCTTAGTGTCTCGGGCAGACTATGACACAAAGGCATCCTCGACCGTCAGGACACTTGAAAGCCAAGGTGGTCCCGCAACCGATTCTTGCCGTGAACCGCGTCTCGCGGCGGCAATGACCGCGGCAAGCTCTCCGCCTTGACCTTCACCGCGTAGAGACGCGGCCCCAAAGCCGGCTCCCGGATCGATCGCGCGACCGCCTCCACCTGCGCTTCGTCCGCCACCGTCTGGGCCTCCCAGAAGCCAGCGGCACGGGCGATGGCGGCGAGATCAACACCGAAGCCGGTGTGGCTGCGCTGCATACCCGTTTCGCCGTAATGGCCATTGTCGAGCACGACGATCACGAGATTCCGGGGCGCGGCAATCCCCACCGTCGCGAGGCCACCCAGGCCCATCAACTGTTCGCCATCGCCTGTGACAACCAGGACAGTTCGATTGATCTGGGCTTGCGCCAGGCCGAGGCCCACAAGAGCAGCCGCCCCCATTGCGCCCCAAAGGTAGTAATTGCCATCATGGTCGCCGGCCGCACAGACGTCGTAACTGGGCGATCCAAGCCCCGCAACGACGAGCATTCCATCGTGGTCGCGCAACAGCCGAGCGACGACAGCCCGGCGGTCAAGAGCCCCGGCGTCCGGGGTCACCATTGCTTTACCCCCAAGAGGCGCTGGGAAATGACGACTGCCACCTGCTGGTCGGCGTCAAAGGCGAGCTTCGCGGCCGAAGCGACGGTCGCCACAAGATCCCGTGAAGTGTCCGCGCGCATGGTCCGCACGCCGATGGCAGCCAATGCGGGCTCCGTCGCGAGCCCCATTGGCACCTGCCACGGATTGAACTCCGCCCATTCCCCTCGCATAGTGACCAGCATCAGCAGTGGGAAACGCCCGATCTTCGCCAGTGACAGCATGTTGATGCAGTTTCCGACCCCGCTCGATTGCATGAGGAGCACGCTGCGTTGGCCGCCCAGCCAAGCGCCGGCGGCAATGGCCACGCCCTCTTCCTCGGTCGTCAACACATTGGTGATGATCGCCGGATCTTGGAGAAACAACTCGATCAGCCTGGCGTGCCCAGCGTCCGGAACATAAGACACTTGGCCGACGGCCTCCTCCTTCAACAGGCGATAGAGGTCCTGCGGCCAGTCCGAGACCCCCGTCCCCTCCGCCGGGCCGTCGGCAGCCACGAGCCTTTCCTCCGCGTCCGTGTCCATCTCGCCGAAGCCTACCCAACTGGGCTCGGCCACATTCTCGCCGTCTGACCTGGTTAGACCGCCACCCAGCATCCGCCCAACATTGGGCTTTCCATACCCAGTCACGCCTCGGCATCCTCGCTGCGGCCATCACGTTGTGTTCGTTGGATGCCATTTCACATCGGCCGCCAGGGTGGGGAGGCTATTTAGTGCCAAACTCTCGTCAGGATCGACACGCCCGATGCCCAGCAGGTTGGTTCCTGGCACGACTTTCGCGCGGCAAAGTGGCAGACCTCAAAGGCAGTGATCGAGAATCAACGCAGTCGGAACATCCCAAACTTGGACTAGCTCACTAGGCACTGTGGAGCTCACTGGGCACTCTGAAGCGCTTCCAGCTGCGATACTCTTCTCGTGGCTCGAGCACTGCGGGATATCGAGCAGTTGGAATTCAGCGTCGACGACCGCGTACAAGTCGTCGCGTGTATGGAACGACTGGCCGGAGCCGAGGATGGATGGATCAACCTGATACCCAGGATCGCCGACAACGACGAGAGACCGACCTCGCTCGGGTTCTTCGCGCTGCTCGGTGGCAGCGCCATCGGCGTCACGATGTGCACCTGGGTACCCGGGAGCCACAATCGCCGTGGATTCGTCAAGCCAAGCCTCGGCATCGCGCACGTCACTCGCCATCGCGTCTTCGCCGAGCTGCATTCGCGCGCCGTTCCAATTCCGGAGACTTGGTTAGTCGAACAGGATCACCCTCGTCGGGGACTCGTCTTGCGCGTTCCTCCCGACGAACCCCATGAGCAAGTGCTCGTGTGGGCTATACGGGCGATTAGTGCGCTGAGTGCTTTAGGACCTATCAAGAAATGGCGAGCCGACATTTACCTTCCCGCGGCACGGTGATATCGAGAAGAGGTGGCGAACCGCTACGCGACGAAGGTCTGCCCCGCCGGTTCACTTCCGGGATGACCGCCCCAAGAGCGGCTCGGCCCAACTCAGTTTTTCCTTGCCGAGTGAGACGCCTTGTCCCGACCATGGCTGATGCCGCCACCTAGACACTTGCGGCATCCGCTCCCACTCCAGATGTCGGACGCGAATGTCTCCAAGGAGACGACCGCCTCGCCAGCAGCGGGGCGCTTGTGCGTCAACAAACCCCGAACGACCGAGCAATCGCTTGTGAGGCTTCGTCCCTCGATACTGGCCACCCAGGGGTCCTGAGTTGGGTCGAGGTCGCAGGCCCGCGTCAAATCGGCATCCCCTCGTGCAAGGCAGCCCCGGGGAACGTGCCAAGCTGACTGCATGACCGCCACGCAACTCCTTGAACTCCCTGACGGGCGATTTCTCGAGGTTCGCGTGAGCGGACCACCGGACGGCCTGCCCTTCATCTTCCATCACGGAACACCGGGTGCCGTCACGCCGTTCCGAGCCCTCGAAAGAGCGGCCCACGAGCGAGCGCTGAGACTGGTCACGACCTCGCGACCCGGGTACGGCAACTCCAGCCGCCGAGACGGGCGGAACGTCGTCGATGTCGTGGCGGACACCCAGGCGGTGCTCGTCGCGATCGGTGCCGAGCGGTGCGTGGTCGGTGGATGGTCTGGCGGTGGTCCTCACGCGCTCGCCTGCGCCGCGAGGCTCGACGAGGCCACGGCGGTGCTCCTCATAGCCAGTCTTGCCCCCCATGAAGCCGACGGTCTCGACTGGATGGCTGGCATGGGTAAAGAGAATTTGGTCGAATTCGGAGCGGCGTTCCGGGGTGCAGGGCAGCTGCGACCCTACCTCGAGCAAGTGCGGGAACATCTGAAGGAGGTCACCCCAGCCGACATCGTGGCGTCACTCAGCTCTCTACTACCCGACGTGGACAGAGCTGTGCTTGCCGACGAGTTCGGGGAGGACATGGCTTCCGCCTTCCAGGTGGCCCTCCGGATCGGGGTGAACGGGTGGCTCGACGACGACTTGGCGTTCGTCAAACCCTGGGGTTTCGATCTGAGTGAGGTTTCGATCCCGACCATCATCTGGCACGGGAGCGCTGACTTGATGGTGCCGTTCGCCCACGGCCAGTGGCTTTCCGAGCGGTTTGCACACGCCTCGTTCCATCCGGAACCTGAAGAAGGTCATCTCTCGATCGGCCTGGGCAATCTAGATCGGATGTTGGACGAGCTGCTCGAGGCCCACCGGTCAGGCTGATCGGTTTGCCTTCGCGTTGGTCCGGCGCGTCGCCGCGACCGACGCGGGGTCCGGAAGTACCCAAGTCCTGCCACAGTGGCCCCAGCCAGACCGTGCCGTCCCCGGTCCGTGGACAACGTGCGGACCTCGGACAGCCGAACGGGATCCCGACACCGTCAGCCTGACGCAGTGCCGTCCGCTGCCGCAGCTACCGAAGCGAGAAAGACGGCGGGTGCTGGTTGGTTGACTGCGTTAACGCCGCTCGTATCTCGTAACGATGCCGGGCGATCCCTCGTCGGGCGCAGTTCCCCCGAATGGCCACTTGCCGGAAGCGATTCTTTCGATGACAAGACTCGCAAGCTCCCCTACGGTCAATTCGAGGGCGGGAGCCAGTTGGCCCGAGACCCGCCAGATGCCTGGCGATTCCGGCTCAGGCCATCCGTATGTCCACGTGTAATCCTCCAACCAGAAGCCGACGACCGACCCGGGCGTATGGATCCGCAAGAGATTCGAAAAGGAGGAATCCCGGGAAGCGGTTACCTCGACAGGAAGGCCGGTCAGCTCGCGAAGCAGCTGAATGCCACGGTCACCAACTCCCTCGTCACTGTCATCGCCCTCCCAGGTCTCCTCGCCCACCAACAGATCGGCGTTGAGATACCAAGCCACCTGTCGTGCCCGACCGACCCAATCGCCTGTCGTGGCCGCGAGATCTGTCTCGAGCTCGGCTCTGAGGATCTCAACTTCCGAGCTGGACAGGCGCTGTCGCCATTCGGTCCAGAGGAGAGGTTCTGGGTTCCCAAGAGGTCTGCGGTCGGCAAAGAGCCATGCATTGGGATCGACGGGCGCAGGCTGATCGTCCTGATCGGGGATCATGGCTTCGATGCGTTCCTTCAGGTATTGGGTCATCGGCGAATCGCCGAGAACCGCGTTCGTCGGCAGTCGCGGTAGCCACCCCGGTTCATGTGGTCTCCAATCGGACTCCGGTCTCGCGGTCGTCGACCGAGAGAGGTTGACGATGGGATCGGGACCCGCCTGCGCGTCCGTGAAAACACCCTCGTCCCAGAGCTGGAGCATGCGGTGCCACCTGTAGCGGGACGCCGCGCTGAGAACGCCCTCCGCTGTCATCGTCATCTCTGTGCCCGTAAAAGGCCCGACAGACGCGGAACCATGAATCGGGAGGTCCGGCCATGTCGCAACAACCATGCGATCATTCACAGGATCGACCCGATAGGTCGTCACGGCAGTGCTTCCTCACGTCGGCGTATCAGCCCTCCGGACCGCGAATGCATGCCGCTTCCCGAGCGGCACCTGACACGGCGCAACTGGTGAGCGATGTCCGTCTCGTCCCCACGAAGCGCAGAGACGGGCCTGTCGAGCAAGACCGGGGAAATACAGCCTGGCCAGTGGCAAAGGGCGATCACGCCCAGTGTCAGTATTGCCGCGAGTTGGTAGATCACCTCTGTCGACCTCGTGGATCAGCCCGGGCGTCCGCGAGCCCCCCGAAATTGTTGGAGCGCATGATGCCCCTCGCAGCGGGCGAAGGGCAATTTTGCGCACTGACAAGGCAGCTTGCGAAGTGTAGCTGCCGCGACCGGCGACGGACGAGGACCTCGCCGACTTCTCGCGCTGCGCCAGCAGCCACTTGGCCAAGTCGTGTACTGCTCCAAACCGCTCGGCGCTCCGCAAGCGTACGCCGTCCCGCACCATGACCGCCCGAGCAGTCGAGAGCTAACCGCCAACCCCACCGGTCAGTGTGTGCGCCTGGCAGACTCTCAGCCATGCCTGTGATTGCGCATACACCGGGGTTGTTCCTGACAGAGCACGAGTTCGACGTGCCGCTGCGCTACTCAGATCCGGACGGCGAGCACATCACTGTGTTCGCCAGGGAGGTCGCGGCACCTGACGGGCGCGACCGACCTTTCCTAGTCTTTCTGCAGGGCGGCCCGGGCTCGGAGGCACCGCGGCCGACGGCTCATCCGTTTGCGCCTGGTTGGCTGGAGCGCGCCCTCAAGGACTTCCGTGTGCTCATGCTGGACCAGCGGGGAACCGGCCGGTCGACGCCGGTCGCCACTCTCAGGGGGATGATCCCCGAACAGCAGGCTGCTTACCTGACCTGTTTCCGTGCCGATTCGATCGTCAACGACGCTGAGTTCATCCGCAATGAGATGGGCGTGGAGCGCTGGAGCGTGCTCGGTCAGTCCTTCGGTGGTTTCTGCGTGTTGCACTACCTGTCGGCGGCACCCGGAGGGCTGGCCGAGGCCTTCCTGACCGGCGGGTTGCCCCCGGTCGGGCACCATCCCGACGAGGTCTATCGCGCTACCTATGCCCGGACGCTGCAACGCTGTCGCCGTTATTACGAGCGCTATCCGGCCGATCGGGAACGCGCCCGCAGGCTGCAAGCCTGGCTGGCGGAGGAAGAGGTCGTACTGCCCGACGGGGACCGGCTCACGCCTCGGATGTTCCGCCAGCTCGGCTGGATGCTCGGCATGAGCGATGGGGCGGAGCACCTGCACTACGTCATGGAGCTGCCCGAGGGCTCCCCGGGGTTTCTGCACGATGTCGAGGCCGGCCTCCCGCCGTTTGCTCGGAATCCACTTTACGCAGTCGTTCACGAATCCAGCTACTCCGACGGAGTGGTCACCAACTGGTCGGCAGCCCGTGTACAGCCAGAGGAATACGTGAACGAGCCTGAGCTCTTCACCGGTGAGCACGTGTTCCCGTGGATGTTCGACGACTACGGAGCGCTGCGACCCCTCCGCGAGGCAGCGGACTTGCTGGCCGGCTACGAGTGGCCGAGCCTGTACGACGCCAAGCGCCTGAGCAGCTGTGGGGTTCCGGCGGCCGCGGCCATCTACGCCTACGACATGTACGTGGAGCGATCCTTCTCCGAGGAGACGGCAGCGCTCATTCCAACCATGCGCACCTGGCTGACCAACGAATTCGACCACAACGGACTGCGCGCCGACGGCGGGAGAATACTTGACCGGCTGATCAACTTGGCACGGGGTTACTAAGGCGCCGGACCCAATACCGTGGTCTGGTGTATCGGGCTCAGACCCCGGAAGTGGCAATGACTTCGCGGAACGGCGGTTCCCCAGTGACTCGTCGGAACGGTTGCACCTCATGTCTCGCCGCGAGCGGCTGACGGAGACGGTCACCTCTTGTGCCCAGATCTCCAGGCACATCATGGTCATCCGTAAGGGCTCTAGGATGCGTTCGGCGTTTCAAACAAAGCGGGACAGGCGGATCGAACTGGGGTGTCGCTGAAGCGGTCGTCGAACCACCGCCTGTCAAGGAGTCTCGGGCTCCTCCGTGACTCAAAGTTTCTCTGCCAACTTCACGAGGGCTGCAAGCTTCGACATGACCGGGGCCTTGGTGTAAACACCTGCCGAGTAGTCGGTCGTCCCGGCTATGGCAACCATCCCTTGGGTGGTGATCCCTGCCTCGGTGAACGTGTAATAGAAGCCGGTCATGCCGAGGCCGGAGTAGGGGGTGAACACCATCTTGAGCTTCTCAGCCTGACTGAGCGCGTACTTCAAGTCGGCTCCCGTGAGAGGCCTCGAAGTGACCTCGAGAGAAAGGACGACGTCCTTGGCGAGCGCGGCGACGCTCGTCACCGCTCCGTAGGTGCACGATGACACAACAGCGGAGATCTCGTGATTTGCCTTTGTCGGCTTCACTTTGTCGGTGAAAGGCGAACCAGCAGGAACGGAGTGTCCGACAATCGCCGAGACCGACGCCGCGCTCACCTTGCTGCAGAATGACGACGCCAGCTCCTGACGTGACGAGGCATGGGCTGCGATCGGTACAGCGACAAGGCCCGATGCGACCACCGCCATGAGGAGGAGGGCACGGCGCCGAAACGATCGGTTCCCCGGACGATTCGGCAAGGCTGTGCAGGTATCGCTCGTCATAGGGTTCCCTTCTGACGTGGCTGTTGCCACGCGAAGGGAAGGCCGTCGCGCGGGCACTCATCGTGAGACGCAGTTGCAAGCCTACCTGCCCAGAACTCCCGCCCTTCACCTCGACTGGGAATGCAACTCCGGCGCCGAGTGAAACCGTCTCCAGTCCGGAGAGACCATGTGCGCTGTGCGCAGTCTCGGAATCCTCTCGATGCTCGTCCTGGCGCTGGTCCCCGCGGCCTGCACACGCGGGCGTCAGGATACGTGACTCACCCCCCGTCATCGTGTATCCCCGATCCCTCTTCATCCGTCTGGATCGCCCGAAACCTGTGCAGGCCGTGTGCACAGTGGTCTCACCGCTGCCGAAGCGGCGAGCATCATCGACCGAGTCACGGTAGTGGCTCCCACCCAGCTTCAGTCGACCGCCGCTTGCCCCGGTGGCCCGGTTCTCATCGCGTTGACCCCGGGCAACGAGCAGCTCGCTCGTCGCCTGTTGCATGAATACGGCAAGAAGATGGCCATCGGCGTTGGACTGACGACGTACGGCGGGTCTCCCGGCCGCAGCCCCCGTTGCGGCCGCTTGCCGCCTTCTGCGCCTCTGCCTGTCGGACTTCGTCTCGCGCTCCAGCTGGACCACAGTTCACTCCGTTCGGCGCCAGCTTCCCTCCGACCGTCGTCGTGAGCGAGCGCGGCCCCCGCAGCTTCGCGATGAACACCGGGCAACCCCTCCAGGCGGTGCTGGTGCGTCCCGGGACGCTGCAAGTAGTCAGCGTTTACAGCGGACTGCTCGCCGGCACCGGCTACGGTCCGCACCTCGCCCCTGGGGAGTCCTCGACGATCCCGGCAATCGGGGGCACCGCCCGTTGCGATGGGGCATCGGTTCTGCGCTACCGCCGGGAACCTGTCAAGTGATAGTCCGAATTGCTCCCGAAGGACGACGTCAATCACCGGCGTACCTGACACCACCAGTAACACGTCGAGTCACAGCGGACCGGGAGTGACAGCTCCACGAACGCCGCAGCTCCCCGCGTGAGCACCAGGACCGTGGGAGCCAACAGCAGAACCAAGGAACCAGGCGGGCCCAGTCAGCCAGAATGGGAAGCAGGAACCCGGGTCCTGAGCCCGTCGGCCAAGATCCAGGCGGCAGTCATTGGGGAGCCCCCGGAGACGTATCGTGGGGCATGGCCTCCGAGGACATCACTCAGTGGTTCGATGACAACAGGTCATTCTTCGAGGACATGGACAAGGCGTCGGAAAGACTGCTCAGGCCCACAGGCAACCAGAACCGGAGGGCTTTCGAGCTCGCGGCAACTTGGCTTCTGGCCGTGTTGGTCCGAGGCGAACAACTGCCGCCCATACCCGACGATGAGGCTCAACGCCACTTCGCCGCAGGACTTGCCAGCTACAAGGAAGGTGCCGAAACCCTCGCCAGGACGAGCGACGAAGCTGAAGTGAATCGCGCGATCCAGGCCATCAAGGCGTCCAACGGTGAGTTCGCCCGCATGTACGAGGCGCTCGGCCGGACGAGAGGATCAGATTGAGGGCTCGGCCGGTGACGGCCCACGAAACATCTGCCTCTCAGTTGATTCACGCGATCGGCTTCGCGAGCACGCAGAAGATGCTCGATTCGCCCACTTCGACGACCTCGAGCGTCACGTCAAATGGGGTCAAGAGTGCTCTGAACTCCGCGGGACGAATGGTGTTGGCCTCGAATCCATCGGCGCACACGATGACGCCGTCCCTGGTGCGCTCACGGTCCAGCGGCCCAATGAGACCGGCAGCGGCTTGCAGCTCGAACCACTGGAGCCGGTGCTCCCAGAAGCTGTCGCTGTAGGTCGAGAAGTAGGCGGTGCCGCCCGGACGCATCACTCGGACGGCTTCGCCGACGACCTTGTTTCGGTCGGCGTGGAAGGCAGACAGACCGTTCTGAATGCAGACCACGACGTCAAATGATCCATCCTTGAAGCTGAGACGACTCGCATCCACGCGTGCCAAGAGACAGTTCGGCAACGGTCGGAGAAGTTCCTGCGCGAGACGAAGGCTGCGAGGCGATGTGTCGACCCCGACCACGAGGGCCGCCGCACGCGCGAAATCGCTCATCGTGCGGCCAAAGCCACACCCAAGATCAAGCACGAACGCATCGCCGACGAGCCGATTGACAATGAACTCGGCCTCAGCCTCGAGGTACTGCTGAACGCGCGGCGGCGCGATCTCATAGCACTGCCTAAGCGACTCAGCTGCCAGCTTGCGGGCGTAATACCCGGCCATTAGCCGTCAGACCCTAGCCGACACTCAGTCAACATCGTGCTTCGCGACCGCCTGCTGTCCGGCCGCGAAATCGGGATAGCTCGCCGAGGACGCAAAGCTGGAGCTGCTCCCGGAGAAGGCGAGTGCACCGTCCGATCCCTGACCGCCGGTGCCGGCCCGATGCGCGAGTCCTCACGTCGAAATCTTGACCAAGTAGGGTCCGGACGGCGCGAAGTAGACCTTGGCGAGCTCGACAGGCCGATAGTCATGCTTGTACAGGGACCACGGCGAGTAGACGATCCACCAGCCCTGCGAGTTCCGGAACAACGACTCCTCGCCGGGTCCACTCCCTTCGGAGTTCGCGGCGAGCCAAGGACGTTCCGAGGTGGGCGTGCAGGGTCCTGCCGGGTCTGCGCACTTCGCCACTCCGATCGAGTAACCGGGCCCGTTGAACCAGGACCCCGAATAGAAAAGCCAGTACGTTCGCACGGCGTAGACCATGTCGGGCGCCTCGATCAAACCGCCATCCCACACGTGCCGACTCCCGCTCATGAGCAGGTACCTGGCGCCTATGAAATGCTCACCGTTCTTCGACAACTCTTGTGCCCACAGATGCGTCGGGGGGGAACCAGGGTCCGCGTTGTCGTCCGATTTCCAGTCGAGGTAGAGCCGGCCGTCCGGGGCGAGGAATGTTCGCGGGTCGATCGCACCGTGGTGGTCGAACTGGCAAACGAGCGGTGGGCCGGCGGCAGGTGTGAACGGACCGGCAGGTTCTTGTGCCGTGGCGACGCCGATGCACTGGGCACGCTGGGAAAACCCGGACTCGTCGGCTTGGAAGTACATGGACTTCTCGGCCCAGGCATCGAAGTACATGACGTAGCGCCCATCGATCATGCGAACGTCGGGTGCCCAGGTAAAGCCCGTCTCGGCCCAGGACGGAACGGTCGCAAGGGCCGCGCCGGTCTTGCCCCAGCGAAACAGCGTCGGGCCGATGCTTGTCGTCAGTGACACCGGGGGCGTGTCGAAACCGGTCTGACTCGAGTACATGTAGTACCGGTCACGCACCTCCACCACCAACGGGTCGGGCAAGTTGCGGTCCAGGATGAGAACTCCTGGAGCGGAGACGCTCGCAAGCGGTGGGAGGGATCGGGAAGCCTGATGCACTGCTAGCCGGCCGGCTAATGAGCCTGTCGGCCGAGCGGCGGCAGCTGGGTTGCCGAGAACACGTCCCGTTGACCCGCGACTCGAGCTCGCAGCGAATACGAGCGCGCAGACGACAGCGAGGATGGCACTGGCAAGGGCCGCGTTCCAACGAGCCTTCGCGCCCTGGAGTCTTGACCGGGAGAACGCCGGCTGCCTCTTCATACCACCAAGGATGCTAAGTGCTCCCAAACCGCCGGGATGCGCTGACTGACCGAAGGACTCTTGATCTCCACGTACCGGTCCCCCAGGCTCTCTCGTCAGAACAAACTCCCTGATGGGAAAGGGAAAGGGAAGACACGCAACAGTGCGGGGAGGACCGGCGGGCGGTCACGGCAAAGCGGCGCCGTGTGCGAGTCGCCCGAAAATCCTCCTGCTACGACGGTCCAGGAGGGTCATACTGGTGCTGGAACAGATGCGTCAATCCAAGGGGGCGCTATGCGTGCTCTGGACGCGAAGCGGCGACCTACCGGGTACGGACGGCTCGGGTTCCTGGGCATGCTGGGTGTTCTCGTCATCGGCCTCGCGCCGACCGCAGTCCCCCCGGCGTCAGGAGCAGTGAACCGCCCGACCAGCCCCACCTCCACCTCGGGCACCGAGAGCACCCTCAACGGTGTGTCTTGCGTCTCCGCCCGCTCGTGTAGCGCCGTCGGCTACTTCGCAAACAAGACTCTGATCGAATCCTGGAACGGCTCCAAGTGGTCGGTCGTGCGCAGCCCTGATCGCGGTACGAACAGCACCCTCAATGGTGTGTCGTGCATTCTGGGCAGGTTATGTGTCGCCGTCGGCGACCACTCCAGCAATAGCAGCCTCGGTCAGACCCTGGTCGAGTCCTGGAACGGCTCCAAGTGGTCGGTCGTGCGCAGCCCTGATCGCGGTACGAACAGCACCCTCAACGCTGTGTCCTGCCTTTCGGGCAAGTCATGTGTCGCCGTGGGCGCCTACGCCAGCAACAGCAGCTTCGGTCAGACCCTCGTCGAGTCCTGGAACGGCACCGTGTGGTCGGTAGTGCCGGGCCCGCGCCTGGTCGGAAAGCAAAGCGCCCTCAACGGTGTGTCATGCGTCTCACCGACGTCGTGTGTCGCGGTGGGCAACTACGGCCGTGACACCCTGGTCGAGTCCTGGGACGGCATCGCCTGGTCGAGCGTGGCGAGCCCGACCCCAGGGTCGTACGGCGGCCTCTCTGGCGTGTCGTGTTCCTCGGCCAGCTCGTGCGTGGCCGTGGGCAACTACAGCAACGGCACGGGCAGCGCCAGCAGCATCCTCCCTCGGACCCTGGCCGAGTCCTGGAACGGGACCGTCTGGTCGGTCGTGCCGAGCCCAAGCCCCTCAGTGGCATATCTCTACGGCGTGTCCTGTGTCTCGGCCGAGTCGTGCCAGGCGGTCGGCGACTACGCCGGCACGAACCGCCTCCGCGAGACGCTCGTCGAGTCCTGGAACGGCAGCGCCTGGTCGATCGTGGTCAGCCCGAGTCCTGCCACGGCATATCTCTACGGCGTGTCCTGTGTCTCGGCCAGGGCGTGCAAGGCGGTCGGCGAGTACGCCAGCAACCAGGGCCACGGTCCGACCGATGCCCTGATCGAGTCCTGGAACGGCACCGGCTGGTCGATCTGAGTTCTCGTAGGCCTCAAGTGGTGGCCCGTACCGTGCCAGTCTTTGCATGCCCTGGAACTCGAGAGGCGTAGCGTCACGAATGGCACGAATGGCTGCGAGAGGTGCTCCGGCGTCGGATGCACTCAAGAGCAGATCCGCCTCGTGAGCCAGCCCGGCGCTTCACGAGGCCCTTTTCGTTGAGCACCCGTTCTCGACAGGCCACGCGCGCGTGGGTGACCCCCATCAAAGCGCGCGACGAATTCCCCGGGCCGTCTGTTGGATCGGCCCGTTTGGTGAGCGCTTCCTCAGCGTAAGACAAACTGGCACGGCATCGGCGCGCTATCGACGGCTCGCCATTTCGGCGAGCAGCGGGCGTATCCGGGTCTTGGTAGAGCTCCGGCCAGCACGACGTTCGTGGCGAGCTCCGCCATGAGTACGTGGGTCGCGATGCCCGCCACGTCGAATGCGAGAAGTTGCTCGTCGAATCGGCTGGCTCCTCTGCGCACCGGTGTTCGACCACGTCCAGGTCGCGAGAGTGAACGTCAACCCGCCGGGCTCCGATGGTGAGCCAGGCACCGACGTTCATCACACGACCTCCCCAGCCTCCGGCCTCGGCAACCTCGCCTTCCCATCGCACCCCAGGAGGCGATGAGAGCTCGTCGGCCAGCCAGGCTTGGAACTCAGCGTCGTCCACGTTCCGATCTTCGCCCCTACGAGGTCTGCCCGCCAACAAGTCCGCAAGGTTGCCCGGCCCGCCGCCGCTTGTCCGCCGACTGGACAAGACTGATGTGATGCAAGAGCGCGCCAGGGCATGGATGAGCTGGAGCAGCGGGAAGGACAGCGCTATGGCTCTGGAGGTGGCACGCTCCGAAGGCGCCGTCGAGGTCACCGCGCTTTTGTCCACCGTGAACGCCGACGCGGATCGAGTCGCAATGCACGCCGTGCGGCGGAGCTTGCTCGAAGCCCAGGCGGATCGCCTTGGTCTGAGGCTCGTCACCGTCGAGATTCCTTCACCCTGTTCGAACGAGGCATATGAGGCGCGCATGGCCGGAGCAATTGCCGCTGCGCGCGCTGACGGCGTCTCCCACGTGATCTTCGGAGACCTGTTCCTCCGAGATGTGCGTGCCTACCGGGAAGACCGTCTCAAGCGACAAGACATCTCCCCGATCTTCCCCCTTTGGGCCCGGCCGACGGACGTCCTAGCGAGAGAAATGCTCGCGACGGGTCTGAAGGCGGTGATCACTTGCGTTGACCCAACTCAGCTACCCCGTGAATTCGCCGGGCGAGCCTTCGACGTGCGACTGCTCAGCGAGCTTCCGCCGGGGGTCGATCCCTGCGGCGAACGCGGTGAGTTCCATACGTTCGTTTGGGACGGCCCAGGCTTTCGTTCACCCATCGAGATCGAGGTCGGCCAGGTCGTCGAGCGAGACGGTTTCGTCTTCTGTGACCTGACCGAACCCGAGCAGGCGATTGCTCCGGCCGCCTGCGATGATCACCGCTATAGACACGCGGCCGGGTCAAGTAACCTCACCGCGTCGGGCATCAAGGACTCAGCTGCTGCCGGTGTCACCACGGTGTGACAACGAACCGGCGGTAAGCGGCGTGGAGCCGGAGCTCGGCACGGTCGGCGCCCGGCAAAACGGGGCATCCGCCCGCGATGCCCAGGTCGCTCAGCGTTTGCGCGCCTGGAGCGTGTAACTCGCCGCCAGGCGCCAGGGTCGGTCTTCGAGCCGCCGTTCTCCGGAGGCGTCCACGCTCATTCGACCAGGTAGCGCATCCCATGGCACGCTGTCGTGCTCGACCAGGCCGGTCAGGTCCATGCCCGCCTCCAGCACCGCTGTGACGGTCTCGCCAATGCCGTGGCTCCAATAATGGGCGACGTTGTGGGAGAACTGCACATCGGTCTCGACGTATGTACCACCCTCTTCGAAGATGAGCGGGTCGTCCAATTGGAAATACGGGTAGTCGACGACAAGACGGTCGAGATGGGTCTCGTCGATGGAAAAGAGCATGGGATGGCCTTCTCGGATGAAGAGCCGTCCACCTGGCCGGAGCAGGGCGGCGACAACCGCAGCCCAGCGAGTGACGTCGGGCAGCCAGCAGAGGGCCCCGATGCCCGTGTAGACGAGGTCGAACGAAGCCGGTTCGAGCACCTCGAGAGCACGGTAGAGATCGGCCTCGACGAACTCGACCGACGTCCCCGTGCGCTGCGCAAGCTTCCGTGCTTCGGCGAGCGACGCAGGCGAGAAATCGAGACCGGTCATCTGTGCGCCGAGACGGGCTAGAGAGACCGTGTCAGTCCCGATGTGGCACTGCAGATGGACCGCCTTGATACCGGCCAATTCGCCGAGCCGAGGTCGGTCGAAGCGGACCACCGACGAGAGGAAAGAGGGATCTGAGACGAACCGATCGACGGCGTAGTCGGGCGAGGCTGCGTGTGCAGGGGCCCGCTCGTCCCAGTTGGCCCGGTTGACCTCGAGATAGTCCGGCATCGCAACATGATGTCGCAAGTGCGCGCTAGAGGATCACATGCACTGCGACCTGGAGTTCCAGCTGAATGTCCTGGGCACCCAGCTGAGGAAAGACCCGAAGGCAGGGTCTGGAGTCCACGTCAAGATGCAGGCTGACCAGATCGAGGATGATGGCGGTCCAGCGGGACCTGCGCCCGGGCCAACGTATCTCGCCGTCCGCCCGGGCACCGGCCGAAAGCAATGCTATTACCAGCTCGGTCCGAATGTTTTGTCCGGGTCGTGCGATAACTTCGCATGCTCAAGCTGATGACTCGAGACACCGATGAGACAAGTGGGTGCACGGCCCGCGTTGCCTTGCGAGGGAAGCAATGAGCCGTGCACCCGACTCGTGTCACGCGCTACCTCCGGCTTGTGCTGCCACAAGACAGCCGCGCCGCCGGTCCGGGAACCGAAACCGTCCTTGGGCGGGTTGACGCTGTGATCTCGTTTAGGGCTAGCGAGCGGACGGGCCTTCGACCAAGTGCGTGGAGAAGCATTGGATCTCCGCATACCACCCGTCCGTACGCAGCTCCCACGGTCCGATCGGACGGCCGATCAGTGCCTCAGCGCTGGCGCTGTCGGGCTCCGAATCGTCGAGGCCCCCAACGATGCCCGGGACGCTGAGCACAGGGCCCTCCGCGCTGGCCAGCAGGTAGAGGTATCCGGCGTATTTGCCTCCGCGTGCGTTCGGCACGTGGGCGACTGTTGGGTTGTGGACGTCGTGTCGGGCTCTTAGAGGGCGAAAGTCCGATTCGATCATGGGAACAGGTCCTTTCTCTCGTCAAGATTCCTGCCCGTCAACTTCGGCCACGATGTCGTTCACCTGAGGCTCCGGCGCGAGGTCACGCCCGGCCTGTCCGGCGTCACACGGCGGGCTCGCAGAGCGAGTCGAACGCGACAACCTCGCCGAGCGTGCCGGTCGACAAGCGATGCGTCTTGGCCTTCGAGCACCGTCCACCTCCAAGCAACAGAAGTGTCCTCGACATGCGCCATCTCCCGGCCGATTGGCGACCGGCGAACCCCCCAGCTCGCGCTTGAACCGAATGATTAATTGTGGTTCGAACCCGTGGAGCACTGCAATGGCGATTCCGTTACAGGGCTGTGGCATCGCGCGCAGGGCCCGAGGTCCTGACCGGAAACACACAGACTCGTCTTCTCGGCAGGGTCAGCGTCCTGCCGGCAGCCTCGCCGTCAGTCGGAGGGCAGGTAGGCCATGCGGCCAAAGGACCTGGTCGAAGTGGTTCAGCGGGTACTTCGGCGGGAGCGCGACAAAGGTCTCCGCGCCACGGCGTCGACACGTGTTTTCTTCTGCGCCTGGCGAGAATGTGTCGTTCGGCCCTATTTGGCCCGACGGCTCGGGCCCATACTGGACACGGGTTGATAGTGATCCTAGATCAGGCCGCCGGTCCTCGGGGGTGACTGACTGATCGTGTCCCCTGATGCCAGCACCCCGGATCCCCCCCCGGGGTGCTGTCGCGTAAGATCCGGAGTCTTCGCCTGCGCGATCGATCATGCGGTCCCGCTAAGCCTTCGCCACCCGCTTGAACTCGCCGAAGCTCGCGAGCGAGCACGCAAGTGTGCACCGGAAATGCGCCCGCCAGGTGCTCGCTCCGGAGGGACGTCAAATCCCTGTGCCGGTGAGTTCGTCCCCATACCATCGATTCGCGACACGCGGAAGCTAGGTTCGAACAACAAAGAGGAGCACTCGACATGCCAACATCTGATCCCAGTATCGAGGTCGGCTCGCCACGTGACGTCGCGGCGCTGACGGACGCACTCACTCTCGAGGAGAAGGCCGCGCTGACCGTCGGGATCGACAACTGGCGAACCGCGAGCTTTCCTCGGCTCGGCATACCGTCGGTCAAGACGACCGACGGCCCTAACGGCGCTCGTGGAGACACGTTCGGCCACGTGAGCCTCACGCCCTCCGTCTGTATTCCCTCAGGTACCTCGCTTGGTGCGACGTGGGACCCGGCAGTCGTCGAACGGGCAAGTGCGATCGTGGCCCGGCAAGCCCGCGAAAAAGGATGCAGAGTCCTCCTCGCGCCGACCGTGAACCTGCACCGTCACCCCCTTTGGGGTCGGAACTTCGAGTGCTTCTCGGAGGACCCGGTACTGACCGGGAAGCTCGCGGTCGCGTACATCGATGGTGTTCAGAAGAACGGAGTCGTCGCGACGATCAAGCATTTCGTCGGGAACGAGGTCGAGCACGAGCGCAACACCTGCTCGTCCGAGATCGACGAGCGGACCCTACGAGAGCTGTACCTCCTACCTTTCGAGTACGGGGTCCGAGTCGCCGGAGTGCTGGCGGTGATGACCTCCTACAACAGGGTCAATGGACGGTTCGTCCCCGACGACGCCCGTCTTCTCGATGGAATCCTTCGCAAGGAATGGGGATTCGCGGGATTCGTCATGACCGACTGGTCCGGTATCGCGAGTACGGTCGAGGCAGCGACCGCGGGGCTCGACCTGGAGATGCCTGCCCCGGCACGTGCGTTCGGCCCAGCACTGGTCGATGCCGTGCGCTCGGGCCGGCTGGACGAGATGCAACTCGACAAGATGGTTCACCGCATGCTCACGGTCTTCGACAAGGTGGGCGCGCTCGACGACGTACCGGTCGACGAGCACCCTGAGGACCGAGAGGAGGATCGGGCCTTCGTTCGCCGCGCCGCAGCCGACGGCATCGTCCTGCTCACAAACGATGGCCTCTTGCCGCTCGAAGCCTCCGGGCTTGGCCGTGTCGCGGTCGTCGGGCCGAATGCCGAGCGGCTCACGATAATGGGCGGGGGAAGCGCGGGCGTCGTCCCCTACTACGTGCTCTCGCCTCTGGCCGTGCTTCAAGAGCGACTCGGGAGGGCAACCGAGATCGTCTACGCGTCCGGGGTCGCAAGCAACGGTGTCGCGGACGAGGCGAGCATCGAAGCGGCGGTCAACGTGGTCGAGGGAGCCGACGCCGTCGTCCTCATCGTCGGTACGGACGAGGTCTGGGAGAGCGAGGGATACGACCGCCAGTCCATGGAGCTCCCGCGCAATCAGGATGAGCTCGTAAGACGTGTTCTCTCAGCGCATCCTCGAAGTGTCGTGGTCGTCAACTCAGGCTCCCCGATCGGTCTCGATCGGGCGGGAAGCGCCGCAGCGATCATCCAAACCTGGTTCGGCGGTCAGGAACTGGCGAACGCCATCGTCGACGTGCTACTCGGCGACAGCGAGCCGGGCGGCCGACTCCCGACGACCCTGCCGATGTGCGTCGAGCACACGCCCGCGTACGGGAGCTTCCCCGGGGAGTCGAGCACGGTTCGCTACAGCGAGAGCCTGCTCGTCGGTTATCGCTGGTACGAGACGCGCCGGCTCCCGGTGCGCTTCGCGTTCGGCCACGGGCTCTCGTACACGACGTTCGAGATCGGCAGACCGAGCATGTCGGCCCCGACATTGAAGCCAGGTCGCAGTCTGAGTATCGAGATACCGGTGACCAACCTCGGACAGCGCCGCGGTGCTGAGGTCGTCCAGCTCTACGTCGCGCCGCCGGAGGAAGGACGGTCCCGGCCGGGTGGCCGCTTCCGTCCCGTGAAGGAACTGCGGGCCTTCGCCAAGGTGTGGCTCGACCCGGGCGAGACGACCACGGTGTCGCTCGAGCTCACCGAGCGCTCGTTCGCTTATTACGACATCGCCGACACGCAGTGGCCGTCGCTCCGTGCCCGGATGCCGGCCAGTGTGTTCCACCACGGTCGGGCGCCGTCCTCGCTACACCGGTCCCAGCCTGGCTGGTACGTCGATCCGGGTACCTACGAGCTGCGCATCGGACGCTCGTCCGCCGACATCGCCCATGTCCTCGAGGTGGAGGTGACTGGCGACGACTCGCCTCTTCCGAGCTCGCTACGGCCGCAGTGAGGCTCCGGCCAGCACCCTCGGCAGACTTCGAGGGCGCCTGTTGCCGCCGCGCAAGACCGGTCGTGTCGGCCGAATCCCGAAAACCCGAGGACAAGTGAGACCTGAGCGGCCGCGGGAATCGGCTGACGCCGTCCCTCTGCAGTTCGGTGGTTGAGTGACGGAACTGTTCACGCCGCTGAGAAGCCGGGCATTCCGGTGGCTCGAGGGAACGGCCCTGTTCTCCAACACCGGCGTCTGGATGATCACACTCGTCGGCGGCTACATAATGGAGCGCCTGACGACGTCGCCGGTCCTGGTCACCCTGGCCGCGGCAATGAGCCCGCTCGCCGGCATCTGCGCCGTCGTCTTCTCCGGTGCCGCGGCGGATTCCCGCGACCGCCGCGCCGTGCTGCTCCTGGCGAAGATCCTGCTGATCGGTTCGGTGGCGTTCCTCGTTGTGATGTCGTCATCGCAGCTGCTCACACCCGCGACCCTCCTCATCGGAATTGCCGGCATGGGGTTAGCCGGCGGAACCTCGTCGCCGTCGTGGTGGACGACGGTCGGCATGCTCGTCCCTCCCGAAGTTGTTCCCGTCGCGCTCAGCTTGGACAGCTTTCAGTGGAACATCGGCCAGGTCGTCGGACCGGTTCTCGGCGGTGCGGTCCTGCGGAGTGCGGGCACCACGGTGTTCTTCGCCCTCTGCGGTACTGTCATGATTCCCCTCGTCTGCTTCCTGCTGTTATGGCGCGGGCGGAACGACTTGCGATTGTCCACGGCTGGTGGGTCGGCTACCGAGAGCCTCCTCGGTGCAATCTCTTCCGGCTGGCGATACTTCTCGAACACCCCGGGGCTGCGAGCCATTGCCGCCCGCACGGCTCTCTTCGTGACACCGGGGGCGGCGCTCGGAGCATTGTTCCCGCTCTTCGCGGCTCACTACCTGCACACGTCGGCCCTCGGCTACGGCCTCTTCCTGGCGCTCAGCGGAGTGGGCGCCATGATCGCCGCCCTCCTTTTCCCTCGCCTGCAAGGGCGCCTGCATCTGGACACAGTCGTCGCCGCCGCCACGTTGGCTGATTTGCTCGCCGTGGCCGCGGTTGTCATCTGGCCCACGCGGTGGGCAACAGTGCCCGTGCTCCTCGTCACCGGCGCCGCGTGGGTGTGGGCGACCGTGTCCTTCATCGTCGCTGCGCGCCAGGTAACTCCGGAGTGGGTGCAGACCCGTTCCCTGTCGCTTTACTACGTCGTGCTGCAAGGGCCGTTCGTGCTCGGCGGGCTCGGCTTCGGCGTGATCGACACGTTCCTGCCGCTGCGCGAAACCCTGCTCGTGGCAGCCTGTGCCTTCGTCCCGGGCATCCTGCTCATCCCCCGGTACCGCCTGCCGGTCGTGGACCGTTCCTCGTTGCAGGTCGTGGCGAGTCCTTCGCTCCCCATCGGAGAGCATGTCCACCCCGACGACGGCCCCGTCCTGATCCTCATCGAGTACCGCGTAGACGGCGAGGATGTCGACGACTTCCTGGCCGCCATGGCCGAGCTGCGCGTCGTGAGGCGACGACTCGGCGGGACACGCTGGGGCGTCTTCCAGGATGTGACTGCACACGGCAAGTTCTTCGAGACCTTCCTCGTGCCTTCCTGGAACGGCTACCTGCTCCAGCGCGACCACTACACGAAAGCAGACCGGGAGGTCGAGGCACGAGCCTTCGCGTTCCACAGGGGCGCGGATGCTCCGAAGATCAACCGTTTGATCCACCCTGAGACCGTCGAGGCCGCCCGTGCTCGGTCGGCCTGGCGACGGGAAATGCTTCGTTTGCTCAGACCGCAATGAGACAATCGGCGGAGAGGCTCCCCGGGAACCTCGCGCGGACGTCTCTTTGAACTCCTCGGATCGGATCTGTCATACCACGGACAAATGAGCTCCGTGTGGTGGCTTCGGTGGCTGATGGTGGTTATCGGTGCACTTATCGGTCTCCTACTCGTATCCGGTCACCACATGATCATCGGAACCCTCATCTTGGCGATGGCCACGGTCAGAGCTGCCGCCCTCGTGACCGTGCGGAAGCGCCGGGCAGCCTTGAGGGCCGGCCGTGCCGGCGGGTTCGGAGCGCCGCGTTACTAGCGGCGCATCGGGACTCGGCCGCCTCCATGAGGAACGCGCCCGTCGACTGGTTAGCCGGGATGCCCGGAGCAGGTGGCTGTCCGTGCCCAGGTTCAGTCCTTGCGCCCAGTGAGCGCAAGTCGCACACCGACAGCGATGATGGCCATGCCGCCGATGCCGCCGATGAGCTCGATTCGTTTCGGTGACTTTGCGAACCACGCTCGTATCGTCCCCGCGAACAGGCCCCAGGCGTTGTCGCAGACGAGGGCTATGACGGAGAACACCAGCCCCAGCACCAAGATCTGATCCGAGAGGCTCCCGTCGGCCCGATCGACGAACAACGGGAGGATCGCCACGAGGAACACGACCGTCTTGGGATTGGTGGCCCCGACGATGAAGCCCTGCAACAAGAAGCGGCGCTGCGACGGAGTCTCTGTGGGCTGCAGCATCGTGAGCAACGACCGGCGATCACGGATCGTCTTCACGCCCAAGTAGACGAGATAGGCAGCGCCGAAGAACTTCAGACCGGTCAGCACGGCCACAGAGCGTTCCGCCAACGCGCCGATCCCGAATGCGACGGCGATGACTTGGAGGTATTCGCCGAGTGTGTTGCCGAGGACCGTGAGGGCGGCAGCTTTGCGACCATAGGCCAGAGCGCGGGCGACGATGAACATGACGCTCGGGCCCGGGATGAGGATGATCACGAGCGCGGTAAGAGCGAACGCAGTGACGTGACCGGCCGCAGGCATTCCTCAACGCTATCTCGCAGTCCCAGAGGTGGGTGCCTCGGCAGCACGCGCTTAGGATTGGGCGATGCTGGGAAACGGGCCGAATGTGAGCTTTACGCCCTATGAAAGGCCGGTGCGCGCTGCCTTCGTGGGCCTGGGCCGCATCTACGACCTGAATGTCCGCGCCTATGTCGACAATCCTGATGTCGAGGTGGTGGCTCTGGTCGATCCGAGCGAGGCGCGCCGCGCCCAGCGCCAGGCGGACTGGCCAGCAGCTCGAACCTTCTCCTCGGCCGCCGAACTGGCGGCGAGCGGTCTCGAGGTCGACACAGTCGAGGTGCTGCTGCCGATTCCGCTGCACGCCGACGGTGTGGCGGAGCTCCTCGGCTACGGCTGGCACGTGAACCTGCAAAAGCCGATCTGCAACGACCTCGCCGACGCGACCCGCATGCTCGAAGCGGCCGAGAAAAGCGGCCGGCTACTGCGCGTGATGGACAACTACGTCTTCTACGAGCCATTGATGAAGCTCAAAGACATCGTCGACTCAGGCGAGCTCGGCGAGGTGAGCGGATACCACATCAAGATGGTGGCGAGCGGCCGCGGCGGCTGGGATGTCCCGGGGAGCACCTACGAATGGCAGTTCCAGCAGATGCGGCGCGGCCGCGGGACTCTCGTCTTCGATGACGGCTGGCACAAGCTCTCGACGGCGATCTGGCTCTTCGGTCCCATCAAGGAGGTGCGGGCTTGGGTGGGCACGACGGAGGTCTTTCCCGGCATCGAGATCGACGCGCCGACGACTCTTGTCTGGGAGCACCACAGTGGGATCCGCGGCGTTTGGGATATCACGCTCGCAGTCGACATGTACCTGCGTTCCGACTACTACACGAACGACGAACGGTGGGAGATCACCGGCCGACGCGGCTACGCGCGGGTCAACCGTTGCACCGGCCGCGGTATCCAGCAGCCGAGCCTGGAGGTCTACCTCGACGGCGAGATGCGCTCCTACCACGCGCTCGACGACGATTGGGCTAGCAGCTTCAGGGATTCCGGCCATCATTGGTTGCGTTGGCTGCACACAGGTGAAGGACCGATGCTGTGGAGCGGCGACGAAGCCGTCAATATCCTGCGTTTCGCGCTTGCCTCGTATGCGAGCCACGCAGCCGGTGGCACGGGCGTGGACCCCGATTCGCTCGACTAGCCGGCCCGACTCCTTGGGTGAAGTCGGGCGACGTCGCCTGCTCGCCCATGCTCGACCGCCTGCCGCAGGCCTCTTCTGGCAGAGCACCGGATGACGGCGATAATCATGGGATGGATTCTCTTCTCGAGCTTTTGACCAACGCCGCGGCGAGGGTCGCCGACTACCGTGAGAAGGCGGCCGAACAGCCGGTGTTCCCGGACGACGCCGACCTCGATGCCGTGCGGACCGCGCTGGGGTCGTTGCCCGACGGACCCACACCACCGGACCTGGTGATCGACGAACTGGTCGGCGCCGTCGAGACGGCCATGGTCGCCACGACCGGTCCTCGCTACTTCGGGTTCGTGGTCGGTGGTGCGCTCGACGCCGCGACGGCGGCGGACTTCCTGACCATCGGATGGGACCAGCCGGCATTCAACGCGTTCACGTCACCTGGTGCCGCAGTGGTGGAGGATGTGGCCGGAGGTTGGCTGAAGGATCTGCTGGGCTTGCCGGCTGGTGCCTCGTTCGGTTTCACGACAGGCGGGCAGGGCGCCAACACCGTGTCGCTCGCCGCGGCCCGCCACCATGTGCTCGCCGGTGCGGGTTGGGACGTCGAGCAGCATGGGTTGCTCGGTGGCCCGCCAGTACGGGTGGTCGCCAACGGCGAGCGTCACGCCACCATCGACCGGGCGCTCCGCCTCTTGGGTCTTGGAGCCGGGGTGCTCGAGCCGGTGGCCACCGACGCGAACGGAGCTATCGACGTCGACGACCTCGGACGTGTCCTCGCCAGCGGTCCGGACGGCCCGACGATCGTCTGCCTCCAGGCTGGCAACGTGAACAGTGGTGCCTTCGACGATCTCGCCGCGGCGACCGCGCAGGCTCATGGACACGATGCCTGGGTCCACGTCGACGGTGCCTTCGGGCTGTGGGCCGCGGCCAGTCCCGCCACTCGCCACCTCACCACCGGCATCGAGACTGCCGACTCGTGGGCGACCGACGGCCACAAGTGGCTCAACGTCCCCTACGACGTCGGTTACGCCTTCTGCGCCCACCCCCGCGCGCATGCGGCCGCCATGTCCGTAAGCGCCGCCTACTTGACGGGACAGGGTCAGGGAGGCTTGCGGGCGCCGGGTGACTACGTGGTCGAGTCGTCACGCCGGGCCCGCGGGTTCGCCACCTGGGCCGCCCTGCGCCAGCTCGGCCGCGGCGGCGTCGCGGAGCTGGTCGAGCGGTGCTGTGCCCTGGCGCGCCGCTTCGCCGGACAGCTCGGCGCGGTCGACGGCATCACGATTGCCAACGACGTCGTGCTCAATCAAGTTCTCGTCGGCTTCGGCGACGACGAGCGCACCGACCGGATAGTCGAAAGCGTCCAGCGCTCGGGCGAGTGCTGGATGGGAGCCACGACCTGGCACGGCCGGCGTCTCATGCGCATATCGGTGTCGAGCTGGCGCACGACCGAGGCCGATGTCGACCGCTCCGTCGCCGCCGTCCTGGCGGCGACGGAGGCCGGCTAGCCCTCCCGGACGGGTTATCGGGGTACGGAGCGACAGGATTCTCGCCTTGGTCGGTGGGATAATTGCGGACTGGTGCAGGTGCCACACGAACTGCGCAAGTGCGTGTGCTTCGTCGGCGGACAACGCGGCCACTTGCGCGGGGTGGGTGCGGCGTTCTTCGTCGGTGATCCGCTCGGCGTGCATGACGCAGCCGCTGTCTACGTCGTAACCGCCAAGCACTGCGTCCAGCCTCTCGACCAGCTGGAGAACGGGCCCTTCCACAAGACCTGGTTACGGGTCAACTTGCGCCACGCAGGCTCCATGCACCTCGAGATACCACCTGAGATGTGGGTGTGTCACCAAGCCGCGGACGTGGCGGTGCTCCCGCTCGCGCTGAACATGCACACCTTCGACTACCTCTACTACTCGGTCCGGCACGGTGCCACGGCAGAGTTCATCAAGCAGCACAGCGTCACGCCGGGTGAGGACGTGTTCATAACCGGACTGCTGATCTCCCACCCGGGCAGGTCCCGGGTTCTGCCGATCGTGCGAGTGGGGAACATCGCGGCCTTTCCGGAGGATCCCATCACCCTCTTGACGGGTCAAGACTCCGCCTATCTGGTCGAGGTGCGGTCGCTCGGCGGCCTCAGCGGTTCCCCTGCCTTCGTCCACCTCCTGCCGCTTCACGCCGATGCCAAGGGCAACGTGGGGCCCGCGGCGGAAGGAGCCGGCACGACCGGGAGAACGTACCTGATGGGCCTGGTACATGGGTTCTTTCCCACGATGGAGAACGACCCTGAAGGGATCGGCGAGTGGGCAAAGGAGCCGCTCAACACAGGCATATCCGTCGTCGTGCCCCTGGAGCGGGTGCTCGACATCATCGACAGCCCGTCGTTCGTCGAACAGAGGGAGCTCGCCAGGACGAGGCTGAACGCCGGGCACGTGCCGGCTCCTGCCATTCTGAGACAGCACGCTGAATACGTTCGGATCGAGGACCTCGCCCCGGGGCACGTCACGATAACCAGGCGAGAGGCAGACGAGATCCACCACGATCATCGCTGACGACGCGTGTCGTCGGCTGCGCTCGCCGACAGCACACGGCGCCTTCTCTTCCCTGGGCAAAGGGAGCTCCTCGCCGTGGTTGAAACTGGTGGCGCGCCGGGGCGGCGACCTAACGTCTCGGTCCTGCGACACCCTGTCCGGTGGCGTTGACGCTGTTCGCAGTTTCTAGGGTTCTCGACTCGCGAGAACGGGGGGACGGAGAGACTTGAATCCTTACATCGTGCTCGGAAGTGCCATCGTGGGCTTCCTGGTCGGCATGACCGGCGCGGGGGGTGGCGCGCTCATGACGCCGATGTTGATCCTGCTGTTCTCGGTCAAACCGTCG
>Ga0187857_10000473_pt1 | contig 48913 bp, 34 predicted proteins | sample June2016WEW_8_10_FD_132984 | JGI IMG/M metagenome (GOLD analysis project Ga0187857, IMG submission 132984) | Peatland microbial communities from SPRUCE experiment site at the Marcell Experimental Forest, Minnesota, USA - June2016WEW_8_100 | ecosystem: Environmental > Terrestrial > Soil >... | reverse complement strand
TAGAGGTACGACGCGAGGAACAGCGTCGAGACGCCGAAGGCGGACAGCATGCAGAGCCGGTGCGCGGCGATGCGCCGGCGGCGGATCATCACCCAGCCGGACGACAGGAGCAGCGCCGTCGTGCCGTTGAGCGCGGCGTTGACGGCGGGAAGCTCGGCGAGGGCGATCACCGTGCCGGCCGCCGCGACGCCACCCACACGGCGGCGCCGAAGGCGAGCGCCGCGCAGGCGGCCGTGACGGCCAGCGAGACGCCCAGGCCCGGCAGGTCGCTCGGCGCGCCGCCGGCGAGGCCGCGTCGCAGGGCCGCGACGCCGTAGGTCAGCGGATCGATCCTCATCAGCGTGCTGAGCCACCCCGAGCGCGCCAGCGGGAAGAGCGTGCCGGCCAGGAGCCACATCGGGATCAGGAAGAGGTTCATGACGGCGTGGAAGCCCTGGCTCGAGTCGAGGCGCCACGCGATGCCGGCCGCCAGCGCCGTCAGGGCGAAGGCGAGCAGCGCGAGCACCGCCACGATCAGGGCCAGGGAGCCGGCCGTCGGAAGCCCGAGGCCCGCCGCCGGGGCCAGCGCGAGGAACGGGACGCACTGGAGCATCGCGAGCGTGGTCCCGCCGAGCACCTTGCCGAGCACCACGGCCGCCCGCGGGACCGGCGCGACCAGCACCCCCTGGAGAAAGCCCTCCTGCCGGTCCTCGATGATCGAGATCTCCGAGAAGATCGCCGTGAAGAGCAGGATCAGGATCACGACGCCGGGGAAGAACCAGGCCAGATAGCCGCCGGCGTCGCCCGCTCCCGGCGCGAGCGTGGGGTGGAACGACGGCCCGAGGCCGGAGCCGATCAGCAGCCAGAACAGGATCGGGGGCGCCAGCGCTCCGATCACGCGGCTCGGCTGGCGATAGAAGCGCACGATCTCGCGTTGCCAGAGGGTCCAGACGGCAAGGAGGAAGTGGCTCACGCGTCCGCGCCTTCTGCGTCGGGCCGGAAGGAGTGGCCGGTGCGGCGCACGAAGACGTCGTCGAGCGTGGGCCGGCCCAGCGTGAGCCGCCGGATGTCCTCCGGGAACGCCTCGACCAGCCGCGCCACGAGGTCGTGGGCGCGCGGATGCTCGATGCGCACGGTGCGTTCGACCACGACGGCCGGGCACGAGAACCGCTCCCTGATGCGCTCGGCCAGCGCGTCGGCCGCATTCGACGTCACCGTGATGATCTCGCCGCCGACCTCCGCCGTGAGCGCCGCGGGGGTGCCGAGCGCGACCAGACGACCCGCGTCCAGGATCGCCACGCGGTCGCTCCGCTCGGCTTCGTCCATCAGGTGCGTGGTGAGCACCACCGTCGCGCCCGTCTCCCGGCGCACGCGCTCGAGGTAGGTCCAGAAGTCCCGCCGGGCGGTCGGGTCGAGCCCCGTCGTGGGCTCGTCGAGCAGGAGGACGGCGGGGCGGTGCAGCAGGCCCTTGGCCAGCTCGACGCGGCGGGCGAGCCCGCCGGAGAGCCGCTCGACCCGCTCCCGTGCACGGTCCGCCACGCCGACGCCGGACAGCGCCTCGGCGATCCGCGCCTCGAGGGCCCGGCCGCGCAGGCCGTAGAGGCGGCCCTGGTGCCGGAGGTTCTCCGCGGCCGTGAGCTTCCGGTCCAGGCTCGGCGCCTGGAACACTACGCCGATGGCGTGGCGCGCCCGGTGGGGCTCGCGGACCACGTCGGCGCCGAGCAGACGGACGCTCCCGCCGTCCGGCACCAGCGCCGTGGAGAGGATGCGGAACAGGGTGGTCTTGCCGCTGCCGTTCGGGCCGAGGAGGGCGAGCAGCTCGCCGCGGGGTACGTCGAGGGTGACCCCGGCAAGCGCGACACGCTCGCCGAAGCGGTGGTGCAGCTCCCTGATCTGGACTGCGGAGTCGGTCAGCCCAGCGCCATCAGTGCGCACAGCGCAGGAAGATACAGCAGGGACGCCCGGAACAGGCGCGACGCGTGCGCGTGGCTCTGCGGCGCGAGGGCGAGACGCACGCCGTAGAAGGTGAAGGCGAGCCCCAGCGCCAGCGCGCCGAAGAAATAGAGCCGCCCCGCCATCCCGAGGAACGGCGGTATCAGGCTCACCAGGAGCAACGCGAGGGTGTAGAGCACCGACTGCCGCGCCGTGCTCGCCCCGTCCGGGTCCACCACCGGGAGCACCCGGAAGCCCGCCCTCGCGTAGTCGCGCCGATAGAGCGCGGCCAGCGCGAGGAAATGCGGCATCTGCCAGAAGAACAGAATGAGGAAGAGCACCCACGCACCCGCGTCCAGCCGGCCGCGAGCCGCGGCCCAGCCGATCATCGGCGGGATGGCGCCGGGCACCGCTCCGACGACCGTCGCGAGCGACGTCAGCCGCTTCAGCGGCGTGTAGACGAGCAGATAGCTCAGCGCCGTCGCTGCGGCGAGAGCGCTGGCAAGCAATCCGACGGTGAGCGCGAGGTAGGCCGTGCCCGCGGCGCCCAGCGCGAGGGCGAAGACCAGCGACTCCTCCGGCGTGAGGCGGCGGGCCGGGAGGGGCCGGCGGATCGTCCGGCGCATCACCGCGTCGAGGTCTCGCTCCACCCACTGGTTCAGCGCGCTCGCCGCCGCGGCGACGAGCGCCGTCCCGAACAGCGCGTCGAGCAGGGGGCGGGTGTGGAAGGAGCCCCTCGCCGCCAGGAGGAACCCGACCAGCGCCGTCATCACCACGTTGAAGGTGATCTCCGGCTTGGTGAGCGTCAGATACGCGGAAAGACGCCGGGGCCGCGGGGGGGGGGCCAGCGTGCCGGCGGTCACGCTCATGCGGCCGTCGAGGTCAGGGCGGCGGCCGCCGGGTCGGCCGCTGGCGCGGCCAGGCGATGCCGCGCCCGCAGCGCGATGACCAGCGACGTCGCGAGGATCAGCGCGCCCGAGACGACGTGCGTCGTGGTCGGCATCACGGCCTTCCGCGTCCAGATGATCGCGGCGCCGAGGAAGACCTGGAAGGCGAGGAGCGCCACCAGGATCAACGCCGGCCGCGTGAGTCCCGGGACGCCGGCGTGGCGCCGCAGGATGCGCCCGGCGGTCCAGAGCGCGCACAGGCTCACCGCCAGCGCGCCCACGCGGTGCGCGTACGCGTAGAGCACCAGCGGCGAGGTGATCGGCGGGACCAACCGGCCGAACGACAGCGGGAAGTCGGGGATCGCGAGCCCCGCCCCGCTGTGCCGCATCAGCGCCCCGACGAGGATCTGGAGGTACGCGACGCCCACCGTGGTCGCGGCGAGCGTCGCGAGCGACGGTGCGCCGTCGTCGGCGGCACCGTCCACCGCCTCGAGCCAGCCACGCGACGTCACCAGCGCGATCGTCACCGTCAGGCAGAAGAAGATCTCCGCGACGCCCGCGTGCGCGACCGACACCGCGACCGGCAACTTCAGCAGCACGGTCAGCCCGCCCAGCGCGCCCTGGGTGACCACCGCCAGCAGCGCCCCGATGCCGAGCCGGCGGACCCAGCGCCGCCTCTCCGCGCGCACCAGCCAGACGGCGAGGATCACGGTGAGCACCCCGACCGTGGATGCCGCCAGCCGGTGCCCGTGCTCGAACAGCACGCCGCCCGTCATCCGCGGGAAGACCTGTCCGAACGACAGCGGCCAGTCGGGCACCGCCAGAGCCGAGCCCGTGCTCGTCACGAGCCCGCCGATGAACAGCAGGCAGCCGGTGGCGACCGCGACGGTCACGGCGTAGGCGTGGAGCCCACGGTTGTAGGTCGAATCGCTCACTTGCCCAGGAACCTGCGCAGGAACTTCAGATAGACCGCGAAGCCCACGGCGAAGAGGGCGAAGGCGATGGACGACGCCAGGCTCCAGGGCGTGCCGGTGTGCTGGTACTCGCGCCAGCCCCAGACGGCGAAGAAGGCGCAGAACGCGATCGCCGTGCCGATGAGGACCTTGTGGAAGGCGATCACGTGCCGCGGAACCCGTGCATCACGGCGACCACGAGGATCACCGCCAGCGGGAGCGGCGCCAGGACGATGTACAGCAGCCGCTTCGGCTCGAACTTGAGGTGCATGAAGTAGAGTGCCACCAGCAGCGCCTTCCACAACGCCAGGAAGACCAGCGATACGACCGTCAGCTGCCGCGGCAGGCGGAAGTACACGATCGCGACCTCGACCACGGTCAGGATCGCGAGCAGCGCCCAGATCGCGATGTAGTTCGGCGCCTTGTGTTCGGCGGCTTCCATGGGCACGCGGCTCCTAGATCAGATAGACGATGGTGAACAGGATGATCCAGACCAGGTCCACGAAGTGCCAGTACAGGCCGATCGTCTCCACGCCGCGGTAGTTGCCCCCCGCGTACTTGCCCCGGAAGGCCCGGATGGTCACCCAGATCATGCTGATGACGCCGCAGGTGACGTGGAAGCCGTGGAAGCCGGTCATCGTGTAGAAGGCGGAGCCGAACACACCGGAGCTGGGCAGGAACCCCTTCTCGACGAGGTGGTGGTACTCGAACGCCTGGACCGAGACGAAGGTCGCGCCGCCCAGGACCGTGAGCAGCAGCCACTTCTTGAGGCCGGCCTGGTCGTCCCGGGTCGCGGCGGCGTACGCCTTCACCATCGAGACCGACGAGCAGATGAGGATGAAGGTGTTGAGGGCCGTGATCGGGATCGCCAGGACGGTGCGCGGGTCCGGCCACGGGGCCCCGGTCCCCCAGCGGAGGATGATGTACGACCCGATCAGCGCGGTGAAGAACATCACCTCGGAGACCAGGAAGACCCACATCCCCACCTTCTGGGTGTAGACCCCGACGCCGCCCTGCGGCTGCGCGGCATGGCCGACGGCCGTGGCGTGGGCGCTCACGCGGCCTCCCCCCTCGGCGGAGCGTCGACCGGGAGGAAGTCCTCCGCCATCCCCGGGACGCTGTACTCGTAGGGCCCGTGATGGACGTGGGGCGTCTCCGCGAAGTTGCCGTGCGGCGGCGGAGAGGCCGTGGTCCACTCGAGCCCGGTGTCCCGCCACGGGTTCCGCTCCGCCTTCTCACCCTTGAAGAGGCTGCCGATGAAGTTGACGGCGAAGACGATCTGCGAGAGCCCCAGCAGGAAGGCGCTGATCGTGATGAACACGTTGATCGGCTGGAGCGGCTTCAGGAAGTCGTAGATCGTCGGGTCGTAGATCCGGCGCATCTCGCCGCCGATCCCCAGGATGTGCATCGGGAAGAACGTGAAGTTGTAGAAGACGAAGGTCAGGGCGAAGTGCACCTTCCCCCACCGCTCGCTCATCCGGCGGCCGAACATCTTCGGATACCAGAAGTAGATCCCGGCGAACACCGCGAACAGGCTGCCGCCGAACAGCACGTAGTGGATGTGCGCGACGATGAAGTAGGTGCCGTGGATGTACATGTCCACCGGCGTCGAGGCCATGAAGATCCCCGACAGCCCGCCGATGATGAACATCGAGACGAAGGCCAGCGCGTTCAGCATCGGCGTGGTGAAGTGGATGCTGCCGCGCCACAGGGTGCCGAGCCAGTTGAACACCTTGATGGCCGAGGGCACCGCGATCACGATCGTCGAGACCATGAAGGTGCTGGCCAGCGTCGGGTTCATCCCGCTCTGGAACATGTGGTGGCCCCACACGATGAAGCCGAGGAACGCGATGGCGATCATCGCGTAGACCATCGAGGCGTAGCCGAAGATCGGCTTCCGCGCCCCGTTCGCGATGATGTCGCTGGCGATCCCCATCGCCGGCAGGATCAGGATGTAGACCTCGGGGTGGCCGAAGAACCAGAACAGGTGCTGCCACATCAGCGGCTGGCCGCCCACGTCGGGCTGGAAGAAGTGCGTCCCGATCGTCTGGTCGAACAGCAGCATGATGACCGCGCCGGCGAGGATCGGCACCGCCAGGATGGCCAGCACCGCCGTGATGAACAGCGCCCACACCGACAGCGGGAGCCGGAACCAGGTCATCCCCGGCGCCCGCAGGTTCACCACCGTCGTGATGTAGTTGACGCTCCCCAGGAGCGAGGAGAGGCCGAAGATCACGATGCTGACGCACCAGAGCTGCTGGCCCAGGTGCACGCCGCTGTAATCCGGCGTGGCCGAGAGCGGCGCGTAGACGGTCCAGCCCGCGGCCGACGAGCCACCCAGCACGAACAGGCTGGCCAGCATCAGGCCGCCCGAGGGGATCATCAGCCAGAACGACCACATGTTGAGCCGCGGGAACGCCATGTCCGGCGCCCCGATCTTGAGCGGGATCAGGTAGTTCGCGAACACGCCCACCAGCAACGGCATCACGGCGAAGAAGATCATGAAGGTGCCGTGCATCGTGACGAGGCTGTTGTACGTCTTCGGCGCCACCACGCCGCCCGGCGCGACCGACTGCGGCAGCCACCCGCCCAGCGGCATCGGCTGGCCGGGGAAGCCGAGCTGCCACCGGATCCCCATCGCGAGAAGCCCGCCGACCAGCAGGAAGAACAGGCTGAGGAACAGGAACTGGATCCCGATGGTCTTGTGATCGGTCGAGAAGACGTATTTCCGGATGAAGGACCGGTCGTCGTGCGCGGCGTGCGTGTCGGCCTCGGTGTGCGCGGTCATGGCGTGCCCTCGTGCGCGGTCGGAGCGGCGGCGGGCGCGCTCGAGGTGGCCACGCCCTGGCTCCGCAGCCAGGCGACGTAGTCCGAGTCCGACTGGACCACCACCACCGCCCGCATCCGGTAGTGTCCGAGGCCGCACAGCTCGGCGCACGCGAGCTCGTAGGTGCCGATCACGGTCGGCCGCACCCAGACCTTGATGTGCATCCCGGGCACCGCGTCCTGCTTGATGCGGAAGGCCGGGATGAAGAAGTCGTGCACCACGTCGCGGCTCGTCAGATCGATGACGTAGTCGTGGTTCACCACCAGATGCATCTGATCCTTCGTCATGAAGTCGTCGTCCGTGCCCAGCTTCCCGTCGGGCCCCGGATACGTCACGCGCCACTCGAACTGCTTCGCCTCCACGGCGAGCTGGTCCGCGTTCGGCGGGTACGTGTCGGCGCTCTTGATCTTGGACCAGAGCGGCTGGCTGAACAGCGCGAGCGAGACCAGGATGACGGCGGGGATCGTGGTCCAGATGATCTCCGCCCTCGTGCTTCCCTCCACGTACGTCGCACGGCGGCCGTCGCGCCGCCGGTACCGCACCAGGAAGATCAGCAGGGCGGCCTCCACCAGCACGAACACCGCGCCGGTGATGTACAGGATCACGTAGAAGAGGGAATCGACCTGACCGCCGACGCTGGACGCGTTGCTCGGAAACCACCAGTGCATCGCAGGATGTCTCCGCGGCGACCCGGCCTCCCGGCACCCGGCAATCTGCCGGGCACGGTGAGAGGGCCGCCGATGGTTGTGAATTCCGGAGCGAAAAGTAATGGCGAGTCTTTCCCTTGTCATTGGGCACGGAACCCAAGGCTGGAAGCGGACTTCCGCCCTCGTCACTTCCCCGGCGTTCCTCCGGGGCGTACACTACCCGGATGAACGGCACCTCTCCGGCCGCCGGGCCGCCAGCCCCGATCCGCGACGAGTGGGGGGAGCGCCTCCCGCGCAGCCTGGGTCTGTTCTCCGCCGTGGCGGTGCTGGTGGGCTCCACGATCGGCAGCGGGATCTTCCGCACGCCCGCGCTGATCGCCCGGCGGGTGCCGGCGCCGATCCCGATGCTGGCGGTCTGGGTCCTGGGGGGCGTGCTGGTGCTGTGCGGCGCCCTGACCTATGCCGAGCTGGCCGGGATGCACCCGCGGTCGGGCGGCGTCTACGTGTACGTGCGCGAGGGCTTCGGCCGGCTCCCGGCCTTCCTGATGGGGTGGTCGGAGCTGCTGGTCATCCGGGCCTCCGCCCTCGGGGCGATCGCGACGGTCTTCGCGGAGTACCTGCTCAGGTCCCTCGGCTTCGACCCTGCGCTTCCCGGGAACGCGCGGGCCGTGCACGACCTGGCCGCCGTCGCGATCGCCGTCACGGCGGCGTTCAACTACGTGGGGGTACGGTGGAGCGCCCTCATTCTGAACCTCACGACCACGGCCAAGTACGGCGCGCTGGTCCTCCTCGTCGTGGTGGCCTTCGCGGTCGGGCACGGCGACTTCGGCCACTTCGCCGGTGTGACGCCGGCGGCGGGGAGCACGCTCGACGCGGGGCTGTTCGGCTTGGCCCTCGTCTCGGTGCTCTGGGCGTACGACGGCTGGGCGGACGTGTCGTTCGTGAGCGGCGAGGTCCGGGACCCTAGGAAGAACCTCCCCCGCGCCCTGCTGCTGGGCACGGGGGCGGTCGTGGCCATCTACCTCCTCGTCAACGCGGCCTACCTGTACCTGATGCCGCTGGCCGACGTGGCGCGGTCGCCCCTGGTGGCGGCCGATGCGGCCCAACTCCTTGTCGGGCGCGTGGGCGTCGGAATCGTCGCCGTCGTGGTGATGATCTCGACCTTCGGGACCCTGGCCGGCTCGATGCTGACGGGGCCACGGATCTTCTTCGCGATGGCGGACGACGGGCTCTTCTTCCGCGGCGTCGCGCGGGTCCACCCGAGGTTCAAGACGCCGTCGGTCGCGATCGTGCTCACCGCGGGGATGGGGATCGCCTACGTGCTCGCGCGGACCTTCGAGCAGCTGGCCGACACTTTCGTCCTGGCCCTCTGGCCGTTCTACGCGCTGGCGGCGGCCGCCATCTTCGTGCTGCGGCGCCGGAGGCCCGACGCCGACCGCCCGGTCCGCGTCTGGGCGTATCCGCTCCCGCCCATCCTCTTCCTGCTGGCGGCGGTGCTGATCCTCGGCAACGCGCTGCTCACGGACATCGGCGGGACGGCGCTCGCCTTCGGCGTCATCCTGACCGGACTCCCGGCCTACGGCGTGTGGCTGTGGCTGAGGCGCGGGGCGGGAGCCCCGGACGCATCGGGCGCCTAGCCGCGCTGCACGACCCGCATCCCCGAAATGAAGCCGCCCCCCTTGCGGAGGGCGGCTTCGTGAATCCGGCTGAGCGAGATCGCTAGAAGCTGTAGCGGATGCTCAGGTTGATGCGCCAGACGTCGGCGGTGCCCGCCGTCTTGGTGAACGAACCGTAGTTGGAGATCAGCTTCCCGCCCACGGTCTGCAGCGTGTACGTCGGGGCGTTGTTGGCATCCACGCCCTTGTACACCAGCGGCTGGGTCGTCGTAAAGGTGTAGCCGGTGCCCCAGTTGCTGTTGAGGAGGTTGGTGAGGTTCAGGATGTCCACCCGGAGCTGCAGCGAATTCGGCCGGCCCCGCGTCAGCGCGCCGATGTCCTGCGAGACGCTGCCGTCCAGCCGCCACACGATCGGGAGGAAGACCGCGTTGCGCTGCGCGTACTGGCCGCGGTGGGAGCTGAGGTACTGGTCCTGGTTGATGAATGCCGTCCACGCCGTCTGCTGCTGCTGGCGCGTGTACGTCGTGGCGCCGACCGTCAGCGGCACGAAGTTCATCTGGCTGGTGTCCTTCGGGATCCAGATCAGGTCGTTCCCGCTGACGCCGTCCCCGTTCATGTCGCCCGAGAACACGTAGTCGCCGTTGCCCCAGTTATGACCGTCCAGGTACAGCCCGAACGTGGTCGGGCCCGGCATGATGAGATTGCCCGTGTAGGTCAGCGCGGCGAACCACCGGTTTGCTGGTGAGAACGCAGAGTAGCCCACGCCCGGGTTGTTCGGGTCGCCGGCGCTGTGGATGCCGGTCCAGTTGCCGTAGGCGACGGAGCCGGGGTCACCCGTGTTCTTGCTCTCCCCGTACGTGTATCCGAATTTGGCGTAGAATCCCTTGATCAGCGGCCGCTCGATCGAGAACGAGATGTTGTAGGCGTGGCCCACGCCCTCGTTGGTGAGCACGGGCGCGTCGCTGACCTGCTGGTAGATCCGGTAGCCCTGGCAGCTCGCGACTCCCGGCGGGGGGACGCAGCCGGGCCGCTGGTACCAGCGCGGCCGGTTGTCGGGGCCCGTGAAGGTGGACTCCGCCGCCGGCAGGTTGACGTTGGCGTACCCGATGCCGTTCAAGTCCTTGGTGTACAGGAACTCGACGGTGCCCGTCAGCCCCAGCGGCAGGCGCTGGTCGACGGCGAGGTTGGTGCGCCAGACCTGCGGGAACTTGAAGTTCTTGTCGGTGAAGTTCAGCTCGAAGGTCTGCGCCGGACCGCCCGTGACCGAGGTGGGCGCGTAGGCGTTCGGGTTCGGGTTGAATGGATACGCCGTGGTGTTGCTCTGGGAGATGAACCCCGTCAGCACCCCGGTGTTGCCCACCTGGTTCGAGATCCAGACGTACGCGGGCCGGCCGGAGAAGACGCCGGTGCCGCCGCGGAGCTGGGTCTGGTGCTTCCCCTGCACGTCGTAGTTGATGCCCAGGCGCGGCGAGAGCAGGGGATTGACCGGCGGCAGCGCGCCGCTGTTGTACTGGGCGATCGAGCCGTCCGCGTTGCGGAAGTGCATCGTGTCCGCGATCGCGTTGTCGTACGCCGTGTTCCCGAACTTCGGCGCGTCCACCCGCAGCCCCGCGGTGACCGTCAGGTCCCGCGTCGGCCGGAACTCGTCCTGCGCGTAGACGCCGGCGTACAGCACGTCCAGCGGCTGGACCGGCTCCGTCTGCCCGGGGATGTTCCCGTACCGGTACTGGAAGAGGCGCGCCGTCACTGGCGCGACCCCGGTCCGATTGCAGAGGGGGCTGCCAACCGTGTAGTTGCCGCACTGGGCGATATAGGCGTTCGCGTCCGTGTAGAAGTCGGCCAGCGAGTTGTACACGTAGACGCTCTGCGCACCCGGGAAGAAGACGTTCTTCGAGTGGTACTGCTCGGCGCTGAAGCCGAAGGTCAGCGTGTGCTTCGGCAGGTAGATGTTGAAGTTGTCCTGCACCTGGAAGCTGTGATAGATGAGCTGGTTGTCCGGCGTGAACGGCTCGAAGCCGAACGTGGTGTAGTTGGTGCCCCCGCTGAGGATCTCCACTTCCGGGAACCACGGCGGGGCGACGTTGTTCCGGTTCTCGTCGTTCGACGTGTACCCCACGATCAGGTTGTTCGACATCTTGCTGCCGATCGTCGAGTTCCACTCCGCCACGGTGGAGCGGATGTTCTCCAGGATCGCGTAGTTCGAGGCCGCGAAGTTCAGCGAGTTCAACGAGCTGCGGCGGCTTCCGAGCCCGAGCGACGACGAGTTGGAGATCAGGATGTCGGAGCTGGAGTTCAGCACGTTGTACTTCAGGGAAATCTTGTTCCGGTCGTTGATGTTGTAGTCCAACCGGACCAGGAACCGGTTCGACGGGACGTTGAAGTTGTAGCCCTGATACGGGCCGGTGTTGTAGTGGAAGTTGGTCGCCAGATAGGTGCTGAGGGTGTTCAGGTCCGACGCCAGGACGCGCGTCGTGTTGCCGCCGGCGGTACCCCCGACCCCAGCGGTGCCGGCACCCGTGTTGGCCTGGTACGTCGTCCCCGGCGAGGTCTGGAGATCCTGCTCCCAGCTGGCGAAGAAGAACAACTTGTTCTTGAGGATCGGCCCGCCGACGTTGATGCCGATGTTGTGGTAATCGAACGTGCCCGAAGAGAAGCTGTTCGGGCCGGCCTGCGTGCCGACGTACCGGCTGCTGCGGAAGCCGTAGTAGATCGAGCCGGTGTAGTCGTTGGTGCCGCTCTTGGTGACCATGTTGACGCCGGCGCCCACGAAGTTGCCCTGGCGCACGTCGTACGGCGCCACGTTGACCTCGATCTGCTCGAGGGCGTCGAGCGAGACGGCCGGGACTCCGGTGCGCCCGCCCGGTTCACCGGCGAGGCCGAACGAGTTGTTGAAGTAGGAGCCGTCGATCGTCATGTTGTTGAAGTAATCCTGCTGCCCCGCGAACGAATACCCGAACGACACCTGGCTGAACTCCGGGACCAGCCGCAACATGTCGTCGACGGACCGGCTGACGGTCGGCATCGCCGCGAGCTGCTCGGTCGCCACGGAAGTCGCGGCCCCGGTGCGCTCGGAGCTGAAGACGGGGTCGGCCTTGCCGCTGACGTTGATGGCCTCGAGCTCGACGCTCACCTGCCCCATCACGAAGTTCACGTCGGCGGCGACGCCCAGCGTCAGGTTGATGTTGTCCTGCACCTGCCGCCGGTACCCCACCATGCTCACGGTGACGCGATACGGGCCCCCGACGCGCATGCCGGGGATCGTGAAGCGCCCGTTGGACAGCGTCGTCGTGCTGTACGACGTGCCTGACGGCACGTGCACGGCTGCGACGTGCGCCCCCGCCAGCGGGATGTTGGCGGAGTCCATCACGGTGCCGGTCATCGCCGACGTCGTGACGCCCTGCGCACGGACAACCGTCGTGCCGGCGAACGCGATCAAGGTGAGGATCAGACAGATCTTCCACGGTAGCTTCATGCGATTTCCTCCATCAACGGATGGCTGGGGGATGAGGTGTGGCGCATGTCGAATCCGGTCGTGCCGAAGCAGCAGTAAGGGTGTGACAGGGCACAAAGAACATTCCGTTCCGGACGACGGTCGTCAAGTCACATTATTGTCTCAGGTCCTGGCTTTCGCGAAGAGTACGGCGCCCGCAGCTCCGAACAAAGTATTCGGTATCCACGCGGCCAGGAGCGGCGGTACCACGCCGCCGGCCCCGACGGCCCGCATGATCTGTACCATGGTAAGGAAGACGATGGTCGTCGCCAGGCTGACGGCCACGCCGTAGGCCGGCCCCCCGCGCGTTCCGGCGATCCCCAGCGGCGCTCCGAACAGGGCTATGATGAGGCAGGTGCAGGGGATGGCGATCTTGAGCGCCCGCTCGACCTTGAGCTTGTTGGCGTCTCCCCCCGCCCGGTCCACCGTCTGTACGTAGTGCCCCAGCTCGGCATACCGCATCTGGTCGGGCGCCTTGGGCTCCACCGTGAGGTCGAGGGGGCGCTCGGCCATGGCACGCTGGCGCAGCGAGTCGAAGCTGAATGCGACCTCCTGGTCGCGCCCGAGGAAGAACCGCAGCGCCCCGTCCCGGAGGGTCCACCCCCGGTCCGCGGCGTAGCCGGCGCTCGCCGCCGTGAGGAAGTAGCTGGGAAAGGCGGGGCCCGTGCCTTGGCGCTCGATCTGCACGCCCTGCATCGCGCGGTCGGGCACCGACAGGGTGCGGATCGAGTACATCCGCCCGCCGTCGGCGCGGTAGACGAAGTTGAAGCGGGCCGTCTGGGAGCGGGCCGTGACCTCGTCGAGCAGCACTGCCCGGCGCTGCTGGCCGAGGGGGGCGAATTCCCCGAGGAAGAACGCGAAGACGCTGGCGGTCGCGGCCAGCACGAAGATCGGCCCGACCAGCCGGTGGAACGAGATCCCCGAGGCCTTCGCGGCGGTGATCTCGGAATGGCGAGCCAGCGAGCCGACGGAAAAGACGGCGGCGAACAGCACGGCCGCGGGCGTGATCAGGAAGACCTGCTCCGGCATGCCGGCCAGATAGGCGAGCGCGACGCGCCAGGCCGGCAGCCCCTTCGAGATGTAGCGGTCGACGTGGTCGGTCAGGTCGATGAGGATGGTGAGGACGGGGAAGCCGAGCGCCGTGATGCCGAAGATCTTCAGGAACTCGGTGGTGACGTAGCGGTCGAGGACCTTCAGCCCGCGCCTCACGGGTGCGCGCGCGCCGAGGCGGTGCGCAGCCGATCCCGCAGTGCGCTGAATCGCTCGCGCCAGGTGCCGCGGGCCGCGACCCGCTGCCGGTTGAGGCGCAGGAAGAGGGCGACCCCGACCGCGGTCATCACGAGGTTGGCCCCCCACATCGCCCAGAACGGCGTGACGATGAGCTCGTCGGCGAGCGTCTCGCCGCCGATGAGACCCACGTAGTAGAGGCCGAAGATGACCACGCTTGCGCCGATGACCAGCCCGACGCCGCCGCGCGGGAAGCGGAGCGCGATGGGCGCCCCGATCAGCACGAACGCGAGGCAGGAGGCGGCGATGGCGAATTTCTTGTGTATCTCGATCTCGAACCGTGCTGCCAGCTGGAGCCCGACCCGGCGCCGGGCGTCCAGGGAGCTGAGCGCGGCCCGGAGCTCAAAGCCGGAGGTGTCGGGCAGGAACCGCCGCGGCGGCGGGGCCGCGGCAGGTGCGGCGGCCACGGCGCCGTTCGCCGGCAGGCCGACGAAGCGGCGGAGCGAGTCCATCGCCCCGGGCGCCGGCCGCGCGGGGACAGGGGCTGGGGCTCGCCCAACCGCGCCCGGGCGCCGGCCGGGCTCCTGGGCCTTGAGCGGGCGCGGGCGGAACAGGGGGATGAGCAGCCCCTTGAGGGCGCGGCAGTAGAGGTGCGCCGCCACCAGGCGCTGCGGCGGTCTCACCTTGCCGGCATTGAGGGCGTTCGGCGCCGGGACCCCCAGCAGGCGGTCCACGTCGTTGGCCAGCGCCACGTCGCGGTCGCGGTCGACGGAGGCGACCGAGGTCAGCTGGCCCTGCAGCGCCGAGTCCATCTCGCACGTGGACATCTCGCGGTCGCCCTTGTAGCTGTCCTCCTCCGTGCGCTCGAAGGTGTTGGACACGCCGTGCACCTTCACCAGGTCGGTGTGGAAGTCCACGCGCCGGAAGACGGCGGGCTGCGCCCGGTCGTAGTCGTTGATGTAGCCGTCGAACAGCGTGAGCAGCAGCACCGTGCGGTCGGCGTTGAACGCCATGTACCCGCTGTCGGCGTAGATCGTCCGGCGCCGCGTGTCGCCGGTGAGGTCGTAGATCACCACGTCCTTGAGCCGGTCGGTCGCCTGGTCGATGCGGTTGGCCTTGAGGTAGTACTGCGCCTGGATCACCTCGTTGACCATCTGCTCCTTGAGCTGGAACGTCGGCCGCTTGCGGGCGATGTCCACCATCAGGGCCGCGAGCTTGTGGTTGGTGCGCGGCAGGACCTGGTCGATGAACAGGAAGGAGATCACGGCCAGGCCGAGGGCCGCCAGCAGCACCGGCCGGACGAGGGTCACCAGGTTGACGCCGCTCGCGCGGAGCGCCGTGATCTCGTTGTCCGCGCCGAGCCGCACGAAGGCGTAGAGCACCGCGACCAGCACCGCCATCGGCAGGGTCATCGCCAGGATGAAGGGGACCGAGAGCGCGAAGAACTCGCCGATGACGCCCCACGTCAGGCCCTTGCCGACCAGTTGCCCGAACTTCTGCGCCACCTGATTGAGGAGCATCAGCCCGGTGAGCGCCGCCAGGGCGAAGACGAACGGCGGAACGTGCTCGCGGAGGAGATAGCGGGATAGCAGCTTCACGGCGCGGATAAAGGCCTTGTCGGGGTTGAGAGGCCCTGAGGGCTTCCGTATAATACTCCGAAGCAGCCGGCCCGAATACTACCCCAAGTGCGGACGCACGTGACGCGCACGCTCGTCGCGATCACCTCCTTCGTCGTCCTCGCCGCCCCCAGAGTCATCGCGCAACAGCCTGAGTCGTTGCGGGGCGTCCCCCCGCTGCGGTTTGCCCCGGACACCCTCGTCCTGGCCCTGCCGGACGCGCTGCTCGGTGCGGGCCGCCTGGTGTCCCCTCGTCCCGATCCGGCGCAGCTGGCGCAGTCCTGGGCCGACGCGGTCCGGCGTGCGCTCGCCGTGCGGCAGGCGGCCCGCTGGCGCGCGGCGCTGCTGGGCGAGGACAGCACCTTCCTCGCCGCCCGGCGCGTGGCGGCGGCCCAGGTTCTCGCTCGGGCGGTGCTGCCGCCGCCCGAGGCGCAGTCCCCGACCGCGGTGCTGGCGCGCTACGCGGACCTCAGCATCCTGCTCAACTCGCGCTTCGAGCTGCGCTACGACCACCTCACGAACCTGCGGTGCCAGCCGTCGGAGACGAACCAGCTCTCCTCGGGCTGCAGCTCCGGCTTCACGCCGCCGGTCCTGAATCCGCAGTTCGACGTCCGCACCGGCGGGGTCATCGGCCAGCGGATCCACATGAACGTGGACTACAACTCCGAGAACGAGTTCGAGGCGTCGAACAACATCCAGATCTACTACCAGGGACAGGAAGACGAGATCGTCCGCCGCGTCGAGGTCGGCAACGTGGCGTTCAAGGTTCCCCCGTCGCGCTTCATCACCGGGGGCATTCCCGCGAACAACTTCGGCTTCCAGGTCGCGGGCGCCGTCGGCCCGATGGACTTCAGCGCCATCTACGCGCAACAGAAGGGGAACGTCGTCCGGGACCGCGTCTTCACCGTGGGACAGCAGACCGTGCAGCCACTCGACCGTACGGCGGCCGACCGCGACTTCGAGCCGGAGCGCTTCTTCTTCGTCGCCGACCCGGCCACGCTGCCCGGGTACCCGAGGGTGGACATCCTCAACCTCAACCTCGCGGCGCTCTCCCCGCACGCCCAGATCCTCCAGGTGCGGGTGTACCGGCGGAACAGCACCGCCGGGCAGACGACGGTGCAGCAGAGCGTCGGCGGCATCCCCGCCGTGGCCGTGCGCCCCGACAGCCCGCAGCGCGCCGGCCCGTTCACCTGGGAGCTGCTGATCGAGGGGCGGGACTACTACCTCGATCCGTCGGGACAGTGGTTCGCCCTCACCAACCGGCTGGACCTCGACGACTATCTCGCGGTCTCGTACGTCACCGCCGGCCGCGACACGATCGGCACCTTCCCCGCCGCTGCGGCGGCGGGGCGCGTGGACACGCTGCGGCTGATCCACGAGCCGCGGCGCGGGGCCGACGTGCCCACCTTCCGCTACGAAATGCGCAACGTGTACCGGGTGGGCGGGGTCAACGACGTGGTGCGCGACGGCGTCCAGCTGCGGATCGTCGTGGGGCAGTCGGAGCGTCCGGCGTCCGGCGCCGCCACCTTCCTGGCGCTGCTCGGCGTGGCGCAGACGAGCGACCAGACCACCTTCGACCAGTTCAACCGCCTCTTCCCGCGGCAGCGTGACCCGCTGGGCGGCTCGCCGCTGCGCGACCTGTTCGTGGTCTTCCCCATGCTGCAGCCGTTCGCCGACAGCACCGTCCTGCCGGCGCAGTACCGCAACGACTCGCTGTACCGGACGCCGACCTACCTGCTGCTGACGCAGGGGCCGACACCGCTCTACCAGCTGCAGCTCCACTACGACGCGACGGGCGGAGGCGACCGGGGCCAGCTCTCCCTCGGCGCGGTCCAGGTCCGGCCCGGGAGCGAGCACCTCACCGTGAACGGCGTGGCGCTCGTGCCCAACGTGGACTACACGATCAACTACGAGATCGGGCAGGTGACCTTCCTCCACCCGGACTCGCTCTTCCCCGGCCCGACCAACGTGACGGTGCAGTACGAAGAGCAGCCGGCGTTCGCCATCGCGCCGACCTCGATCTACGGCGCGCAGACCCGCTTCGACCTCGGGGACCACGGCTCGGTGACGGCGCTCGGGCTGCTGCAGCAGCAGACGAGCACTTTCACGCGGCCGACCCTCGGCTTCGAGCCGCAGTCCAACTTCATCGGCGGGATCTCCGGGAACTTCCGCTTCGAGCCGATGGGGCTCACGCGGCTCCTGAACAACCTCGGGCTGGTCCACACCGATGCGCCGTCGCTGGTCACGCTCGACGCGGAGCTGGCCACCTCGCGGCCCTCGCCCAACCAGCTCGGCATGGCCTGGGTCGAGACGTTCGAGGAGGAGGGCGGGACGTTCCTGCCCCTCACCGAGAACTCCTGGCAGATCGGCAGCCGGCCGGCGTCGGACCTCGGCCTTGGCGCCACCGGGATCGGCGCGGCCGGCGGGTTCTTCGATGCGGACGCCGCCTCGATCGTCTGGCAGAACCTGATCACCACGCCGAGCGGGATCGTCCGGTTCACCTCCACCGACATCGATCCGTCCATCGTGCTGCAGGGCACCGGCCAGACGGCCGAGACGGTGTTGTGGCTCACGCTGCAGCCCGACTCGGTGGGCGGCCTGCCGGATCCGAAGACCGGGCGGCCGCGGTGGCTCCTGCCACACACCGGCAGCCCCCGCTGGCGGTCGATCACCACGCCGCTCTCCACTACGGGATTGGATCTCTCGCGGGTGGAGTACCTCGAGTTCTGGGTCTTCGAGGACCCGCAGCGCCCGGCGCGCAACCTCGGCACGTCGATCGTCTTCGATTTCGGCCGCGTCTACGAGGACGCGGTGGCCTTCGTGCCGCAGAGCTTCACGGTGGACGCGCAGGGCGACACGATCTACTCCGGCCGGCGGCGGATCGGCGAAGGCCGCCTCCAGACCGAGCGGGACACCCTGACCAACACCTGGAACGCCGCCACCAACGACAACGGCATCCTCGGCGCGGTCGCCGACAGCATCGTGGACGCGCGCAGCGGCGCGGTGGTGCGCAACCTGCCCCTGTGCCAGTCGGCGCTCGGCGGCGGGCTGGTCGTCTACCCGTGGGGCGACCAGCGCGCGCAGTGCAGCCGCCACAACGGCATCCCCGACAGCGACGATCTCGACGGCGACGGCCACCTCGACACGCTGGTCGCCGCGGTCCAGGAGAGCTACTTCCGCTACGTCTTCCGCGTCGGCGATCCCAAGTACTACGTGCGCGACGGTGGGCCGGCGGACTCCGCGGGCGGGCGCTGGCGCCTCTACCGCATTCCGTTCCGGACGGACACGGTGCAGGTCGGGACCCCCGACATCCGGCAGATCCGCGCCCTCCGCATGACGGTGATCGTGCCCGAGGAGCCGAGTGGCGAGCAGGCGGCCTACCTCGCGCTCGCCCGGGTCGAATTGGTCGGGGCGCCCTGGGTCAAGCGCGCCGAGACGCCGATCGCGGGAATCTTCGGCTCCGTCGGCGCCGCTCACGGCGAGGTCGTCGCGAGCGTGGTGAGTACCGAGAACCGCAACGACCTCGGCTACCAGTCGCCCCCCGGAACGGTGGACCAGGGCGCCACCACCACCGGCGCCCTGCAGCTCGGCACGGTCCAGATCAACGAGACCTCGCTGCGGGTCATCGGGCGCGACGTGCGGCCGGGGGAGCGGGCCGAGGCGTTCTACCGGTTTCCCGAAGGCCAGCGGAACTTCCTCGGGTACCGCCAGCTGCGGGTGTGGGCGCGGGGCCGGGGCAGCGGGTGGGACAACGACCAGCTCTCGTTCTACATCAAGGTCGCGCAGGACGAGAACAACTTCTACATGTTCCGCGCCCACGTGCACGCCGGCACCTGGCTGCCGGACCTGATCGTGGACTTCACGCGCTGGCTCACGCTGCGCGCCGACATCGAGCGACGGTTCCTGAGCGGGCAGCCGCCGTCGGGGGCGGCGGCGTGCGGCGGGGACACCCTGGCCTACGTCGCGTGCGACAGCACCCGCTCCTACATCGTGCACGTGCGCAATCCCGGGGTTGCCCCGCCCAACCTGGCGAGCGTGGCGGAGCTGGCCGTCGGCTTCGTGCGCGACAGCGGCGCTTCCACCGACAGCGCCGAGGTGTGGGTGGACGACATCCGGCTGGCGCAGGTGGTGAACGACCCCGGCTACGCCGGCGCGCTCAACCTGCGGGTCGTGGCGGCCGACTTGGGGGACCTGACGGTCGCGATGTCGCGACGCGACCCCCAGTTCCGCCAGCTCGGCGACAACCCGACGTACACGACCAGCTCGCAGTTCAGCCTCGGCACCACCGTGCGGCTGGAGCGGTTCGGGCTGGACCGGCTCGGCTTGATCGCGCCGTTCTCGATGCAGCTGGACCGCACCTCGGACGACCCGTACTACCTGGAGGGCACCGACGTGCTGGCGGGCCCGCTGGCGGGGCTGCGCCGGCCCCAGACGTCGACGGCCACGTACAACCTGATGCTCCGGCGCTCGCGGCGCGGCACGAAGTGGTGGCAGCGCTGGATCGTGGACAACCTCGGGCTGTCGGCGTCGTACTCGAACGCGACCTCGACCACCTCGCTCGCGCAGAGCTCTTCCGGGCTCTGGAACCTCAACGGCAACTACGCGGCGCTCCCCGCCGACCGCAGCTTCCACTTCGTGCCGAGCTTCCTGACGCGGCTGCTGCGGGCGATTCCCCTGCTGGGGCGTTCCGACTTCGTGCGCGGGCTGGACGACGCGCGACTGCGCTGGAGCCCGGCGTCCGTCCGGTTCACGTCCGGGTTCACCACGTCCCACGCCGAGCTGGAGACGTTCCGCGTCCCGATCGCGACCGTGAGCGACACGCTGGCGACCTCGGTCCGGACGCTGGCGGCGGCCTTCCGCAACCAGGCGAGCGTCGAGTTCCGGCCGCTGCGCTCCGCCACGATCGGGGTGGACTACGCCTCGACCCGGGACCTGAAGGACTACGGCGACAGCACGACGATGGGCATCCTGACGCACCAGGCGGCGCGGCGCTTCGGGGGGATCAACGTGGGCTTCGAGCGGGACCGCTCCATCGGCACGCACTTCACCTGGACGCCGAACCTCTTCTCGTGGCTGCGGCCCCGGTTCAACACGACGTCGACCTTCCTCCTGACGCGCGACCCCAACGGGGCGGCCCCCGAGCGCACCGTGGGAGACACGGCCGGCGGGTTCCGGCTCCCGACCGCGTTCACCAACGCGCGCTCGACGGACCTCGGGGCGTCGGTGGATTTCACGCGTCTGCTCAAGGTGATGTTCGGCGACACCGCGCACGTCGTGACGCTGCTCGACCGGTTCAGCCCGCTCGACGTCTCGACGCACACGGACCGGCGCTCCCAGTTCGACCTCCCGGGCTTCGACCCTGCGCTGGACTACGAGCTCGGGCTGGGGAGCGTAGGGGCCTTCCGGAGCTCGGACGGCCGCCTGGCGACCTACGCCTCGGACTCCCGCCAGACGCGGCTCGCCTCGGGACTGCGGCTGCCGCTCGGCTTCTCGATGGTGGCCGCCTATTCGGTCGGCCGGCAGCAGGGATGGTACGAGCGTGGCGACGGCCAGTCGGAGAACCGGGAGGACGACACGCAGTGGCCGGACCTGACCGGCCGCTGGACGTGGTCCCCGAAGGGCGGCTTCCTCAAGGACGTGCTCTCGAGCGTGGGCGTCTCGGCGGCCGTGCAGGTGCGCAGGGCCGCGACGGTGCAGCCGCCGCTCGAGCTGCTCCTCGACACCTCGAGCGCGGCGACCGCCTCGACCAACGAAGTCAGCGGCCTGCTGGAGTCCCGGTCGTACCCGCTGTCGCTGGCGATCACCTGGGCGGAGCACGTCACCACCAGCGTGACCTGGAACAGCAGCAGCATCCTGAACGAAAGCGCCGGCAACGCCACGCACACCGACCGGCAGGATGCGTCGGCGGCGCTGCTGTTCTCCTTCCGGATGCCGAAGGATCTCCTGCCGCTCCCCTCCGACATCCGCACGGCGTTGCGGTACGCGCAAAGCACCGACGACGGCTGCCTGACGCTGGCCGGCGGCGCGGACTGCGTCACGATCTCGAGCGCGTCGCGCCGCCAGTTCAACTTCTCGATGGATACCGACATGCCCCCCAACGTCTCCGCCGGCATCTCCGTCGGTTACATTCTCACGGAGGATGCGCACATCGACCGCAAGTACGCCCAGCTGGTGGTCACCGCCTCGGTGACGGTCCACTTCCAGGCGGGGACGCCGCGATGAGACCTTCCTGGCTTCTGGTGGTGGCAGTGGTCGGCGTCTCGTGCCACAGCCGCTCGTCGGAGGCGCTGCAGCGGTTCGACGCCGCCCAGGCGATGCAGTGGGTCCGGTTCCAGGTCGCGGCGGGCCCGCGCGTGCCGGGGATGCCGGGGCACAAGGCGATCGCCGAGTGGCTCGAGCGCGAGCTCAAGGCCCGGGCGGACAGCGTCGAGGTCCAGGCGTTCACCCACGTCACCGCGTCGGGCAGGAAGCTCGAGCTGAGCAACATCCTCGCCCGCTTCCGCCCGTCGGATCCCAACCGGATCCTGTACGTGACCCACTGGGACACGCGCCCGGTCGCCGAGAAGGACCCGGACAGCGCCAAGCGGGCGCTGCCGATCCCCGGGGCGAACGACGGCGCGTCCGGCACGGCGATGCTGCTCGAGGTGGCCGACGCGCTGAAGCAGATGCCGCCCACGGTCGGCGTGGACCTGCTGTTCGTGGACGGCGAGGACTACGGCTCCTTCGAGGAGGCCGACAGCCTGAAGGACGTGCTCATCGGCTCGCGCTATTTCGCCGAGCACCTCCCCGCCGGCTATCACCCGCTGTTCGCCGTGCTGTGGGACATGATCGGCGGGTTCAACCAGAAGATCTACCAGGAGGGCTACTCGCTGGACCGCGCTCCCGAGGTGGTCGAGCGCGTCTGGCGGGCCGCCGAGGACCTCGGGCTCCAGCGCATGTTCAGCCCCCTCAACGGCGGCTACATCACGGACGACCACGTGCCGCTGATCGAGAAGGGGATCCGTGCGATCGACGTGATCGGGTTCGAGAACTACGAGCAGTGGCACCACACCATGCAGGACACCCCTGACAAAGTGTCGCCCGAGACCCTGGGCGACATCGGCCGCCTGGCGCTGGCGCTGCTGCGCTGATTCGCCACGCGCCGCGTCCGTCGGGACCGCGGCGCGGACGGGAGCCGGCGTAGCTTGCGCCCGTGCTCACGAGGGACGAGCGCCGGGCGCTGATCTTCCTCGCCGTCGTCACCGCGGCGGGGGCCGTGATCCGCGCGACGCGGGGCGCCGCCGCCGGCAGCGTGGCGGCGGCGGTGGCTCCCGACCTCCCCGGCGAGGACCTGGTCGCTCAGGCGGCGCTCTCGCGCCAGGCCGAGGCGGCGCAGCGGCCCCTCGCGCCGGGCGAGCGCGTGGACGTGGACCGTGCGAGCGAGGCCGAGCTGGAGCGGCTGCCGCGCGTCGGGAAGCGGCTCGCACAGCGGATCGAGGCGGACCGCCGGATCAACGGGCCCTTCGGCTCCCTGGCGGGGCTCGGGCGCGTTCCCGGCGTGAGCTCCGGGCTGCTCCGCGCGCTCACGCCGTGCGTCACGTTCGGTGGAGTCCCGCCTCTGGCGGCGGAGTTCTCACCCGCCTCCCCCGGTCCGCCGCAGGCCGCCGCGGCGGCGGCATCCCGGGCGGGCGTTGCCTGCGCGGCGCAGGTGGCGGTGAACCGCGCCACGCGCGAGGAGCTGTTGTGCCTCCCCGGGATCGGAACCGCCCTCGCCGCGGGGATCGTCGCCGAACGGGATGCGCACGGGCCCTTCCGCGACATCGCCGATCTGGCGCGGGTTCCGGGGATCGGACCGACCCGGATCGAGCACTTGAAGGGACATGTCACAATCCCTTGACAGAGGGGGGCTCGCCCGTACTATTCCCGATTGTTCCTTAGGCGTAGCGCGTCTTTCCCTTTCCCACTCGGCTCGATACGATGCCGGCACCAGCGACGGCTCCTGGCGATCGTCTTGGCGATCTGCTCGTCCGCGAAGGCCTGATCACCAAAGACCAGCTCGACAAGGCACTCCAGGAACAAAAAAGCAGCGGCCAGCGCCTCGGTTACAACCTGGTGAAGATGGGGTTCATCCAGGAAACCGAGATCACCAAGATGCTCGCCCGGCAGTATCGCATGCCGGCGGTGGACTTGGCGCGCTTCGAGGTGGATCCGAAGATCGTCAAGATGATCCCCGCGGACGTGGCGTTGAAGCACCTGGTGCTGCCCCTCAAGCGCGAGGGCCGCACCCTCACGGTCGCGATGGCGGATCCGACCAACCTCACCGTCCTGGACGACCTGAAGTTCATCACCCGCTACGACATCTTCCCGGTCATCGCCGGCGAGTACACGCTCCGGACCGCCATCGACAAGTACTACGAGCAGGTGGACCAGCAGCTGGACTCACTGCTCAAGGACATCGAGGACGAGGAGGCCGAGGGCGAGTTCGAGGTCGTCGAGCAGAAGGAAGACGAGGCGGAGACCGGCACGGGCATCGGCGCCGACGACGCGCCGGTCGTGAAGCTGATCAACGCGATCCTGACGGACGCGGTGAAGCGGGGGGCGTCCGACGTCCACATCGAGCCGTTCGAGCACGAGATCCGGGTGCGTTACCGCATCGACGGCGCGCTCCAGGAGGTCATGAAGCCGCCGATGAAGCTCAAGGCGGCCCTGACCAGCCGCATCAAGATCATGTCGTCGCTGAACATCGCGGAGCGCCGCGTGCCGCAGGACGGGCGCATCAAGCTGAAGATGGGCAAGCGGGTGATCGACTTCCGCGTCTCGACGCTGCCGGTGCTGTTCGGCGAGAAGATCGTGATGCGGATCCTCGACAAGGGGAACCTCACGCTCGACCTGTCGAAATTCGGGTTCGAGCCCAAGTCGGAGGCGGACCTCCTCAAGGCCATCCTGAATCCCTACGGGATGGTGCTGGTGACGGGCCCGACCGGCTCGGGAAAGACGACCACCCTCTACTCGGCGCTGTCGCGGATCAACACGATCGAAGTCAACATCATGACCGCCGAGGACCCGGTCGAGTACAACCTGATGGGGATTAACCAGGTGCTGGTCCGCAACGAGGTCGGGATGACCTTTGCGGCGGCGTTGAAGGCGTTCCTCCGCCAGGATCCGAACATCATCATGGTGGGGGAGATCCGCGACATCGAGACCGGCGGCATCGCGATCAAGGCGGCGCTCACCGGGCACCTGGTGCTGAGCACCCTGCACACCAACGACGCCCCGTCGACCATCACCCGCATGATCGACATGGGCATCGAGCCGTTCAACGTCGCGTCCGCCGTCAACCTGATCGTCGCGCAGCGGCTGGTGCGGCGCATCTGCAAGGAGTGCAAGGCGGAGCACGCGTACGAGCCGGAGGAGCTGAAGGCGCTCGGCGGCGACACGAAGGAGTTCGAAGGGATTACCTTCCAGAAGGGCGCGGGGTGCGACGCCTGCGGCGGGACCGGGTACAAGGGGCGGGCGGGGCTGTACGAGGTCATGTCGCTCTCGCATGAGCTCCGGCGCATGATCCTCAAGGGCGCCTCCACCACAGAGCTCTCGGAGCAGGCGGTCAAGGAAGGCATGCTCACCCTGCGGATGGACGGACTGGTCAAGATCCGCAAGGGCGTCACCACCCTCGAAGAAGTGGTCAAGGAAACGGCGGTAGCGTAGACACGTGACGGCACCACAACAGCATCCGACGGCGGCGCCCAGCGTCTTCAACCTCCGCGCCCTGCTCGAGGAGATGATCGAGCGGGACGCCTCGGACCTCCACATCACGGCCGGTGCACGCCCCCAGCTGCGGGTGGACGGCGACATCACCAGCAGCAAGATCGAGGCGGTCCTCAATCCCAAGGACACGCTGCAGCTCGCGTATTCGATCCTCACGGAGCAGCAGAAGAAGCGGTTCGAGACCGAGGACGAGCTGGACTTCTCCTTCGGCATCCAGAACCTGGCGCGGTTCCGCGGCAATGCCTTCAAGCAGCGCGGCTGCGTCTCGCTGGTGATCCGGCAGATCCCCTTCCAGGTCAAGACCTTCGAGCAGCTCCAGCTGCCGCAGATCGTCGCCAAGCTGGCGGAGAAGCCGCGCGGGCTGGTGCTCGTGACGGGCCCGACCGGCTCGGGCAAGTCCACGACGCTCGCCGCGATGATCGACAAGATCAACCGCGAGTGGAAGGGCCACATCATCACGGTGGAGGACCCGATCGAGTTCATCCACCGCCACCAGCAGTGCATCGTCAACCAGCGCGAGGTGGGCACCGACACGAAGTCGTTCGCCAGCGCGCTCAAGTACGCCCTGCGCGAGGACCCCGACGTCGTGCTGATCGGCGAGATGCGCGACTTGGAGACGATCCAGGCCGGCCTCACCATCGCCGAGACCGGCCACCTCGCCTTCGCCACGCTGCACACGAACTCGGCGGCCGAGACGATCAACCGCATCATCGACGTCTTCCCGTCGCACCAGCAGTCGCAGGTCCGCGCCCAGCTCGCGTTCGTGCTGGAGGGGATCGTCACCCAGACGCTGCTCCCCAGGGCCAAGGGGAAGGGCCGCGTGATGGCGTGCGAGATCCTGGTCTGCACCCCCGCCATCCGGGCGTTGATCCGCGACGACAAGGTGCACCAGATTCAGTCGTCCATGCAGGCCGGCAAGAAGCACGGCATGCAGACGCTGAACGACTCGCTCTACCAGCTGTACATGGCCCGCGAGGTCGTGCTGGACGAGTGCCTGCGCGTGTCGTCCGACCCGAACGACTTCCTCCGGATGATCGGCGAGCCGGTCCCCGGCGACGAGGACAGCAAGGTGGCGCCGAAGGACCGGCCGCTCACCGGCGGGCTGAAGCCGCGCTGAGCCAGCGCACAGGAGGGTAACGGATGCCGGTTTTCAACTACACCGCCAGAACGCTGACCGGGGAGCTGCAATCGGGCTCGCTCGACCTGCCGAGCCACGACGACGTCGTCGCGCATCTGCGCAAGAACCGGATGATCGTGGTGAAGGTCCAGCAGGCGCCGAAGGAGATCAAGTTCTCGTTCGGCTCCGGGATCTCGACGCGCGACATCGTCATCTTCACCCGCCAGTTCGCGACGATGATCAACTCGGGCCTCCCCCTCGTGCAGGCCCTCGACATCCTCTCGGAGCAGACGGAGAACAAGGCCCTCAAGGACGTCACCAGGGCGATCGTGTACGACGTCGAGAGCGGCCACACGCTCGCCGACGCGCTGCGCAAGCACCCCAAGGCGTTCACCGAGCTGTACGTGAACATGGTGGCCGCGGGTGAGGCCGGCGGTATCCTCGACACCATTCTGCTCCGCCTCGCGACTTTCATGGAGAAGAACGACGCCCTGGTGCGGAAGGTGAAGGGCGCGGCCATCTACCCGGCCGTCATCTTCTCGGTCGCCATCATCGCCGTGGTCGTGCTGCTGATCTTCGTGATCCCGGTCTTCCGGAGCATGTTCGCCGACGTGCACATGGAGCTGCCGCTCCCGACCCGGATCGTGATCGGCGCCAGCGACTTCCTGAAGGGCTTCTGGTGGCTGCTCTTCCTCGGCATCGGCGGCCTCGTCTTCGGCATCCGCCGCTACTACGCCACACCGGCCGGCCGCCTCAACCTCGACAAGGCGATGCTCGCTTTCCCCGTCCTGGGCGACGTGATCCGCAAGTCGGCAGTGTCCCGGTTCACCCGCACGCTGGGCACCCTGATCGCATCGGGCGTCTCGATCCTCGACGGCCTGGAGATCACGGCCAAGACGGCCGGCAACCGCGTGATCCACGATGCGGTGATGGAATCGCGCTCTTCGATCGCCGGCGGCGAGACCATCGCGGCGCCCCTCCAGAAATCCAAGGTCTTCCCGCCCATGGTGATCTCGATGATCGCCGTCGGCGAGCAGACCGGCGGCCTGGACGAGATGCTCAGCAAGATCGCCGACTTCTACGACGAGGAAGTGGACGCCGCCGTCGAGGCGCTCCTCTCCCTCATGGAGCCCGTGATGATCGTGCTCCTCGGCGTCGTGGTCGGCGGCATGATCGTCGCCATGTACCTGCCGATCTTCGGCATGATCGGGGCGGTACAATAGCAGAACACCAGTTGCGCAGACGGCGAAGTACTGAAGTGGCAGCCAGTTGCCAGTAGTCAGGGGCCAGACCAGTTGCCAGTACGTGCAACTTGGCTGGCCCCTCTTGGCTTGCGTCTGGTAACCACTTCCCCCTTCGCCGTCTGGCACCGGCCTCACTCTTGCATAATGCAATACCAGGCCCGTAGCTTGGGTCCGTGACCTCCCCCATACCGGACGCCCGCCGGGCGCGCGCTGGCACGGTTCCGCCCGTGCACACGCTGCTCAACTGGATCTACCTCGGCCGGATCACGGTGGCCTCGGCGGTCTTCCTGGCGGCGGCGCTCAGCTGGTGGGCGGCGGACCCGACCGCGCTTCTGGTGGCGTCACTGTCGGTGACGCTCACGTTGGTGGTGACCGCGGCGGCGTTCTGGTACACGCACGTCCGGTTGGTGGAGCCGGGACAGACCTTCCTGTACGCGCAGGCGATGTTCGACATCGCGCTGGTCACGGCGATCGCCCACATCACCGGCCCGTACTCCTACTTCGCGGCGCTGTACATCCTGGTGATCGCGATCTACGCGGTCCTGATGCCGCTGGCCAACGGACTGCTGGTGGCGCTCCTGGCGGGCATCGTCTACACGGCCGACGTCGTCTTCGTCCAGAAGGCGGAGCAGCCGGCGGCGGCCCTCCTGCAGGTCGCCGTCTACTGGCTGGTGGCGACGGCCACGGGCTACCTGGCGAGCCGGGTGCGCGTGGTGCGGGACGCGCACGAGAACCTCGTGGCGGAGCTGCGCCGCGTGCGGATCGAGGCGGCGGACATCCTCCGGCACATTGGCGCCGGCGTGCTCACGGTCGAGGCGGACGGCCGCCTGGTCTACGCGAATCCGACGGCGGAGGCGCTGCTGGGGCTCAGCGCCGCGGAGCTGGAGGGACGGCCGGTGCTCGAGGAGATCGGCCGGGTGGCACCGGCGCTCCGTGAGGCGATCCGGCGGACGGCCGAGGAGGGGCGCCGGGTGGTGCGCTCGGTGGCGGAGGTGACGACGGGCAGCCGGTCCTTCCCGATCGGGTTCTCCACGACGGCCGTGCACGCGGAGGAGGGCGCGGCTCCGTCGGTGACCGCCATCCTGCAGGACATCTCCGACGCGCGCCGTCTGGAGGAGCTGCGCCTCAGGACCGAGCGGCTCGAGGCCGTGGCCGAGATTTCCGCCTCGCTCGCGCACGAGATCAAGAACCCGCTCGCCTCGATCCGCAGCGCGGTCACCCAGCTCGCGCGCCTGGCGCCGTCCGGGGCCGACGAGCGCGTGCTGGCGGGGCTGATCGTGCGCGAGAGCGACCGGCTCTCCGCGCTGCTCACCGAGTTCCTCGATTTCTCCCGGGTGCGCGTGACCCGCTCGGCCCGGCTCGATCTGGCCGAGGTGGCGGAGCGGGGCATCCAGCTGGCGCGCCAGCACCCGGACTGCACGGCGAACGCCAGGATCGTGCTGGAGGCGGCGGATCGGCCGGTGCTGGTCGAGGGGGACGAGGACCTCCTGCATCGCGTGGTGTTCAATCTGGTCCTGAACGCAGTGCAGGCGGCGCCGGCCTCCGCCGACGTCCGCGTCCGCGTCGCGCCCGCCGCGGCGGACGACCTCCCGTCCGACGTCGTGATGGAGTCGCCGCGGCTGCTCCGGGTGAGCGACCGCGGGCCCGGCGTGTCGGCCGAGATCCTGCCCAAGCTCTTCGAGCCCTTCGTGACGGGCCGGCCCGGCGGCACCGGTCTCGGGCTCGCGATCGTGCAGCGCGCGGTCCAGGCGCACCGGGGACTCATCTTCTGCGACACCGCGCGCGGCCAGGGGACCACGTTCTCGGTGTTCCTGCCGGCGCGCTTCAGCGCCGAGGAGATCGCATGACCGACCGGCCGTCGCTGCTGATCGTGGACGACGAATCGGCGATCCTCGACAGCCTGCGCATCCTGTTCAAGAACGAGGGGTTCGAGGTGACGGTCGCCCGCGGCGGCCCCGCCGCCCTCGAGGCGCTGGGCCGCGCCGTCCCCGAGCTCGTGTTGACGGACGTGCGGATGCCCTCGGTGAACGGCCTGGAGATCCTCGCGGCCGCGCGCGAGCGCGATCCCGACCTGCCGGTGATCCTGATGACGGCGCAGGCGGAGCTGAAGACGGCGATCGAGGCGGTGAACCGGGGCGCCTTCCACTACATCCAGAAGCCGTTCGACAACGACGAGCTGATCGCGATCTGCCGCCGCGCGCTCGAGCACCGCCAGCTCAAGGCGGAGAACAAGGTGCTCAAGCAGGAGATCCAGCGGCGCGAGCGTTCGCAGGCCGTGAAGCCGATCGGCGCCTCGCAGGTCTTCCGCGACGTGCTGCGCATGGCGGAGACCGTGGCGCCGACGGACAGCATCGTGCTGATCCAGGGCGAGAGCGGCACCGGGAAGGAGGTCATCGCCCGGTACATCCACGGGCTGTCGGAGCGGCAGGCCGGCCCGTTCCTCTCCATCAACTGCGGCGCGCTCCCCGAGGGGCTGCTGGAGTCGGAGCTGTTCGGCCACGTGAAGGGGTCGTTCACCGGCGCGGTGCGCGACCGCGAGGGGCTGTTCGCGGCGGCGATCGGCGGCACCTTCTTCCTCGACGAGATCGGGGAGATGACGCCGGCGACGCAGATCAAGCTGCTCCGCGTGCTGCAGGAGCGGGAGGTCACGCCGGTCGGCGGCACGCAGCCGGTCCAGGTGGACGTGCGGCTGATCGCCGCGACGAATCGCGACCTCGAAGACGACATGAAGGGTGGCCGGTTCCGGTCGGACCTCTACTACCGGCTGAACGTGATCGCGATCCATCTCCCGCCGCTCCGGGACCGGAAGGACGACATCCCGCTGCTGGGCGACGCGTTCCTGCGCCGCATGGCCGCGGACCGCGGCCAGACGCGGAAGACGGTCGGGAGCGACGCGCTGGCGGCCATCATGGCCTACGACTGGCCGGGGAACGTGCGCGAGCTGGAGAACGCGCTGGAGCGGGCCGCCACGCTGACCAAGGGCGAGGAGATCGCGGCGGCGGCGCTCCCCGCACGGGTGACGGAGCGCCGCGCCCCGTCGCTCGCGGCCGACCGGCCGTCGGCGAACCCGCCGCTGGACGTGGTGGAGCGCGCCTACATCACCTGGGTGCTCCAGAGCGTGGGCGGCAACAAGACCCGCGCCGCCGAGGTGCTCGGCATCGATCCGTCCACGCTGTACCGGAAGCTGGCGCGGTACGACTCCGGCGCGTCCTGACGCCCCGCCTCCGGTGAGCGGCCGCGCCGGATGGGCGGCGGCGGCGGGGCTCGCCGTAGCCGCCGTCGTCGCATTGAACCTCACGCGGTCCCTGGTCGGGGTCTTCTACGACGACGGGGTCTACCTCGCGCTGGCGAAGAGCCTCGCCGAGGGGCACGGCTACCGCCTGCTCTACCTGCCGGGCGCGCCGGGCGCGGTCCACTATCCGTTCCTCTATCCCGCGTTCCTGGCCGCGCTGTGGCGGCTGGCGCCGGCGTTCCCCGCGAACGTGGCGCTCTTCAAGGCCGCGAACGCCGTGCTCCTCGGTCTCTTCGCGGCGCTGCTCGTGCTCTATCTCCGCTCACGCGCCGCGCAGCCGGCCTGGCGGATCGCGCTCTTCGTGGTGGCCGTCGCGACCGCTCTGCCGCTGGTGACCGTGGCGACGGTGCTGTTCGCCGAGCCGCTGTTCCTGGTTTTCGCCGTGGCGGCCTGCTGGGCGGCGGACGCCGCGCGCGCGGCGCCGGCACGCCGCTCCGCCTGGGCCCTCGCGGCTGCGGCGGGGTGTCTGGCCGGCGCGGCGGCACTCACCCGGTCGGTGGGGATCGCCGTGATCGCGGGCGTCGTCGCCGCGCTCCTGCTCGCGCGCCGCCCGCGCGCCGCGCTGATCGCGGGCGTGTGCGCCGCGGCGTGTCTGGCGCCGTGGCTCGCCTTCGCGGCGCGGCACCACGGCGACGCGGATCCCATCCTCGCGGCGAACTACGGCACGTACACCGACCTCCTTGCCCAGGCGGGCTGGTGGCTCTCGCCCGCGAGCCTCGGGGACCTCCTGAGCCCGCTCGGCGCCGTCGCCCTCGCGCCCTTCCACGGCTGGCTCCGGTGGTACCTCGGCGTGCCGGCGCTCCTCGTGCTGGTCATGGGCTTCGCGCCGCTGGTGCGCGGCTGGAGCGCGCTGGGCTGGTCGCTGCTCGGCTACCTCGTCATCGTCTTCGCCTGGCCGTACGGCCCCGATCGGTTCCTCTGGGCCGTCTGGCCGTTCCTGGCGCTCGCGTTCGCGGCCGGCCTGGCGCGCATCTGGACGGGGCTCGCGGCGATGCGGCAGCCGTACGCCCGGATCGGCCGGTGGTGCGTGGCCGCCGTCGCGGCGGCCGTCGCCCTCGGCTACGGGTTCTACCAGGTGCGGGGCTACGCGCGCGGAGACGCGATGGCGCTGCAGCGGGGGATCTCGGCGACGATGGAGGAGGTCGTGCCCTGGATCAGGGACGCGACGCCGCGTGACGCAGTGGTCGCTGGAGAGGACGAGGCGCTGCTCTGGCTGTACGCCGGCCGGCGCGCGGTGCCCAACTACGTCTGGCGCTACCGCGGCCGCGGCGAGGAGACCCTGGGCCCCGATTCCCTGCGCGCCTGGTTCGACCGCGCCGGCGTGACCCGGGTGGTGCTGACGGGGCCGCGCTCGGACGCGGCTCCCACGCTGAACCAGCTGCTGGCGCGGACGCCCGGGTACCTGCGCTTGGTGCGGGTCTGGCCGGGCTCGGTCCTGGCGTTCGCCGTCGAGCGCGGCTCCGGCGGACCGGAGCGTGCGGGAGGGAAGACGCCGTGAGCGACGTGCGGCCGGATGTCTCGGTGATCATGCCCTGCCTGAACGAGGCGGCCACGGTCGCGACCTGCGTCCGGAAGGCCCGGGCCGCGCTGGCGGCCGCGGGCCTCGAGGGCGAGGTAGTCGTGGCCGACAACGGCTCGGCGGACGGCTCGCCCGCGCTGGCGGCCGCGGCGGGCGCGCGCGTGATCAGCGCTCCGGTCCGCGGCTACGGCGCGGCGTATCTGGCGGGGCTCGACGCCGCGCGGGGCACGTATCTCGTGCTGGGCGACGCGGACGACACCTACGACTTCGGCACCGTGCCCGAGTTCGTGGCGGCGCTGAAGGCGGGGAACGACGTCGTCCTGGGCTCGCGGTTCCGCGGGCGCATCCTGCCGGGCGCGATGCCGTGGCTCCACCGCTACGTCGGGAACCCCGTCCTGTCGGGCATCCTGAGTCTCTTCTTCGGCGCGCGCATCTCGGACGCGCACTGCGGTCTCAGGGCGATGACGCGGGCGGCGAGCGATCGGATGCGGCTCAAGTCCACCGGGATGGAGTTCGCGTCGGAGATGGTGGCGGTGGCGCTGCGCCACGGACTCCGGGTCGCGGAGATCCCGATCATCTACTATCCGCGCGGCGGCACCTCCAAGCTCCGCAGCTTCCGCGACGGCTGGCGGCACCTGCGCTTCATGCTGCTGCTCTCGCCCACGCCCTTGTTCCTGATCCCGGGCGTGCTGGCGGTGCTCCTGGGGTTCTTCGGGCTCTTCGCGCTGCTCCCCGGGCCGATCCACGCGGGGGCGTTCACCTTCGACTACCACTTCATGTTCGTGGCCAGCGCGCTGGCCATTCTCGGCGTGCAGCTGGTGTTCCTCGGCCTCGCGGCGAAGACCTACGCGCGCGCCGCGCTCCCCGAGCGGCGCGACCCCTGGGTGGACTTCCTCGACCGGCGCTTCACGCTGGAGCGCGGGCTCCTGGTGGGACTGGCCCTCGCCGCGGCGGGGCTCGGGATCAACGCGTGGATCCTCTGGATCTGGCTCGCGGCGGGGCGCGGCCAGCTGTTCGCCGTGCAGCCGGCGCTGCTGGGCCTCAGCCTGATCGTGGTGGGCGCCCAGATCGTGTTCGGTTCGTTCTTCATCAGCGTGCTCAGGGACGACGGCCGCCGATGACGCCGAGCGTTTCGGCGATCGTTCCGACGCTGAACGGCGCGCGCACCCTGCCCGCGCTGCTGGCCGCGCTCGAGCGGCGGAGGGGACTGGAGCTGGCCGAGATCGTCGCCGTCGACTCCGGATCGCGGGACGGCACGCGCGCGCTGCTGGCGGAGGCCGGCGCGAAGGTGCTCGATCTCGCGGGGGCCCCGTTCGGGCACGGCAGCGCGCGCAATCGCGCCGCCGGGGCGTCGCGCGGGGAGGCGCTCCTCTTTCTCACGCAGGACGTCGAGCCGATCGGCGACGGCTGGCTGGCCGCGCTCCTGGGGCCGCTGGCGGAGGTGCGGGTCGCCGGCGTCTTCGGGCGCCAGGTGCCGCGCGACGCGTCGCCGGAGGAGACCTTCCTCGCCAGGATCAACTACGCGGGGCGACCGCGCCGACTCGCGGCGGCGGACATCGCCGCGTTCGGCCCGGGGACGATCCTCTTCTCGAACGCGTTCGGCCTCGTGCGGCGGTCGGTGTGGGAGCGCCTGCCGTTTCCCGAGATCGTGATGAGCGAGGACCAGGCGTGGGCGATGGCCGCGCTGAAGGCGGGGCACGAGATCGCGTACGAGCCGCGGGCCGAGGCGTATCACGGCCATCGCTTCTCTCTCGTGCGCGCGTTCCGCCGCAACTTCGACAGCGGGTCGTCGCTCCAGACGCTGGCGCTGGCCCGCGGGGCGTGGCGGTCGGGGCCGCGCCACCTCGCGCGGGAGCTGCGCTGGGTGGCGTCGCAGCACGGCGTGCCGGCCGCCCTGCACGCGCTCGCGTACGAAGCGGTGCGGATGGGCGGCTTCCTGGCGGGGCGCGCCGAGAGGGTGCTGCCGCGGCGCGTGGCGCGGCTCCTGGGCGAGGCGCCGAGACCATAGCCCGTCGGGGCGGCGCTCCGCGCCGCCGCGCCCGGACGACGTTCAGCCCCGGCGCCGCTCAGGTCCTGCGAGCGCCGCGATAGATCGCCAGGTGCCGGGCGGCCACCTCTTCCCAGGTGGGCACACCTACGGGTTCGCAGCGGGTACCGAGGTGTGCGGCGAGCGCTCGGCGCATCTCCGCCACGTCGCCTACCCGCGCGTAGTAGACGTTTTCCCGGGCGTCGTAGCCCCGGGCGTCGAGCGCCGTGGTCAGCACGAACGTCCCCTGGTTTCGGGCGCCCAGGAAGGACGTGTTCCAGCTCCCGCCGCCCCCCTCGAACGGCAGCACGACCGCGTCGGCGCACGCCAGGATCTCCGCCGCCTCGGCGGCCGGCACGAAGCCCGTCACGGCGCAGGCGCCCCGCCAGTCGTCGCTCCGGGCCCGCGCGGACACTTCGGCGAAGTACGGCGCCGCGGCGTCGATCGTCCCTCCGACGATGACGACGAAGTGCGTCCTCGGGTCCGCGATCTCGAAGAGACGATGCACGCCGCGGCCGGGATACACGTAGCCGAAGTACGCGACCAGGGCCCGGGCTCCGACACCGAAACGCTCGCGCACGGCGCGGACCCGCTCCGCCGAGGGCGTGACGCGGGGAAGCGGAGTGGCGTTGGGAACGAGCTGCAGGTGTTTGCCCGCCACCATCCAGCCGCGCCATGGGTGCAGGAGCTCGCGGAGATTGGGCTTCACCGCGATCAGCGCGGAGGTGCTGCGGATCAGCGCCGCCATCGCCGGAGCCTGAAGATCCCAGTCCATCGGCTCGTGAAGGGTCAGCACCACCGGCACGCCGAGCAGCCACCGGGCGGCGGTGCCGAGCAGAAGGGCGAGCGGGCCGTCGTACCCCTGGCTCGGGTACTGGACGTGGAGGACCTCCGGCTTCAACGAACGCACGATCCCCAGCGCGCGGGCGAGGTTGCGGGACTGCCATCGCTGGATCAGCGGGAGCACCTCAACACCCGGCGTCTCGTCCGCGTCGCCCCGCCCCTCGATCCGCGACGTGAGTACGGCGACCTGGCACTGGCCGCTCTCAGCCAGCGCCCGGGCCAACGCCGCGGTGTAGTCCCCGATGCCGCACCGCATCGGCGGAAGGGAGCCCGACACGAGCAGGAGGCGCAGCGGCGCGCCGCTCATGCGCGGCCCGTCTTGTGGAGCGCGAACCACGCGAAGGTGTAACGTCGGCCCAGGTGCCGGATGACGGGGTCGCCGGCAGCGAAGTCCACCTCGCCCGCGGGCTCCAGCCCGTGACGTCGGGCGGCGTCCAGCAAGCCCGCCATCTCGCCAGCCGAGAACACCGTCCAGTCCATGTCGAAGATCCTGACGCCGGTCGTATCCACCTTCTCGGGCCAGTAGTCCGTGGATCCCACGAAGTAGCCTCCGGGCGACAGCAGGCGAGCCGCCTCCGCGAGGACGCCGTCCACGGAATGCCCGTGCTCGATGGCCGATATCGCGGTGACCGCGGCGAAGCTGCCCGCCGCGAACCCCGTGGCGCGGTAGTCCGCGACCGTGTAGCCGATGCGGTCGCGATATGGGCCGCGCAGCACCCTCGGATTCAGATCCACCGCCCGCAGATTCCGGTAGCCCATCCGGCAGAGCACGGCCGGGATCTCCGAGAGGTACGCGCCGAAGTCCACGATCGGCGCCTCCTTCGGCAGGTGCTCCTCGAGGAAGGTGGCCGTGGCCAGGACGTCCCAGCTCTTGCGCGGATCGCCGACGCACAGGCGCTCGATGCCGAGCCGACGGCCGAGCCACCGCAACGGCCCGCTGTGCACCATCGAGAGGCCGCGCCGCTGGAGCTCGGCGCGGGCCCGGCGGTTGTCTCGCGCGGATTTCAGGGCTCTGAGAATGGAACCCGCCTCAGCGCCAGCACCGGGCGCACCCGCGACGAGGCGAGCGCGGTGCCCGCCGCCAGCGTCGCCCACGCGAGCACGATCAGCGCGCACTGGGCAGCCGGCGCGGATGCCGTCACCCGGTCCCGCACGGCGGTCAGTGCGACCGCGGCTGCGACGCAGAGCGTCACTCCGGGCAGCAGGTCGCGCAGCACGACCTCACGGAACGCGTCCCGCAGCAGCCTCAGATGGGTGAGCGGCAGCCCGACGAGCAGGTAGGCGCCCTGCATCAGCGCGAAATTCACCGCGGCCCCGCCGAGCCCCCAGCGTGCCGTCAGGAGGAACAGCAGCGGGCCGAACACCGCGATCAGGACGAGATTCAGCCTGAGCCCGAGGGCGGTCCACGCGTGCGCGAGCTGCAGCATGTAGGCCGGGACCATGAGCGTGTTGAGCGCGAAGCCCGCCGCCAGGAACGGAAGCACCGTCGCGGCGACGGCGGCGGCGCTGGCGTCGCGGATCCACAGCCGGAGCACGGGCTCGGCGAACACCCAGAGAATCGTGGCGACCGGCCAGACCAGCGTGACCAGGCTCTGGAGTGCGAGGTGGTACAGGCGGCGCTCGCCGACGCCGTCCGCCCGGTCGGCGAGCGCGCACGCCCGCGGGAAGATCGCGTTGAAGACAGGGGCCACGAGCAGACCGCTGAGCAGCGAGGCCGCGTAGAAGGCGAGCGTGTAGTAGCCGAACGTCCCGAGGTGGAGCCACCGGCCCAGGAGGATCTTGTCCATGTTCATGAGGATCGTGCCGGTGGTGGAGATGCCCGCCATCCCGATGGCGAAAGGCCAGACGGCGCGGACGTGCGCGAAGCGGAACCGGCCCGCGGCCCGGTCCCCGGGGAGCGCGGCGCGCGCCGCGCGCGCGTAGGCGACCAGCGCCGCGAGGGTCACCACCAATCCCCATCCGAAGAGGATCTCGACGCGCGCGACCCACACCGTGAGCAGGAGGACGGCGCCGAACGGGCCGGCCGCCGTCTCGACCACGCGGATCCGGTTGAACTGGACCTGCCGCTCGAGCCCGATCAACGTGCCGTGGTACGCGGTCTCCATGAAGAGGGCAGCACCCTGCACGCAGATCGCCGCGACGGCGAACGAGACCTGGCCCGGCGACAGGTGCTGCCCGTGCAGCCAGTGCGTGGCGATGAGCGGCGCAAGGAGGAGCGCCAGCGCCGCGATCGCGACGGCGGCGGCGGCGTAGAGACGCGCGAACGTCACGTAGAACTCCGCCAGCTCGCCGGCCTGAGCCGGGCGGTCGGCCAGCCTGGCGACCTGTCGCACCACGGCGGAGGACATGCCCAGGTCCAGGAGGCGGATGACCGCCTGGAGCCCGAGCGAGAAGCCGATCAACCCGATCGCTTCGGGGCCGAGCAGGTGCAGGTAGATCGGGACGCATACGACGCCCGCCAGCAGGGCCACGGACTGGCCGACGAAGTTGGCGGAGACGTTGACGAGCATCCGGCCGGGCGGGCGGCGCCCGCGGGCCGCCGCCTCGCCGGTGGGATCAGACAATTTCGATTTCCGGCATCGGGAAGATCATCTGTCCGCCGCGCGCCAGAAACTCGGCCTCCCGCCTGAGGATGCCGGCCTTGAAGTGCCACGGCAACACGAGGAAGTAGTCGGGCTTCATCGCCCGCCCCTCCTGCTCTGAGACGATGGGGATGTTCGTCCCCGGCGTCCTCCGGCCGAACTTGTCCGGGTTGACGTCCGCGATGCAGGGGATCTCCTTCGACGTCAGGCCGCAAAACTGCAGGATGACGTTCCCCTTGGTGGACGCGCCGTAGCCGATGACCTTCTTGCCCTCCGCCACGAGCGCGAGAATCAGGGCGCGCAGGCTCTGCCGATGCTCGAACACCCGCTCCTCGAAGTCCCGGAACGGCCGCGGCGTGCCCAGGCCCATCCGCCGCTCCTGTTCCAGGAGCCACTGGACGACCGCGGGCCTCTCGCGCCGCCCCCGGCGCCCGGTCTTCGCGGCCGTGACCGCGAAGCTCCCCCCGTTGACCATGTTCGTGACGACGTTGATCGGTTCGAGCCCGGCCCGCTCCAGGATCGCCATCACGGCGGTCAGCGAGTAGTACTCGACGTGCTCGTGGCAGACGGTGTCGTAGGAGTTCTGCCGGAGCATGGACGGCAGGTAGCTCTGCTCGAAGTGCCACACGCCGTCGTCCGCGAGGCAGTCGTACACCGCCTGGGCGAACGCCACCGGGTCCTCGAGATCATAGAACATCGCGATGGACGTGACGATCTTGGCCTTCGCCTTGCCGGCCGCGCCGACGAAGCTGTCGCGCGAGAAGAAGTCCGGCACCACGACGGCGTCGGGCGGATAGAACTCGCGGAACTTGGCGCTGGTGGGGTCGATGCCGATCTTCCGCAGGCCGGGCACGGCGTATGCCTTCAGCAGCGTTCCATCGTTGCTGCCGATGTCGAGGACGAGGTCGCCGGCGGAGAGCCGCATCAGGCGCGTCAGCAGATCGGCCTTGCTCGTCAGGTGGTCCACCATGGACTGGTTCAGCCCCGAGCGATAGCCGTAGCTGTCGCCGTACAGCGTGTGCGGATCGAACGAGGTGGCCAACTGCAGAAGACCGCTGTCGGGGCACCACAGCAGCTCGAGGCGTCCGGTGGGGACGGGTGGGTCGGTGGGAAGCGGGAAGAGTCCGGTCAGCGCCTGCTCGCCCAGATCCAGCACCGACAGGAGGTTGCGACTCCCGCTGACGCGGCACCGCTCGATGCGATCGGGCATTGGCGCCAGTATACCCATCCCGCCGGGCCCCGGCCAGAGCCGTATTGCCCCGCGCATCCCAACCGGCCAAGTTCGGACGGTGCGCGTCGCCATCGATGTCTCCGGTCTGTCGCCCGGCCTCACGTCGGGGACCGCGGTCTATCTCTATCGGCTCGCGGAAGCGCTGGCCGATCGCCGCGACGTCGAACTGCGCGTCCTCTACAACGGCATGCCGGGCAAGGGCGCCGAGCTGGCGGCGTCGCTCGAGAAGGGGAGTGCGAAGGTCGTGTGCGCGTACTTCCGCTGGCGCGCGCTGCCAGGTCCGCTGTTCGATCGACCCTACCCACGCGCGCTCCGGCGCGAGGTGGACGCGGCGGATGTCTTCCACGTTGGGGAGTTCGTGTACCCTGACCCGCGGGGGGGGCAACCCGTGGTCGCGACGGTGCACGACGTCACGACGAAGCTCTTCCCGGCGTGGCACGCGTGGGCGAATCGCCTCCTGCACCACCGGCGCCTGGCGTGGGTTCGGCGCCACGCGGCGCGGGTGATCATCGACGCGGAGGCCACGCGCGCCGACACGGCGGCGGCGCTCGGCCTGCCGGCGGACCGCCTCGACGTGGTGCCGCTGGCGCGCGGGACGCGGCCCCGGCAGGGCGCCCCGGTCGCCGACGTCCGGGCCCGCTTTGCCCTGGGCGGCGGACCGTACGTGCTCTACGTCGGAACGCTCGAGCCGCGCAAGAACCTCATCCGTCTCGTGGAAGCGTTCCGCCGCCTGCCGCGCGACCTCGCCCCAGTGCGTCTGGTCCTCGCGGGGGCCTGGGGTTGGCACGCCCGCGCGCTGCGCACGGCACTGCGCAGCGTGGCGGTGCGCGATTCCATCGTGGTGACCGGCGGGGTGGACGAGGGATCCCTGGCGGCACTCTACGCCGGAGCCACGGTGTTCGTGTACCCGTCGTTGTACGAAGGTTTCGGCCTCCCCCTCCTGGAAGCGATGGCGGCCGGCGTGCCCGTGCTGACCAGTGCCGGCGGCACCTGCGCGGAGGTGGCGGGCGATGCCGCCCTGCTCGTCGATCCGACGAGCGTGGAGGCGATCGCCCGCGGGCTGGAGGGATTGCTCCGGTCGGGGGACGAGCGGCGCCGCCTGTCCGATCTGGGCAGGGCGCGCGAGCGAGCCTTCACCTGGGAGAGGACGGCGGCGTCCACGGTCGAGGTATACCGCCGGGCGATCGCGGGAGCGCCGTGAAGATCGCCGTCCTGCAGAACCTGCCCTCGGGCGGAGCGAGGCGGTGCCTGGTCGAGCATTGCCGCGGGCTGCGGCAGCGGGGACACCGCGTCGAGGCGTTCTTCCCCGATACGGCGGACGAGGCCTTTCTCCCCCTCGAGCCCGTCGTGGACCGGGTGCACGTGTGGCGGGCGCCGCGGCCTCCCAGCCGGGAGGCCAGCCTTTTCGGGCAGGTGAGCCTCTCCACCGCGTGGGCTGCGGCCCGTCTGGTCAACGCGCTGGCGAGGATTCACAGGGAGATGGCTGCGGCGATCGACAGGGGCGGCTTCGACGTCGTCCTGGCGGCGCACGACCAGTTCACGCACGCGCCGGGCGCACTGCGGCACCTCAGGACGCCCTCCGCGTACTTCTGCCAGGAGCCACTGCGCTTCGTCTACGAGGCGCCCGTCGGGCTCGCGCTCCAGCCGTCCGGCGGCCTCTTCGCCCGAGCGATCCGCACGCTCGCGACGGCCGCGGCCAAGAGCGTCCTCCGGCCGATCGACGCGCGCAACGTGCGGGCGGCGACGATGATTCTGGCCAACTCGGTGTACTCGCACGAATCCATCATGCGCGCCTATGGCCGCGCGGCGCGGGTCGTGTACCTCGGCGTTGACACCGAGCGCTTCCGGGGCCTGCAACTCGAGCGGGGCAATCTGGTCCTCACGGTGGGCGCGCTCCACCCCGCCAAGGGCTTCGACTTCGTGGTGGCCGCTCTGGCGCGCATCCCCGCGGCTCGACGACCGTCACTGGTGATCGTATCGGATCGCGGCTACGGAGCCTATCGGCAGCGTCTGGAGGCGCAGGCTGCGCGGTGCGGTGTGGCGCTCGAAATACACATGCGCGTCAGCGAGGCGGAACTGGTCCAGTGGTACAATCGGGTCCGCGTCCTGGCCTACGCGCCGTATCTGGAGCCGTTCGGGCTGGTCGCGCTCGAGGCGATGGCATGCGGAACGCCGGTGGTCGCCGTCGCGGAGGGTGGCACGCGCGAGAGCATCCGGGCGGGGGAGACGGGGGTGCTGACGATGCGGGACGAGGCGGCGTTCGCGGAGGCCATCGAGCGAGTGGCGTCCGACTCGGGCCTCGCGTCGCGACTGGCTGCCGAGGCTGCGGCCGAGGTCAAGCGACGGTGGACCTGGGCGTCGTCCACCGAGCAGCTTGAGGCGGCGCTGGTCGCGTGCCGGGAGTCCGGAGCGGCGGGATGAACGAGCGCCGCGCGCTCTGGTGGCTCGTCAGCGGCGCCCTGGCGCTGCGCATCGTGCTGCTCGTCGCGCGGGGCGACTACATCGTGTACGACGAAGGGTTCTACCTGCTGCTGGCGCGCAGCCTGCGCGCGGGGACCGGCTTCACCCTGAACGGGCTCCCGCACGTGGCCCTCTCGCCGCTCCAGCCGGTGCTCGTGGCCCTGGCGTCGGCCGCCGGTGCGCCTGACCTGTGGGCATCGCGCGTGCTGGCCGCGCTCTGCGGCGCGCTGCTCGTCTTCCCCGTCGCCGCGCTGGCGCGGCTCGCGGGGGGCGAACGGGCGGTGCTGCCGGCCGCGATCCTCACCGCCGCCAGTCCCGCTCTGATGAGCTTCGTGCCGTTCTTCCCGGGCCGGAGCTGGAACCTCTACTTCGGGAGCGAGCCGCTCTTCCTCCTGCTCGCCTTCGGCGCCGTCGCGTGCGCCGTGCGCGCGGAGCGCGGGTCGTGGAGATGGTCGCTGGCGGGGGGCGGCCTCGCGGCGCTGGCCTACCTGACGCGCCTCGAGGGCGCGCTTCTCGCGGGTGTGCTGCTCGTCGTGCTGGCCGCGCGACTGGTCCTGCGGCGGGAGCGGGCGGCCGCGTGGGGCGCGCTCGCGCTGGCCGCGGCGGCCGGGGCGCTGGTGGCCGCGCCCTATCTGCTGTATCTGCATCGAGAGCTGGGGCGGTGGGCGCTGAGCGGCCGGGTGCAGGCCGCCGAAGCCAGGGGGGCGGTGGCGCCGTCGGCGGTGGAGAGCGCACAAGCGGGAGGGACCGCGCTCGAGGCATTCGTCTGGCAGGGCCAGCCGGACGCCTTCGTGCGGAGCATGTATGGGCTCGACCCCACGGGGACGCGCATGGCGTCGCAATACTGGGGGGTGCACCGGGATGACGCCGCGGGGCCGAGCCGTGGCGCCGCGCCCGCGCCGCCCGCCGCCACGGGCGCGCCGGCGCTGACGGCCGCGACGTCGCGCCCAGCCCCGCCCCAACCGGCTCCGCGCCGCGGCGCTGTCGCGGTCTGGTGGCAGGGCATCACGGCCGCCGTGCCCTGGTGGCTCGGCGTTCTGGCGCTGGTGGGACTCGCCTGCGGCGCGCGTGCCGCCCTGGTCTGGGTCTTCCCGCTTGTCGCCTGTGCCGTATTGCCGTCGCTGCTCGTGTACGTGGAGCCGCGCAGCCTGTTGCCCCTGGCGCCGCTGGCGGCCGTGTACGCGGGCGTCGCGGCGGCGCGCGCGGACGAGTGGATCGAGCGCCACGGGACCCGTTGGCCGCGTGCGGCCCTTCCGGCTGCGATCGCCCTCCTTCTGATTGCGCCGGCGATTCGCGATCTGCTGCGCTCGCGGGCGCAGACGACGCCGCTGCAGCAGGTAGCAACCGCCCAGCGGACGGTGGGCGAGTATCTCGATCGACACCTGCCCCCGGGAGGCATCGTCATGAGCTTCCATCCCGCGGTCGCGATCTGGGCGAACCGTCCCTGGCGCGTCCTTCCCGATGACTCGTTCGACCGGATTATGGCGTACGCCCGCGTCGAGAGTGCGTTCGCCGTCGTTTTCTCCCGCTTCGGGCCGTCCCCGATCCCGCACCCACCCCGGGCCTTCACAATCATCCTCCCGGGCTCTGCGGCGAGCGCCGTGCCGGGAGCCACCGTCCAGGTCATTCCGGTCGAGGAGACGCCGCTGCTCTTCGTCGGCCGCCTGGCCGAAGCGCGTCAGGCGCCATGACGCCGCCCCGCTGGGTATCCTGGACGCTGCCCGCCGTCGTGACGGCGCTGGCGATCCTCTCCCTCGTTCCGGTCGCCGTGTGGTGGGCCGGCGCCGATCCGCGCTACTTCACGGCGTCGTGGCAGGCCTGGGCGTGGGGAAGCGTCGTCGGCTTGGGCGTGGCGGCGGTGCTGCTGCTGCTGAGTAGGGGAGCAGTGGTGCGGAGCATGCTCGGGCTCTGGCGCCGCGGCGTGGCGGCGTGGGGGGCCGCGCGATTCGTCGCCACCGCGGCCCTCGTGTTGGCCGCGTTCGCGGTGCTCACCTGCGTGATCGTGTTCGCCGGCAACCCGCGCACGGTGGACGGCTTCGCCGACCTGTTCCAGGCACGCACGTTCCTCGCCGGGCGCCTGTGGGCGCACCCTCCGCAGGGTGACCTCGCCGCCAACTTCTCGACGCTGCACATGATCGTGGGCCCCACGCGCTGGTTCTCACAGTATCCGCCGGGGCAGGCGCTGGTGCTCGCGGGCGGCCTCGCGCTGGGCGCCTGGTGGCTCCTGAATCCGCTCTTCGCGGTCGCCCTGGTCTTCGGCACGTACCGTGTCGCGCGCTGGTGCTGCGACGAGACGGCCGCGCGGCTCGCGGCCGTCCTGCTGTGTGTGTCGCCGTTCGTCGTCGCCATCTCCGGCAGCGAGTTGAGCCACCTGCCGGCCGCCGCCCTGGGCATGCTGGCCGCGGCGGCGGCCACCGCGGCGGGAGGCGGGCGCTGGCGGAGGGGAGCGCTGGCGGCGGGTGCCGCACTCGGGCTGATGGCGGCATTCCGCCCGCTCGACGCGGTCGCCGCGGCCGTCCCGGTCGGCGTCATCACGTTGCTCGCGTCCCCGACCGGGCGCCGTCGCGCGGCCGTCCTGGGGCTGGTCGCCGCTGCCGGCGCGGCGCTCAGCGTTCCGATCCTCTGGTACAACAGCCGCACCACAGGGTCGTGGTTGCAGTTCGGCTACACCTATCTGTGGGGGCCGGAGCTGGCCCTCGGGTTCCACCCGGTGCTGTGGGGAACGGCCCTCACGCCGGCGCGGGCCGTTGCGCTGACGGGGCTCGACCTGCACCAGCTGAACATGTACCTGTTCGACTCGCCGTTCCCGATTCTGGTGCTGATCGCGGCGGGCTTCATCGCCGGGCGGCGCCGGATCCTGCTGCGCGACGTCACGCCTTTGGCGGGCGTGCTCGCGCTGATGACGATCTTCTTCTTCTACTGGCATCGCGACGTCTTCTACGGCCCCCGGTTCCTGTTCAGCGCCGTGCCCTGGTTCGTGGTGCTGGCGGCCCGGGCGCTGGTGCTGCTCCGCCGTGCCGGTCGCGAGGCGTATCCCGGCGTCACGAGCGGCGGCGTCGTGGTCTACGGCTTTGCGGTGATCATGGTCCTCGGCCTCCTCACGGTGACGCCCGCGCGCCTGCGCGAGTACCATGACGCCACACCCGTATTCAACCTCCACCCGGACCACGACGCCGGGCGCGCTGGAATCCATCAGGCCGTCGTCGTGATCCCGGACGGGTGGGGCTCGCGGCTGATCGCCCGTATGTGGGCCCTCGGCGTCGCGCCGCGATACTCGACCCGTCTCTACGGCAGCATTGACGCCTGCACGCTGGAGCAGGCGCTGGACCGGGCGGCGCTCGACTCCGGCGCCCGCGCTCGCCTCCTCGCGACACTCGACTCCCTGGCGGCGCTGGGGCACCCCGGCGTCCTCACGGCGATCACGGCCGACCACAACTTGCGTCTGCCGGCCAGCGGGGTGCTCGCGCCCGTCTGCCGGGAAGAGGTGATGCGCGATCGCGCCGGATTCCTGGCGTTCTCCCCGTTCCTGTACCTCAACCGCACCGGCCTCGACGGCGACATCGTGTGGGCGCGCGACCTGGGCAGGTGGAACGCGCCGCTGTTCGCCCGGTATCCGGACCGCGCGCTGTACCGCTACGCGCCGCCGGAGCCCGGCGGCACTCCGCGCTTCACGCCACTCGAACGCGCGGCGCCCGGCGATGCCGTCCGGTAGGGCGTACGCGGCGGTGCTCGGCGTCGCCCTCGCCGCCTCGGTCGGCAGCCTGGCGAACGGCTTCGTGTTCGACGACGTGCGCATCGTCCGGCAGGACGTGCGCGTGCACTCGCTCGGGCGCCTGCCGGAGCTGCTGACGGGGCCGTACTGGAGCGACGATTACGCCAACAGCGCCTACCGCCCAGGCACCTCGGCGTCGTTCGCGGTGGACTGGGCGATCGGTGCGGGTCGGCCCGTGGTCTTCCACGCGACCAACGTCGCTCTGCATCTGGCGGTGGTGGCGCTCGTCCTCGCATTGTCGTCGCTCGTGCTCTCGGGTCCGGGGGCCGTGGTCGCCGCGCTCTGGTTCGCCGTGCAGCCGGTGCACGTCGAGGCGGTGGCGAACGTGGTCGGCCGCGCGGAGCTGCTCGCCGCCGCCGGCTATCTCGTCGCGGTGCTCGCGTACTTGAGATTCGGCGACGACGAAAGACGTCCCCGCGGCGCCCGGAGCGGAGCCCTCGTGCTCGCGGTGCTGGCAGGCGCCGCCGTCGCGTTCGGGGCGAAGGAGCACGCGCTCACCCTGCCGGCCGTTCTGGTGCTGGCCGACGCGTGGCGGGCGCACTCGCGTGGCGAGCCGCTGCGCTGGCGCCTCAGGAGGAACGCTCTGCTCCTCGGCGGTGTGCTCGCCCTCGCCCTCGGCTACCTCGCCGCGCGCGCTCACGCCGTGGGCGGGTCGTTCGCCACGGGCGTGGCGGCTCCCGGGTTGGAGGGCGCCTCGATGTGGGGGCGCACGCTCGTCATGGCGCCGGCCGTGCTGGTCTGGCTCGAATGGCTGATCTTCCCGCTGCATCTCTCCGCAGACTACCTGCCGAACGAGTTCGTGCCGCGCGCCGAGCTCGGGCTCGCTCAGGTAGCCGGCTTTCTGGCGATGGCGGCGCTGCTGTGGTCCGCCGTGGCGGCGCGGAAGCGCGCGCCCGGCATCACGGTCGGCATCGCGTGGATGCTCGTGACCGCCGCGGTCGCGGCGAACGTCGTCTTCCCGACCGGCGTGATCCTGGGCGAACGGCTCGCCTACCTGCCATCGGTGGGGGCGGCCGTGGCAATCGGCGCGCTCTGGCAGCTGCTGCCGCCAGGGCGGCTCCGGTGGCCCGTCACCGCGGGGGTGCTGGCTGTGCTGGCGGCGCGCACGCTGGAACGCATCCCGGTCTGGCACGACGAGCAGCGGTTCCTCGCCGCGCTCGTGCGCGACGCGCCGGATTCGTATCGCACCCATTGGGGCCTGGGGGCGGAGGCGTTCAAGCGGGGCGCGTTCGCGGAGGGGGAGCGCGAGATGCAGACAGCGATCCGCATCGATCCTGCCGATGCGCAGCTGGTCCAGGAACTTGGCGAGCGCTACCTCGAGGCCGGGCTTTTCGCGCCGGCGGCGCGCTACTTCGGGGCCTCGTACCGGCTCGACTCGACCCGGAGCGAAGCGGCGGTGCGCGCGGCATTCGCCTGGCTCAAGGCCGGGCGGCCGGACTCGGCGGCGGCGATCGGCGGTGCCGCACTGCAGCGCACCCCGGACGCACCCGCGCTCCTGATCACGACGGGTGAAGCGTATCTGGACCTGGGCCGGCCGAGGGACGCCCTGGCGCTCGCGCGCCGCCTGGCCTGGCTGGCGCCGGGTGTCTGGTGGTACCAGCAGACCGCGGGGTACGCCGCGGCGCGCAACGGGCGGTGCGACGAGGCCCGCTCCCGGCTCGAGCGGGCGGTCCGGCTGGCGCCAGCCGAGGCGGGACCCGCGCAGATGCTGCGCCGCCTGGACGGAGGCCCGACATGCGGCCTCGGCACGGGGCGTTCGTGACGCGGGCGCGCGCGGCACTGCTGGCGGCCGCCGTCGCGGCGGCGGTCTACCTGCCGTCGCTCGGCAACCGCTTTGCCCTGGACGACGGCACGATCGTGGAACACAACCCCGCTGCGCATTCGGTCGGTGCGGCGGTGCAGGCATTCGGGCGAACCTACTGGCCGCCCGAGCGCGGAGCGGGGCAGTGGCGTCCCCTCGTCATTCTCTCGTTCGCCGTGGACTGGCAGCTCTCCGGGGGCAGCCCGGCCTGGCTGCACGCGGTCAACGTGGCGTGGCACGCGGCGGCGACCGCCCTCCTCGTGCCGGTGCTCGCCGCCTACGTGCCGGTGACGGCGGCTCTGGCCGGGGCGATCGTCTTCGCGGTGCACCCCGTGCACGTGGAGGCCGTGGCCAACCTCGTCGGCCGCGCCGAGCCGATGGCCGCGGTCTTCCTGATGCTGGCCGTTCTCGCCGGTCGAGCGGTGCGGCAGAGAGTGCGCGAGGCGCGCGCTGCGTGGCCCGCCGAAGTGTGGCTGCTCGGGGCCGTGGTCGCCGGCCTCCTCACCAAGGAGCACGCGGCGGTGGCGGTCGCGCTGCTCGCCCTGGACGACCTGGCCACGCGGGAGGTGCTGCCGCAGGGCCTGCCGCGGCGCGACTACGCCGTCGTCGTCGCGGTCACGGCGGTGTGGTTCCTGGTGCGTCGCGGCATAGATGCGGGCCAGTCATTCACGATGCTCGCCCCGACGTTCTTCGGCCTGGGCGCGGTGGGCAGGATCAGCACGATGCTCCCGGTCGTCTTCGTGCTCATTCGGCTGCTGGTCTGGCCGTTCAGCCTGTCGCCGGACTATTTCCCGCAGGTCGTGCCCCGGCTCGAGCACCCGACGCTCCTGGGCGGCGCGGGACTCCTGCTGCTCATCGGGCTCGCGGCGCTGGCGGTGCTGGCCTGGCGGAAGAATCGCGCGCTCTCAGCCGGCGTGTTCGTCATCGGGATCGCCTGGCTCCCGACTGCCAACCTCCTCTTTCCGACGGGGATCGTCCTGGCGGAGCGGACCCTGTACCTCGCGACGGTCGGGGTGGCTCTCGTCGCGGCGGCGGGCTTCGCGTGGCTCGCGGGCCGGCGTGGCGCGCGCGTCGCCGTCGTTGCGACGGGCTGCGTCGCCGTGGCATTCGGCGCGCGCACGCTGATGCAGATCCCGGTCTGGCGCGACAACCGCGATCTCGCCCTGTGGGCTCTCGACGCCCATCCGGAGGCGTACCGCGCTCATCAGGCTGCCGCCCGTGCCCTCGTCCTCCTCGGGGACCTTCCGGCTGCGCTCCACCAGTACGCGATCTCCATCGAGATCTACCCGCTGGATCACTACAACCTCACCGAAGCGTCCGCGGTCGCGCTCGACGCGGGTCGCGTCAATCTGGCCCTCGATTACCTGCATCGTGCCGAGCGGCTGAATGGCTCGTACGGCCTGGCCCAGATCCTCCTCGCCAGGGCGCTGCTCGCCTCGGGCGCGCCGCGCGACGCGCTCGCCCACGCCAGACGCGCCGTCGTCCTCCTGCCGCGCCACCCCGAGGCGGCCCGGATGCTCGCGGCCAGCTGGATGGCGCTGGCTCAGGCGGACAGCGCGCTGGCCGTCTGGCCGGCCTTCCGCGGGCGCGGCGGCTCGCCGTTCGATGGGTGGCTGCTCGAGGCCTCGACGCTTGCTGCTGCCCACGAGCCTCAGCCTGCGCTGCTGGCGCTGGACTCGGCCTCCCGCTACGCGGCTTCGGACAGGACCGCGCCGCGCCGGCTCGCCGAGGTCCGTGCGCTGGTTGAGAATGCGAGGCTGCGATAACGGCGTTGCGAGGAGCGAGGCGACTTGCATAACGCAAGACTCCTGGGGGGCCGACGGGGCCATATCAGGAATTGAGAACGCCCGTATCACCAAGAATCACAACGGATTGACGTAGAAGACCGTGGGGTGGCACAGCGGTTGCTCCTTGGCTGGTGGGCGCTTTCGTTGCTTCACACACCTCCGGAGGTAGTCTCAATGCGCAACGCCAAGGGCTTCACTCTGATCGAGCTTCTGATCGTGGTGGTCATCATCGGCATTCTGGCCGCCATCGCGATCCCGAAGTTCGCGAACACGAAGGAGAAGGCGTACATCGCGTCGATGAAGGCCGACCTGCGCAACCTG
>Ga0187857_10000457_pt1 | contig 50301 bp, 47 predicted proteins | sample June2016WEW_8_10_FD_132984 | JGI IMG/M metagenome (GOLD analysis project Ga0187857, IMG submission 132984) | Peatland microbial communities from SPRUCE experiment site at the Marcell Experimental Forest, Minnesota, USA - June2016WEW_8_100 | ecosystem: Environmental > Terrestrial > Soil >... | reverse complement strand
TCCGCCGCTCGTCTTCTGTCTCGTGTGAAATGCTTCGTGCTCTGCTAACACCAATTCTCCCAAGACAGAAAAGCGGACAATTCATTTGCTACAAAACCGGACAAATCTATTTGTTGCTAACATCCTTTTCTCGGAACATGATCCACTTCCGAAGGCGCGGTATAATCCTTATTGACTTAGCCTATATTATCAAGTAAAAAATACCTGCCAAGCGTAAAACTTATCGAGGATATTGAGGATTAATCCATGATCCGAGCTTTATTTTTAGTAATGATAGGCATAGCGATCACTGCATTTATGTCTGGTTGTGCAGTTGCCTTCGCCTTCATTACTCCGGATGAAAATATGATTCACAGGGTGGCCAATATCTGGGCCAAGATGCTTCTCGCCATAGCAAACACTAAGGTTGAGATTATCGGTGCGGATAACGTCCTGATGGGAAAGCCGCAAATCTTTATGGCCAATCACCAAAGTGATTTCGATATATTGATTGTTTTGGCCCACCTTCAAGGCCAGTTTCGCTGGATAGTCAAAAAGGAACTCTTCCATATCCCCCTTTTTGGAAGAGCGATGCAAAGTGCCGGATATATAGAGATCGACAGAGAAGACCGTGAAAAGGCGATGATGAGTATCGACAAGGCGGCCATGAAGATCAGGGAAGGGAAATCGGTGATGTCTTTCCCCGAGGGAACAAGAAGCAAAGATGGAAAGATCAAGCCCTTCAAGCAGGGCATGTTTTACCTGGCCATAAAATCTGGTGTCCCTATAGTGCCCATATCCATCATAGGTGCCGGAGAGATCATGCCGAAGCGATCCTTGCATATAAGGCCTGGGAGAATCACGATGGTTATAGATAAACCGATAGACGTCAGCGGATATTCCGTTGAGAACCGACAGGATCTCATAGATAAGGTGCAGAATATCATCACCATGAATTATGAAGCACGATCAGTTGCGAAGGCGGCATGATCTAATAATAATTATGAGATAAGAAAGTGAAATTGGACGACAGAAAAGTAAAAGAAATTAGGGGGGCTATTTGCCTGGCAAGCGCCATTTTCTTTCTGCTGTGCTTAGCCTCCTACCACCCCCTTGATCCGTCGTTCACACACTTTGTGAGCGACAATACGAAGACACACAACCTAGTAGGAGCAGTGGGATCACATACGGCGGATTCACTCATCAGGCTACTAGGTATCGGTGCATTTCTCATTCCTTTCTTTCTTCTTATCGTCTCGTTCAGGTACTTCCAGGACGAACCTTTTAAGACTAATCTCTTAGGAGTTGCCGGTCTTGCCGGTCTTGTCTTCGCTACTTCTGCGCTCCTCGCGACAAGTATGGCAGACGTCCGAGTATATGGTGTTAAACTCAGCGCAGGAGGTCTCCTGGGGGCTGTGTCTACAGAGCTGCTGACCAGTTCCTTTAATCAAGCAGGCACGTATATCATACTCTTGCTTGTACTCATTATATCTCTGATTATCATAGTTAACTTATCTCTGGTTTCTGTGAGCAAGAGATCTAAAGGTATCGTAGTTTTTTTGTGGGACATGTTGAAAAGATTCACTTCTAAAAACACGGGCATGCTAAAAGAACGAAGAAGAAGAGCAGCCGAAAGAGAAAAAATCCCAAAGACAGTCCCAGTGATTGACGCCCCATCGCCCTCCGTAGAAAAGATGAAACGGAAAAGAGCGGAGCAGACCCATTTCGAATTCCTTCAAAAGGAAGGCGCCTTCAAACTGCCGCCGCTAACGCTCTTGGATCAGGTTGAGCGAAAAGATACGAGGATAAAGCGGGAAAGCCTCATTATGAATTCCCGTATCCTCGAAAAGAAGCTTGCCGATTTCGGCGTCGAAGGGAAAGTGGTTGAAGTCAAACCGGGTCCCCTTATCACCATGTACGAACTGGAACCCGCACCCGGCGTAAAGATCACCAAGGTCACCAATCTATCCGACGATCTCGCTTTGGCGCTGAGGGCGCCCAGCATAAGAATTATCGCCCCCATTCCAGGAAAGGCAGTAATCGGCATAGAAATTCCCAACCACGAACGGGAGCCGGTACACCTGAAAGATGTATTAGATAACGATGCTTTTCTTGAGTCTCAATTTAAGCTCCCTATCGCCTTGGGCGAAGATATCACAGGGACCCCTGTAATCACCGACCTTGCCAGGATGCCGCACCTCCTGATTGCCGGCACAACAGGATCAGGGAAGAGTGTCTCCCTCAATGCCATGATCTGCAGCATCCTATTCAAGGCACACCCTGATGATACTAAGTTTCTCATGATCGACCCTAAAAGACTCGAACTGTCTGCATATGAAGGGATACCTCACCTGCTGCACCCGGTTGTCGTTGACCCCAAAAGAGCGTCTCAGGTTCTCAAGTGGGCCGTAGAAGAAATGGAGAAGCGTTACCAGATAATTGTCGAGTTGGGGGTCAAGAACATCGAGGCATATAACAAGCTTATAGACAAAAAGCTAAAAGAGAAGACCACTCAGCCGCGCGGCACCGATGAAAAACGGGAACCAGATAGTGAAGTGCCCTCCAAATTGCCCTATGTCGTGATCATCATTGACGAGCTTGCAGACCTCATGATGGTAGCGCAGAGAAACGTGGAAGAATCACTCGCACGGCTCGCCCAGATGGCAAGGGCCGCGGGGATTCATTTGATATTAGCCACCCAGAGACCTTCCGTAGACGTCATTACGGGAGTCATAAAAGCGAACTTCCCTACGAGGATCTCGTTTCAGGTATCGTCAAAGGTTGACTCGCGGACGATCCTCGATCAACTGGGCGCCGAAAATCTTTTAGGTTCCGGCGACATGCTCTTTATGCCGCCCGGTACGTCGAAATTGACCCGCATTCACGGGCCATATGTGTCAGAGAAGGAAATAGAGAGAATTGTGGATTTCATAAAGAAACAGGCCAGACCTTCCTACGATGAAACGATAACGGAATACCGGGCAGATTCATCGGAGACAGAGAAATCGGAAGATGGATTTGACGAAAAATATGACGAGGCTGTCGAGCTTATCACTGAGTTGGGACAGGCTTCAATTTCTCTGGTACAGAGATACCTGAAAGTCGGATACAACCGCGCTGCCCGCATGATCGAACGCATGGAGGCAGAAGGAGTCGTTGGACCCTCCGATGGCGTTAAACCGAGAAAAGTACTGGCCAGAAAGATCCCCCGTTGAAGCAAAGTAACGTTCACATCATAAGCCTGGGATGTCCGAAGAATCTGGTTGACTCCGAGGTCATGGCCGCACTCCTTGCAAAAGGCGGCTACGGCATTACTTCCCGAGTAGATCAGGCACACATCATCCTGATCAATACCTGCGCCTTTATCCTTTCTGCAAAAGAAGAATCCATAGATGAAATTCTCAAGATGGCCGAGTGGAAGAAACGGCAAAAGGGCGCCTGCACCTATTTGGTCGTAACAGGGTGCCTGCCCCAGCGATACGGAAGGGGTTTGGAAAAAGAACTGCCGGAGGTTGATCTCTTCCTGGGGGTCGGGGAAGTGGGGAACATCGTCCATCACCTCGATGGTTTGAGTCAGACAGAAGCGTCGGGCCGCCGCTCTATCATCGGCAAACCCGACTACCTGATGAATGCGCAAACTCCACGCCTCATATCGACACCCTCTTACACCAGCTATATGAAGATCGCCGACGGGTGTTCCAACCGCTGCTCCTATTGTGTAATTCCTGCAGTGCGGGGAAAGGCCAGGAGCCGGGAGCCGGAAGATATCCTGATGGAAGCTGAATCCCTTTCCATGCGCGGGGTAAAAGAGGTCATCATCACCGCCCAGGACACGACCGCCTACGGGCGCGACCTGAAAGGAAAACCGAATCTCGGCGATCTGCTCAGGGGACTCGCATCCATAAGGGGCATAGGCTGGATAAGGCTCCTGTACTCTCATCCCGCCGGGCTCACCGACGAGATCCTCAAATCCATGGCTGGCTATGAGAATATATGCAAATACATAGATATCCCCATCCAGCACATCGACGACGAAATCCTGGCATCAATGAAGCGACGCGGCGGCAGTGACCTGATCAAAAAGGCCATCCAAAGGGCGAGAGAGATAATCCCCGGCGTGGCACTTCGGACATCAATCATCGTGGGATTTCCCGGAGAGACACGCGCAAAATTTAATAAACTCCTTTCCTTCATCAAAGAGACGCGGTTCGATCACCTGGGTGTCTTCACCTATTCCAAAGAGGATGGCACAAAAGCCGCTTCCTACCCTTCACGGATATCGGAAAGGGAAAAAGAGATGCGGAGGCAGAATCTGATGGAAGAGCAGTCGGTTATTTCTTACGAAATCAATCAGGCCCTGATCGGTTCGATTCAAGAGGTCCTCATCGAAGGAAAAAGCGAAATCCCCGATTATCTCTATGTCGGGCGGTGCTCAAGGCAGTCCCCGGAAATCGACGGCGTTACCCATTTAAAGGGAGAAAGTCCGGCTACGGGAAGTCTGGTGCGCTGCAAGATCACAGCGACCACTGAATACGATCTTTTCGCAGAAGTATTAAGGTAATATCCTTCATCATCGTTTCTTTTTACACCGTTCCGATCTGTTCAAAATCACCGTCCTTTACCGATTTGCTGACATTTGCTGATTTTTCAGTTGACAATATGTGCAAAATGACATATGTCGCTTTTGACCAGTACAGGGCACGCATATTGTTATTGTTTCACGAGTCCCCACGGTTTTTGTAAACACCATTTTTTCACTATGTCTTCTAAATCTCAAAAGCAACCATAAGCCTTTTGGGAAAAATACTCACGATGTTGAAAGGAGGTAACATGAAAGGCTCCGATGATTACAGTAAAGCTGTAAGCAATCATTATAAACAACTGATGGAGTACTGCAAGATCAATCAGGAACGTTTGGACAGGGAACTGCCACCGCCCCGGGAAGACTTAAAAGAACTCCTGGCGGAACGCGGCGTGAGCAGGAGGGATTTCATCAAATGGACGTCCATCATGACATCCGCATTGATGCTGCCTCCTATGTTCCGTCCCGCCCTGGCGAGGGCGGCGGAGAATTTCAGTCGTCTCCCCATCGTGTGGCTCCATTTCGCCGAATGCACAGGTTGTACCGAGGCCTTCCTTCGCACCTCATACCCGAACGTCGCTGACATACTGTTGGAAACCATATCTCTCGAATACCATGAGACGGTGATGGCCGCGGCCGGCCATCAGGCCGAACAGAACCTGGAAAAGGCCATGACTGATTTCAAAAAGAAGTTTGTCTGCGTCATCGAAGGGGCGCTGCCCAGGGGTCTGAATGGACAATATCTGAGACTTGGCCCGAAAGGCAAGACAGCTATCCAAATAGCCAAAGAGGTAACCCACAAGGCGGCTGCAACCGTTTGTATCGGCGCCTGTGCCTGTTATGGAAATATTCAGGCTGCAAGGCCCAATCCCACGGATGCGGCAGGAATCAGCAAGACCCTCGGCATCTCCACGGTTAATATCGCCGGCTGCCCGCCGAATGCCGTTAATTTTGTCGGGACACTTCTTCACTATCTCATGTTTGGCGGCATGCCTCCCCTGGATTCTATAGGAAGACCAATCTGGGCTTATGGACAGAGAATCCATGATGTCTGCGAACGCAGGTCTCACTATGATGCCGGGGAGTTCGTGGAAGAGTGGGGTGATGATGGAGCGAAAAAAGGCTGGTGCCTGTACAATGTAGGCTGCAAAGGTCCGTATACCTTTGCAAATTGCGGCAAAGTGCGTTTCAATGATGGCGTCTCCTGGCCGGTCATGGCCGGTCATGGCTGCATAGGCTGTACAGAACCCGGATTCTGGGACACCATGGCCCCGCTGGAAAAACCGATCCACGAAGCTTCAATCGGAGGCGGGGAACGGACCGCGGACAATATCGGTCTGGTGTTAGCCGGTTTGACCGCTGCGGGTGTCGCAGCACATGCGGTTGCCAGTGCAATCCGTCATAAGGGAAAAGATGAGGAGGAGAAACATGACTAAGAGAATCATTGTAGATCCCATCACCAGGATTGAAGGACATTTGAGAATAGAGTGTGAAGTCGATGACAGTAACGTAATCAGGGACGCCTGGAGCAGCATTACCCTTTGGCGCGGCATAGAGACAATACTGAAAGGTCGTGACCCCCGGGATGCGGGACTTATTGTTCAGAGATTCTGTGGAGTCTGCACCTATGTCCATTATGAGGCAAGCACCATGGCCTGCGAAGATGCATTCGGCATCAAACCGCCCCCCAATGCCCGGATTATCAGAAACTTAATTCAAGGCTGCTGGTATCTCGGCGATCATATCATGCATTTCTATCATCTGCATGGACTCGACTGGGTAGATATTGTGAGCGCCCTTTCGGCAGACCCGAAGAAAGCGGTCGAACTCGCCAAGAGCTATTGTCCCGATCCCTACAATTGCTCGGAAACGCATTACAAAGCCGTTCAGCAGAGACTCACAAAGTTTGTGAAATCGGGCCGGCTCGGACCTTTTGCGAACGCCTACTGGGGAAATCCTTCCTACAAACTTCCACCGGAGGCTAACCTGGTAATTGTCTCCCACTATCTGGATGCCCTTCAGGTATCCAAAGTAGCGGCCCAGATGCAGACCATCTTCGGCGGGAAAAACCCCCATCCCCAATCCCTGGTGGTTGGCGGTGTGACATGTGTTATGGATGCCCTGGATGCGAACCGCCTCGGCCAGTATCTTTTCCGCCTGAAGGAATTGCAGAACTTTATTGAGACTGCATACATCCCCGACGTACTGCTCGCAGCTGCCTATTACAAAGGCGAAGGCGCGGCCGGAATCGGAGGAGGCGTGAAGAATTATTTGAGTTACGGCGGTTTCCCTCTTGACGACGACATGAATACCTTCCTCTTCCCCAGGGGAGTCGTAAAAAACAGAGACATTTCAAAGCCCCTGAAGCTCGACGAGGAAAAGATAACGGAAGAAGTAACCCATGCCTGGTATAAGGGTACGGAGCCCCAACATCCCTTTAAGGGAACGACAGATCCTGAATACACAGGCTACGATGCCAACGGCAATGTTAAGGGAAGTGAGAAATATTCCTGGTGCAAGGCGCCAAGATATGACGGGCAGCCCCATGAAGTAGGTCCTCTTGCACGCATGGTTGTCGGTTATGCCGTGGGGAACGAAAAGATCAAGGCCCTCGTCGATTCAACGCTCAAGGCAACAGGCATCCCCGTGTCGGCTCTCTTCTCCACCCTCGGAAGGACGGCAGCACGCTGCATAGAGACCAAGTATGTAGCCGATAACATCGAGGGGTGGGTCAATGAACTCATCGCCAATATCAAGAAAGGGGATACCCGGACATGGACGCGCTGCGATGTACCAAGCAAACCTGCACAGGGTCGCGGCATGACGGAACCGCCAAGAGGAGCGTTAGGCCACTGGATAAGAATTGAGAACAAGGTGATTGCAAATTATCAGGCCGTAGTTCCCTCCACATGGAACTGTTCCCCGAGGGATAAGGCGGGGAAACGAGGTCCCTATGAGGAAGCCCTTGTAGGAACTAAACTCGCCAAAGTGGACCAGCCTCTGGAGATCCTGAGAACCATTCATTCCTTTGATCCCTGTATGGCTTGCGCGGTTCACATTGTCGATCCCAAGACCAATGAAATCAGGAAATTCAGGGTCGCGTAAAGGAAAGGGAGGACAACCATGGAAATAAAACCTGTAAAAGAATGGTCTGCGGCAATCATGATTAACCACTGGGCCATGGCGTTATCCATATTTGTCTTGATTGTAACAGGTTTTTATATTGCCGATCCCTGTACAATTTATCAAGGAGAGACAGTGGATAAGTTCTTCGTGGGAAATATGAGATATGTGCATATCCTCTTCGGAATATTCCTCATGTTCATTTTCATATGGAGGCTATATCTCGCCTTTTTCTCGAGGTTTAATGCGGACTGGAAGGATTTCTTCGCATGGCTCGATTTCGAATGCACCTGGAAACAGATCAAATTCTATCTGCTCATCAAGAAGGAACCGCCGTCACACAAAGACTGTACCTATGGACCGATGCAATCCCTTGCCTACAGCGGTCTTTTTTTCATGATCTTCGTCATCCTTGTAACCGGTCTGATCCTCATGGGCGCTTGTTATCATGCCGGGATGACCGCCTTCTTATACAAGCTCTTAAAACCGGTGGAGAATATGTTAGGAGGATTGGCGATCGTCCGCTATGTTCACCATATCTTCACGTGGCTTTTCATTCTCTTTATCATCGTGCACGTGTATATGGCCTTCTGGTATGACGCCATATTGAAGGAAGGGACCGTCTCTTCCATGATCAGCGGGGTGCTCTACGAAAGAGAAGGGAAATAGGATATTCTCTTTTGCTTGACAGAAATTAATTCTTGAATGGGGGAGAAAGTTGTATTGTCTCCCCCATTGTTATTTTTACAGCTTATATGGGAGATAAACGTCGCATCACCATTCTCGGGTTGGGCAACATTCTTCTTCAAGATGAAGGGTTTGGCGTCCATTTCGTGCGCTGGTTCGAGAATAATTATCAAGTTCCGGAAAACGTCAAGATCATTGAGGGCGGTGCCCTTGGCTACGGACTGCTCGATACGGTATGCAGTTGCGATAGACTTCTCGTCATCGACGTGATAAAAGCAGACGAAGAACCCGGCTCCGTCTACCGTTTTACAAAGGAAGAGGTAGATGCGCAAATGCTTGAACCGACTTCTGCCCATGAAGTATCGTTTCATGACGTGCTCTGCAAGGCGGATTTAATCGATGAACTGCCTGAAGTCATATTTCTTTGCATCGTTCCCTACAAATACAAAGAGATGGGTCTTGAACTGACCCCCTCCATAAGAAAAAAATTTTCCGCCGTGGAGAGGCTTCTTTTAAAAGAGCTGTCTTTACATGGCGTGAAGCCGCTGAAGTTGAACCATGCATGAGCTATCCATTATCCGGTCAATTCTGGATATAATTGAAGAATACGCAGAGGAATATCGCTTCAGTAAAGTAAAGTCCATGAAGATTTCGTTCGGACGCCTGTCCTGCATTGACCCGCAGGTCCTGGAATTCACCTTCGAGATTCAGTCCAGCGGCACAAAAGCAGAAGGGGCAGCGCTCGAATTTGACATCAAACCGATTATCATTCACTGCTTTTCCTGCGAAAAAGACTTTGAGCTCGAGCAATATGCTGCGGAGTGCCCGCAGTGTAAAGGATCGGAAGTGCTTCTCGCCGGCGGAACTGAAGAGATTCAACTTCTGGAGATAGACGTAGATTAGGAACTGGTAAATATGTGCCTTGGATTTCCGGGAAAAATCATATCCGTTGACGAAGACAATATCGCGGTCATAGATATCAGCGGCACAAGACGGGAAGTATATCTTGATATAGTTGATGAGGATGTTTCTATCGGAGACTATGTGATATCTCATGCGGGTTATGCCATTCATAAGATCGATGAAGCTCTCGCATTGGAAAAGCTCGATCTCCTAAAAGAGATCATAGAAAAAGAGATATATTAAGAATACTAAGGAGAAGTGACTTTGTCCAAGATAACAGTCGTAAAAAATATCCTCGATGCCAATGACAGGATTGCGGAAGAAAATAGGAAGATATTTGATAAAGAGAAGATATACGTCCTTAATCTGATGAGTTCCCCTGGCGCAGGGAAAACATCACTTGTTGAGCGGACGATCGCTGCTCTTCAGGGCATATATAGAATCGGCGTCATCGAAGGGGATATCCAAGGCTCCTCCGATGCGGAAAGGATAGCCAAACTGCGAGTCCCGGTAGTTCAGATTAACACCGGAGGGGCATGCCACATAGACGGAAACATGATCCGCGAAGCACTGCCGGGTCTTGATCTCACGAAGACTGATCTTCTTATTGCCGAGAATGTGGGCAATCTCGTATGCCCGGCTGAGTTCAAGATCGGTGAAAACGTAAAGGTGATGGTCTTGAGCACTCCGGAAGGTTCCGACAAGCCGGCGAAGTATCCCCTCATGTTCCAGCAGTCGGAGGCCATGATCATCAACAAAACAGATCTTCTACCCTATGTAGACTTCGATATGGCCAAGGCAAAGAAAGATGCTCTCACTCTCAACCGAAATCTTAAGATTTTCGAGGTATCCTGCAAGACATCGGCAGGTCTAAAAGGTTGGTACGACTGGCTCTCGGATCGCATTGAATCTTTTCGATCAAAATAACGGCGGCCAATCAAACGGGTTCTTAATCGGATAATTCTATCTCATTCTCCAAGCACCATTGCCTCAGCGCCTGTTCCTCGCGTTTGCTCTCGAAGTCGTACCATATCTCCAGTAGTCCCTTTGTTTCCAGAAAATCCTTGAACCGTCGATACGCCCCGCGTTTTCGAAAAATCTGCTGCACATGGTGATAGTCATCGGGCAACTGCATTTTGACAAACTCAAAGACGAGATTTTGACCCATATGGAGATCATTCTTGTGGGGAATCTCTATGCACATATCCCAATCGAGATCATCATCACCAATTTCATCGAGATCAGCCATCTCTGAATGATAGAGTATTTGACCTGTATCTTTGCAAAGAATTGCCGTGTTCATACCGTAACCGGCTGAACTTACAAAGAGGAATGCATCTTGTATGTCATTGAACTTGATCATCTTCCATTTGCAGTTCAAACATCTAAGACGTCCCAAGCTCTAATTCCAAGAAACAGCGTCTACTGAAAGCCAGTGTCCGGATTGGTTCGTTACCAGCCAGTCATTTAATCCCGCTGTGTTTCTTAAGATTGTGCCGAGCACAAAAAAGTTGAATATTATCCGCCGTGGTTGAAGAACCACCTTTCTACTAAGGAATAACAATTACTGTTCATACTACTTAATTTCCAGCCGCAAAAAACCGAAACTGAAGAATTTAATGAATCTGATATCCTAATATTTAGGAAAAATCAATAGCATGAACGTATGGAAAATAAAGATTGCTGAGAAGAAAAGATGCAAGCTTGACCTGAAGGGACGTTTATGAGAAAAAGTTATGTCGTTTGCACTCATAAAAACGAGCATTCGTTAGTGCGAAGAAGACTCTTAAGTGTCATTCCGTGCTTGACGCGGAATCAAATCCTAATTATAGATTCCTGCTCTCGCAGGAATGACAAATTGAATATTTCCATATCTTCGTGGTATCCCAAATGGCATTATAAAACAGATAATTACAGCGGTCATTATGAAAAAAGATTATTCGATAGCGATGTGTAAAACACTGGAAAATGAATACAACCGACTTGGTTTGCAGCGGCCGTTAGCCGTAAAACGCTACGATGTCGGAGACATCGTGGAATATGACGCGAACGCGGTTGCGCCTGATGCATCCAATAAGACATCTCGTGTTATAGTGCGGATAGAAGAATTTGTCGGCGGCGGATTTGCAGGTCAAGTTTATAAAGTGAAAGTTCTCAGCATCGAACCGGATACGCTGCAAGGATTGCAGGTTGCCAATTCTTACGCCATGAAAATCCTGATTCCGCCATCGTCAGGATCACGCTTTTTTAGAAACCTGCTCTACTGGATCGGTTTTCAGGGGCCTTTTCAATTGCAGTCAAATCCGGCTGCGGCAAGGGCCGGCGCGTTATGGCAGAAATTCATCCGCCGCGCCGCTAAGGTCAGGTTTGGTGATGAATCATGCGTTAAAGACATTTATGCCATATTTGTCGATACCCAATTGGGAAGTTGCGGTGAGATCACCTCCTGGGTCGAAGGCCGCACCTGGCAGCTTGAGGTTGACGATCACATGGAGCTCTTGAGCCGATGGAAGAAAGGAGAAAAAATTCCCCCTGAATGCCTCGGCTCTCCGGAATATAGAACAAAAAAACAATTCATGGCGGATTTTGTGAAATTGCTCCACGATATGGGCGCGTATGAATTTGCACGCCAGTACGAATGGTCCACCTGCAAGAGCCAACCGAACTGTTTTAAGTTGGATGCGACCGACGATGATCCTTGTACAGGTCTCGTCGCCATGGATTTCCGCGCGGGTCTTGCATTGCTGCCTTTCGGCCCGATGAGCCCCGGCGATTTTTCGCTGATATTCGAAGGCATTTGCAGGGGATCTCTCGTGCAGTTCGACCGGGGCGACCTCAAAATACTCGAAGCATTCGTGCTCGCTCATAAAAATGAATTTCAGGATATGCTGGGCATGCTTGAGGAGCTGAAAGCCGCGGAAGAAATCTATCGCAATTCTGTTCCCGACATTACCCATAATCATCTCAAACTGCTTTACAGCAAAAAGCTCTGGTCCACCATCTTTTCCAGCGCAATCGCCGGGTGGAGAATCAAAAATATAATCGACGCTCCGACACAGGAACGATTCCAGAAGCGTAAAATCTCTACCCTGTCTTTCTCCCTTCTTGGCCTCATACCATTCTTGGGCAGTATTCTGCGAAAGGCCTGGGGGCACGCCGAATGGCGAGCGCATTATAAAGAATGCATGAGCAGTAGGGAATACTTTCTTAAGACGCTGAAAGGCAAGAGACTTGAGCGTGTGATGTCATGGTGTCGCAGCGGTAGGATAACTGAACAGGACGCGCCGGTGCTTGCCCATTCCCTCGCGCTGTTCCTGCTGCATTTCCCTCTGTCGATTCTTCCCATCGGGCTATATAGATTCTTAACAAGCTGGAAATATGCAAGAGAGAAATTGGCCTTTGTATTCGTGCGGCCCATCCGGCTCTATTTTAATGCCGAGTTGCGGGAGGAATGGCTGGCCGACATGGTAGAGCTTGGGAAGAAAAAGCGCATCATAAGCACGAGTGATGCCAATGAAATAAACAAGACCATCAAAGAGCCTTTTATTCAGAAGTACCTCAAGAGTCTGGCTGTTCATATCTGCTTGATGCCGACAACGCATGTCGTTGCCACGGCACTGGCGATTTACTTTATATGGACGCATCCCGAAATGCCCCGCGCACAAGCCTGGGCGATAGGTTTGGGAATTATCGCCTTTTTCCAGCTCATACCGATATCACCCGGCTCGCTCGCGCGAGGGCTGTATGTGCTTTTCCTGGTTATTAAAGAAAGAAATTTTAAGGACTACAGCATCGCCCTATTCTTAGCGTTCTTCAAATATGTCGGGTACCTCGCCTTCCCCATACAAATGACCTATCGGTACCCCACGCTGGCACGGTTTATGGCCGGACACTGGGCCACGGAATCTGTGCATGCCGTACCGGTTTTTGGCGAGAGCGGCGCTCTGCTTGAACACGGCGTCTTCTGTCTTTTTTACAACTGGCCCCTGACAATTCGCAGGCACATGGATTTGCGGGCGCAGAAGAGAATACTTATGAAACCGCGCTACTGGCACGCGGCAGCGCTCGCTTTAGGCACTGCCGGAATCTTGATTGGAACCGATGCGATGTATCTTAAGTATACCGGGCTAATTCCGGATCTAAGACACATCTGGTGGCTCATAGCCGCACTCCCGTTAATCGGAGGTGTTATGGTCAGCTCAGGCTGTGGAGGCGCCCCGATGATGAAACGGATTGCAATGGCTGCGGTCTTCGGTGTCTTTGCAAGTCTTATCTATATGATCATTGCGACCTCTCTCGGTTTCCATCATTATGCGAATATTTTCCACCTTGGCATAGCATGCTTATGGAGACTATTCATGTTCGGTCTCTTCGCAAGCATCGGAGCCCTGGCAATGGAGTTTAAGCTGGAAAAATCTGACGGATATTAATGCGTCGCTGAATTGTCAGGTTCGAATAGGTTCGGTTACTGATGGTCGAAGACATACCCAATGGAGCGGATACTCTTGAAATAGACAGGATTTACCGGATCGTTTTCAAAGTACTTCCTCAGGCGCACGATGAAGTTGTCAACCGTGCGTGTCGTCGTCTCACCGGAGTACCCCCAGCCTATTTCCAGCAGGACCTTGCGTGACAGGGGTTTCCCCCTGTTTGCAATGAAGACCTTGAGTAACCTTACCTCCTGGTCTGTCAGGTGAATCATCCCGTGAGCACCCTGCGCGGTCATAGTTCCGAAGTCAATTGTGTTGCTTCCAAATATATACGTGTTCTTTATTTCTTCTGCTTCCAGCCCCTCGTTGACAGTACCGCCGCGGCTCCAGGAGGACCTTTTCATGAGGCGTTCGATACGCATCAAAAACTCCTCGAGGTTAAAAGGTTTGGCAAGGTAGTCATCAACGCCGTAAGAGAATCCCTTTACCTTGTCATCATGGCCGCCTTTAGCCGAGAGGATAAGTACAGGGAGCTTTTCATCCTCCATGCGAATATGGCGCAACACTGACAGGCCGTCCAAACCGGGCAGCATGATATCAAGGACGACGAGGTGGGGATTCCACTCTTTCCACAGGCGGAGCCCCGATGTTCCCTCGCCGGCGATTGAGACCTCATACCCTTGCAGGGAGAGATTCAATTTCAGCCCCTCGGCTATATGCGCATCATCTTCAATTATGAGAATGCGTTTTTGTGGAAGATCTTTCATGCTTTTTCCTTTTTCGGTTTTAAGGGCAATGCCAATGTGAAAACAGATCCCTTTCCCGCCCCCTCACTATCCGCGGTGATTTTCCCCTGATGGAGTCTTGCTATGTGCTGAGCAAGGTAGAGTCCGATGCCGCTCCCTCCTACCACGGCATGTTCGCTACGGTTTCGGCTCTGATAGAATTTCTTGAATATCTTCTTACTCTCTCCCTTTTCGATACCGATCCCGTTATCCCTGAAACGGATCAGTTGGATATTTTCAACCTCCTCGAAGGTTATACGGATACTGGGTCTGCTTGAACTGTTGTACTTCTTGGCATTGGTTAGAATGTTCATCAGGAGCATCTCAATCAGCGATATAATGACAGGCTGATAGAATCCCTTCTCTTGGGGGTTTTCAACATGAATGTCACATCCCCGGAAGATATGTTGGTTGCTTGCAAGAAATCCTCGAACCAGCTCTACAAGGTCGACGTTTGCGAAGACCCCTTCGTAGACCTTGCTCTCTATCCGGGCAAGATTCAGGATACTGTTGATATTGTTTGAAAGGCGTTCTGCATCCTGGAGCATGAAGCTGATATATTTGAGTTGCTCATCGCGAGGGATTTCATACTTTGTAAAGGTCTCCAGATAAAGCTTCAGGGAGGTGACCGGGGTCTTGAGCTCATGGGTGAAGTTGTTGATGAAGGTTTGTTGCAGGCGATAGAGCTGGAGGGTTTTCAGGTGATAGATGAAGATGATGAGAATCCCCGCCAGGATGACGCCGACCAGCAAGGACAGGACGAGGATGACAACCCAGGGGCTGGCCTCAATAAATTGACTTGGATCAAGCTGGTAACGATAGGCGAGTGATTTGACTCCCGCGCTTATCCCGACATACCAGTAGATATACAAGGAGAGGGAACAAACGAGGGCGACCGTCGACAGAACGAAAACAAAAATAGGATGGAAAAACCATTTAGCCTGTTTCATAGTTCTTTATAATCTATACGATATGTTTGTTCCCGTCAATTTTCCCTCTCGATTCCAATTTGTCCTGCATTGTAAAAGTATTGTAAAACGCTAACTTATAACTTCCTTTCTGTAAATATATTTCTTAAGCTACCTCCGTACTAAAATATCTATACCACTATGGAGGAGTAATATGCACAATCGTTCACACCAGGCCCACCCTGTCCATCCTCTCGGAACCCGTGCCCGCGTCCTGCTCACCAGTGTTTTCGGACCGTATGCCCAGGATGATGATTACGGAAGCCGCAAGATCAATCCGATGGAGCTATATCAAAATCAAGTAACTCGTGTCCAGGGAGGGTTTTCTTTGCGCATGTTTCATCGCACTTTCGGCCTGATGATGATTCACGCCAATATCAAAGCCCCCTGCACGATTCTGGATTTTCCCGCCTTTGATCGTTTCGTCGAAGAAATTCGCCACTGCACGTATGATATCATCGGCATCAGCGCAATCATTCCGAACATTGGTAAGGTGAAGAAGATGTGTGAGCTGATCCGGCAGTATCAACCCGCAGCCACGATTGTTATCGGCGGACACATAACCAACAAAGAAGGGATTGGTGAGATAATTGATGCAGACCTCGTTGTACGCGGCGAGGGCATCCGGTGGTTTCAGCGATATCTCGGGCAGGATGACAAGGCGCCCATCAAGCATCCGATGGCCGTCTCAGGGTTTGGAGCCAGGATTATGGGTATCGATCTGGGGAGCAGGCCAGGCGGCACCGCGGCGATCCTGATCCCCTCCGTTGGATGCCCCGTTGGATGTAACTTCTGTTCAACGTCGGCGTTATTTGGTGGCAAAGGTCATTTCATTAATTTCTATGAGACAGGGGATGAACTTTTTGAGGTAATGTGCGAAATTGAAAAGAAGCTCAAGGTTCGATCCTTCTTCACTCTGGATGAAAACTTTCTCCTCCACAAGAAAAGGGCTTTGAGGCTCCTCGAACTGATGGAGACCAACAACAAAAGCTGGGCAATATACGTATTCAGCTCCGCACGGGTCCTGCAATCATATACGATTGATCAACTGGTGAGACTCGGCATCGGCTGGGTCTGGATGGGTTTGGAAGGGGAAAGTAGCGACTACAATAAGCTCCACGGAGTCGATACGCCAGACCTGGTGCAGCTTTTGCAATCTCACGGTATCCGTGTCCTGGGGTCCTCGATCATCGGCCTGGAAAATCATAAACCGGAAAATATGGATTCGATCATCGATTATGCCGTCGGGCATGAAACGGTTTTTCATCAGTTCATGCTTTATACCCCCATTTCGGGGACTCCCCTGTATGAAAAGCACAAACAGGAAGGAACTCTCTTGGCAGAATCCGAATTGCCCGATGCGGATTCCCACGGACAATATCGCTTCAATTACCGCCATCCGTATATAAAAGATGGACAGGAAGAGAAATATATTCTGGAGGCATTTCGGCGTGACTTTAAGTTCAACGGCCCCAGCATTCTTCGCCTGATACGGGTGCTGTTGAACGGATGGCAGATGCATAAGAACCATCCCCGGCGCGTGAGGGAGCGTTTCGCATGGGAGATATTTCCTTTACGATCGACATATGCCGGCGCTGTCTGGGCCATGAGGAAATGGTATCGCAGCGATGCACGTATAGCCGAAAAGGCGGATAAGCTTCTGAAAGATATCTATGCTACATTTGGATGGAAAACTAAGATCATTGCACCGCTTATCGGCAGGTACACCCTTCGTTCCTTGAAGAAGGAGGAAGAAAGGCTGGCTCATGGGTGGACCTACGAACCGTGTTGCTTCTATGAAAAAAATGAGACAGCCAAGACGCTGGAAGTGGCGCAGGCTGTAAAGCACAAGTTAAAGGTGAAAGAGAAACGTCCTGCAGCTAGTGAACCGATTCCTAATTATGGTAAATAGAATAGAGTCGTACCTTTAATGAAATGACCCGTCGATCATACTGCACATGGGACAGAACGGCCGGGCAATAATTCCATCCTGTATTTTCGCACTGCGAGTTTGTCTACCGGCAACAGCTTTCGTATTTCAGAGAGGGTAGTGAATCCGTAACCAGCCTTCTTGACCTGCTCGAGCAAGTTAATAAAGTGGCTGTCCCAGATGCCTCCTTCTACTTCGGCGTGAACCGGCAGCACATGGATTTCTTCGTCTTTGAGCATAGAGGTGATAATTGAAATGCCTTCAGGGACGCCCACCTCCTCAAAGCAAGGGAGATCGGACGGAATTTCCACAGCACCCAGCTTCTCATGGATGAAGGGCTTTTTGGCCCGCGTGCAGCTCAGATAATCAAACCGGTAATCCTCGAGAATCTCGATTACCCTGTCATCGATAAGCCAGGCAGGCGCCCCGAATGCTGTAGGCACTTGCCCCGTTAGCTCCGCAAACCCACGGATGCCTTTCTCGAACCAATCCCGTATCCACTGTATCGATTTTGTGTGCACCTCGTCCTGCCAGCGCCTGTGATCCCATGCATGAAATTGCACTTCATGGCCTTGAGACATTATTTGCCTGACGATTTCCGGAAATGAAATGGCGATCATCGGCGAAGGAAGCAGGGTTCCGTAAAGTGCTGTCCTCAAACCATAGAGGCCGACGGCATTAGTCCTGACCATCTTTTTCAGGAAGCGGGGATTTTTTATGAGCTGAAGAATGGCTCTGCCTGAGGCATCAGGCCCTATGCTCAAAAAGAAGGTGCTCTTTACGTTATAGTTTCCAAGGATGTTAAGTAGACGGGGCACACCATCTTTCATGCCACGATAGGTATCAACATCAATCTTTATGCCCAGTACTTTTTTACTCTTGTCATCAGACGGCACCCCTGTTCTCCTCCAAGAAAGAATCCAGCGTCATCTTCAGTGCTTCCTTCAAGCCTATCTCAGGTTTCCAATCCAACAGCTTTTGTGCTTTTTCAATGCTCGGTTTCCTGGAATAGATATCCTGGTAGCCTTTGCCATAGTAAGTTTCTGCGGATGCTTCGATGATTTCAGAGTAGACCTTGTCATTTCTATGATCCCGATGGGCCATGAAGAGATTCTTCAGAATGTCGGCCAATTCTTTCACGGAACACTCATTGTCCGGATTTCCAATGTTGATGATCTCGCTTTTGCATACATCATTTTTGTTTTCCAAAATCTTCATCAATGCGGAGATGCCGTCATCCACATATGTGAAACATCGCTTCTGATGACCGCCGTCAACGAGCGCTATCGGGCGTTTCATAAGTAGTTCGGCTATGAATTGTGTAACTACTCTTGAACTTCCTTCTTTAGCCACGTCCAAGGAATCCAGTCGCGGTCCAATCCAGTTGAATGGTCTAAACAGCGTGAATTCAAGATGACCGCGGGTGCCATAGGCATAGATCACGCGGTCCAGGAGCTGCTTGCAGCATGAGTAAATCCATCGCTCTTTTTGAATCGGCCCGACCACCAGGAAACTCTCGTCCTCTTTGAATTCCTTGTCAGTACAGGCGCCATAAACCTCGGACGTGGATGGGAATACGACACGCTTATGATACTTAACACATTGTTTGATAACGTCAAGATTCATCTCAAAGTCCAGGTTGTATACGCCGATGGGGTCTTCAACATACAGTTTGGGGGTCGCAATGGCTACAAGCGGCAATACAACGTCACATTTCTTTATGTGATACTCAATCCATTCCTTGTTGATCGCCATATCACCCTCAAGAAAATGGAAACTAGGATTGTTCACGGCTTCACCGAGGCGATCATCGGCAAGGTCCATGCCGTAGACAATCCAGTCTGTTTGAGCGAGAATCCGTTTGGTCAAGTGATGACCGATAAATCCATTTACCCCGAGAATTAAGATCTTCATGTTAAGGCTAACCCTTCTTTTTTTTTAAAATAGTTAAAAATTTGACTGCGTTTTATTCTCGACCCCGCGATCTCAATATCTACAAGCTTCAGTCTGCCGTCTCCCGTTCTGATAAAGACATCCTCATTTTCAACCTCTATTTGTCCGGGAGTATGGTCATTCCTGCCTTCCCCTTCAGGAAGGGCCCACCAGATCAATATTTTTCCGGCTCCGGGCAAAAAACCAAAGGCGCCCGGATACGGCTCGGTCACGGCCCGGATGAGATTGTAGATCCTCACTGCAGGCCAATTCCAATCAATGCGCCCATCTTCCGGCTTCCGCCCGCCGTAATAGCTCCCCTTCGCCAGCTCCTGCGGAATCAGCGGGACTCTGCCATCCCGAATAAGAGGCAGGATTTCCGCAAGCATTTCTCTAGCGGCTTCGCAAAGTTTGTCATACAGGGTCCGGGCGGTGTCTTGAAAATCTATCTCAACAGCCTTCTGCCCGACAATGTCACCTGCGTCCGGTTTTACTGTCATATGATGGAGCGTGATACCGGTCTTTTTCTCTCCGTTTACGATGGCCCAGTTTACGGGGGCTCTCCCCCGGTAAGCGGGCAGAAGCGAGCCATGGAGATTATACGCGCCTGACGTCGGTATGTTCAAGATATCCTGACTCAGCATATGCCTGTAATAGAAGGAAAAGATAACCTCTGGAGCAAGACGTGAAACTTTCTCTATCCAAGCGGGCGTATTCACATCAGGGGGACAGAATACCTCGATATGATTTTTATTTGCCCATTCAACGACGGAATCGAACCAGCAATTTTCCCCGGCGTCGTCTTCATGCGAAAAAATCGCCGCGATATTAAAACCTGCTTTTCCCAGGGCTTCAAGCCCGCAAATACCAATGTTGTGGTATGCGAATACAACGGCCATCATTGCGTCTGCCTTGCACTCTCCGACGAGTGGACCTTTTCAATAACATACTCCGGCCTTTTTCTAACTTCTCTATAGATCCGTCCGATGTATTCCCCGACGATGCCAAAGGCAAAAAACTGCAGGCCCACAAAAACAAACAGAATGGCAAATAATGTGAAAACACCCTCAGCAGCCCACAGGGCGCCATACATCAGTCTCGCAACGGCAAGGAAAATACCAAAGCAGACACCGCCAATAGCCATACACACGCCCCCGTACATGAGGAGCTTCATGGGCAGATCAGAGAATGAGGAGACGAGGTCAAACTGAAGGTTGATAAGCTTTCGCAGAGGATAGTTAGATGTGCCGCCGGCCCTCTCGTCGTGGGCAACCTCAATTTCTGTCACACGCTTGCCAAAAAATGTCGCCAATGCCGGGATGAATGTTGCGTGTTCATGGCAGGCGATCATGCGATCGACTACAGGACGCCGGTAGGCCCGGAGCATGCAGCCCCAGTCGGTCATCCTGACTTTAGTAATCCTTCTCGCAATTATATTGATGATCTTTGACGGTATGATCCTGAACATGGAATCCTTGCGTCCTTTTCTTATTGTGCCCACCACATCATAGCTGCCCGCCTCCATCTCTTTTACAAGCTTAGGTATCTCTTCTGGGGGATTCTGGAGATCAGCATCCAAAGTGATTACGATATCGCCTGTCACTACAGAGAAACCGGCAAGGATCGCCGCGTGCTGTCCATAATTTCTGACAAGCTCTACAACCTTCACCTCTGGCTCATCGGCAAGGCCTTTCAATATGGAGAGGGAACTGTCACGGCTGCCATCGTCTATAAAAATTATCTCATACGGCCTGCCCATTCCTTGCATTACCGGCCGGACGCGCTCCATGAGGATATGCAGGTTCTCCTCTTCGTTGTAAACAGGAATGACCAGGGAAATCATCGGCTGCGAACTCATAGTATTGTCCTCATTGTTACAGATCATTCACTCGTTTGTGCACGAGTAATACTCTTTTACAAAGCTGCTAACTTTTCAATATCTCTCTTATGGCTTCACAAACATAGGATACATCATCATTCGACATGTCTGGAAACAGAGGCAGAGAAATTATCCTTTCCGCTGCCCGCTCTGTTTCAGGGAGCATTCCTTTTCCTGTTGCAAACTGCCTCTTGATATAACTCAAGCGGTGGCACGCCGGGAAATGCAGACCATATCCAATATTGTACTCGGACAGTTTTTCCATAAAGAGGTCCCGAGCCATGGACAGGACCTTTATTATGAACAGGTGCCAAGCATGAACATGGGGATATTCAGGTATTCCGGGCAATTCGAGGCCATTCACATTTTTCAGCCCTTTCATATAGATCCCCGCCAGTTCGGCCCTTCTGTGATTAATCTCGTCCAGCCTCGCGAGTTGCGCAATCCCGAGGGCTGCCTGCATATCGGGAAGATTGTATTTGAACCCTGGGAGATTAAGATCGTACTCAGGGTTTCCTCCTCTTCCATAACGTTTCCACGCGTCTCTCTCAATTCCGTGAAATCTTAAAAGCCTCAATTTGGCTTCCAACGCATTGTCTGTGAGTGTAATCATCCCGCCTTCACCGCTTGTTATGTTCTTTATGGGATGAAAGGAAAATATAGCTATATGGCGGAACCCTCCTGCGTGGACACCTTTATAATATGTACCGACTGCGTGGGCTGCATCTTCAATAATCAGGATATTGTTTCGCTTTGCTACTTCCAGAATCCTGTCCATGTCGGCGGGAGCGCCCGCAAAATGAACGGGAATAATAGCCTTTGTTTTACGGCTGATTCTTTTCTCTATAAGGTCCGCATTGATGTTTAGCGTATCGTAATCGATATCTACGAAAACTGGCTTCGCCTTTAGCATGACAGTCATATTTACGGTGGAGGCAAAGGTCATAGACGGTGTGATGATCTCATCTCCTTCCCCAATCCCCAGGGCAAGAAGTACAAGATGCATGCCGGCTGTGGCGGAAGTCACGGAGAGTGCATGGGACGCCCCGGTCAATTCGCAGAATTTGTCCTCAAACGCCTTACAAACTGGTCCGGTAGTGATCCATCCGGATTTCAGGCAATCAACAACGCCTTCAATCTCTCTCTTGCCAATGGAGGGTCTGGATAGGGGCAAGAAATCTTGTCTGACTTTCATATTCGATCAGTTACTCATCTTTAAGATGCACGAGGCTATAGTAACCATTATCCCACAGAACACGCAAAAAGGCTGTCTTTTTTTTCAGCTTTTCCACATTTTCACTTTCCGTCACGCAATAGATATTCTTCTTTTCATGACAAAGACTAAAAAACATTTCAGAAGTGAGAAAATAACGATTCCTTTCTTCGAGAGGCAGTTTTTCCACACCCGGTCTCAACTCGCCGATATCATCCACTACGGGCGTTCTCCTCTTGCTATGAAAATCTATACCGTATAGCGACATCCCGTACTGATAGAGTTCCTCATTGGCAGGAACGTAATCCTTTATGATCCTGGCAATGGGATACGCCGACTTGTATGGCGTCAAAAATTGGGACATAGGGAATATCAGGGAACTCATAAAAAGAAACGAGATCACATAAATAGTCATGAACCAACCGCTCCGCCATCTTCTTCCGATTATCTCAGGCAGAAATGTAATCGCAATCTGCATCAATATAGGGAAGATAACCCACGGCCACCACGTATGGAAAGGTATCTCGTGGTTCTTAAGAAACGGCGGCGCGAGAAGCACGGCGATGAACAGGAGAGATTGCAAGATCACGGGCAGATGGTACAGAAATCCTGCACCTCTGCTATAATCGAATTTTCTGACTTGGTCATCATATGATCTAAAAATGTGTCCCATAAAAACCGCTATGGGTAAGAAGGCAGGGGCGATATAGGGGATAAGCTTGGACGAGGAAACTGAAAAGAACAGAAAAATGAAGCCCGTCCACGTGAGCAAAAATAATTTTTCCGTTGAGGTAAAAAGAGAAAAGAGTCTTGCCCCGCCTTCTTTAACGGCCTTGAAGAGAAAAGCCCACCAGGGCATTGTACCCGCGATGATGATAGGAACGTAAAAATAGATGGGCTCGTTTCTCGAGTGTATGGTCGTGGTATATCTGAGAAAGTGTTCCTGTACGAAAAAAAACCACAGGAAGTCTTTGTTTGCTTTTTGCACAAGGAATAACCACGGCCCGGCGACAGTCAAAAAGATTATAATGCCTGCCGGTGAGAACAATCTTAATATGTCGCGCCACCTTCCGGCGAATATGAGCAAGATTATTACAATGGCAGAAGGAAAGACTATGCCGATCAAACCTTTTGTAAGAAAGGCCAGGGCACAGAAAAGATAAAAGAGATAGACATTTTTCTTTCCGTACCCGCCATCTGAAAAGTATCTGTAGCCAAACCATACAGCAACAGAGACAAAGAATGCCAACGGCATATCCAGGATATTAAGTCGTCCGATGGCAAAAGGAAATAAGGACGTCGTCAAGACCGCAGCCGCATAAAACCCAGTTTTCTCGCCGTGGAAAAAAGTTCCCATTCTATAAACGAGAAGTATACACCCCCACGCACAAAGCGCTGAAAACAGCCTTGATGAGAATTCATTCTCCCCGAAGATCTTAAACGACAGGGCCGTAGACCAGTAGCACAAAGGCGGCTTTTCGAGGTACACAGTCCCTTTTAGATGGGGTGTCACGTAATCTCCGGAATGGTTCATTTCGCTGGGAATAGCGCTGTAACGCCCCTCATCCGGCTCCATCAAGGGCGCAACCGCAAGGAGGACCAAATAAATAATGAATGGCAGGAAGAAAAAAATGATTTTCTTATTTTTGGCCCAATCCATAAGCTATCAGATACTTTCCTGTTTCAGATTGAATTTAGTAATTTAAGGTTCTCCCTATTGTCAAGACAAAAAATTAGGAATATCCGAAAGACGTGGCCTGAAAAGCCGGCAGAAGCTTAAGTTACGCTGTGTTTTTCGGCTCTGAGGGTAATTGTTACGGCGACGATCAATTCTTAAATTCTCCGTTTGTTCTGATATCCTGATGTATCTCTCACTATGGATGATCAGCCATCATGCAAAGCTATTGATTGCCTCTTTACTTGACACTCAAGTATATTTCCCCTATGTTGTTTTCATGAGATGACGTTACTCTATCTTGCGTTTTTTCCATGGTTTCGCACAATGGCCATAATTGATACGCATATCAATTTCTCCAGGATTGCCTGTTTCCAGGAAACCGCTTTTAGCGAATCGGGCTGCGATTATTCATTGGTCGGTCTTCAGGATGAATTGGCCCGCAATAATATCCAAGCAGCGATCGCAATGGGGCTTCAGGAAACTTCCCGGTTCGGATTTCCTGATGCATCTGCGCCCAATCCGATGGAGCTGTATCTCTCCGATTCATGGCCTGAACAACTTTATTTCTGTCCAGGGATCAACCCATATGAACTTTCCGATGACTCACTGGATAAGATTGAACAGGCGCTGCATAATCCCAGAGCCGTAGGAATTAAACTATATCCGGGGTACTATCCATTTTCGGTGAATGATCCGATTTACGAGCCGGTTTACGAACTGGCCGCTCAATTTAATATTCCCGTTGTCATTCACAGCGGTGATTCCTTCTCCGACAGAGGTCTGATTAAATACTCCCATCCTCTGGCAATCGATGAATTGGCTGTCACTCACCGGCGGAATTTCTTTGTCATTACGCACCTTGGAGACCCGTGGGTGAAGGAGACGGCAGAGATCGTGCGCAAGAATCCGAATGTGGGAACAGATATTTCCGGACTGCTTATAGGCAGCTGGGCTTGCCTGGAGGAGATGGGCAGCGAGCCCCTCATCGTGAATGAATTTCGTCATGGCCTTATGTATGCAATGAGTTGGGATAAAGTCCTCTTCGGCAGTGACTGGCCGCTGGCTCCCCTGACCGCGTATCTCGATTTTGTTACGAGAATTGTCCCCGAGAAACATCCGGAGAAGGTTTTGGAAAAAAATGCCTTTAATATTTTTACGAGAATACCCCCGACTAAGAGGTATACTGTTTCATAAAATCTATTTGAAGAGGTTTGATATGGCCCGTCGCTTAAATTTCTTGATCTTCGCGTCCATTTTTTCTCTGTCGCTCTCTATCTTTCCCTCGTCGTCGTTTGCGGACTGGACGCCGCTCATTGAACGCCTCGTAGCCGACAAGTTCGACGAGCAGGTCATAAGAAAAATGTTTGACCGCCCAGGTGTAAACTTTGATCCCAGTGCTATGTCATGCAAGCTGAAGGAGCTCATAAACAAGCGGTACAAGAAACAGGATGCTGTTTCTGCCCGAAAAGTCAGGGCTGCATACGCCCGCTTCTTAAGACCGGAAGTCATTGCCGAGGCGCAATCCTATTTACAGAGACACAGAGAGACTCTGCAGGGGATAGCGGAGAACTACTGTGTTCCCAAGGAGATTGTCGTATCAATACTGCTCGTAGAAACCGAGCTCGGCCGGCATCTGGGTGATCGGGGCGCATTCAATACGCTGGCAAGTATGGCGCTGTCTTCCGATCTCGAGACTATCCGTCCCTATCTTGCGCCTGACCTGATTAACCGGAGGAATGAGGAATTTGCAAAGAAGCGCTGTCGCCAGAAGGCTGATTGGGCTTATGGAGAACTCAAGGCCCTGATTAGATATGCCTCGGAAAGCGGTATCGACCTTCTGAGTATCCCGGGTTCGCTCTATGGCGCAATCGGGATCTGCCAGTTCATGCCGACAAAGATATCCGTTTATGGAGTCGATGCCGATAGAGACGGTCGCGTCAATCTCTTTACGGAGCCGGATGCACTTTACAGTATGGCAAATTACCTCCGCGCTCACGGTTGGCGCTGTGACATGAGCGCGAAAAGGCAGTACCGGGTAATCCTCGCTTACAACCACAGTCAAATATATGCCGATACCGTCCTGAATGTGGCGAAGAAACTGAAGGAGTAAGGTTGAAGCGGCTCAACCGCGGACGGAAATGATATGTATCTTGACAGTGGATACCTTAGAGTAACTCGCAGGGTCTACCCAGAGGGAGAAAAAAGCTGAAATTGGTTTTGTGAAAAGTATCACGAGTTCTGTTATGTCCTGAGGGCTTCCGGAACTTTTAAGGGCACATCTGCAGGTTCTATGTACTTTCCGACAATATTGGAAGTATTCTTGACGTTCAGTTTTTCAAACAAAAAAGAGAATTGGTTTTCCAGCTCGTGACCTACGGCATGCAGCGCCTCTTTTGGGAGATTCCAAAGTTCCTTCTTAAAAGGACCGAACCCCTTCTTCCGGGTCTTATAGATAAACTGCTCCTCCGTATCCGTGTCTTTCTTCTCGCTTATCATTCTAGATCTTATGTATTGATATATCTCGTCCCTGAGAGCTGCCGGGAAGTGTTTGCTTTCGTAAATCATATTTTGAAATCCCGTGGCCAGATGGATTTCAGCTGTGCCCGTTTTCGGAAATTTATCGAAGGCCTCATTGGGGAGTGTCGATGCCCCGTGTTGAACTGCACCGGCAAGACCAAACTGGGTTCTCGCAACCTCGGATAATTTTTCCAGGGTATTGAAATCCAGTTTGACTTTTGCGATAGTCCCGTCAGGCAGAGGAACACCTCCATGGGTGGTACCAGACTGCACACTGATCTTGCTGATGCCTTTCATATCGCCGCCATCCAGCTTTAGACCTTCAAGATAGCCAGCCATATAGGCACGTAATTCCTCGATCGTGCTGTTTTTTCCGCCAACTTCACCGATCTCACCTCCGACAGAGATCGTCACGCCTGCCGGTTCCAGATCCCGGATCATGGTAGTGAGCTCCGCCGCAAGAGAGTAATTAGCCTCCTGTTGTTCTTCCACCGTCGGTTTTGATAGATCTACAAGCGTTGAGGTATCGATATCGATATTGTAGAACCCCGCCTCGATGGCTTCCCAGATCAGGTCTTTAACTGCCTGCACTTCCTTACCCGGATCGGATGCAAATTTTTTCGCGCTTACCTGGAAATGATCTCCCTGCAAAAAGAGAGAGCCCCTGTATCCCGCCTTGATTGCCGCGGCAGTTACCGCGGAGGTGTATTCTTCAGGACGCTGGGAGGTGTAATCAATTTCGGAACGGGCAATTTCAAAAATCACGGGGCCGACATTGCTCTTCATGGCAGCGCGGAAGACAGCCTGCGCAACTTCGTAAGTGAGGGCCCGGATGTTGATGGCCGGTACCGTGAAGCCCGATACCTCCTTACGCCCCATTGCCTCATAGAGAGGCATTATGGATGTCGACAAAATACCCATAGCCGCTCCGGACCTTCGTATCAGCCACCTTGCCGCTTTTCTGATCTCCTCATCGCCGCTGAATACGGCCGTAAATACAAGATGGTCAATTAATGAATCCCGGAGACGTCTCTCATCCAACACCTTGACATCGCCATCCGAAATCGTGAGGATGCCTTCCAAACCTTTTTTCAATTGATCGATGGCTTCGTAGGTCTTTGCCATAGCTCTCGCCCTCCTGATCAGCCATTAGCGAGAAATTCCTTTGCCTTTTCCACTTCGAAACGGCTCCCTATGTAGATCGGGCGACGTTGATCCAGCTCTTCGGCCTTTATGGACAGTATATCCTGATTGCCGTCTGTGGCCATGCCGCCTGCCTGTTCAATGATGAATGCCATGGGTTGAAGCTCAAAAAGAAGTCTCAATTTCCCGTTCGGGCTTTTCTTGAGTGCAGGGTATGTGAAGATTCCTCCTCTCTTGATCAGCACCTGATTGATATCCGGCACAAACCCTCCGCTGTAACGGAGTTTATAGCCTTCCTTCTCCAAGTACTCTATATACTTGAGGTGCGCCGGGGTCCATTCTTTTCTCAATCCTCCCAGGCTGTATATGTCTCCCCTTTCCTTTAAGGTTATGTTTTCCTCAGAGAGGACGTATTCCCCTTCCCTGTTTAATACGAATTCATGGGTTCCCTTTCCCGCAGAATAGACCATCGTTATCAGAGGGCCGTATGTGATATACACGGCCGCAACCAGTGTCTTTTTCCCTTCGGCCAAGATGGTCTCCTTATGAATGCCGATTATGGTTCCTATGGCCAGATTGGTATCCACCAAAGATGAGCCGTCAAGCGGGTCGGCTGTAATAAAATATTTCTCATCACCTTTTCCGATCTTTATGACTGAATCGCGTTCCTCCGAGGCATACTCCCGGACAAACCCCGAATACTCAAGCTGGTTCTTGAGAATTTCGTCGGCACTTCTATCCAGAGTAAGCTGCTCTTCGTCATAAATATTTTTGAATCCGGCGAGCTTCCGGTTTGATTCATGAATTTTGGCGGAAATGTATTTCCCCATGACTGCGATCTGCCATATAAGCCTGCGCAATTCCATTTCCACACTCGCCATCCACATATGTCTGCGGAGATCTACAGTAAATTTCGTATAATCCGAAATGCCCTCTCCCATGATCGTCCATCCTTCTAGTATTTTTCTTTTTTGTAACAAGAAATCATTAGCTTGACAAGTACATTTTCACGCTCCCTCCTGCACATTTGAGATGAAACAAATTGTAACTCTTAACCGGATATGTTAGTAGACTCAAATAATTATGTGAGGAGATGATCCATGATTACAAAAGAAGATGCGGTTGCATTACTCTGTAAATACATCAAAAATGAGAGGATGTTATATCATTGCTACGCCACAGAGGTGGTCATGATGGCACTGGCGCGCCGGTTGGGACAAGATGAAGAGAGATGGCGCATTGCAGGACTGCTCCACGATCTGGACTTGGAATTGATTGACGGCAATCTGACGGCTCATACGCATGAAACCGCGAAGATCCTTGATGGGATGGGCGTCGATCCTGAAATTATTGATGCCATTAAGATGCATAATGAAGATGCCTGGGGCATGAAGAGGAATACAGTATTCCATCACGCTCTGGCTGCAGGCGAGACCATCACCGGCATGATCGCCGCTACGGCCCTCGTTTATCCCGATAAGAAACTGGCAAGTGTGAAGGCAAAATCAGTAACCAAGAGAATGAAGGAAAAGGCCTTTGCGGCGTCCGTCAATCGGGATACGATCATGGAATGCGAAAAACTCGGCATTCCATTGAATGAATTCGCAGAGATTTGTCTTCAGGCAATGAAACAAATCAGCGACCGGTTGGGATTATAGTCAAACTATCCGTGGGAGGAGAGAGCAATGGGTAAGTCATACAAAATAGCCGTAGTTCCGGGTGATGGAACAGGGCCCGAGGTAATCGCAGAAGGATTGAAGGTCCTCATGGCTGCGTCCGCAAAATATGATTTCAAACTGGACATCTCCCATTATGATTTGAGCGGCGAGCGATACAAGCGCACAGGTGAGGTATTGAGCGATGAAACCATTGAAGAGCTGAGGAAGTTCGATGCGATCTATCTGGGCGCCATCGGCCATCCCGATGTAAAAGCGGGTATCCTGGAGAAAGGCATCCTCCTTAAGCTCCGCTTCAGCCTGGATCAATACATAAATCTGAGGCCTGTTAAGCTTTACGATGGCGTCGATACACCTCTGAAGGACAAGAGACCTGAAGATATAGATTTCGTTGTCGTCAGGGAAAACAGCGAAGGCATTTATGCAGGAGCCGGCGGCTTCCTGAAGAGAGGCACGGCAGACGAGATCGCGACTCAGGAATCCATCAACACGCGCAAGGGAGTGGAGCGCTGCGTGAGGTTCGCCTTCGAATACTGCCGCAAACGCAACAAGGCAAAGAAGCTGACGCTATGTGGCAAGACTAATGTGCTGACGTATGCCTTCGACCTGTGGGAGAGGACATTCTACGAAGTAGCCAGAGAATATCCCGATATAAAGACCGAATACGCCCATGTTGATGCGACCTGTATGTGGATGGTAAAGAACCCGGAGTGGTTCGATGTGATCGTGACGGACAATATGTTCGGCGACATCATCACAGATTTGGGAGCAATGATCCAGGGGGGCATGGGCATAGCCGCGGGCGGCAATATAAATCCGCAGGGTGTTTCCATGTTTGAACCCATAGGCGGCTCAGCGCCGAAGTATACCGGGCTGAACGTGGTCAATCCGCTTGCCGCTATCATGGCGGGGCAGATGATGATGGAGACATTGGGAGAAGACAATGCAGCGGCGGCCATGGAAAAAGCCGTAATGAAGGTTGTAGCGGAGAAGACTAAAAGCATGTCCGCCGGACAGATGGGTTATTCAACGAGTGAAGTAGGCAGCCTCGTGGCCGGCTTGATTTAGTTCCGGGGGGCTTTCGATAAAGCATGCAGTATCCATTTCCAATTGCTATCCCCTGCCACCTGGCAATCCGTTCCGATGGAGCCTTGGGCGGCTATCAGGGTAGTCTAAAAATGAAACGAACGCTGTTGGCGATGGAAGGTGTCGCTTTTCGTGATGCAGGACATGTAGCAACCCGACGATTCTTTTACGAAGATATAACACCGCTTAGCAAGCCAGGCGTGCGGCAGTATGCCGCTATGTGTAATCGGCGCCGTTAGAATATCTAAAGGATGGAACTATGCCTGATGAAACCGCTCGAATGGTCAACTCTCTGCCTGCTTATCTTTCACATCATGCCGTATTTTTTCAGCTTCAGGTGCAGTGTCCGCCGGGTAATGCCGAGCCGTCTGGCTGCTTCGCTTTTGTTTCCGCTGACCATTTCCAGTGCCTTCAAAATCGTTTCCTTTTCTACAGATTCCAGAGACGGCTCTGCGGCTCCGATCCGCTGAGCCGACGCTTCTTTCTCTTGCGGCTCTGTCTGTAAGACGAGGGTGAATTCCTCTTCACCGAGGTATTCCGAGCGGGAAAGCACGACCCCCCGTTCAATGGCATTCATGAGTTCCCGGACATTGCCCGGCCAATTGTACTTCAGAAGTCGATCCATGGCCTGCGGGGTGAATCCCTTGATGCTTTTGTGATTCTTCTTAGCAAACAGGGTGAGAAAGTGCCGGGCAATAAGCGGTATATCTTCCCTCCGCTCCCTCAGTGGCGGAACATTGAGCGTCACTACATTCAGACGGTAATAAAGATCACCACGGAAACGTCTGGTCTCTATTTCGCGCATCAGATCCTTGTTGGTCGCGGCTATAACCCGCACGTCCACCTTGATGACATCATCGCCACCCACTCGGGTGATTTCCCTTTCCTGCAAAACGCGTAATAACTTGACCTGCATGGCCGGAGACATCTCGCTCACTTCATCCAAGAAGAGAGTCCCTCCTTCGGCCTGACGAAATTTTCCTTCCTTCCGTTTATCGGCGCCCGTAAAGGCACCTTTTTCATGGCCGAAAAGCTCGGATTCGAGAAGTGTTTCCGTAATCGCAGCACAGTTGATTTTCACGAAAGAGCCGTTTTTCCGAAGACTGTTAAAATGGATGGCTCCTGCAACCATCTCTTTACCTGTTCCGGACTCGCCGGTAATCAGAACGGTTGCCTCAGAAGGCGCAACCTGGATCATGGTTTCGATGAGTCTCGTCATGGCCGGACTGTGCCCGATTAGGTGTTGACTGTTAAATTGAGTGGCAAGACTCTCCCGGAGGTGGCGGTTCTCCTCTTTTAGGTGGCTGTGTTCCATTGCCCGTTCGATGGTTAGTTTCAATTCGTCAAAATCAAGCGGCTTGGTGAGATAATCGTAGGCTCCTTCTTTGAGGGCTTTTACCGCCGTTTCCACCGAGGCATACGCGGTCATTATGATGGCAGGGATAGCGGGATTGAACCTCTTTATCTCCGCAAGGGCCTCCAATCCGGAGACTTTGAGCATGCGAATGTCCATCAGAATCAGATCAAATGGTCTCTGTGAAACGGCTTCGACGGCCTTTCCACCATCGTCGGCTTCGGCAACTTCATATCCCCAGCCGCCAAGCAGCGTCCTTAACATTGTCCGATGGGCAAGATCGTCATCCACTACCAAGATACTATTTTTCGATTTCATATCCCTTACTCTCCCAAAGCCTGATTTCCCGATGTTTGCATCGAAAGCAAATAATACTCGTTTCTTATGTCATTTCGAGGAGTAAAACGACGAGAAATCTTGTCGTTCTTTCATTCCGGACAAATTTGAGGAATCTCTAATATCCCTCGTTCCGCTCGTGATTAAGATTTCTCCCGTTGGTCGAACTGACAAATTTGAAATTCCTCCGTTGCTTCATATTTCCTGCTTTGAAAAAATGTATGACTCTTTGGTTCAGGGCAGAGACCTGAACCAACAAAAAGGTTATGCACAAACGGCAGAGGCCGTGCCGACAGGTAGAAAGATCGACACTGTGGTTCCCTTCTCATGTTCACTTGCCACCCTGATTTCACCGTCATGGGATTCCATTATTTTGTGGACAATTGCCAGCCCTAGACCTGTTCCTGAAGACCTGGTCGTAAAGTACGGATCAAAGATGCGGGCAAGGTCCTTTTCATCGATACCTTTTCCTGTGTCGGAGACATCGATCCTAACCATGCGGCCCTCGTGCGGCAAGACTGCTACCGTAAGCGCGCCGCCTTTGTCCATGGCTTCCATGGCATTCAAAAACAGATTAAGCAGCACCTGCGTGATTTTATCTGAATCTATGAAGATATCCCCTATATGTTCAGGCAAATCTGTTCGAACGGTAATATTTTTCGCCTTCGCCTGCCCTTCGATCATTCTCAGGGTATGCCTGATCACCTCCAGGATGGAAGTCCAATGCCTCTTCATCTCCATCGGCCTTGCAAATTCAAGGAGCTGACTGATAACCCGGTTTAGCCTCTCGACCTCTTGAACCATGACCTCTGCGGTCTTCTGATCCTCAGGGTTATCACGGTAACGCTCTTTGAAAAAAGTGGCGAATCCTTTGATGGAACTCAGGGGATTCCTTATTTCATGGGCGATCCCGGCTGCCAGACTGCCGACTGATGCTAGGCGTTGACTACGTTCCATTTCTTTCTTCAAGTGCTGCATCTCGGTGATGTCTCTAAAAAGTATTACATAGCCAAGAAAATTGCCATTATCTTCCTCCAGAACCGTTGCAATCACTTCGAGGGAAATTGTTCTGCCATCTGTAAGAGGGCAATCTATCTCCTCCTCGATTACTTTTCTTTCCGCTTTCAGGCCCTGCAGTAAGGCCATACACGGCAGGGGTATGATCTCATGGGCCTTCTTTCCCAGGACATCTGAATGCAAACAGCCCAGGATGGATTCGGCTGTCTGGTTAAATGAGATGATTTCCTCCCGATCATTTATGGCAACAAGGCCGATGGGCATGTTTTCCATAAGGCTGTCGGAAAAGATCTTCATTCTGGAGAAGGAGGTCTTTGCCGAGCGATACCCTTGGGCGAGAAAAAGGGAAATGACTCCCGAACATCCAATCAGAATAAAAATGGCGGCGATCAAGACGGTATGACGTGTATCCTGCTCTCTTGCCGCAATTACAGGCCCCATATCCATGCCGACAAAAATGATGAATCCCGACGATGCTCCCGCTGACTTATCCGTTGCACGCGGTAATGCTTGCTTATCTGATTTTGGTCCTTTCTGAAATCCCTGAAAAGGTTTTTCCGTCGGGGCAAATTGCCGGTATACTTCAAATGTATCGGCGCCTTCAGGATTGGGCACCTGCCGCCATTCTACTTGTTTTAAAGCAGCAAGATGCGGAAGATCAAGATCTGTTCCGTACGTTTCCCCGATCATCGAGGGATCGCTGTCAGCCACTACTGCGCCGTTGACATCAGTTACAATCAGATGATCGATGTCCGGCTGCTGCGCAGTTTCAATCAACAGTTTCTGGAGCTGAAAGCTGCTCCATCGCATCCCTATGCCTGTTCTGGCACCCGCTTCAAAAGATCTTATCAGCGCTGCTCCCTTCTCAACCAAGAGCTGGGTAGTGTATTCTTTTTGTTTGTTTATAGTCTGGAGGGTCAGCACAACAAAGATTGGCACAATGATGACCACGGCTCCGATAATAACCCAGGGCGAGACACCGACCCAGAATTTCCTGTCCCTTCTATTTCTTTTCTTCTTCATGTTCATCTGGATACTTTTTATTCAACTGGATACCATGATTGGATATTTTTTATCCATATTTTTCTTTAGCATTAGACATAAACTAATGAATGGCAGCGGTTGATTAGCGAATAACTAAGTGTTATTGACATCATACATAACATGACTTTTATTTGGCACGGCCCTTGCTCTTCCTACAAGCAAAAGAAGAAAATAACATCTGAGGAGAATACGACCATGAAAAGATTAACAATGACATTAGTCACAGTGCTTGTCGTGACAGCTTTATCGGCTTATGCATTTGCCTACGGTCCCGGCTGGGGAAGAGGGCATGGTGGAGCAGATTGCTATGGACCGGATACATCATTTTTATCCCAGCTTAATCTGACACCCGAACAGACGGCAAAAATCAATGCCCTCCGCGAAGCCAATTTGAGGGACACAAAGCCCCTCAAGGACAAGATGTTCAGCAAGCGTGGCGATTTAAGGCTGCTCTGGCTGCAAACGAATCCCGACCAGGACAAGATTACGGCAGCGCAGAAAGAAATCAGGGCACTGAGGGATAAAATGCAGGACAAGATGACCGCCTATCGGCTGGAGATTCTCAAGGTCTTGACGCCCGAACAGCAGGAGAAGGTAAAGTCTTTCAAAATGCGGCGCGGTTTTGGCCCCGGCATGGGTGGTGGCCCTGGCATGGGCGGCGGCCCGGGTATGATGAGAGGCAACTGGTAAAATATTCTTTTCTAACGATCATCCGGAAGGCCACCTCCACCTTCCGGATGATCATCGTATTGCGTTCCGTAGTTTCGGCAAAACAATTCGTTCACATTACGCATCGTCTCAAAAAAACGCAGGCGCCATCTTTTCAAGATTTTGCGGCTGTTCAACATCTTCTTTACTTAGTCAAAAAGCCCGGCCACCTTCTTTCCGTATTCGAGGCATGCCTCAATGCTTTCGGTATCCGGGTTCCACAGGGTTTTTATGCCTCCGTCAACCACCACGAAGCCTGCGGATTGAAGATTCTCTGAAATGACCTTTACGGATTCGCCGCTCCAGCCGTAACATCCGAAGGCAGCCGCTTTCTTGCCCTGGAATCTCAGACCTTTAATTTCTTCTAGTAGGGCCGCAACCGCAGTCAGGATACCCCGGTTTATAGTCGGGGAACCAACAAGAATGGCCTTTGACTTAAAAATCTCTGTGATCACGTCATTCTTGTCCGATTTAGAAAGATTGTACAGCTTCACATTTACTTTCTGATCAGATTGCTTTATGCCGGAGGCGATATTCTCTGCCATGACGCGGGTGCCGTTCCACATGGAATCGTAGATGATGGTGATCTGGTTTTCTTTATAGCTATCGGCCCATTTCAGATACTGCTCAACAATTTGAACGGGGTTATCCCGCCAGATGACGCCATGGCTTGTACAGATAATATCCACGGGTAATTTGAAGGATAAGACCTCCTTAATTTTTTTGCCGACGAAAGCGCTGAAAGGCGTCAGGATATTCGCATAATACTTTATGCATTCCTCCATTAATTCGGCCCGGTCGACAAGATCATTAAACATGAATTCCGTTGCATAGTGCTGGCCGAATGCATCATTGCTGAATAAAATATTATCGCCCGTCAGGTAACAAAACATGGTGTCCGGCCAGTGAAGCATCGGCGCTTCTATAAAAATCAATTCCTTTTTCCCTAAACTAAGGCGGTCGCCTGTCTTTATTGCATGGAAATTCCAATCCTGGTGGTAGTGGCCTCTGAGGTATTTGATGCCGTTTGCAGTGCAGTATATGGGCGTATCGGGGATATGGCTCATGAGTTCGGGTAGGGAGCCGCTGTGATCTATCTCCGCATGGTTTGCGATAACATAGTCGATTTTCTTTAGATCAATTATTTTTCGCAGGTTCTCAACATACTCTTTTGCGAACGGAAGCCATGCCGTATCGATCAAAGCCACTTTTTCTTCTTCGATGAGATACGAATTATATGTCGACCCGCGATGTGTGGAATATTCATCCCCATGAAACTTCCTGAGCTCCCAATCAATTTTACCGACCCACGATACGTTGCTCTTAATATGTAACTTCATGCTTTATCTCCCTTCTTCCTATGACTAACTCTCTTGCAGTTTGATCAACAAGGTCTATCCATATTACCCAGCGATCACCTCTTAAAACTGAGGCGTTGGATGACCGTCAAATATCGGCGCAACACGTTTGCCCGCCTCGTCACGGATGGGGCTCGCATGTATGGCCGTGATTATTACTTAATTATACCCGTATCTTTCATAGAGGTCAAAAATATTTTTGTGGATTTTACTGCTGGCAGGAGCCATATTTTTATTTAATATGGATTGATGTCTTAAGAAACACATCCCTCGTGCAAAATAAGTTTTTAATACATTGACTGGCACGTAAATAAATATCCGGATGGAGTCAGGGAGAGCAAATTCTGCTTCGATAGAAATATCGTGCCGAGACCGGACATAGACACATGGGTGGCAGAATATTTTGCAGGACGGCCATCTCTGCAGGAGATTATCGATTCCCTTCAGGCGTACCCCATCCTTCTTTACCCCTGTTAAGGCCTTACGTCTGAACTTTCAGAAAGGCCTCCTACAGCGCTGGCCTTTACCCTGAAGCTGTTGCGCCATAATGAGCATCTCCCCCATGGACAAGGTTTATGAAGCGGACCTTCGGGCCGTGTTATTTATCGTAAGACATCCGGACTTCCTGGAAGGCGTTCGGGCCCGTATCATAGACAGAGATGATCAGCCCCCATGGTAACCCGAAAGCATTAACGACGTGGATTTTATCTTTCCCCACACCCATGCAGGCCTGTGACTCTTCATGCTCTTGAAAAAATGCCTTGACAGTATTTCTATTATGATTTATTTTAAACTCAACATTAAAAGGATTTTCTGAAAGTGACGTTTCGCATGAAGAAGGCATTAGTTAATTCAAACAGCACCGCGATCCTGCTGGTCCTCGCTCTTCTCCGCCTTTTACTTAATGGCAGGCGCCCGTCGTTTTTAGGTAATCCGTAGTCAACCCCAAATAAAACGTACCTAAAGGCCATGGGCTCCAGAAGCTCATGGCCTTTCTTATTTTTTGGATTAGATTGAATGGAGGGTAAAATGGATACAAAAAAAAGGCGCGTCTTAATATTTGATACGACACTCAGGGATGGGGAGCAGTCACCAGGGGCGAGCATGAACCTGGATGAGAAACTGCGAATCGCGAGGCAACTCGAAAAGCTCGGGGTAGATATCATCGAGGCAGGATTCCCTATCGCTTCAGATGGCGACTTCCTGGCTGTGCAGCAGATCGCCCGTGAGATCAGAGAGCCGCAGATTGCCGCCTTGGCAAGGGCCAATGCCGCCGATATTGACCGCGCCTGGGAGGCCATCAAAGAGGCGGCTCACCCACGGATCCACACCTTTATTTCGTCATCCGATATCCATCTGAAGTACCAGCTCAAAAAAACACGGGCCCAGGTTCTGAAAGAAGCCCGCGCCGCCGTGGCCCGCGCCTGTTCCTACACACCGAATGTTGAATTCTCTCCCATGGATGCCACAAGAACGGATTGGGATTATCTCTGTGACATGGTGGAAGCAGTAATCGCAACCGGGGCCACCACAGTCAACATTCCTGATACCGTGGGATATATAGTGCCCGATGAATTCGGCAGTCTGATCGATTATCTCTTTGCAAATGTCAATAATATCGGCAAGGCAGTAATTTCTGTTCACTGTCATAATGATCTGGGGCTCGCCGTGGCTAACTCTCTGGCCGCTGTTAAACACGGCGCACGGCAGGTGGAATGCACAATCAACGGGATCGGAGAAAGGGCCGGGAACGCAGCCATGGAGGAAATCGTCATGGCCCTCGAGACCCGGAAGAAATTCTTCGGATTTCGCACGGGAATCAAAACAGAACACATCTATCAGTCGTCGAGACTCTTAACTCACATAACGGGTATACCCGTTCAACCGAACAAGGCGATTGTCGGGGCCAACGCGTTCGCGCACGAATCGGGCATCCACCAGGACGGTTTGATCAAAGAGAAGATCACGTATGAGATTATGACTCCCAAATCCGTCGGCATCTCCGGGACCCATCTGGTTCTCGGGAAGCATTCAGGCCGTCATGCCATCTCCGAACATCTTAAGAAAATGGGTTATAAGCTGACCGCAGGTGAGGTTAAGAAGGTCTTTGTCAGGTTCAAGGAACTGGCCGACGTCAAGAAAGAGATCTTTGATGAAGATTTGGAGGCTATTGTCTACGAAGAAGTGTATAAGATTGCCGAGAGGTACAAACTGGTTTATCTGACTGTGATGAGCGGCAATGTGGCCGTACCTACGGCTACCATGCAGATAGAAGTAGACGGGAAAATCATTCAGGACGCAGGCTTCGGCGTCGGGCCTGTGGATGCGACCTTCGCTGCCATCAGGAAAATTACCAAGACCAACTACCACCTTCTGAAGTATGTAGTTTCCGCTATTACCGGAGGAACCGATGCCTTAGGAGAGGTCATGGTTCAACTCAAGTATAACGGGCTCTCTGTCGCCGGACGCGGCGCCGAGCCTGATGTGATTGTTGCATCTGCAAAGGCATATATCAATGCGCTAAACCGTCTCGAGTTCCTCAAAGGGGATGTGAAAAAGGTTAAAGTTGTATAAAGAAGGTTAATGGTGTAAAGAAATAGATACATAAAGAAAGTGGAGAATTAACACCGTGGGAATGACCATCACAGAAAAGATACTGTGCCGCCACACAGATCTCAAAGAGATACATCCGGGGATGCTGATAAACGCCAAAGTGGATATCGCCCTTGGGAATGACATAACGGCTCCTATAGCTATCGCGGTATTCAGAAAGGCCGGTGGTCTCAAGGTTTTTGATCGGGATAAGGTAGTGCTTATACCTGATCACTTCACGCCCAATAAAGACATCGATTCCGCCCAGCAGTGTAAGATAATCAGGGAATTTGCACGGGAGCAGGGATTAACCCACTACTATGACGTTGGTGAACTGGGCATTGAACATGCACTCCTTCCTGAACAGGGTATCGTTCTCCCCGGAGACCTGGTCATCGGCGCCGACAGCCATACCTGCACATACGGCGCTTTGGGGGCATTTGCCACCGGTGTCGGAAGCACCGATCTCGCGGCCGCCATGATGACCGGTGAGGTCTGGTTCAGGGTTCCTGAGACGATGAAGATCGTCTTTTCCGGTAAGATGAAAAAATGGGTTTCCGGCAAAGACCTGATTCTCTACATCATTGGCTCGATTGGTGTCGATGGGGCTCTTTACAAGGCGATGGAGTTCACCGGTGACACCATAGGGCAGCTCAACATGGCGGACAGATTAACCATAGCTAACATGGTCATTGAAGCAGGCGCGAAGAACGGCATCTTCATACCGGACGATATAACGAAGGCTTATGTAGCGGAGAGGGCAAAGCGGCCGTACAGTTTTTACAACTCTGCCCCCGATGCTCAATATGCCGATGTCATCAATATCGATGTCGGCAACATCGAGCCCCAGGTGGCATTCCCCCATATACCATCAAACGTCAGGGGGATCAGCCAGGTGGGCGAGGTCAGGATCGATCAGGTTGTTATCGGGTCTTGCACGAACGGCAGAATAGAAGACCTCAGGGTTGCAGCAGCCATTCTCACGAAGAAGAAGGCCGCGCCCCATGTCCGTTTGATCATCGTACCAGCCACGCAGGGAATATACAAACAGGCCCTGAAAGAAGGCCTCATAGAGATATTTATCGATTCACATGCAGCGGTCAGCACGCCGACCTGCGGCGCCTGTCTGGGCGGTCACATGGGCGTGTTAGCGGATGGGGAGAAGGCCGTTTCCACAACGAACAGGAATTTCATCGGGCGCATGGGGCATACCGGCAGTGAAGTATATCTTGCCAGCCCTGCTATTGCCGCGGCATCCGCGGTCTTGGGACGGATTGCCGGTCCGGAGGAGTTGTAGGGTACCGGGGTCAGGCATTAGAGGTCATGCAATGAAACCTTTAAAAAATACCACCCCTGTCATTTCGAGTGAAACGAGAAATCCTTGTCCCGAGCGGAGGGAGGGATATTAAAGATTCCTCGTCGCGATACTTCTCAGAATGACATTAAATACATTTTATCAAATACCTCAAACATGAAAGAGATATCGGCTTGAAAAGGTGAGTGGTTATGAAGTTCAGAGGGAAAGTCTGGAAATTTGGAGATAACGTAGACACCGATGCGATCATCGCGTCCCGTTATTTGGTATCATCAGATCCTGCGTTTCTCGCCGCGCACTGCATGGAAGACGCCGACCCTGAATTTATGAAAAAAATCAGCGCCGGTGATTTTATTGTGGCAGGGGAGAATTTCGGCTGCGGCTCATCGAGAGAACACGCGCCTATCGCCATCAAGACTGCCGGGATTTCCTGTGTCGTCGCCAAGAGTTTTGCCCGCATATTTTACCGGAACGCCTTCAACATCGGACTGCCCATTTTTGAATCAAGTGATTTGTGGGATATGGTTTCTGATGGCCAGGAAATCGAAGTGGACGGTGATAATGGAAGCATCAGGATTTTAGAATGTGATAAGAGTCCGCTTCGTATAGAGCCCATTCCACCATTCATGCAACAGCTTGTCAGTGACGGCGGCTTGATGAAGCACATCGCAAAGAAAAAAGCATAACTGAAGACGCATTCAGCATGCCCGCAGTAAGGAAAGGAATCTTCGCATAATCTGTCATGGCACCTGTCCTTTTTTTTGAATCCATATCAATCCCCGTACCCCACAAAAATATATACAGACGTCTGGGATTTGTAAAAGGCATTACAGATATACCAGCATCGCAGCAGAAGGAGATCGAAAGGTATATAGGGCACGCGTCATCGCTCATTCACCTGAAGGGTGCGGGCTTGCGCATGGCTATCACGGAGATTAAAGGCGCCAGGATTATCCTTCCTGACGGTGTAGATTTTGAAAGTCGTCAACTTGCTAAGCTTCTCGCCAATTGCAATGAGATAGTCCTGATGGGAGCCACGGCCGGTCGGGAAATCATAAACGCTATCGAGGCAGATGCCACTGGTGCGAATGTGACCCGCGGTATAGTGTTGGACGCAGCTGCGAGCGAGATAGTAGACGCCTCTCTGGACTGGATCATGGACTATTTCAACCAGTCGTTAAGGAGGGAAAACAGGAGATTGCTGGGGAAACGCTATTCCGCAGGCTATGGTGACTTACTCCTGCAAACGCAAAAAGCGATGTACCGCCTCCTCCAGCTCGACAGAATCGGTATAGAGATAACAGACAGCTCAATGCTTGTCCCGGAAAAGTCCGTTACCGCCATCACCGGCATTCAATCACACGCCTTCGAAAAAAGGCTTTCATAAAAAAGCTTAACTACAGGGAAACAGCGAGCATACCCCGTATTCTATCATTCCCGCTTTCCTTAATATGTCATTCCCGGCCTGGAGACTGTATCGTAATTCTCTTCTTTGTCATTTCGGTGAGTCGAAGCCCTGAGCATTGCGAAGGGGCAACGAGAAATCCTTGTCCCGAGCAAAAGGAGGGATCTTAAAAGATTCCTCACATTCGTTCGGAATGACATTCTTCCCTATTATGACACAGTCTCTTGATCGGGAATCCAGCCCCAGACATTGTCCTGACCGATACTCGACCTTACGGACAGCATAAGCTGAGGCATTAACTACTTCCTGAACCGTTGAATTTCTGATTTCACACCTTTATGCAACCTTACCAATGGAAATTTAGGTTTTATTAACAGCTATGCTGCATGTCCGTAGTCACTTCGATACATTTCTTCTACGATCATCGGAGATGTACCCCATATTTTTTAGCCATTATTCCATTGACACACAAGAATGCTCTTTGTAAAATCCACCGCGAAAAAGAAAGTCCTTATCAAAAGATATCGCAGGAGGGACATGCAGTGAAGCGTATCACGGTGATAGTTCTTATTGTCGCAGGGGTGCTGACCATCGCCAGCACTACCGTCGCTGCGCAGAAAATCGAGGGCAGGAACGTTGAGTACACGGCGGGCGGCGTAACTTTGAAAGGGTACCTAGTCTATGACGACAAGGTCCAGGGGAAACGGCCGGGCGTGCTCGTCGTCCATGAGTGGTGGGGACAGAACGCCTACGTCCGCAAACGAGCCCGCATGCTGGCGCAGCAGGGCTATACGGCTTTGGCACTCGATATGTACGGCGAAGGCCGAACCGCACAACATCCGGATGACGCCGGCAAGTTCGCTTCCGAGGTGATGAAGAACTTTCCCGTTGCCAAGGAGCGGTTCCTGGCAGCGCTGGAGTTTCTGAAGAAGCAGCCGACCGTAGACCCTGACCGGATCGCGGCCATTGGCTACTGTTTCGGCGGAGGCGTTATCCTAAACATGGCGCGCCAAGGTGTGGACCTAAGGGGAGTTGCAAGCTTCCACGGCAGCCTGGCGGTGGTAAAACCCAGCCAGCCAACGCTTATCAAGGCCGCGGTGCGTGTCTACAACGGAGCGGACGACAAGTTCTCCACGCCCGAACAAATCGAGGCGCTCAAGAAAGAGATGGCCGACCAGAAGGTGAACTTCAAGTTCGTGAACTACCCCGGCGCGGTACACAGCTTCACAAACCCCGAAGCCACAGAGATAGGCAAGAAGTTCAAGATGCCTGTTGCCTATAATGCCGAGGCGGACAAGGAGTCCTGGGCGGACATGCAGCATTTCCTGAACGGGATATTCGGGAAGTAGCCGATGCACGGGTCCGCTGGTTGGGCGATCTTAAGAAAGTAGCAATCGGATTTTTTGTTTAGTCTTTCCTTGTAGTCTTGTTTTTTGAATTTCCATTCTTGATGCAACATTTCATCGGTAATCTTTGAACCCGCTTGTTATCGATTCCATTGACATACAAATGGAATTTTCCTATATTTCATCTGTTAGGAAGAAACGCCTTATCAAAAGATTATTATTATCCTCTAAGCGAGCATGCCCCCGTCAACGTTAATACAGGCGCCGGTCGTATAAGAGGCCGCATCCGAAACCAAATACAATACGGCTCCCGCCATTTCTTCCGGTTTTGCTATTCTGCCCATCGGGATTGTCGGCAGGACTGCTTTCATGATTTCAGGGCTCTGGGTCAGGAATGAGGCGAATTTTGTGTCGGTCAGCCCCGGCAATAAAGCGTTAACGCGGATATTAAAGGGGGCAAGTTCTTTGGCAAAAGATTTGGTCAGCGCAATAATACCGGCCTTGGTAATCGAATATATTCCCTGAAAAGGGGCGGGCCGGACAGCATTGACCGATGCTACATTGACAATCGATCCTCCGCCTTTTTCCTTCATCATTTTTGCCGCGAACTGGCTGATAAAAAAGAACCCCTTGAGATTGACATCAAATGTTTTATCCCACACCTGCTCATCAGCGCTCAGCACGTCGCCGAAAAAAGGATTCGTCCCCGCGTTGTTGATTAAAATATCCAGATGATCAAATTTCTTTTTAATCTCCGCAAACAATTGTTTAATCTGCTCCATTTTGCCGATATGGCAGGCTAGCGCCGTTGCTCTACCGCCCGCTTTGACTATATCATCGGCAATATGTTTTAGATTTTCCAGTTTACGGCTGGCGAGGATCACTTCCGCGCCGTTGGCTGCCAGAGTGCGGGCAATGGCTTCGCCAATTCCCCGGCTCGCCCCAATTATCAATGCCGTTTTGCCATGAAAATTCAGTTCCAACTTAGACATGTTTTTTCTCCTGCTTGTGGCAATATTAAGTAAATTCTTTATAGTTTGGATTGATCCATCACTTTAGCCGCGGTTTCTTCCAGCACTTTAACCGCGAATATTAGCATTTTAAAACGTTCATCCTTTGTCTGGCCGTGATAAAATCTGTAATATATCTGCTGGGCAATTACAGAAAGCCGAAACAGTCCGAAGCAATAATAGAAATCAAATTTGGCAATAGATGTGCCTGTACGGGCTGCATAAAGCTCGGCAATTTCTTTCCTGGTAAGAGAGCCTTCTATATTGGTCGGCATCAATCTGATTAGCTGCATGGCCTCTGGATCTCCGCTTTCCACCCAGTACGCCAGGGAATTGCCAAGATCCATAAGGGGGTCTCCGATTGTCGCCATTTCCCAGTCCAGCACGCCAATGATTTTAAGCGGATTGGCCACGTCGAGCACTACATTATCAAATTTATAATCGTTGTGAATGATAGCCGGTTTAACTGGTGTATCCGGCATTTTATCTTTAAGCCAGGCCATAACCTGCTCGTAATCAGGCGCGTCAGGAGTGCGCGCATCACGGTAGCGTGCACTCCATCCGGCCGTCTGCCTTTCCACGTAGCCTTCCGGTTTTCCCAGAGATTCCAGTCCAATTCCTTTATAATCAATAGCATGGAGTTTTATCTGCACATCCAGCAGCTCCACGCACAGCTTCCGGGCATCAGCGGCGGAAAACTTCAGGTGCGCGGGAAGATTTTTGTGCAGTATTATACCGGAAATTCTCTCCATAATGTAAAAAGGGCAACCGATAATTGATTCATCTTCAGTATAGGCAACGGGAGCCGGACAATACGGAAAAACAGGTTTGAGCGCTTGCAGCATCCTATATTCTCTGCCCATGTCATGGGCGCTTTTGGCCTTCTTCCCGAAAGGCGGACGGCGTAAAACAAATTCTTTTGTCCCGGATTTAATGCAGTAAGTCAGGTTGGAAAATCCACTCGGGAACTGGCTTATTTCCAGATCCTCTTCCAGTTGCGGAATATTGTCCTTTAAATATTTAAAAATTTTTCGGGAATCCAACTCTTCGCCTGTTCTTACCGCTGTTGCTTTATCTGTTAAGTCCTGCATGCTCGACTCCTTTTAACCTTTCGGGATAAATAAGATTCGATAACGCCAATGATAAACTCTGCATAATCATCCACGTTGATTTTTCTCTTTTGGTATTTCCAGCGTTTGAGATACCAATCCTGAAGCATTGCCTTGATTAATGATGCAGTCAGAATAATATCGCTTATTTTGAAGATGCCCAGCTTTGCCCCCTTGGTCAGAATATCGATGAATATCTTTTCCGTATACAATTCGCTTTCAATTGCCTTCCTTCGCTCATCTTTGGCCAGATTTCTTGCCTCGATGTATGTAAAGTAAAACCACGGTTGCATTATTTCACTCAGATAGACGTGCGCCTGGATGGCGATTCTGAGCTTTTGAGCAGGCCCTTTCACCAAGCTAATCTGATCGACCAAGATCTTATTGGCTATTTGCCGGCCCTGCATCTGGAGAAGATGGAGCAATTCATCTTTGCTGGAAAAATAAGAATAAATAGCTCCCATGCTTAAGCGGGATTTGGCACTCAAATCGCGCATACTCATCGCCTGGAAGCCTTTTGCGTTGCTGATTTCCAAAGCGGCGTCAAATATTCTAATCAGGTTTCCGATGACCTTCTCTTCTTTTTTTACTTTTATGGCAGAGCGGTTGGTTTCCCATATCTGCCGAGAAATTTCCTTTTTGGAAATGCTCACAATTTTCTTAAATTCGTCATAGGTCATTGTAAATCCTATTTGGCCTTGCTGCCGGCAAAGTATTTGAGAATGCTTCTAGCGACGTTGATTTTATGAACTTCGTCGGCACCGTCATAGATTCTTGCCGCACGTTCATGCCTATAGAAGAAAGCAAGGATGGTATCATCGGTCATGCCGAGGCCTCCGTGTACCTGCAGCGCTCTATCCACAACCCTTTGCATGACGCCTGCAACAAAAAATTTGATAAGTGAAATATCGACTCGCGCATCTTTCTGTCCGAGTTTTTCAATTTTCCAGGCGGCATGCAGCGTCATCAGCCGGGCTGCCTGGATTTCAGCCGCGGATTCGGCAATCCAAGACTGGATTATCTGTTTAGAGCTCAGAGTTTTCTTATCGGGGGAGACTATTCTTTCGGAGGCTCTCCGACACATCAGTTCCATAGCCCTGTTGCAAACCCCGATCCATCTCATGCAGTGATGAATTCGGCCGGGCCCGAGCCGCTCTTGCGCGATTACAAAACCATGCCCCTCCGGTCCCAGCAGGTTTTCCACAGGTACCCGGCATGATTGAAACAAAATCTCGGCATGGCTGAAATAATCGCCGCCGGAATGCCCCATGACAGATATGTTGCGGACAAGATTGAAGCCGGGTGAATTAATAGGAACAATGATCATACTGGCGCGCAGATAGGGATTGGCCTCGGGATTGGTAATGGCCATAACAATGGAGAATTTGGCGCCGTCGGCCGCCGTGGAGTACCACTTCTGGCCGTTGATTACATATTCACCCCCCTGTTTGACGGCTGTCGTATCCATCATCACGGGATTGGAGCCTGGCATTTCCACTTCCGTCATGGAAAAACAGCTTCTGATTTTGCCTTCAATAAGCGGCCTAAGGTATCTTTCTTTCTGCTCGTTGTTGCCGTATTTGTGCAGTATTTCAATATTGCCCGCATCCGGCGCCTGACAGTTAAACACATAATGTCCCAGCGGGCTTCGACCAAGAGCCTCGGACACTAGGCCGTGCTCAACAAGATCAAGCCCCATCCCGCCGTATTCTTTCGGATGATTAGGCGCCCAGAGCTCCATTTGCTTGACGATTTTGCGCTTTTCGGCAAGAACCGGCAGCATGGTTTTAAAATCCTTGGCTAAAAATTCCGGCTCAAGCGGGATTAGTTCTTTGGAGACGAATTCATCGATCATTCCGATGATCGCTTTCATTTTGTCCGATATTGCAAAATCCATAAATGCCTCCTCAAAAAAATTATCTGAATGTTATCAGGCCGCTGTGCCGGACATTTTCCAGATGGGGATAGTTGTTAAAAGAGTGCAGGGTAGTTCTCTCATCATCGTATTTGAATCTGGTGATGGATGTGTTAACCATTTGCCAGCCCAGTCTCATTGTTATTTCATCGGAAGTGCCGAGGGCCAGCTGAATTACCGCGGATATTGGCCCGCCGGAAGTAAAAATAATGATCTTTTTATTCCTGCCGTTATCGGCCATAATTTTTTTCACTGTTGCAGTCACTTTTCCAGAAAAACACGCCCATGTTTCCAGATCCGGAAAGTGATAGTAGCCGGACACCATTCTCAGCATAATGGCATCAAATATTTTTTGAAAAGCTTTCTTGTCCGTGTAAATATTTTCCAGATGTGCTGATAAAGAAGGTTCTTCCTTGAGAACTACAGGCAGATAATGCCTGATGATTTCTTTAGAGTTATATTCGTTGAGCTCTTCAATGAGCTTTAATTCCGGCGGGGGTAATTTCTTTTCCGCATAATAACTGATAAAATGTTTCGCTGTGTGCCTGTGGCGCTCCAGTGTGCCAGAATAGACGCTATCGAAAATAATGCCTGAATCATGAAGATATTGAGCCAGCAGGCCGGACTGAATATCGCCGGTTTCCGATATTTTGTCGTATTCACCCTTGCCGAAAGATGCCTGGCCGTGGCGAATAAAATATAGATCACTCATATATTTGCCCCGCTTGCACCTGATCGATAGCACGGATAAGATGACGCTGTCAATACACAAAATAAAACGAACGTTCGCTCTAAAATTTGATTGAATTAAAGTCAACCGTATAATATACTTATTGCCGGTGACGTCATGAAAATATTGGTTTGCGTGAAACAGGTCGCGGATACGGAAGCGAGATTTTCGCTTGCAGCAGATAATAAATCGCTGCGGTATGATAAAGATACCGTGTACAGAATGAATCGCTTCGATGAATTTGCGTTGGAAGAAGCTCTGAGAATCAGGGAAACAATTAATCCGTCCGTAGTTGATGTTGTATCCGTGGGAGCGCAGCGGGTGCGTAATGTTGTGCTAAGGGCAAAGGAGATCGGAGCCGATAACGGCTTTCATGTTTTGATTGAGCAAGAAGGTTATCTTAGCCCCTGGACAACGGCCAGTCTGATTGCCAGCTTTGCCGCTAAAAATACGTATGCCCTGATTTTAAGCGGCGCCATGTCTGAAGACGATATGCACGGCCAGACCGGGCAAATGATTGCCGGGTTGCTGAACATTCCGGCAGCTTCCTCAGTTATACTCCAGCAATTAAAGGAAAAGGAAAATTCAATATATGTAGAGCGGGAAATAGATGCGACAGAAAGGGAAGCGGTGATTCTGAAACTGCCGGCATTGCTGACGATACAATCCGGCATCAATACGCCCCGCTATCCCGCGCTTTCTCATGTTCTGCGGGCGCGTCAGCAGGATATTACGACAATTGCTGCAGATGAACTTAGCCCGAATTACGGGTATGAAAAGATCGAAAACATTACAAGCGCTGCCGCTACGCGCAAATGCGTTTTTTTAGACGGGACAGTCAAACAAAAGTCAGCCAAGCTCCGGGAAATTTTGCGTGGCAAATCTCTTTTAACATAAATCTCCGTAATAGAAATTATGAAAACCAAAATTTTGATTGCCGCAGAACACAGCCCTGACAAAATAGTGCCTCTAACGTTGGAGATGATTGCCTGCGTAAAAGAGATTAAAAGGCAAATCCAAGCGCAAGTTGTGGTGGCCGTGCTGGGGAAAGACGTTTTGCCTCAGGCCGGAGCGCTGGCTGCAGAGGCCGGAATTGATGTGATTGCAGTAACCGGAGATAGTCTAGAAAAATATTCGGCAGAGGCCTACATATCAGCCTTATATGAGCTCGCCTGCGAACTCAGGCCGGATTTGATAATTATCCCTCATTCGCCGCGCGGTTATGATTATGCGCCGCAGGTTGCCGTGAAATTAAATGCCGCCTGCATTTCCGGAGTGGCGGAGCTTATTTTTTATGACGGCAAGATAGGCTTTCGTCGTCAAGGGTTCCACGGTAAAATGGCAATAACGATAGAGTCTTCAAAGCCTGTGACGGTGATAACAGTGCTCCCTGGAGCTTTCCGGTATGCCGGGAAAATAGCGGAAAGAAAGGGTGCTGTGACCATACGCAAAACACAAGTGATGCTGGACGCGACAAGATTCGTCGGTACTATAAGAGCTGAGGAACAAAATACAAATCTGCGGGATGCTGAAACGATCATTGCCGCGGGAAAAGGAATAGAAAAAATTGAGAATGTTGAACTTTTAAATGAGCTTGCCCAAGTTTTTCCGAAATCGGCAATAGCCGGTTCGCGGGCGGCCTGTGATCAGGGCTGGATTGCGCAAAGCTTGCAGATCGGGCTTACCGGAAAAACAGTTGCACCTAAATTATATATTGCCTGCGGAATATCCGGCGCTCTGCAGCACATTGCTGGCATGAAGGACTCGCAAACAATAGTCGCCATCAACCGTGACCCCGCTGCGGCATTTTTTCAATACGCGGACTTTGGTGTTGTTGAAGACATCAATATTTTTATCCCGGCGTTAATCATGGAGTTCCGAGAAAAGAAAGTATAATGACCCCAATCAAATGGTTATCAATGAAATTTGCCTCTTGACTTTCCAAAAAATTAGGAACACAAAAAAGAAACCTATTTAAATAGGGCATCGTCAAAAGGTTAACAACTAAGCTAAACCCTTCTTGTAAGGGTGGTACCATGAAGAGATTGTTGAGGAGAAACATTCTTAACCAGAAGTACAGTTCTGAAATCGAGTCCATGTATCCATCGGAATAATAGATAAGCCTACATGTGCTGATAGTAAAGCTCACCGATTTTGTCATCATTATAACTGGATCTAGTAATTCTCTGAAAAATTGAGGCGCACGTCATTGAAGGGAGGTTTCTTATGAGCAATTTGCTTGTTAACACAAGAGATCAGCAATTTGTTCTCTTTGAGCAGCTGTGTATAGAAAAATTGTTCGAATATGAGAAATATGCGGATTTCTCAAAAGAAATGGTGCTGATGATACAGAACGAGGCGGAAAAGCTGGCAGTGAATGTCCTTCTTCCGGCATACACTGATGGGGATAAGGAAGGATGCACCTTTAAGGACGGGAAAGTTTATGTGCCTGCAAGCTTTCATGGGGTCTTCAAGAAATATGTTGAAGCCGGGTGGCTCTGCTCGACTGAATCTCCCGACGTGGGAGGCCAGGGGCTTCCGATTATTGTGA
>Ga0187857_10000449_pt1 | contig 51015 bp, 46 predicted proteins | sample June2016WEW_8_10_FD_132984 | JGI IMG/M metagenome (GOLD analysis project Ga0187857, IMG submission 132984) | Peatland microbial communities from SPRUCE experiment site at the Marcell Experimental Forest, Minnesota, USA - June2016WEW_8_100 | ecosystem: Environmental > Terrestrial > Soil >... | reverse complement strand
GTTTACTGCCGCGGCGCTGACAACAAAATCCCGCGCTGAAGATTCAGGGTTAGTCAATTCACGATAGGGAAGTGGGCGGTCGGGGCGCCCGGATTTGAACCGGGGGCCTCCTGCGCCCAAGGCCAGTACAGAAACGCTAAGTAGTTGGTTCGTCTAGCATTTTCCTATGTCATGCATCACGGTTTTACACGGTATTCGGCAATGTTTGTTCCCAAGTTGTTCCCAAGTTTTGGGGTGAACCCCTGTAGTGAGACAAATTCCTTGGGCACACTTGCAGCACTGTGAGTTTTGCATTCCGTCTCGCCGGGGAGACAGGGGGATCTTGGGCAGGGACTCCAACTATAACGTCCGAGACGCGGCCATATGCGAGTGTAAGTGGGTCAGAATGGCTTTGGCGACTTTGCTTCTAATTCCGTAATCTTTTTGCAACGATCCTTCCGTGATCGCGCTAACTTCTCGCGCCGTTTTTCGACAGGGTCGACGATTACCCCAACATATGGAAATGAATCGTCGAAGGGCTGCGGCCTATGGCGGGGCGAGTTGCCCGGTTGCGCGAATCAGGTTCACGGCGTCATGACGGCTCGCTGCTTCCACTTGTCGCATGACTCGGCGTAGATGATTCTTCACCGTGAATTGAGACAAATTCAGAACCGCCGCGATTTCTTTGTTCGTCATGCCGTTAGCTACAAGCCGGATGAGTTGGAGTTGCCGGGGCGTGAGAGCCTTCTGATCGCCATTCTGCGGAGGCGATGGCGCGAATTCCTGGGGTTTCTTTTTGCTCAGATGTCGAATCAGAGACATGCAAAGGCTGGGGGGACAAGTGGCTTCGCCGCGGACTGCGGCACCCACTGCGGCGACGATCTCCGCGGCGGAAGCGTCCTTGAGGAGATAACCGCAGATTCCCAGGAAGACCGCCTTCACAAAGACGTCGGGGTCCTCGTTCATGCCGAAAAGAAGCAGCTTGACTCCGGAGCCTTGGTCGAGGATGTCGCGCAAAAAGGTCGAGCGGGCGGTGTTGTCAAAGCAATCCGTCAAGACGACATCACAATGCGAGGAGAGGATCTCGTCCTTAACGGTTTCCGAACTGCGGCTCACGCCGACGACGTTAATCTCCGAGCGCTTTCTCAAGAGCCGAGCCAGAGTGTCGCGCAGCAATCGGTTTTCAGTCAGGAGGTAAACGCCAACTTGGGGGGACACCTTGAGGTCTTCTGTCTGTCCCATATACACCCTCAGTGCCATCCTTTCGAGAGGGGAAAACAGCAAGCGCGGGGGAGGGGGGGGGCACTTCACGTAACTGGCAACGGAAGTTTAATGGCAAGACGGGCAGATGTCAACTAACTTTATATATATCTATACAATACAGGCCAAGATGACCCAACTTGAAACACACTGTGTTTGAAACGGCCTCGATCCAAGTCTCATGTGCCAATTCGACCACCTTCCATCAGGACTAATCAGGCTTAGCCCTCGGACAACTGAAGGACTATTGGAGGACCTAGGTCCTTGGACTATCCACGAGTCTCCATTTCGACTAGTGCCTTGCGGCCAAAGGCACCTTTTGACTGTAGTGCCGAAATGATTCTTTATTGGACCTACCGTTTTTTCTCAAACGATAAATACTCAATGCTCAAGAGGGAACGGCGATGCTCAAGACCTTCCGAGTTCTCATGGCGAACCAGCCGAAGCTGATGAGAGAGCTGCTTGTAGAGATGCTCGCAGAAGAATCCTGGATTGAAATCGTCGGGGAAGTGGCGCATGAAGCGGAAATTCGCGAGTCGGTGCAAAAGACTGCGCCGGACCTTCTGGTGGTTACAGCGGAGAAACCGGGGAAGCGGCCCGCCATCTGCGACGAACTGCTTCGCGAGTACCCTACACTGCGCATCATTGCGGTCGCACCGCATGAAAATTACACCGTTTGTTATTGGGCGTCCCTCGATATTCATGCCGCTGACATCGAATCATCGGAACAGGGTTTCCTCAGCGCCGTGAAAAGCGTGGCTGAGACGGTGAGCAAAAGCAGCGAGATCAACTGAGGGGAGTGCATCGACATGCTCAGAGCCAACAAGTTTACCAGGCTGTTCGTACCTTTTGTTGTCCTGATCTTTTGTGTTTCCGCACAGCCACAGGAGACCAATCGCCAACCATACCCGCCCAGCGAAACTTCGCCCCTCGCCAGCCGGGACGTTTCTGATCTCGAAAATGGAAATCTCTTGCGTGTCGCCGCTTCCCCTTCGCAGATTCAGGATGTACTTCTGGCCCAACCGGGAATCCTGGTGGAATTGAAGCGCTGGGTTGCCAGGGAGGCGAGTGACAACGGCCAGATTGTCAGAGACGAAGATCTTACCGATAACGCCATTTTTGAGCGGTTGAGGAACGATGTGGCGTTTCGCTCGGTTGCTACCCGATTGGTGCAACGCTATGGCTATTTACGTCCAAGCGTGAATCCCGCCTCCGAAACAGGAAAAGAGCAGGACCTTCTCCTCAAAGAGCGTGCCAGGCGCCTGGTGCAGATTGAGGCCCTGGAAGATTCGGAGTCGGTCAAGCCCCCGTCCGTGCGGACTAGCGAAGCGAAGGCAGTGCCGTCGCGCGCGGTCTCCAATCCCCAAGAAAACACTCCACAGAAAGAGCCACCTTCCAATTATTCCAACGATGGCCAGCCACTGACGCCATCTCCACGCATCATGCAAACAGGCATGGATCCAGCAGCTCCGCCGTACAGCGGAGCCACGGACGGAAACGTTTCCCTCCAGAGTATTTCGGACGCGATTAATTCCACCCGCGATCCGGCGATCTACAGCAACGGGTCGGTGGATTCCCCTGGCGCTTCCCCTGGGGAACTGTTGCGTGAGCCGAGGCTCGCAAAGGAGCGTGACCTGCAATCAGGGAACATGGTGCGCCGGCCGAATCCCTTCGCTGATATTCCGTCCTTGTACGACCTCTACGTGCAGGCTCCTTCGTGGGATCGGCCTCCCCAACGCTTCGGCACGGCAATCTTTCAGGACGGCTTGCGCAATCTTCGCGGCATCCCCATGGACCTGCCTGTGGGACCCGACTATGTGGTTGGCCCAGGTGACAGTCTATCCATTGATCTCTGGGGCGGAGTTTCGGCAAAACTAGTGCGCGTTGTGGATCGGCAGGGGAGGGTCACTCTTCCTGAAGCAGGTCCATTGCTCGTCAGCGGCAGGTCTCTGGGCGAAGTGCAGCAATCCATACAAAAAGCGATTGGCACACAGTATCGCGATACCTCGGCCGATGTCTCCGTATCCCGGCTGCGCACGGTTCGTGTCTACGTTGTGGGCGAAGTCGAGGAACCCGGGGCTTACGATATCAGCTCGCTTTCAACGGCGCTGAACGCGCTTGTGGCTGCCGGGGGAGCGACGCCGCGCGGATCCTTGCGTTCTCTGAAACACATGCGCGGGCGACAAGAACTCGAGGAGATCGACGCGTACGACCTGCTCTTGCATGGTGTCACGCCGGACGCAAAGAGGCTGGAGAACGGCGACACCTTGCTGGTGCCGCCGGCGGGTGCGCAGGCGACGGTGACGGGAATGGTGAGGCGACCGGCGATTTACGAGCTGCATGGCGAAACAACGGTCGCGGATGTGCTCGAACTTGCCGGAGGCATCCTGCCTGCGGCGGCTTTACGGCACGTCGAGGTGCAGCGTCTCGAAGCGCACGAAAAGCGCACCATGTTGAGTCTGGATCTTTCGAGTGACAACTCCGCGCCGTCGCAACTCGCCTCCTTCCGGATTCAGGACGGCGATGAAATTCATATCTTCCCGATCGCGCCGTACAACCAGGACACCATCTACCTGCAGGGACACGTTCTTAGGCCCGGGCGGTACTCCTATCGCGAGGGGATGAAATTGACCGATCTCATCGCCTCGTATGAAGAAATCCTTCCGGAACCCGCGGCGCACTACGCGGAAATCATTCGCCTGAACCCGCCCGATTTTCGCCCTAGCGTCGTGAGTTTTGACCTGGCTGCCGCCATGAAGGATCCAACTACGGCTCCGCAGTTGCAACCTTTGGATACCGTGCGGGTTTTCAGCCGCTACGATTTTGAGGCGGCGCCGGCGATCCGGGTGAGTGGCGAGGTGCGGCGCCCCGGGAGCTACGGCATTCCCGGGCAGATGCATCTCCGCGACGCGCTCTACCTCGCAGGTGGATTGACGCCGGATGCAGCGCAAGCAAGTGCGCAGGTCTTCCGGATGCAGGCCGACGGCACGCTGAAGATTCTGAGCGTTGACTTGAAGGAGGCGATTGCAGGCAATCCGGCGGAAAACATCCTGCTGTCGCCGCGGGATCGCTTGCTGATCCACAAGAGTGCGGCGAGCGCGGACCCGGCGACCATTTACATCAACGGGGAAGTAGCGAAGCCGGGCCGCTTTCCTCTCGTTGCCAATATGCGGGTCTCCGATCTGGTGCATTCTGCCGGCGGATTGTTGCGGAGCGCGAATCCAGACAGCGCCGATCTGACCCACTATGCAATCTCTGATTTGTCTGGGGAGCGCGTGCAAGCGGGGCATCAGGCCGTGAGTCTGGCCGCCGCGCTCGCAGGAGGCGAAAGCCAAAATGTACCTCTGCGGGATGGTGATGTGCTGACCGTGCCGCAGCAGGCCGGTTGGAACGACATCGGCGCGGTGGTTACTTTGCGCGGAGAGGTTCGCAAACCCGGTGTGTACGGCATCCGCCCCGGGGAGCGGCTAAGTTCGTTGCTCCAGCGCGCGGGAGGGATGTTGCCGACAGCATATCCGCGAGCCGCCGTGTTTGAACGGGAAGAAGTACGCGAACTTCAGCAGAAGAACCGCCAGGAAATGATCCAGAGGCTTGAGCAGGAGTCCACGGTGGTGAAGACGGCGGCATCGACGACCGGAACCGAAGAAGCTGCGCTGCAACAGGCAGCCATCCAACAGCGCCAACGCGTGCTGGAGGCGCTGCGCAGAGCCCCGGTATCGGGTCGCTTGGTGATACATCTGCGCACGGATCGTGCCGGTTTTGCAGGATCCCCTGAAGATATCGAGCTTCGCGCGGGCGATTCGTTATCGATTCCGAAGCAGCCCGGGGCTGTGCTGGTCATCGGACAGGTGTACAACGCCAACGCCCTCACCTATGCGCCAGGGAGGAGTGCCAACTGGTATCTCTCCCGCGCGGGAGGTGCAACACAGCTTGCCAACAAGGGCGCAATCTTCATCGTCCGCTCGGACGGTTCGGTGACGAGCGGCAGTCAGGGCCGCCTTTGGTCCGGAGGCGTGCTCTCCACGACGCTCGGTCCGGGCGACACCATTGTTGTGCCGGAGAGGCCGGTTCTTGGCAGCAATACATTGAAAAACTTTCTGACGGTGGCGCAGATCGCGTCGTCCGCCGCCTTGGTTGCAGCTGTTGCCATTCCCTGAGCGCGCATGCTGATACGACCCCAGATCGGAATTTTAGGAGTCGCGCTGCTGTTCGGCGCTTGCGCCGTGCGCACGTCTCGAGCGCAAGAGCAGGGAGCACAGCCCTCGCCCTCGGAAAGTGAATCGGCGAAGCGCGAGTCCTCTTCACTAGCCGACGCGACGCCAGGGATCGACGAGGTAACAAAAACGTCTGAGGGAACGCGGATGGGATTGCTGGGAAGGTTCATGGACGATCAGAAAGGAATATGGACCAGCCCGGCTCATCTTCGTAGCCCTGATGCGAATTGGCTGGTGCCTCTCGGCGGCATTACGGCGGGACTTTTCGTTACGGATCGCGATTTCAGCAGGCATCTGTCGCAGAGTCCGACGACCATCAGTCGCTACAAAACACTATCCAACGCTGGTGCAGGAGCGCTTGTCGGCGGGGCCGCAGGCATGTGGCTGTTGGGCCGCGCCAGGCACAACGAACACTGGAGTGAGACGGGCTTCCTTGCGGGTGAAGCGGCGTTGAACAGTCTGGTGATGGTTGAAGGATTGAAGTATTCGCTGCGGCGCGAGCGGCCTTACGTGGACAACGCGAATGGGTCCTTCTTTCAGCACGGAGGCACCTCGTTTCCCTCCGAACACGCCGCCGCGGTCTGGTCCGTCGCTGGAGTTATCGCCCATGAATATCCGGGCCCGCTAACCAAAATCATGGCCTATGGCCTGGCTTCCGTGGTGGATTATTCACGCATTCGCGGACAACAGCATTTTCCGTCTGACGTGCTCGTGGGAACCGTCATCGGCAATCTCATTGCCCAAAACATTTACAGCCGGCATTACAACCCCGATCTCGGCGGCGGGGAATGGAGAACGATCAGCCAACTCTTTCGTGGCGATGGAAACACCTCTCCCGCGAATCAAGGATCGCCGTACGTTCCCCTCGACAGCTGGATCTATCCGGCCCTCGACCGCTTGATTGGGATGGGCATGATTGACAGCGGGTTTGCGGGAATGCGCCCCTGGACACGGCGCGAGTGTGCGCGTTTGCTTGGAGAGGCGGCGGAGAAGTTGAGCAGCGCGGGAGAGCAGAGTGAAACAGTGGCGCGGCTGGTCGAGGCACTCGAGCGCGAGTTTCGCCCGGAGACGGAATCCGCAGGCGGAGCAGGCAATGGAACGCTCAGGCTGGAATCCTTGTATTCACGAACGGAACACATTTCGGGAGTGCCGCTGAATGACGGCTACCACTTCGCGCAGACCCAGATCAACGATTTTGGTCGTCCTTATGGAGAGGGGTGGAATACGGTCGACGGCTTTTCGGCGTACGCCACTTGGGGCCGCTGGGTCGCTTATGTGCGCGGTGAAGAGCAGGCCGCACCGGCTACCCCCGCGCTTCCTTTGACCGCGCGCCTGGCGATTCAGCAAATGGATAGTTTCCCCCAAGCTCCGCCGGACTCCGGACATCCATCCGTAAATCAATTTGACGTGCTCGACGCGTATGTCGGATGGATGCAGTCCAACTGGCAGGTTTCCTTCGGCCGCCAAAGCCTCTCGTGGGGACCCGGCGACGGGGGATCAATGATGTTCAGCAACAACGCGGACCCGATCGAGATGTTCCGGATCAACCGCACCTCGCCCTTCCAGTTGCCGGGCTTCTTGGGTTGGCTCGGTGAGATACGCATGGAATTCTTTCTCGGACAAAAGGCCGGAAACGAATTCGTCTTAAGTCCGCTAGGTTTTGTGGGGCAGTTCGGCCAGCCTCTTAATCCGCAGCCCTTCCTGCACGGGCAGAAGATTACCTTCAAACCGACTGCGAATTTTGAGTTTAGCGTGTCTCGAACAACGACCTATGGCGGACCAGGATATCCGTTCACCTGGCATACGTTTTTGCGGACTCTCTTTTCGACCGGGAATACCGCGGGTGGCGCGCCCACCAAGCCCGGTGACCGGCGGGCAGGGTTTGATTTGAGCTATCGCCTCCCCGGTTTGCGCAAATGGGTGAGCTTCTACGCCGACGGTTTCAGCGAAGATCAGTTTTCGCCGATCGCTTATGCCGACCGTTCCGTCTGGCGCGCCGGACTTCACTTTTCTCGCGTGCCACGAATCCCTCGGTTGGACCTCCGCGTCGAAGGTGTGTATTCCGATAACCCGTTAGGAGGAAACGTCGGGCCGGGCTATTTCTATTCCAATTATACCTGGCGAGACGGCTATACGAACAATGGCAACCTGATCGGCAGTTGGATTGGCCGCGCGGGCCAGGGTGCTCAGGCCTGGTCAAACTACTGGTTCGGTGCGCGCAATCGTCTCCAGTTCAATTTTCGGCACCAAAAAGTGAGTCACGATTTCTCACCGGGTGGTGGCACGCTCACCGACGTGGGCGTGCGCACCGACTACTGGCCGCGCCCAAGCCTCGGCTTCACCGCCTCCGTGCAGTACGAAAAATGGCTCTTTCCCGTCATCCAGCCAAATGCGTCGACGAACGTGACGGCATCCGTGCAGATCGAGTTTCAGCCGCAAAAAATTCTGCGGCATGGGCACTTCGCGGAAATCAGCGCGGGTACAGGAGATCAGCCGTGAGCTCGACAGGCAGAGTTCCGGTGCGTGAGACCGCGCCTGGAGTGCCCGAAAGCGGCGCACCCGAGCCAACGATGATTTTGGAGCCGGTGAATCCGCAAGCGGATGTGCTCGCGTATTTGCAGCTGCTCTGGGACCACCGGAGATTCATGCTGCGCACCGGTGCCTATGCACTGCTCGCAAGCACGCTCCTCGCATTTCTCATTCCGACTCGCTATCAATCGACGGCGCGTCTTATGCCTCCCGAAAGCAACCAATCGGGGGGACTCACAATGGCAGCGGCCGCGCTCTCGGGGGGCGCGGGTGGCGGCCTCGGAAGCATTGCCGGCGACATGCTTGGCCTAAAGAGCACGAGTGACATCTTTGTCGGCATCCTTGCGAGCCGCACCGTCCAGGACAGGCTGATCCAGCAATTTGACCTAAAGAAGCTTTACGGGGTACGCCGCATGGAAGACGCGCGCACAGATCTGGCGGAGCACACGGGCGTCTCTGTGGACCGAAAGAGCCAAATCATTACCATCACAGTGACCGACCATGACCCGAAACGCGCCGCCGCCATGGGCGAAGCTTACGTCGCTGAACTAAACCGGTTGGTGGCGGAATTGAGCACGTCATCCGCGAGGCGGGAGCGCATCTTTCTGGAGGAGCGGCTGAAAACCGTGAGTCAGGACTTGGAATCGGCCGAGAAAGAGTTCAGCCAGTTCTCCAGCAAGAACACTGCAATCGACATCAAGGAACAGGGCAGGGCCATGGTGGAAGCGGCTGCAACGCTGCAGGGCCAGTACATCGCGGCTGAATCGGAACTCGAAGGGCTGAAGCAGATTTACACGGACAATAACGTTCGCGTGCGGTCCGTGAGGGCCCGCATGGACGAGTTAAAACGCCAGCTCGATAAGCTGGGCGGAAAAGGCGAGAGCATGACGGAGGCCTCCAGCCTGCCGGGCGACTCGCTCTATCCTTCGATCCGGAAGCTTCCTCTGCTTGGGGTCGAGTACGCCGATCTGTACCGCCGCACGAAGATTCAAGAAGCCGTTCTTGAAACGCTCACCAAAGAGTACGAAATGGCGAAGGTTCAGGAAGTGAAAGAGATTCCGACCGTTAAGGTTCTGGATTCCGCGAACGTTCCGGACAAGAAGTCGTCCCCCCCCAGAATGTTGATCATGCTATTGGGAACGGCACTTGCTCTTGCCGCTGCCTCGAGTTGGGTGTTCGGAAAAACAGCGTGGGAACAAACGGATTCCAGCGATCCGCGGAAAGTCTTTGCCCAGGAAGTTTTCACGACGGTGGCGGCGCGGCTGCCGTGGTTCTCTCGCAACGGCACCGGCGCGCATCCGGCAGAGAGGACAAGTTGGAGTTGGGCGCGAAGGCGCGAACCGCAAGATCAGATAGAAAAGCGGCAATAAGCGCCTGAAGTGGCTGTAGCTAATTGATTTTGAATGGGTTAGGTCACAAACGCCCCTGTAAGTGACGGGGCGAAGCTGTGAACGGTGTTCCAGGAGCGCTTGGCGATGGCAACTTCGGTGATTGTTCATTCCAGTCCAACGGCTCACAAATCGGAGGGCGGGGTGCTGCCCGCGGCATACCTGGAGTCGCGTTGGTACGCCGCGTATACCAGCGCGAACCACGAAAAACGCGTGGCGGTGCAACTCGGGCAAAGATCGGTCGAGCACTTCCTGCCGCTGTATGACTCGGTGCGCCGCTGGAAAGACCGGCGGGTACAGTTGCAGTTGCCGCTGTTTCCGGGTTACGTGTTCGTGCACCTCGCTCTTCGCGACCGTATGCAGGTGTTGCAGATCCCGGGCGTAGCCAAGCTGGTCAGCTTCAACGGAACCCCGGCCGCGTTGCCCCGAGAGGAAATCGAAGCCCTGCGCGCCAGTTTGGCGGATGGGGTACGCGCAGAGCCCCATCCGTACCTGCGGGTCGGCCGGCGTGTGCGGATTACCGAGGGAGCGCTCGCCGGCCGGGAAGGCCTCTTGGTGCGCTGGAAGGGCAATCTCCGCGTCGTATTGTCAACCGAGTTGATCCAACGCTCGATTTTGGTGGATATCGATGTCTCGTCCGTCGTGCCCATCCATAGGCGTGCCGGGGAGGAACTGCAACAAACTGCACAGATGCGGGAGCCAAGAATTTAGCTACTTCTCTACTAGGGTTTAAGTGACCGAAAAGAGGCAAGGGATTATGAATAAAAAAGCTCTGATCACTGGGATCACTGGACAAGACGGTTCCTACCTAGCGGAGCTTTTACTGTCGAAGGGATATGAGGTTCACGGGATTAAACGGCGGTCAAGCAGCTTCAACACGGCACGGATCGATGACATCTACCCGGATTTGCACGACCGTGAGGCTCGACTATTCCTCCACTTTGCGGACCTGAGTGATTCGTCCAGCCTCAGCAAACTGCTGTCGCGTGTCCGACCCGACGAGATCTATCACCTTGGCGCTCAAAGCCACGTGCGTGTCAGTTTCGATATTCCGGAATATACGGGAGACGTCACTGCCCTAGGCACAGCGCGACTCTTGGAAGCTATTCGAGATACCGGGATTGAAGCTAAGTTCTACAGCGCAGCGAGTAGCGAGATGTTTGGCAACGCCTCCGAGGTTCCTCAGACAGAGACCACTCCTTTTCGACCCAGAAGTCCATACGCTTGCGCTAAGCTCTATTCGTACTGGATGACAGTGAACTACCGAGAAGGGTACGGCCTGTTTGCCACCAACGGCATCCTATTCAACCACGAATCTCCCCGTCGTGGCGAGACGTTCGTCACCCGGAAAATCGCACGTGGCGTGGCCCTGATTCTACGGGGCCTGCAGCACAAACTGCATCTCGGCAACCTGGATGCCAAACGCGACTGGGGCTATGCCCCGGAATATGTGGAGGCGATGTGGCTCATGATGCAGCAACCTGAACCGGATGACTACGTGATTGCCACCGGCGAGACACATTCCGTTCGAGAGTTTGTGGAATGTGCGTTCGATTTTGTGGGTCTCGATCCTTGGAAATACGTCGAAATCGACCCGCATTATCTTCGTCCCACTGAGGTAGATGTACTGCGAGGGGATGCCAGCAAAGCCCAGCGCGTGCTCGGCTGGACTCCAAAGATCAGATTCCCAGAGCTGGTTCGGCTCATGGTTGAAGCAGAAATCAAGTTCCTCAAGGAGAGGCCGGGGGGCCAATTCGAGCGCCAATTGGCTTCTCGTGCGACCGGCTGAGGTTGCTTTCATGAGATGCAAATGAGGGACAAGGAATGCAGAGCTACTTTTCAGAGAAACGGGTGGTGGTGACTGGTGGAGCGGGGTTTCTGGGCAAGTATGTCGTGCGGAAATTGCAGACACGCGGTTGTGCCGCTCTCGTGGTGCCACGCCGCGCGTCCTGTGACCTGCGGAAGTGGGAAAACGTCACCCGGCTGCTAGATGACGTGCGACCTCACTTTATCATTCATCTGGCTGGAGTCGTGACCGGGATTGGCGGGACCCGCGCCAATCCTGGTGGCTCGTTCTACGACAACCTGATGATGGGCGCGCAGTTGTTAGAGGCGGCTCGGCGGCGCGACGTCGAGAAAGTCGTGGTCCTCGGAACGGTCCGATCCTACCCGAAGATGGCTCCCATGCCAACGCGGGAGGAAGACCTTTGGAATGGCTATCCGGAGGAAACCAATGCTCCCTACGGGATGGCGAAAAAGATCGTCATTGTGCAGTCAAAGGCATATCGGCAGCAATATGGGTTCAACTCGGTTTGCTTACTCGCGGCCAATCTATACGGCCCGGGTGCGAAGTTCGATCGCCATAATTCCCACGTGATTCCCGCTCTGGTCCGGCGGTTCTCGGAGGCCGTCGTGCGGAGTGAACCGGAAGTTATTTGCTGGGGAGACGGTGACTCTACCTGTAGCTTTCTCCACGCTGAGGACTGCGCCGAAGGGATTTTGCTGGCTACGGAGCTTTACAACGAAAGCGAGCCGGTTAATCTCGCTTCGCGCGAGGAAATCTCGGTTCGGGATTTAGCGGAACGAATTGCCCGCCTGGTGGGTTTCCAGGGGGCCATCGTCTGGGACCATTCCCAACCCGCGGGACAGCCTTGCAGTTGTTGGGACGTCTCGCGGGCGGAGCGGGCTTTCGGATTCCGCGCTCAGAAGAATTTCGACTCCGGACTGAAAGAAACGATCCTCTGGTATCGGGAAAACCATTCTGAGGAACAGGGCAATGAGAAAAGTCACGCTGGGACATTTAAACATTAACGGGGCCGGGCATCGCTACGTCTTGGACGCGCTTGGGAACAACCGCCTCTCCCGGGGAAAATACACTGCGCTGCTCGAAAGCCGGTTCGCCGAGCTCCAGCAGTGCAAGCACAGCGTGTTCTACAACAGCGGAACCAGCGCGCTGCAGATCGCGCTTGCTGCCTTGCGTGAGCAGCACAACTATCAAGATGGTGATGAGGTTCTCGTTCCTGCGCTCACGTTTATCGCGACCTCGAACATCGTGCTGCAAAACAACATGCGCCCCGTTTTTGTCGATGTGGATCCGCGCACCTACAACCTCGACCCTAGTCAGTTGGAACGAAGGGTCAGCACGCGAAGCCGCGCTATCGTTCCGGTCCACCTCTGCGGCCTGCCCTGCGATATGGAACCCATCCTCGAATGCGCACGCCGACATGGCCTCCAGATTCTCGAGGACTCCGCCGAGACGATGTTCGCGCACTACCATGGACGCGCGGTAGGCTCCTTTGGCGCCCTAGGATGCTTTTCCACTTACATCGCACACATTCTCGTCGGCGGCGTGGGAGGGCTGGTAACCACACAGGACAACAATCTTGCCGAAATCTGCCGCAGCCTGATGGCGCACGGGCGGGACAACATCTACCTGAACATTGATGACGATAACCGGATCGACGATCCGCAACTCCAGCAGATCGTCAAGCGCCGCTACAACTTTGTGCGCCTCGGGCACTCCTATCGCGCAACTGAACTCGAGGCGGCCATTGCGCTCTCCGAACTTGAGTGTTGGCAAGAAAACATCGAGCGCCGACGGCAGAATGCTGCCCGGCTAATCGCACTGCTCAAGCCTCTCGAAGAACATCTTCAGTTGCCGACGATTCCTGATGGCACCGAACATTCGTTCATGATTTTCCCACTCGTCGTCCGCGAACATATCGATCGGGATGACCTGCTGCTTCACTTGGAACGGCGCGGGATCGAGACACGTTATCTGTTTCCGCTGCTGAGCCAGCCCGTGTACCAGCGGCTATTCCCGGGTCTCGAACGCGAATACCCAGTGGCCGAAAGTTTGTCCCGTCGCGGATTCTTCATCGGCATACATCAGGGCTTGCAAGACGCGGATCTCTACTACGTAGCCGAGACCCTCTCTGATTTCTTGCGCCGGGGACTGTTTTCTACTCCCGATTCTTTGCATGCACTTAAGGTTCGGACAGGGGGATAACGCTCAAAATGCGAATTGGCCTGGTTTCCTTCGAGATGACCACGAGCGGCGGCGGGCAGCGCCAACTGTTGCAGCTGGCCATCGAACTGCGCGAACTGGGGCACGACGTCACTCTGTATGCCTACCGCTACAACCCAACCGGCTGCTATCTGGCGCTCAGCAGCCAAGTCGAGATCCGCTGCGTCGAGCAGTTCGCCGCAGAACAACTGCCGGATCACTCGAGTTCCCCCGGGATCCTCGCAAGCTCCGCACGGCGATATTTCCTCGAAAGCCGCGCCTTGGCACGGCGGATCGAATCGGTGGATATAATCAACGGGCACGACCGGCCCGGACACCGCGCCGCAGTGTTTGCAAAGCGCATTATCGGCGCGCCTGTCGTTTGGACCTGTAACGATGTTGTTAGCTGGGAGAAGCCTGGGCACCGCGCGCGGATGCCCGCCTGCGTGCAAGCACTTGCGAGCCATCTGATGCGACCGCTCGAGCGGCGCATCGCGAATGAGATTGACCGAATCGCGGTCTTGGACCGTAGCACCCAACAAGTGGTTGAGCGTGCATACGGCCGCCCGACGAGCGTGGTGAGGAGCGGTCTAGACACCCAAGCACTCACGTTCCGAACCGAAGGCCGTCGGAGAATCCGTGATCGCTATGGGATTGCTGACGGAATGTTTGCAGTGATGTGGCTCGGCATTCTCTATCCATTTCGCCGGGTCGAAGACTTGCTCGAAGCAGTGCGGCTGCGGCGCGAGGCGGGAGCCAAACTGCGCGTGCTCATCGTTGGCCGGGTCGACACCGCTCCTCGTTACGCTCGCGAGCTGCGCGATTTTGTCGCGCGACACAATCTGGAGCCGCTGGTGGAGTTTGTCGCCCACAGCATCCCCGAAGACGAGCTGGCGGACTACTACTCCGCCTGCGATGCCTTTATCTTTCCCAACGACCACCAAGCTTGGGGGCTTGCACCGCTTGAGGCGCTGGCTTGCCAGCGCCCCGTCATCGTTTCGCGTGGCTCTGGAGTTCACGAGGTGCTGGTCGATGGCGATACGGCATTGCTTGTGCCGCCGCGCGATCCGGTGGCGATCGCCCAGGCATTGCGCTCATTTATGGAAAACCCCAACCTGGCGGGCCGGATCGCGCACCAAGGACGAGAATTCGTCTCGCGCGAGTTTTCCTGGAGGGGCTACGCCACGCGGATGGTAAAGCTCTATGAAGAGACAATTGAGGCTGTGGGCAAGATCGCCGAGCCTTTCCCGGCGAACGGCGCCCGGCTGGGCAGTAGAGCACGGCGAACCGTCGAAAGGGTCGAGCCCTCGGGGCGGCCTCAATGAATCTGTTGAAGCGCGTATCTCGCGGAATTCTCTGGGGACAGTTGGGCCGTGCGGCGGAGGTCGGGCTTTTTGGTCTGCTCTCCTTCATGCTCGCGCGAAAGATGGGCCCATCCAGCTACGGAGTCTTCTCGTTGGGAGCGAGCTTGGTGGCTTTTTTCGGTTTCTTAGCATTGGTGGGAATCGGACAGGAGACTCTCGCGAAGTTTGTACCCGAAGCTGCAGCGGGCCGGTATCCCGGTGGGGCGGCTCGGCTCACCGCACACCTCCTAAGCCTGCGCCTGGCAGCAATTGCGGTGGTGTGTATCGGAGCGCTGCTCGCTGGAGGACGGATAGAGCATCGACTTGGCGTAACCGGCTTCCGTCATTATTTAGGGATCCTCTTACTGGTGTTTATCCTGAGAAGCATAGCTGACCTTTTCTCTTGCGTGTTTTCTGCGCTGCTCAGATTGCGGGTAGTGGCGGGGGGACGGGTGGTGGTACCTGCCACAGCCCTTCTTCTGGTGCTGGTCGTCGCCTGGCGGGGAGAAAGCATAGACCCAGGCATAGCGTTTCGAGCCTTGGCAATAGGTCAATGTATGGGCTTGGCGGTCATCCTACTGGCGTGGCAGGGCTGCAAGCTTACCGTCGACCCAGAGTTCTCCGGCACTCCGGCACCCCTTCGCCGAGTTCTTTCTTTCGGACTTTACACCTGGCTCGCGGGTCTCTTTATCTTCGTGCTCAGCGACAGGATCGACGTGTTGTTGCTGGGCTGGCTGTTGAAAGACCCGAAAGCGGTCGGCTGGTATGCGGTCGGCGCCACCCTTGTCTTCCAAAGCACAGGTTTGACCACTGCCTGGTTGCCACTTGTTGGGATGTCCACGCTTTCCAATGCCTACCTGGAAGCAGGGCCGGCAGGATTAGCCCAGGTGGGCGAAGCGCTCTGGAAAATTATTGCCGTTTCTCTTGTGCCTGTCATGGTTTTCTTGGTGCGTTTCTCAAAAGAGGTGGTGGTCCTGCTCTATTCGACTCAGTTTGTCTTAAGCGCACCTGTCGTTCAAACGCTCGGGCTTCTTCTCGGCCTCAGTGCAATCGTGGGGTTCGGGTTGCAGGCCGGAATGCTATACATCCTGGGGCATCCAAAGACAGCGTGCGCCATTTTTGCAGCGTCCGCGGCGTTAAACATCGTCTTAGCCTTTCCGTTAATTCACCGGTTTGGAATTGTAGGGGCCGCCGCAGCCACCGGCGGAGCGTTCCTCCTTTTCTCCCTCCTCTCGGCGCGGGTGGCTCGGGCCCGATGTCGCGTCCGAACGCCCTGGTCATTCTTGTTCAAAGTCGTCTCCGCCTCTGCCGCTGCGGCTGGAGTCTCGCTTCTCCTGAAGCCCTACATACTCAGCAGCTTCGCAGTGGCTGGATTCATTTGGATCGGTGTGCTTCTGCTTTGTCTTTGGCTCATGAAACCGCTCACTCGTGTGGATTCCCAGCACCTTAGCCGGGTGAGTCAGCCTCTCGGCTGGCTCGCGGGACGGCTCTTCGTGCGCGTGCCCACCAGCGAGTAGAAGGATCGCCGCCTTCTCGGGAGGAAATGAATGATGAAAGTTGTGATTTTGTGCGGGGGGAAGGGGACCCGACTGCGCGAGGAGACGGAGTTTCGGCCCAAGCCGCTGGTTGAAATCGGCAGAAAGCCCATTCTCTGGCACATCATGAAGATCTATGCGCATTTCGGATTCACGGAGTTTGTTCTGTGTCTAGGATACCGGGGCAACATGATCAAGGACTACTTTCTGAACTACACCGCTCAGGTCAGTGACTTCACCATCGATTTGGGGAATCTCGCAGGCAGCCTGCACTACCACAACAACCATGAGGAGCGGCACTTTCAGGTTTCCTTGGTGGAAACGGGTACTGAAACGCTCACGGGTGGGCGGCTAAAACGCGTCGAGCCGTATATCGAAGACAAGACCTTTATGATGACCTATGGAGATGGCTTGGCCAACATCAATATCCGCAGATTGGTCGACTTTCATACCGCACACGGGAAGGTGGCCACGGTCACAGCGGTGCGGCCGTTCTCGCGCTTCGGCGGGCTAGAACTCGACGCCACGGGTCTCGTCCGGTCCTTTCGCGAAAAGCCGCAAATAGAGGAGTGGATCAGCGGCGGCTTCTTTGTCTTTGATCGTAGGATTTTCGAATACCTCAATTTCGATGGAGCGCTGGAAGAAGCTCCGCTGGCGAGGTTGGCGGAGGAACACCAGCTTATGGCCTACATGCACACTGGCTTTTGGTACGCGATGGACACATATCGCGAATACCAACACCTCAACGAATTATGGGAGAGCCGCAAAGCTGCCTGGCAGGTTTGGGAAACAAAAGCGGCGACGGCTTCCGTCGGAACCTGAAAGAGGTATGCCGGAGGGTGAATCGCATCGAGTCGTTCCATTGAGGCGCGCAACACCCGCCACGAAACGGTAGGCGAAGCGGTTGGTTCCGCCGTCATGGGGATGAGAGGAAGCAGATGAACGACACGGCTTACTATCGATTGAACTCGTCAGCGGCCAACAAAGCCGCCTGGGCCTTACGGCGATCTTTCTTCGGCCGAACGGCCGCGCCTCTCGTCGCACAATTGGTTTACTACTCCATGAAAATCATACCGAACCCGATCCTGAAGCATCGCTCCGTGCGGCGCCTGGGTGAGATTGCACAACTTTGGGCAGTGCTGGATCCTCGCGCGGCTGCGATTCCCATTAGGTTTGGACCGCTGCGCGGATTCTCCATCTTCAATGATCCCTCTCCTCATTTTCCGACGTTTCGCGCCCTTGGGATTGAAGAGGTAATGAACTGGGTTCTTTTTGAACGCGCGATTGGGCCGGGTGACGTGAGCTACGATATCGGGGCAAATGAAGGCCTGCACACCCTTTTGCTCTCGCGGCTCTGCGGCTCTAAAGGCAGGGTTTACGCTTTTGAACCCTGGCCTGAGAACCTCGAAAAGTTACGGGCTAACTTACAACTCAACAACGTCACTAATGTCGAGATCGAACCCTGCGCCGTGTCCAGGCATAGCGGGTTTGCCAACTTTCGTGCAGGGCCCGACAGTTCGCAAGGAAGGCTGGTGGATGACGCCACCCAGGACGCGCCGCACCCAGACCTCGAGGTCTCGACCACTTGCTTGGATGACTTCGTGGCCCAGGCCGGGCGGCTTCCTCCCACCCTGCTTAAGATCGACATCGAAGGAGGTGAGGGGGAAGCGATGCGAGGCGCCTGCCGGGTGCTTCACGAGTTTCGGCCCGTGGTGATCTGCGAAATTCATGGGGAGGCAGCCGGAGAAGTGGTGCAGGCAGTGCTCGCTGAGGCTGGCTACAAATGCTTCGTGCTCGAAACAGGATTTCGGACTGTCCATGCGGAGGAAAGCCTGCCGCAGTGGTGTCATCTGTGGGCGTGCCATCCCGGGGAAACCAACCGGCTGGCCAGCCTCTCCGCCGTCCGGTCGGCGGCGTAAGGGACGTCGCGTGCCTGACATTCTTCAGCCGCAAGACCGGCGGAAATGATAGGTGGTAAGAAGTGGGACTCATTTCAAAAAAGTTCTGGCGCGACCGCCCGACGTTCGTGACCGGTGCGACCGGGTTGCTGGGTGGATGGTTGGTCCGCCGCTTGGTGGATTTGGAAGCTTGTGTCACCTGCTTGGTGCGTGACTGGGTGCCGGCGAGCGAACTGGTCGCTTCGCGCCTCATCGAAAACGTACACGTCGCACGGGGCGACGTCCAGGACCAAGCCCTGCTTGAGCGCGCGCTGGGCGAGGCAGAGGCCGACTGCGTATTTCACTTGGCGGCACAAACCATCGTGGGCATCGCCAACCGCAATCCCATTTCCACGTTTGAGACAAACATTCGCGGGACTTGGAGCCTGCTCGAAGCGTCGCGCCGCTGCCCCACCATTCGCCAAATCGTAGTTGCCTCTTCGGATAAAGCCTATGGGGATTGGGGAGGAAAACCCTACGAGGAAGGAATGGCCCTGCGCGCCAAACATCCATACGACGTGAGCAAGTCTTGTGCCGATCTTCTGGCCCAGTCCTATTACAGCACGTTTGGCTTGCCAGTTTGTGTGACGCGTTGCGGAAACTTTTATGGCGGCGGGGATTTGAACTGGAACCGCATCGTGCCTGGGACGATCCGCTCGGCGCTTCGGCAAGAGACACCGGTGATTCGCTCAGATGGCAAACTGGTGCGGGACTACTTCTACGTTAAAGACGCCGTTGAAGCGTACCTGCTCCTGGCGGAATCCATGGCGGAGCGCGCCGAGCTTTACGGAGAGGTGTTCAATTTCTCCAACGAGACGCCTATCCGCGTTGTGGAGCTCTCCCAAAAAATCCTGGGACTGATGGGATCGTCCCTGGAACTGGATATCCGCGCCACCGCCAAACAGGAGATTGGTGCGCAGTGCCTGAATGCCAGCAAGGCCCGGACAGTGCTGGGATGGCAGCCGCAATTTAGCTTGGAAACAGGCCTGCGCGAGACGATTCACTGGTACCGCGACTTCCTGGCTCGGCCCCGGAGCGGAATGCGCGAGGAAACGCTGGTCGCCACGCAGAGCGCGAACACCTGACCAGGGGAAGACAGGCGAAGGCGAGGAAACAGAAAGAGACTCTCGATGCGTTGTTTAGTAACGGGCGGGACTGGCATGATCGGTTCGCATCTGGTGCAGCTGCTTCTTGCGAAGCGGTGTCAAGTCGCCGCGCTGGTTCGCGAGCCGAGTTTGGCGTGGAGGATTGCCGATCTTTTTCCTCGCTTGGAGCTGATTGGCGGAAGTCTAGCCAGGCTCCCGGAAGCCGCGGGAGCAATACAGAGGTTTCGTCCTCAAGCAGTTTTCCATCTGGGGTGGTATGGCGCTGCCAGTTCCTGCCGCAACGATGTCCGCCACGTGACGGAAAACCTCGGCGGGACTCTCGAGTTGCTCCACATCGCGCGGGAGAGCGGCTGCCAGCATTTTGTGGGTGTAGGCTCGCAGGCCGAGTACGGCACTCACGACGGTCTCCTGACCGAAGAGCTGCCCGTTCGGCCAACCACCCTCTATGGCCTGGCCAAGCTCTGCGCGGGCTTGGTGGGGCAGCAGCTCAGCGAGACATTGGGAATTAGATTCACTTGGTTGCGGCTGCTGGCTGCCTACGGGCCGGCTGATCAGGCTGATTATCTGATTCCGACAGTTATATTGTCGCTCCTCCGCAGGGAGAAGCCACTGCTGACCTCCGGCGTTCAGCGGTGTGATTACCTCTACGTTGAGGATGTCGCCGAAGCCATGTGGCAAGCGGCCCAGGAACCCAAGGCTGTGGGCGTATTCAATCTGGCCTCGGGTCAGCCGGCCACTGTGCGCGCAATTGTCGAGCGGCTTAGCGACCTAATTGACCATCGCCTGCCGCTCGGCTGGGGTGAATTGCCGTCTCCCAGCCATCCGATCCGGAGTCTCGAGGCTGACATTTCGAAGTTTTGTCGCGCGACCGGATGGGGGCCGCGCATCCCGCTCGAAGAGGGCTTGCGGCGCACGGTGGAGTGGTTTCGTGAGAACCAAGGGCGCTATGCGGATGCGAGCCGGGCGGTAAAGGGCGTAGGTGCATCATGAGGCAAGATGGGTGTCAGAAGTTGGCGGTGAGAATCCGCAGCCATGCACTGCAGATGACGCATCGAGCCCGGGCTTCGCATGTGGGGAGTTGTTTGTCAATCGCCGATCTCTTGGCTGTGCTTTACCAGCGAATCTTGCGCGTGAATCCTAACCAGCCTGAGTGGGAGGAACGAGATCGCTTTCTGCTGAGCAAAGGCCATGCCGCAGCGGCGCTGTATGCGGTTCTGGCCGAGCGCGGGTTCTTCCCGAGCGAGTGGCTGGAAACCTACTGCCAGGATGGCGCGCGGCTGGCAGGACACGTTACCCATCGCGGCGTGCCGGGTGTGGAAGTGTCCACCGGCGCGCTCGGGCACGGTCTGGCGATGGGATGCGGGATGGCGCTGGCGGCCAAGCGCGACCACAAAACCTTCCGGGTGTTCGCGCTTCTGAGTGACGGCGAATGCGACGAAGGCTCCACGTGGGAAGCGGCGCTGTTTGCCCCGCATCATCGCCTGGATAACCTGGTCGCCATCGTGGACTACAACCGTATGCAGAGCTTCGGAAGCGTGCAAGAGGTTCTGGACCTTGACCCTCTGGCGGAGAAGTGGAAGTCGTTCGGCTGGGGGGTGCGTGAAATCGATGGGCACTACTTAATGCAGATCGAGGCGACCCTGGGTTCCGTACCGTTTGAACCAATGGTATAGGAGCCTTTGCTCGGCAGATGAAAGCATCTGACTACATTGCTGAAGTTCTGAGTAACCACGGCGTCCGCTGTGTGTTCGAGGTTTCTGGAGGCATGATTGTGCATCTGCTCGATTCGATCCACCGCCAGGGTAAAATTCGCATAGTGAGTGTGCATCACGAACAGGCGGCGGCATTCGCGGCGGACGCGGTGGGGCGCATCACAGGCGTGCCGGGGGTTGCGATGGCGACGAGCGGCCCTGGGGCCACCAATTTGCTGACGGGAATCGGCAGTTGCTATTTTGATTCCTCGCCGGCTGTTTTTCTCACAGGCCAAGTGAACCGGGAAGAGCAAAAGGGTGGTCGGAATATCCGACAGTTGGGATTTCAAGAAACGGATATCGTGGCGATGGCAGCACCAATAACCAAGGCGGCGTTGAAGGTGAAAACGGTGGAGGATCTGCCGGAGCTCCTTCAACGGGCATTCGAGATGGCCACTGATGGACGCCCAGGTCCGGTGCTTCTGGATATTCCCATGGATGTTCAACGTTCTAGACTTTCCACGGATTTGGTGAGGCCTGCGGAGCCCGGATCTATCTCTAGTGTACCTCCCAATCTACATACCGTTCGCCGTGTACTGGAGCAGGTACAGAAGGCAAAGCGACCGGTGTTGTTGGTTGGCGGAGGAATCCGGTCTGCGCGCGCAACCGAACCGCTCCGCAGGCTCGTTCAGATACTAGGTATTCCGGTGGTCAATTCGCTGATGGCGGTGGATGTGCTGCCTTGCGATCACCCTCTGCGGGTCGGGATGATCGGCACCTATGGGAACCGTTGGGCCAACATGGCGCTGGGCAGCAGCGATTGCCTGCTGGTGTTAGGCAGCCGACTGGATGTGCGCCAGACGGGCGCCGACACTGCGGCATTCATTTCCGGGCGCTCTATCATACATGTAGATTGCGAACCCGGTGAGATTAACAATCGCATCAGCGGGTGCTTCGCCGTAGTATCGACGCTTCCTGAATTTCTGGACGCGGCTATTGACTACGCCTCCGGGAAGCCGGCTTCAGACCGGACTGAGTGGCGTGCACAGATCGAGAATTGGCGGAGGCGGTGGCCGGATACCGCGGAGCTAATCGATGTTCCGGGCATTAACCCTAACGTTTTCATGCACCAGCTCTCCACGCTATCGCAAGACGCGGCAGCTTATGTCCTAGACGTTGGTCAGCACCAAATGTGGGCCGCGCAATCGCTTGATATAAGGCCCGACCAGAGGTTTCTAACCTCCGGCGGTATGGGTTCTATGGGCTTTGGTTTGCCCGCCGCTGTTGGTGCGGCCATAACCGTGGGTCGGCCAGTCGTCTTGCTGGCCGGTGATGGGGGTTTTCAGTGCAATATTCAGGAGTTGCAGACTGTCGTACGAAATAAGCTGCCTCTGAAGATCGTGATCATTGACAATTCCTGTCACGGAATGGTGAGGCAGTTCCAGGAAAGCTATTTCGAGGCTCGCTATCAATCTACGCTGTGGGGCTATAACGCGCCCGATTTCTCACTCGTAGCCAGCGCGTATGGGTTGGAGGCACGGACTATCGAACACGCAGAGGAAGCGGAGGATGGCGTGCGCTGGCTTTGGCAAGATCCGTACCGGCCCGTTTTGCTTCGGGTGGTCGTCAACACGTTTGCCAATGTGTATCCGAAAATCGCTTTTGGCCGTCCCATAACGGAAATGGAACCGTTCGCGAAGCCCGTTGAGATGGAGAGCACGTAGCGACAGCGGGATCTGGCAGCGATTTTCTAATCTTGCGATTAACCCCGACGTTGACTAGAGCCAGTTTCAAAACCCATTTGAGTGCTTTTAGAATCAGCAGCTTGTGGGAGCCAAAACGAGGTTTTGAAATAACTTGTAGTCTCTACGCTTCTTGAGGAGCAGCGTTCCAATGCGCATACCGTATGCCTTGTCGGTGCATGGTCGGCAAGAAGCCGACGCAGTCGTTCGCGTCATCCAGGAGCACAAGACAGCCCTGGGAGCAAACACGGAACGGTTCGAGCGAGGTGTGGCGAAGCTGTTTGGCAGGCGGTTTGGCGTGATGGTGAATTCCGGCTCATCTGCTAATTTACTGGCCTTTGAGCTGTTGAATCTGCCCGAAGGAGCGGAGGTCATCACCCCCCTGCTGACCTTTGCCACCACGGTCGCGCCGATTGTGCAAAAGAGATTGGTGCCGGTCTTCGTGGATGTTGAAAGGGGAACGTATCTGCCGTCTGCGGCAGAAATCGAGCGACAAATGACCCGGAAAACCCGGGTAATGATGATCCCGTCGCTGATCGGCAACGTGCCGGACATGGCAGCTTTACGTGCCCTAGCCCGTAAGCACGCACTCTACCTCATTGAGGATTCCTGCGACACCCTCGGCGCCAAGTTCAATCACGCGCCGACGGGAACTTATTCCGACATTTCCACCACTAGTTTCTACGGCTCCCACATCATCAATGCGGCGGGTGGGGGAGGCATGATTTGTCTTGATCGTCCCCAGTGGGCAAATCGCGCCAAGGTCCTACGCGGGTGGGGGAGAAGCTCTTCCCTGTTCGGGGAATCCGAAGACTTGGACAAAAGGTTTTGCGCTCGCATCGGTCGGATCCCGTATGACGCCAAGTTCATTTTCACGGAAATCGGCTACAACTTCCTGCCATTGGAAGTCAGCGCCGCCTTCGGTTTGGAACAACTGAAGAAACTCCCCAGGTTTGCGGCAGCCCGGAGAAAGAACTTCGCGCGCCTGCTCAGGTTTTTCGAAAAGTACGAAGAGTTCTTTGTTCTTCCTCGCCAGACGCCCAACAGTGAAACTTCTTGGCTGGCCTTCCCGCTGACGATCAAGAGACAGTCGCCCTTCTCGCGCCGCGACGTCACGACCTGGCTCGAGAAGCACGCGATCCAAACGCGCCCCGTCTTTACGGGGAACATCCTGAAGCAGCCAGCGTTTCGGCGCATCATGCGGAGGGCGCCGGGACGCTTTCCGGTGACCGACTACATAATGGAGCAGGCCTTCCTGATCGGATGCCATCAGGGTTTGGGAGCGAAGCATTTGGATTACCTGGAAGACACATTCGAGTGTTTTTTAAAGCGCTTTTAGGACGCGAGGACGACGCCAGTGACTGAGCCGGGTCAAAAACTGATCTCCTTCTGCATCCCGACGTACAACCGGGCGCAGTATCTTCGGGAAACACTGGCGTGCATTCTTCCCCAGCTCGGACCGGACGTAGAAGTAGTGATTTCCGACAACGCCTCCACCGACGGAACCCCGGAAGTCGTGGACAAGTTTCAGCGGAGGTTTTCTGAAATTCGATATTTCTCGAACGGCGCTAATCTTGGATTCGACCGCAATCTTCTGAACTGCTTGGAACACGCTTCGGGAGAATACGTCTGGTTCTTCGGTAGTGATGATCTGCTTGACGGGGATGGCGTCGAGACGGTTCGCCACCGGATCCTGCAATCGCCTAAGCGGCCTGCGCTCGTTTACCTGAACCATCAGGTCGTGGACAACGAGGGACATCTTCTGATCCCTGACCAAATCGGCTGCCAGAGGGATCAGGAATTCTCTAGCGCGGCGAAATGTGTAGAGTGGCTGGGCTCGAATCTGGGCTATATGTCGGCCTTGGTCCTGCGCCGCGACCTCTGTCTGCCTTTCGCCCGCACGGGAGCTTTCGTGGGCTCGGGATGGATCCATCTGCATCTCGTGCTCAGTTGTCTGTTAGTGGATGGTTCAGTCCAGTATATCGGCTCGTCGCTCGTGCGCGCGCGCCGGAGCATTTCGCCGGACTACGATTTGACGAAGTGCTTCGTCGAGCAGGCGGACCGCGTGTTCTGGGACGCCCGCCGGAGCGGTTATCCTTGGCTCACGATTTACCGAGCCAGGAACCGCACGGTGCGGGAACAATACCTGCGGTTCGTCCTGGCCTGGCGCTGCGATGCCCCGGATCAGCTGGTGCGTTCGTTCCCCGTGTTACTCCGAACTTGCTGGATGTACCCATGGTTCTGGCTCCTGCTTGTACCCTTGCGCTTCCTTCCGCGCTGGCTAGCCGTGTGGCTGCGGGCGAAAGGCCAAACCTTGCGGGCCCGGCGCTGCAAAAATTGGCAATTGCAGACTGTTAGCCCCCCATCGCGTTGGAAATGAAGGCAACGTATATGTTTTCGAGCCTGCAACCAAGGTTTGCCCGGCTCTGCGAGAACGCAGAGGCGAACGGATACGCAAATGTTGTGACCGCTCCCAAAACCGTCAAGGATCGAAGCGGAATCACCTCGGCTCCCTCTCTCGATTTGAATTTTGCTCGCCGCACACTCTCAGAGCGCTCCATGAATGCGACCTTTATCGAGTTTGAGACCGTTAGCTTGGCTGGCTGATGCCGGCCAGAATAATCCAGCAGAAGTCAGGTACGTGCCCGGAACTAAATTCTGTGAGTCGGAGATGAGTCTAACAAGGCCAATTGAGAGTGCCCCGCGTTCCTTTCTGGCGGGGAATGGTCTTAAGAGGGATGCCTGCGACCACAGGCCAGCAAATATCTACTTGCGACCGACATTGTGGCTGCTCGTGTCGCTCCCGCTTGGCGCTGCGTTTCTCTCCGGCGGAGTCGAATCGGGAACGATCCTAATGGCCGGCCTGATTGGCGCGCTGGCCTTATACAAACCATGCAGCGCGCTTGGGGCTAGCACCGCCTTTATGGTCTACCTTTTCGTCTTCTTCCAAAAGGAGCCTATAGTCAGACCTGAACTACCGTCCGAGTTCTACTACTGGGGTGCTGGCGTGGCCATCATCACACTGGGGCTTGGCGTGGCTCGGCTTCGACTCCACCCTGAGCATAAGGGCTCCGCTAGAACGAAACATCAGATCCGGTTCGATCGGGCCATGTTCATGATCTTTGTCGTGAGTTTGGCTGCCAGTGGGTACGGCCTAGCTCGGGGAAACAGCTTCATTGTAGCGGCGCGTCAGCTTTCGGGCTGTCTCTTGCTGCCAGTTTACTACTGGCTGGCTAGGTCTTTTTTCCACACGGTCGGGGATATCGGTCGTTGGCTGCATCACGTCTCCTGGGCCGTGGTGGCTGGTTCCGTTTGGTACGTGGCCAAGCTCGGCTTCATCACACTCTCCGAAAATGCCTACTACCGAGAACAGTCACCGCTGAGTTTCTTCGCCGGCGCGATTGGCGCGGTGCTGTTCGTCGAACTGCTCCAAGTGCAGCGAGTGGGAGAGCGCATCCGGAATGCGGCGGGATTCGCCGTCTGTGTGCTTGCCGTCGTTCTCATGGGAGCCAGGTTCAACGCCGGGAGCCTAGCGGCTACAGCTATCGTTTTCGCAGTTCTGCGCTGGAGAAAAAGGCTCCTCGCCGTGTGCCTTCTAGGGCTGGTGCTTCTGGCCGTGATCATTCCCCTCGGCGTTGTTAAGTTTGAAAGGCTGGTGGAGGACCCGGGAGTAATTGGGCAGATTGCGTTCCGATTCTCACCCCTCGAGTTGGACACGGACACGTCTTATGCCGGCAGAATCGCACAAATGCAGACAGCCGTGGACATCATTAGACAGCATCCGATTTTCGGCGCCGGCATGGGTGCGGAGTTTTCTTGGGATCCCCCGGACTTCCCAGAATTATTTGGAACGGGGCCGTATATAGACAATGGCTGGGGCTTCGTTCTTATCAAAATGGGGCTGGTTGGGCTCACGGTCTTTCTCTTCCTGATCGGGTCTTTTCTTGGGTATGCCCTGAAAGGAGATACTGGACCGTTCCAGGCAAGTTCGCCAGATGTCCAGAGATGTCTCCTGGCACTGCTTCTCTATGGATTGTTCAACTTCACTGGCGGCCCGACGTTCTTTCATTTCACTTCGTCGGGATTCCTCGGGACGGCCCTCGGAGGACTGGCTGTTCTTGCTGGGACTACCGCTCGTCCTGTTGGTTTGGATGGTCGAAGGAACGCCCAGTCCTGAAGGATGCTTTTCCGCAACCGCACGCCGACACGCTATATGAACGGGGGCTCCAGTTGGCCGAAGCAGTCAATACAGTGCGGGCTCACGCCTGGCTGGGAGATGGCCTCGGCAGCAGTTTTGACTGGGACAGCCCGTTCCAGGGATTCTTGCAGGGACCCTACGTGGACAGTGGCTGGGGCTACCTTTTGCAGAAAATGGGTTTATTGGGCGCGGCCACTTTCCTTTGGTTTCTGTTCACTGTGCTTCGGAGCGTTTCTCGAAAGTCGGCCGCTCTTTCTGCATGTCTCCTGTCTGTGACGTTCGTTGCCTGTTTCAGTCAACCTGTCTTCTTTCACTTCACGACGGCTCCATTCGTGGGAACGTTCGCCGGTCTTCTTTACGCGAACCGGCGCAACCTTCCGACGATGACAATGGCGAGAAACCAGACTTAGGGCAAGAGGCCAAGTCGATCTGTCATTTGACCATGTTAAAGCGTCGAGTTCAGGCTCTGCTTCAGCGATCGCTCGGATTGCGGGCATATCTCTTCATATTTGGGTTTTGGACGACTGCAACTTGGAGATGGACAGAACCTGGGTTCTTTCACTTCCTTCGCCTCGTTCCCGACGAAGGGGTTGTCCTCGACATCGGCGCAAATTTAGGTGTTACTGTGACGTTCCTCGCACGGAAATGCCCCCATGCACAAGTCATAGCTTTTGAACCCGTGCCTTGGAACTCCGACAACATAAAGTCGATGATTAAACTGCTTCGGTTGAGAAACGTCTCGATTCAGAACTGTGCAGCTGGAAATTCCACGGGTGTGGTCGACTTCAAGGTGCCCATTGTCAATGGTGCACGCATGCACGCGCTTGGCCACCTAGCAGGCGTTGTTGACGATCAGCAGCAAGGAGAGCAATTAAAGGTTGCCAGCTGCAAGCTGGATGATTTTGGGTTCAGCAATGTTACGGCGGTGAAAATTGATGTCGAGAACTCAGAGTATGAAGTTCTTGCCGGCGCCACCCAGATGCTGGAGCGGTGGCGGCCGGTGATCTACTGCGAGCTGTGGAATAACGAGAATCGGCGTAACTCGTTCGAGTTATTAAGATCACTTCGTTACACACCGCACATTGTACGGTCCGGCCGAATGGTTCCGCTCGACCAAATCGATTACCCGGGTCAGTATTTTATTTTTCTGCCTCAGCCGTGATTCTCATAGGACCGGCCTTCGGAGGGATGCACAACATAGGTGAACGAGAACCAGACCACTTTCCTAGAGTGCCTGCGCTAGAGCCCCGAAGAGCACCAATCCCACATTCCAGCGAAGGATTGAGCCTGTAACCCTACACCCTCACGGCGTGTATGGCAGTTTTGACGGCGCTTGAGGCATTGAAGGTAACATGCGAGTGGTTTAGAGTCTGTGAATTACCTCTTTCGTCATCGGCAAGGATAATCGATGTTTTGGTCCGCAAAACAAGCGCTTAAAAGCGTGATCGAAAGGGCAGGATATACGGTGCTGAGTACGGAAACCGGAGGTCACGGCCACCAGCGTGTATATCCCCATGCGACGTACGCCCCCTGGTCGCTCGATCGGGAATTCACAAGCACTTTTGAGGAAGTCCGATACCACTCACACGTTGACAAATACCGTTGCTGGGAGCTTTGGAAGATTGTGGAACAGACCGCAAAACTATCTGCTGGGGAATGCCTCGAGGTCGGTGTGTGGCGCGGTGGAAGTGGTTGTTTGATCGCTAGGAGAGTGGAGCTGCATGGGATTGCAAGTCAGGTATTCCTATGTGACACATTTTCTGGAGTTGCGAAAGCCGGACCCATGGATGACCGCTATAAAGGTGGAGAACATGCCGATACCACAGAATCCATGGTCCACAACCTGGCTCGAAAGTTGCACCTAAATGTCAGAGTGTTAAAAGGCGTCTTTCCCGACGATACCGGAATCCTTCTCGAGAAAGAAATGTTCCGGTTCTGCCATGTGGACGTTGACGTCTACGAGTCAGCGCGCGCCACTACAGAATGGATTTGGCCAAGACTCGTCTCGCGTGGCGTGATTGTTTACGACGATTATGGATTCGCAGGATGCGATGGCGTCCGAAGATTCGTGGATGAGTGGCAGTCAGCCACGGACTGTGTTTTCGTACACAATCTGAACGGTCACGCGATTGTCATCAAGACTTGAGTTATCACGTTTCACCCACAAGGCAGGTTCTCAATTGGGGGAGAGTGACGACTCAAAGACAGTTACCGGCCCTGTCGGGGCAGGAGCAAATACTTTTGTTGTGAAGCGTGGTGAAAGGATTACAGAGCATGGGCGAGCGCGAGACACGTGAGAAAGAGTTTTTCGACGATCTGGTTTCCGAGGGTTCAGCCACGCGCAGTTTGTTGGACCGGTTTTCAGAGGGATTTTACGAAAAAAGCGACCGCGGGCGCTTGTGGACGCCGGTCTGGAAATCTCTGGACCTGCGGGGAGCTGCCGTGCTGGACTACGGCTGTGGCGACGGCCATTTCAGCTTGCGTCTTGCCATGCGTGGTGCATGCGTAGCCGGAGTGGATATTTCTCCGAAGCTCATCGAGCGGGCCCGCGCCGCTGCTTCAAAAGCGGAGTTGAATGGCAGCTCTCCGCAATTCATCGTCGGGGACGCGCATCACACACCTTTTGACGATAATTCGTTCGACTATGTATTCGGGAATGGCGCGCTTCATCATTTGGATTTGGACAGAGCCTATGCCGAGATCGCCCGCATACTTAAGCCCGGCGGGAAAGCCTTCTTCATGGAGCCGATGTATCACCATCCTCTGCTATGGATGTTGCGGCGGCTGACGCCGAATACCCATACAAAGGACGAGAAGCCGCTTTCGCTGGAAGACATGGAGAAGGCGAAGAAGTGGTTTCGCGTTTGCTCCCACCGCGAACATTATCTTTTTGCGGTTTGCGCCGCGCCCGTTCACCTGCTGGGCAAGAACGTTACGCTGGCGGTTATCAACGGATTGGACCGCGTCGACCAGGTCATGATGAAAGTGCAGCCGCGGCTCCGCCGGTATGCCTGGCTATCGGTGCTGGAGATGGAGAAGTAGCGCGGAGTCTATAGCCATGTCCCCGGACCCGTTTTGTCAGCTCTGCGATCGCACAATCTTAGAAGGAGAAATATACGCGCAGAAAGATGGCTGGTCGTATCTGCGATGCCCTGGTTGCGGATTGGTTCTGCTTCACCCGATTCCGGACGAAGCGACCCTCCGCGTCTTCTATAACGACGGCTACGAAGTGGATTTTGAAAGGTACGCCAAAAATATTCGACAGGGGGCAGAGAGCATTCTGCGCGATCTGAAGAAGCAATTTCCCAACCGCGGACGGCTGTTAGAGGTGGGCTGTTCCTATGGAGGTTTCCTTGCCGAGGCCAGGCGCGACGGATGGGAAGTTGCAGGAGTAGAACTAAGTGAAACGGCGGCTTGTTATGCTCGCGACAAGTTGAACTTGCGGGTTTTCACGGGAAGTCTGCACGACCAGCTACCCCAACTCGGGGAGCCATACGAGGCAGTGGCCTTGTTCCATGTGATCGAGCATGTGCCCGATCCGGTCCAGCTTCTGGAGCAATGCCGAAAGCTCATCAGACCGGGAGGACTGCTGGTTTTGAAAACCCCCAATGTTGCCAGTCTTATAGCAAGGCTCACAAAGGCAACTTGGCAATGGGTATCCCCGCCCGCCCATCTCTATCTTTATTCTCCCAAGACGTTAGCTTTGCTTCTGGAAAAAGCAGGATATCAACCTATTGCATATCGGTCGGCACAGGGAGATGCAAATAACAATCTGTTCGCGATCATGTCCAGCGTGGCGAAGCGGTCAATTCTGCGATCAAGCGGGCAGCCTACATCACAATTGCGAAAGAGCCTGCCGGTTCGCATCGTCGAACGAACCTGTGAGTTTATTTATTATCCGTTTGGCTTGTCGATTGACCCTTGGCTGGAGAGTCGGTTGTGGCAACCAGAATTGTATGCGGTCGCCTCGAACGCAAGTTGACGGTGCAGCCGACGATGCCTCAAGCCTTTGAGATTTCACTTCCGTAAAGCTGTTGAATACTGTGGGGTAAACAAGAGTCACTGATGCGCATCCTTTACGTTGTTCCGTTTGTTCCCTGGCCTTTGCGCGTGCGATCGTACAACCTTATTCCGCGGCTCGCGAGACAGCATGAGATCTACCTCCTATGTCTCTCCGGCGCGGCCGAAGAAGACGCGCGCGCCCAGTTGGTGCAGGAATTCTGCCGAGAGATTCGCTTCGTTCGGCACAGCAAGTCGAGGGCTTTCCTGCAGTGCGCGGTTGCGCTTGCCACGCCGGTCCCGCTGCGTATGGCCTACTTTGCTTCTCCAGGAATGCAGGAGGCGGTACGCCAAGCGGCAGCGGAGTTTTCCCCCGACGTGATCTACGTCGAACGCTGGCGGGCCCTGCAGTACGTTCCAGCCGACCTCCAAGTGCCAGTTCTCTGCGATCCGACAGATTCCATGCTGCTCTACAACCAGCGCTTGATGCGAACAGGGCGCTGGTGGGAACGTTTGGTCGCGTTTGAAGAATCCCACAAATTCCGCGTGCATGAAGCGAAGCTCGCCAGGCGCGCCGACACGGTCATTTTTTGCTCGCGCGTGGATCTCGAATGCGTTCAGAAGAATGCCCCTGCTGCTCGATATGCCCTGGTTCCTAACGGCGTGGATTGCACGGCATTCTTCCCAAAGCAGCCCCAAGAAGAAGAGCCCAACACCATCGTGTTTACCGGCAACTTTGGCTATAACCCAAACCGGCACGCTGTTCGGTTCTTTCTCAAGAGGATTTTCCCGTTAATACGCCAACAGATTCCTCAGGTAAGGTTCATCGCCGTCGGCAGCGGGGCAGCACAGTACTTAGGGAAAGATTCTCGAACGAGATCTGGGCTGGAGGTGGTTGATTTCGTTCCCGAGCTGCGAGCATATATCGCCAAGGCCGCTGTTGCGATTGCGCCGATCACGGTTGGCGCTGGAGTGAGCAATAAATTGGCGGAAGCATTTGCCACGGGGACTCCAGTGGTGGCCACGCGGCTTGCCTGCGGTGATTTGCCCGTTTGCGACGGCGTGCATTTACTCCTTGCGGACGATCCGAAGGCCTTCGCCGAGAAAGTCGTTCGCCTGCTCCGCCGGCCGGATTTGCGCCGTCATCTCGCCTTAAACGCGCGGCGGCTTGTAGAAGAAACGTATGACTGGGAAATAGTGGCTGGGCGCATGGAGCAGTTGATGCGGGAGGTAGTGCACAGCAGCGCCCGAGTCGGCGAACCGATGGCTGCAATCGCGTAGGCCTGGGCAGCAGATGCGGGGTCCTCGCAGCTTGCACCCACACACGATATCCGATGCGTGATCTCTCAGCATATCCGGCAATTGTTCTGGCGGGTGGTCAAGGAACGCGGTTGCGTGCCGCATTTTCAGATGGCCCCAAGTGCCTCGCTCCCGTGGGAGATCGCCCATTCCTGGAATACCTGCTGGTGTGGTTGCGATCCGCAGGGGTCAAGGAGCTGATCTTGTGCGTCGGCTATAAGAGGTCGCAAATCCGGAACTGGCTGGGCGATGGAAGCAAGTGGGGATTCCACGTCCAATACTCCTCGGAAGAGAAGCCTCTTGGCACCGCCGGAGCGCTGAAGCACGCGGCAAGGCTGGTGACTTCGGATGTCTGCTTTGTCTTGAACGGAGATTCGTTCTTGGGCGTGGACCTTCGAGAAATGTGCAGGTTTCATCGGGCGCACGGAGCATTAGCCACGATCGCAATAGCACGTGTCCGGAATGCTGCACGGTATGGCACCGTGCAGCTGGACCGAAAAGGGGAAATCGTGGCGTTTTGCGAGAAGACTCCGGGCCCAGGCAAAGATCCCGCACCCCGCGGCGGCGTTCAATTGATTAATGGCGGGGTCTACCTGCTGAAGAAGCAATTGTTGGACGCCATCTCGTCAGCGAAGCCGATCTCTCTTGAAAAAGAGGTGTTCCCCAAGCTGGTGGGCGGGCATCTGTATGGGTTCATTACCCGGGGCTACTTCATTGATATCGGCGTTCTAGCGGACTTTGCAAGAGCGCAAACCGAACTACCGAAGAGGTGTTGTGCATGATTATTCGAGCCAAGGCGCCCTTGCGGCTCAGTTTTGCCGGTGGCGGTACGGACGTGCCACCCTTCCCGGATCGCGAAGGTGGTTACGTGCTCAACGCCACGATCGGTAACTTCGCCTGGGGAAGCTTGCGGCAGCGCGACGACGATCAGATCCAGATTGAATCGGCGGACCTGGGCATTTCCCTGAGCTTCACGGTCGGCAGCGAAATGGCATTCGATGGGCAATTGGATCTTGTCAAAGCAGCCATTCTTCGGCTTGGAGCGAAGAACTCGCATGGTTTCGACGTCTTCCTGCATAGCGACGCGCCGCCTGGTTCCGGATTGGGATCGTCATCTGCGCTCATGGTAGGACTTGTCGGTTTGGTAAAGGAATTCAAGAATCTGCCTCTCACCGAATACGAGGTGGCGCACCTCGCCTACGTAATCGAACGGCGGGACCTGGGCATCCAAGGGGGACTGCAGGACCAGTACGCAGCGAGTTTTGGCGGGTTTAATTTCATGGAGTTTTGCAAGGATAAGGTAATCGTCAATCCGCTGCGCATCAGTCAGCAAATCGTGAACGAATTAGAGCATAACCTTCTGCTTTGTTTCACAGGCACGACGCGGCGCTCGAACCACATCATTGCGGACCAAACGCGGCGATACGAGGAAAACGAAGAGGACACGGTGCGTGCTCTTCGCCAGCAGAAGCAGCTTGCTCTGGATATGAAGAATGCCCTCCTGGAGCACCGGTTGAGCGATTTTGGCGGTCTTCTTCACAGTGCATGGGAATCCAAGAAATCGCTCTCCCCTCGGATCAGCAATAGTGTTATCGATGAGATGTATGAGGAAGCGCGCAAACAAGGCGCGCTGGGCGGGAAGATAACCGGAGCAGGCGGTGGCGGGTACATGCTCTTCTACTGCCCGTTTGAGAAAAAGTGCAAAGTGGCTGCGGTCCTGCAGAAGATGGGTGCGGTCCCGACCGCTTTCGCCTTCGATCATCACGGGCTGCAGACGTGGAGGGCCCATGAAGTCCACGTTGGGCATTGAGCGCCTCGTTGCCGACCGCATCCGGGAGAGCGTGGCCGTCAAGCAGGCGCTCCTGCAGAACGAAGAGTTCTTGGCGCTCGTTGCAGAAGTCGCGCGTGCCATCGTGGAATCGTTGCGCAGGTGCGGCACGGTATTTTTCTTTGGCAATGGCGGTAGCGCGGGCGATGCGCAGCATTTGGCAGCGGAGCTGGTCGGCCGATACCTGCGCGAGAGGCGAGGTCTTGCGGGGCTGGCGCTGACAACGAACACCTCGTGCTTGACGGCGATCGCGAATGATTATGGGTACGACTCTGTTTTTGCCCGCCAATTGCAAGCGATGGGCTCAGCCGGAGATATTGCGATTGGCATCTCGACAAGCGGCAATTCGGCGAATGTATTGCGAGCCGCAGAGGCGGCCAGGGAAAAAGGAATGATCACGGTGGGAATGACCGGCATGGATGGCGGAAAGCTGAAGTCTTTGGTCGATTATTGCCTGTGCGTAACCGCAGACCACACGGCAAGGATTCAGGAAGCCCACATTCTGATCGGGCATATTTTGTGCGAGATCGTCGAGGAAGAGCTGTTCGATGAGGGCCGTGTTTCTTGACCGCGACGGGGTAATCAATCGAAAAGCCCCGGAGGGAGAATACATCGCCACATGGGGCGATATGCGATTTCTTCCGGGTGCGTTTGCTTCCGTTTCAACCCTCTTTCGAGCGGGGTTCCAGATCATTGTGGTGACGAATCAAAGAGGAATCGCCCTTGGCAAGGTCCGTCTCGAAGACCTCGAAGAGATGCACAGGCGCATGCGAGCAAGATGTTCTCAACATGGCGCAATCATCACGGACGTGTACTTCTGTCCGCACGACATCTCGGAACACTGCTCATGCCGGAAGCCAAAACCGGGCATGCTGCTGCAAGCCGCGGAAGACCACGCCCTGGATCTTTCTTCTTGCTGGATGATTGGTGACGCAGCGAGTGATCTTGAGGCTGGCAGAAAAGCGGGTTGCAAAACTGCCTGGATCCTGCCGGCCGCTGCACCGCAGAGGATTGATCTTCACGCGGACCTGCGAGCCCACAATCTGCCGTCCGCGGTCCGGAAAATCCTGCGAGCGGTAGCGGGGCGGCAGAGTGCGGAGAAGACCTGAGAAAGCATTTCCCCTGAACGCTAGTGCGAGTCTTCCCATTCGAATAAACCAGATTCGCCGGTCGCACGCTGTTCGGTGACGGCGAGCCAGTAATGTGTTTGCTTCCAGCCGAGAGAAAAGGAGAAACGTTTTATGCAAATCTTTGTGGATTCTGCGGATTACAAGCAAATCGACCACTGGCTGCAGGAGGGAATAGTGGACGGGGTAACGACGAATCCCAGCATTATGTTCAAGGACGGCGTGCCAGACATCGAGGAAGGCGCGCGAAGGCTCGCGGCCCTGCTGCAGGAACGCCCGCTCAGCGTGGAAGTCACCACGAATGATCGGGATATCATGCTGGAGCAGGCGCGGGAATTCGCCACTTGGGCCCGCAACATCGTGGTCAAGATTCCCGTCGTCAACGAGTACGGGGAATCCTGTCTTGGCGTTATGCACCATCTGTCGAACGAAGGCATAGCGATCAACGCTACGGCAATTCTCTCATTCAATCAGGCGATCCTGGCCGCCAAAGCCGGAGCGACGTACGTGAGTATTTTCGCGGGCCGTGTCGCCGATGAAGGCAACGACCCAACTGTCGTGATCCGCAATGTTCGCAACTGGCTGGACCAGTGGGATTGTCCCGCGCAGATCATCGTGGGGAGCATTCGAACGGTGATGGACATTCAGAATGCGGCGCTGGCCGGCGCGCACATCATTACGATCCCGCCGCAGTTCCTACCCAAAATGGTGGATCACCGCTACACCCGGGAAACGGTCCGCCAGTTCGTGCAGGACGCGCAGAAAACACTCGAGCAAATGCACAAGGCAAAAGTGCAAGTGGCGTCCGGGAGCAACAGTTAGTCGAGGGAATATTCCGAGGCGAATTGCCCATGTCAACCAGCGAGACAGTTGCCTCCAGCGAAACAAAACTTCTGACGTTTGCGCCGCCGGCCGCACGTTCGCAGGCGGCGTATTCAAGGATTCTGGCGTGGTCTCCACTGCACAAGCTGACCTATTTGTGCAGCGACCTTTTTGCGGTCACTCTGGCGCATATGCTGGCGGTCCGCCTCATCGGACATTTTCTGCATCTGCCCCTGAGCGCAATGAATCCTTTTGAGTATCATCGATTTTATATCCCGTTCTTCGCCGTGGTTTTGTATCTCTTCGAAGGTTACAAAAGCCCCGAATTGCGCCGGCCCGAGCAGGAACTGGAAAAAAGCTGCAAGGCGCTGGCCGTGAGTTTCCTCGGTTTGGTTCTGTTCAATTTTGTCGTCCTACGATCGGAAAGCTTCTCGAGGTATTTGTTGCTTACCTGGTTTGTGCTGGCTAGTGTCTTGTTGGTGAGCCTGCGCTTCACCCTCAGAGCCATTTACGAAAAGCTCTGGCGAGCAGGATTTTGCCAGCGACGCGCGCTTCTTATCGGTGCTCCCGCTGGGCTCGAAGGGTACCAACGTTCGCTGTCGATCCAGCGGCATCGCGCCTGCGACGTCGTGGGATACATTTCCGATTCTGAAGACGCGGAGACGTTTCCCGCAGGAAAGCATCATCATCCGTGGCGCGTTTCGTTGAAGGATGTGGAAAGGTCTCTGGCCAATGCCGGCGCGCAGTTGCTGATCATCGTGCCTGACGGCATCCCGGGTGGCGAGACGTGGCTGAAAGAACTCGTGGGTAGGTGCAAGCAACTGCGGGTGGACGTTGAACTGTATTCGGAGGTTTTGGCCACAGCCAATCTAAACTACGAACACGATGATTTTTCCGGATGCTTCCGGTTTTATGCCGCTCCAGAATGGTCCCTCACGGTGCAGCGCGCCGTAAAACGCGGCCTGGACTTGGCCATCGGGCTAGTTGGCGGCGCCGTGACGCTGCTCCTAACGCCTTTCATGTATGCCTTGGTCAATCTGGAGGACCGCGGCCCCGTTTTTTACAGGCGGGAATTTGTAGGTTGCGATGGCCAGATCCACTATTACCTGAAGTTCCGGACCATGTTGAAGGATGCGGATGAGATACTGCGCCGCGATCCCAAGATGAAAGCCGAATTCATCCACCAATACAAACTGAAGCGTGATCCCCGAATGCTGCGCGTGGGGCGCTTCATGAGACGATACAGCTTGGATGAATTCCCGCAGTTTTTCAGCCTGCTCTCTGGAAAGCTGGCTTTTGTCGGCCCCAGGGTAATTTCCGAAGAAGAAAAGCAGCGCTATGGAACACTATTACCGAAACTGCTTTCGTGCAGACCAGGCATGAGCGGTTTCTGGCAGGTCATGGGACGGCAGACGACCACCTATGAGGAGCGGGTTGAGATGGACATGTTCTATGTCGACCGTTGGTCTATCTGGCTGGATCTAGTGATCATTGCCAAGACGTTCTGGATAGTTCTGAAGGCTGAAGGCGCCTACTAAAAAAGGAAAGGGTGGATCATGAAGATTCTTGTGACTGGGGCTGCGGGTTTCATCGCATCACACGTGGCCGACGCGTATGTGGATGCGGGCCACGAAGTGGTTATTGTCGACGATCTTTCTCGCGGTTCGCTAAGGAACGTGAATCCTAAGGCCCGTTTTTATCAGTGCGATATCCGGGATCAGGGAGCCATCGAGAAAATCTTTCAGTCGGAGAAGCCCGCGATTGTTAACCATCATGCCGCGCAAATGGACGTGCGGCGTGGTGTCCGCGAACCTCTCTTTGACGCCGATGTCAACATCCTCGGGTCGATAAACTTGCTCGGGGCGGCAATTACCCACAAAGTGAAACGATTCATTTACATCGCCTCCGCTGGGGCAGGTTATGGAGAGCCTCAGGTAAACCTTGTTGGAGAAGAGTACCCTATCAATCCGATCACACCCTATGGCATCAGCAAGCATACGGTCGAGCATTATCTATTCACGTTTAGTTTTCTCTACGGCTTGGAGTACGCCATCTTGCGGTATGGAAACGTCTACGGACCGCGGCAGAACTCGCAGGGTGAAGCCGGGGTTTTCGCCATCTTTTCAGAGCAGATGCTTGCCGGGGTGCAGCCGGTCATTTATGGAGACGGCAATAAAGTCCGCGATTATGTCTATATTTCCGACGTTGTTGCCGCCAACGTCGCCGCACTTGAACGAGGCACGAATGAGATTTTCAATATCAGCACCGGGGTGGAGACAAGGGACCTCGAAGTATTTCAGATTGTGCGCAGCCTCCTCGGCAAGGAAGTGGAACCCAAATATGCTCCAAGACGTCCCGGCGAAATAGACAGGATTTGTCTCGATATATCTAAGGCTACGCGCCTGCTCGGATGGGTTCCCCGGATTTCCCTTACAGAGGGAGCGCACGCTACCGTAACGTACTTCCAGAACAGGGCACAGGAGTCCGCCGCGGCGTCTACTGCCGCCTAGTATTGCTCAGTTCAGTAGAGCAGTCTTGATTCTCCTGAGCGAAAAATCTTTCCAAACGCGAACGTGGAATTCACGAACAAAGTATGTTTGATTGCTGGGGCCTCCGGAGCCATCGGGAGCGCCGTCGCAAAGGCTTTTTACGACGAGGGTGCGTGTGTTGCGCTCACGTACCATGCAAAGAGAACTTGCGCTCTCTCCATCGGGTTGCCGTCGAAGGATCCGCGCATTGCAACGTTCCGGTTGGACGCCCGGAAATGGAAGGATGTTCAAACCGTTGTCGCGAAGGCAGGGAATAAGTTCGGGCCAATCGACATTTTGGTGAATTGCGTCGGGGTCTTGGGACCGGTTGGGCCCACACAGGAAGTCTCAGTTGAACATTGGATACAGACCATCCAGATTAATCTGTTGGGCGGCTTCCTTCTTGCCCGGGCTGTACTGCCCTCGATGCTAGCAAGCGGTGCGGGCAAGATCATCCTATTCTCCGGGGGAGGCGCGGCCTATGGCCGTTCCTTTTTCACCGCCTACAGCGCCTCGAAGGCCGCCCTGGTGCGCTTTACTGAGAGTCTCGCTGCTGAAGTGGCCGACAAAAACATCCAGGTCAATGCCATTGCTCCAGGCCCCGTGAAGAGCCGAATGTGGGACGAACTGCTTGCCATCGGCTCGGCGGGTGGCCCTCAGGCCCTGGCGGAACTGAAAAAGATGGACGAAACCGGCGGCGTTCCAGCGGAACGCGCTGCTGCATTGGCCGTGTTCTTAGCCTCGAGCCGCTCCAATGGTTTGACGGGGCGCCTAATCAGCGCGGTATACGACAAATGGGAAACGCTGGGAGCAAGCATTTCAAATGCCCTCTCTAAAGATGCCGGCACACTTCGCCGGGTCCCACTGGAGTAAACGCATGCACTCGATAGCTATTGTTGGCGCGGGGCGAGTGGGACAAATCCGAGCTGGTGCGATTCGGCGTTCCAAAGATTCTTTTCTCGCTGCCGCGGTCGATATCGACCGGGCGCGCGCTGAAAAACTGGCCGAGGGGACCGAAGCCATCGTTAGTACTGACTGGAGTTCCGTTATTGCACGCCCGGAGGTGGACACGGTAGTTGTCTCTACGCCTACAAAATTTCATCCCGATGTCGCGATTGCGGCTCTACGTGCTGGTAAGCATGTCTTATGTGAAAAACCGTTGGGACGAAATGTGGCCGAAGCCCGGGAGATGTTTGAAGCAGCCCTTCAGTCACGCCGAGTCCTGAAGACCGGGTTCAACTATCGCCACATGGCGCATGTGCGCAAAGCGAGAGAGCTGCTGGAGGCCAATGCGATCGGGCCGTTGCATTTCCTTAGATCTCGCTACGGCCACGGGGGCAGGCCCGGATACGAGAAGGAATGGTGCACCGATGCCGAATTGAGTGGGGGAGGGGTGTTGCTCGAACAAGGCATTCATATTTTTGATTTGGTGCGTTTTCTGCTCGGCGAGCCGGTACAGCTTGTGGTCCAGACTCAGCGTTGCTTCTGGGATTTTCCCGCAGTCGAGGACAACGGATTCTGTCTCATCGAGACCGAGCACGGCCTATTGGCACAGATCCATATTAGTTGGACACAGTGGGTGAATGTCTTCGAACTTGAACTCTTTGGGCGGGATGGATATTTGCGCCTGGAAGGTCGCGACTCCCATTACGGGCCGCAGCGTCTCACCTGGGGAAAACGCAAGCATGATCACAGCCGGCCGGAGCAAGAGATATTCGAGTATCCCCCAATTGACAGTTCCTGGGATTTGGAATGGCACGAGTTTTGCTCCGCAATTGAGGAAGACCGGGAACCACTTGGCAGCGCCAGCGATGGGTTGCGTGCGCAGCAGTTGGTCGAGAGCGCATATGAGAGCGCTTCCCGGAGGTCTTGGGTTTCGGTCCCCGTTTTCGAGCTCCTGGCTCAGAAGGCTATTCAATGATCATTACACGCACGCCGTTTCGAGTAACTCTTGGCGGAGGAGGCACGGATCTCCCCTCCTTCTATGCCGAGCACGGTGGATTCATTCTGGCTGCCGCGATCGACAAATATATGTTCTTGAATGTGAACACCCCCATTGTGGACGACAAAATACGCATCCGGTACTTACAGTCCGAAATGGTGGATCATGTGGACGAAGTGCAACACACGCTGGCCCGGGAGGCGCTGCGATATTTCGGCATCCCCAACGGCATCGAAATCGTATCGATTGCCGATATTCCCTCCGGGACCGGTCTCGGATCGTCCAGCTCTTACCTAGTAGGCCTTTTGAATGCCCTGCACACCTTGACACAAGATCAGGCCACACCTCAAAAACTTGCCGAGGAAGCCTGCCACATCGAGCTGGACGTTTTGAACAAACCGATTGGCAAGCAAGACCAGTACATGGCGGCTTTCGGCGGTCTTACAGCATTAGACATAACACCCGACGGCACAGTGTGCGTGACTCGCTTGGACCTAGATGTGGATTTGGTCGAGAGCCTGGAGCACAACATTTTGATGTTCTATACCCACGAAATGCGCGATGCCACAACCATTTTGAAGAAACAGGATGATGCCATGCGGACAAGAAACCGCACGGTCGTCAAGTGCCTGCGTGAAATCAAGGATATCGGCCTTGAGATCAGCAGCGCTATTTCGAAGGGCAATCTGCATCGCTTCGGTAAACTGCTGGACGTCCATTGGCAATCGAAAAAGCGGCTCTCCGAGGGAATCTCCAACCCTCAAATCGACGCCTGGTATGAACTCGCTAAGCAAAATGGGGCGATCGGGGGAAAGATCTCTGGTGCCGGGGGTGGCGGCTTCCTCATGCTGTACTGCGAAGAGAATAAGGCTTGCCTGCGTGAGGCGATGCGAAGAGCAGGCCTCCGAGAACTGAAATTTCGGTTCGATTTTGAAGGCAGCAAGGTAGTCTTTGATGTGGTTTCCCGCGACGGCAGGCTCGCCCACAACTATCGCCAAAACAATAACCATCGCTGCGAAGAGCAGCTCGCACTCAAGCAAACAGCTGCTCGTTAGTATCGGCCGTCGCCTCCTTCTTGTTTCTGTGTCCTCAGAATTTCCTGGGTATCGCTTAGATGAAAGCTGTTCTTCTCGATCGAGACGGCGTTATCAACGCTCTTGTCTATCACGAGGACGCTGGCGTCATTGATTCGCCTTTCAAGCGCTCTCAATTTAAACTGCTTCCACGTGTCCCAGAAGCGATCCGACTGCTGAACGACATGGGCTTCAAGACCGCCATCGTGTCGAATCAACCCGGCATCGCCAAGGGGACACTGAAGCCGGCAATGCTCAAGGCGTTTGAGCGCAAAATGCTCTCGGAAATTCACTCTAAGGGCGGACACATTGACCGCATCTTCTATTGCCTGCACCACCCGGAAGCAAAAGTGCGCAAGCTCCGCCAGCGTTGCCATTGCCGCAAACCAGAGATCGGCTTGCTCAAGCTCGCGGCTGCAGAACTGCGTGTGTCACTCGCCGAGTGTTATATGGTCGGAGACGGAATCCCCGATTTGCTGGCGGGATCTCGTGCTGGCTGCAGAACTATTTTCATAGGGCGTTGGAAGTGCGAGATTTGCCAATTCATTGAAGCCCCGGACGTACACCCGGCCTTTGTGGCAAAAGATCTGTTTGAGGCTGCGCAGTTCATTCGCTCGGAAATGACAGGAACGGGTCAAGCCGCCTTCTCACCGAATTGCCTTGTGGCACAGACTTGAATCCTCTCAGTTGGGTCGGTCATTGAACCAATATCCCTGATCAAAAGAGGTGGACTGCATGCACTACGTCGCCCAATATATTCAAGAAGCCACAGAGATCTTGGGGCTTGTCGATCAATCGAATATCGAACGGACCGTCGATTTGCTCCTAGATTTGCGCGAGCGCCCCGGCAGGCTGTTTCTGCTAGGTGTTGGCGGTGGGGCGGGGCACGCCTCTCACGCGGTCTGCGATTTCCGCAAAATTGCCCAGATCGAAGCGTACGCGCCCTCGGACAACGTTTCCGAACTCACAGCGCGGGTGAACGACGAGGGTTGGGAGACATGCTACGCCAATTGGCTTCGCGTGTCCCGGCTGAATGAGCGCGACATGGTCTTCGTCATTTCCGTCGGCGGAGGCGACGCGACAAAGAACATCAGCGCTAACCTAGTGCGGGCTCTGGAATACGCTCAGGAAGTGCGGGCCACCATTTGTGGGATCGTTGGCCGCGATGGGGGCTACACCGCTCAGGTCGCGGACGCTTGCGTGCTCATTCCAGTAGTCAACTCTTCCACTGTAACGGCCCACACTGAATCCTTTCAGGCGATGATTTGGCATCTCTTGGCTTCCCACCCGAAATTGAAAGTCGCTGAGATGAAATGGGAATCCGTTCAGCCCGAGACAAAAGTGCAAAGGGCTGCTATCTGACGGCAGCCTGACTTTCCTCCGCCCGGAGTTTCCTTCTCTCATTTCCTGACAGCGGCGTTACCATGTCCGATCGCCATGAAATCGTCAAAGCAGTGATCCCTGCCGCTGGCTTCGGCACGAGGATGCTTCCCGCAAGCAAAGCCGTTCCAAAGGAAATGCTTCCGGTTGCCGGCAAGCCGCTCATTCAGTATGCGGTGGAGGAGGCTGTCGCGAGCGGAATCCACACTGTGATTCTGGTCATCCGGAACCACAAATCTCTCATCCGAGCGCATTTTGCTTACGACCCCGAGCTCGAATCCTTCCTTGAGGAGCGCCAACTTACAGCCGCGGCCGAGGTCGCCCGCCAATTGGCAAGCCTTGCGGATCTGCAATACGTCGAACAGGAAAAACCACTCGGCCTTGCCCATGCCATTTGCTGCGCTCGACCACTGCTCACAGAGGAGCCCTTCGTCGTTCTTCTTCCGGACGTGATCATGGTGAATGATGCGCCGGTAACCTCCCAATTGATACGCACACATGAGCAGCTAGGGGGAAGTGTCGTCGCCATTCGTGAGGTGGACCCATCTGCAGTGCAGCGCCATGGCATCGTTCAGCTGGAACACCCCACAGCTTTCCCTTCAAGCAAAGCAGCACGTGTGATCGGATTGGTCGAAAAGCCGGCGGCTGCACAGGCGCCGTCTCGACTGGGTGTATTCGGCCGCTATCTGTTGGAGCCCACCATTTGGGATTTCATCGCACAAACGGCCCCCGACACGCGTGGTGAAGTTCAGCTCACGGATGCTTTGAACCTGTTTTGCCAGGCAGGACTTCTTTCCGGGCTCTGCTTCGAGGGTGAACACTACGATGCAGGCGATCCTCTTGGCTATCTCCAAGCGAACCTTGAGCTCGCTCTGCGTGATCCCCACCTGCGCCAACCGCTTGTAGGCTATCTGCGCCATCTCCAGGTCCAGGCGGATGGCTCCGCTGGCTAGATACAATCAGAGATTGGCGACCACCACTTTTCTGCACCTGGGTCCGTCGGCTCTCGAGATCTGGGCGTTCGAGGAAAAACGGTCGAGCTTCGGAATCGCCATAACGCATTTCCACACAGCTGTCGCCCGCTTACATCAGGTGCAGACGCTTGGAGAGTAGCATTCGCCTGAGGAGAAGGCCGTTTCGATCTGCAATGCATCTTCCAGTGGTTTTATCTTGGGATTTCCACCTAAGCCTACAGACAATCTGGACATTGTTATTTCGAGGATTGCAGCAAGAACAGATCGATTTCCCGACAACAGACTTGGAGAACAAACCAAGCCACTTTCTAACGTGGGAGGTTCCGAACGTTAGTCGTACGTAGTAGTGTGCGTATCAGTTTCGGAGGAGGTGGGTCGGACTTTCCTTCGTATTACGAAAGGTTCGGAGGTGCGGCTCTCAGCGCGGCCATTAACAAGTATGTCTATACATTGATCGAGAAGAGGTCGGATGGGAAAATTCACATTATCTCTGCAGAGGACCGCATCGTTGAAACCCGGCAAGACGTTGCGCGAATGGACGTTCGCGACAATGTACAGGAGAATCCTCTGGCTACCCTCAAAGAGCCTGGGCGCGACGTCTCGGCCAACCACTTTCTTGCCGCCGAGATTTCGCAGGGAACGTGACTTGGATCTTCTGCGAGTGTTTGTGTCAATCTGCTGAAAACATTGGCACGCTACGGCTGGGTAATCTTCATTAAAATGAGTATGCGAAACTTGAAGCCGTTTGCCCTGATTCTGGCATGTCTCACGCACCCCGCGCTATCCCTTGGCCAGGATCCAAAGAGCCGACCTTCGGATGGGATTTTACAGGACTCTAAAGCCACTGATTTCAACACAAGCATCTATTACAAAAACAAGCTCGAATTCTCCTTGGAAACGGGATGGCTTCCCGTCAATATCCCTTGGCCTTTCGACTTTCTCACACTCGGTTCGTACGACGAAACTCCGCTAAAATACACGCTGGTACCCATCATTGCTTCTCTCCGATGGCAAACGGGCAACGTAAAAGGTCCTTCGGTTCTACGCGGCAATTGGGATTTTACCTTCAGTGGGGCCTTCACTGTGATTCCCCGGGGACCTGAAACCCGGTATTGGGCTTACGACATGGGTATCCGGCGTAATTTTGTCCGGCCTAACTGGAGAATTGTGCCCTACTTTGACGGACGCCTCGGCCTCGGGGATATTAACGCTAAGGGACCCAAAGGAGTGGCCTGGGCGCAGGGACAGGACTTCACGTTTACTCTCATGTTGGGCAGTGGAGTGCGATATAACTTCAATCCTCGCTATGCCATTTCGGCCGGTATCAATTACATGCATGTATCAAATTTTTATTTATCCGAACCGAAGTTTTTGAACTATGGCATTAATGTTTACGGGCCCATGGTTGGGGTCGATATCCGGTTAGGCAAGCCCAAACGGCAGTCTTCGCAACAACATCTGGATATGAGGTGACGCGCGTCGCAAGCGTTTGTGAACACCGCACTGGTTCTGCTGGCAGAATCTCCAGCGCCCGCTTCGCTCGCTTTCGTCTGAACGAGTGCGCCCTTCTAATCCTTTTTGATCTCGAAAACAGCACGATACTACAAGCGTCTCGTCCGTTCGGGACGCCCTGAAACGATTTTCATCAGGACCATTGCCTGACTGGCGCTTGCAATTGCACCGAGTTTTTGCTTCAGATTGCATTGCGCCATCAAAAGCCCCACTCCTTTAATCGCTGCGGCCCGTGGAAAATCTTCCCGTCCCCCCGCTGATACTTCGGGCACGGAGTGTGCCCCAATTCGGAATCGCCCCTCGCGCGGCACACTTCATCTGTAGACCTCGCATCAAGTCGTCCGCCAGGCACATCTCAAAAGGTCACGGCCCGTTCTAGGGCCAGCTGAGTGCGACTGCAGGCCAGCACCCTTCTGCCGCGATAGCAACCCGCCCTGCGGGCACTTTCCCACCAAGTCGTACTTCACCACCCACAATTGATGGAATCCTTCGGGGACCCGCACTCCGTCTTGGGATGCTCAATAGGTTCCGTGTATTTGTTGGTCTCATTCCGGCTCGGCAGACTCCCAGCGCCGGAACTTGACCTCGTTCTCGCCTGCCTTGGGTAAGAGCTAATATGCCGAGGTGAGCGCCTCTCGATCTCCTTTGTTTTCATGGGCTTGGCTTGCCTTGCCCTCTCTAAAGACAGCGTTGCTGTTCTAAAAGAACAATATACTTGACATATAGATCGGCTTACTGTACTCTGATCGAACCCTCAAAGGGAGGATTTGATTATGCAGTCGAGATCGAGCGCGATGGACGAAGGGCAGAAAAGCCCCCTTCTCAAATTCTATTCCTTCGCCGGTGTGTTTGCTGGCGCGCTCATTTTGAGCGCACGCTTGCCTGCACCTTGGCCAGTGCTATTCCAGATCGTAATGATTGCGACAGCGGGATTTGCTGTCTGGACTCTGGTTCGTTTCCTGAAAGTTGCTGACGAACGCCAGCGCCGGACCAACTTCCGAGGCTTGCGTTTCGCTTTTGTGGCTGGACTGGTTCTTTCCCTGTTTGGCGGCTTCGTTCAAGGCTTTGGCGTTCTGCATGTTTCCTGGATTGGGGTGCTCGGCTTGCAGCTCATTCCGTGGAGCTTCGGCCTCATTTATTACTCCTGGTGGCGCCAATGAAAACGCGACTCCGTGTTTTGCGCGCCGAGCGGGAATGGTCTCAGGCAGATCTGGCCACAGCCGTCAACGTGACCCGGCAGACGATCAACTCGATTGAGACGGGACGATACGATCCGAGCCTTCCCCTTGCCATAAAGATTGCGCGGATTTTCGGCAAGCACGTCGAAGAAGTGTTTCTTTTTGACGAGAGCGATTTGGCAGCCCCTGTTGACAACGACTATTAGAGAGTTTGATCCAAGCATGACGAAGTCCAGTAGTTCACCCCTTTGCGTTTCATTCAGCGAGCTACAAGTTCGCCCGAAATGGTTTTCTGTGCCCACTCGCTTTCGCCTGAACGAGTGCGCACTTCAAATTCTTCAGGAGAACTTTCATGTCCCGCGGATTTGAGGGATTCGAAATTGACGATTTTCGTAGCTTGGATTACGCAGAGCGTGGCATGGGTGGAGGGTCGGGTTCGTCCTGGGACAAATGGAAAGAGCTTCAGAAAATCTACCATGAAGAAAAGCGCACCGACGCTCTCTCTCGTGAAGCACAACAGCGTTCCGGCAGGGAACGCCCGCCACTGCCTCGCGAGGAGCGCGTCCGGGAGATGCTTGAGCAACGTACACGAACCGCCTATGCGGATCGGAATAGGACTTATTCGCTGCGGGATTCGGAGATTTACACGCTGTCGGAAGTAGGCAAGTTTCGCGTTGTCGCCAAGATCGACCTGGCCGAGTTCGCCTACAACCGTGACCGGAGCCGCATGGAAAACGATGTTGAGAACCTGGTACGCCAAGGGCTCGCAAAGGTGACGACCATCCCGGACATCGACTACAACCCCTCCCAGGTTGTGACGCTTACCAAGGAAGGTCACAAGCTGCTGTCTCGCGGCAAGGTTCTCCCTTCAAGTCAGGCCATCTACCACGGTCTCAAAAAGCCTAAGGAAGCTGCCCACGACGCGGATCTCTACCGCCTCTATCACAAGGTCAGCGATGAAATCGAAAGCAAGGGCGGCAGAGTGCTTCGCGTGCAGCTCGACTACGAAATGAAGGATGAACTTTACTCACGGCTCGCCCGCGCCTCTCAGGATAAGACGAGAAACACGCACACTTTGCGACAGGAAGTCGCGGCGGGTTACCACCTCAAGGTTGTCTCCGGCAAGATTCCCATCCCCGATCTACGCGTTGAGTACGTGAACGAAAACGACAACCAAATCCAGCGCCGCGATCTGGAGCTGGCCACGGACCATTACCGGCCACGCGGACTATCGCAGAAGGCCCGCGCCGGCTTCCAGATGCCGGAGAGGACATTGAAACGCCCGCACAGATTTCTCACGGCAGAAGAAGTTCGGCGACTCGTAGCAGCAAGCAAGGAGCCAACCCGCACAATCATCCTTCTGGCAACAATGACGGGATTGCGGATTGGCGAGATCCTTGCGTTGCGATGGGGACGCATAGACCTACTTCGAGGCACCTTGCTTGTGGCAGAGACTTGCTACAAGGGGCACTTTGGAACTCCGAAGACACGTGCAAGTAAACGTGAAGTTCCATTGGCTCCGGTAGTTGTGCGTGAATTGAAAGAGCACTATTCGCGCTCAGTGGACCACTCTCCGAGTGCTTTGGTGTTCGCCACAAACCAAGGTACTCCGCTCGCTGCGGCCAATCTCAGGAGGGAGTCACTAAGCACCGCATGCAAGCGAGTTGGTCTTCAGCGAATCGACTGGCACACGCTTCGTCATACGCACGGCACGCTGTTGCACTCACAAGGAACGCCATTGAAAGTTGCACAGGCTCAGCTTGGGCATTCCCACATGGCAACGACTTTGGAGGTCTATACGCATGCCAGTGCGAGTGCGCAAAGAGATGCTGTGAACCTGCTCGAAGACCAATTGTTCCCAAATGTTCCCAAGTTCGAGAGAAGTGGAAATACGACGCAGGACGAAAGTCAGTTGGTTCAGTGAGTTAGTGGTCGGGGCGCCCGGATTTGAACCGGGGACCTCCTGCGCCCAAGGCAGGCGCGCTACCAGGCTGCGCTACGCCCCGACAATTGGTACGTCTGTGATTCTACTGTACTTCCCGGGATGATTCCTAGTTATCATAACGACGAATGTGCGCGAACTGTGCCACATAGCTGCCGATTTATCTACTGTGCCCAAAATTGGTGCGCTCTAAACCGCTGAAAATAGAGAGCGCCAGAATTGTTGGAAGCGGCGCCCCTTGCCTGAAAAGCAGGGGCGTCCTTTTTGCCAAGAATTCCAGGAACTCCATCAGTTTCATAGTGTCTGAGTGCTTAGACAGAAGGGAATGAGAAAGTGCGCGCCAGTTGAGGCGCTCGCGAGTGTTGTTCGTGCTTGGGAGGAATAGCCATCCTCTCCGCGTCTTCGACCACTCCACGGTATTCCATTGCCCTTGGCCGCGCGACCGCAGTGGGCGAGGCTACTTTTTGCGAACGGAAACGACGGAAGCGGCGTAACGATCTCCGCGGAGAATGGATATGCTGAACTCGATGGCAGCCTGCTGGACATCGAACGTCGTTTCCTTGATGAGCAGAACCGCACTGCCCGGAGCAGCCTGCAAGAGCTTTGCGTCCTCCGGCTTTGTCGTCGCGGCCCCAATCACTTCCTCGGCCCAATGCAATTTGCGGTGGTAGATGTGTTCGAAAACGTGATACAGGGACTGTCCTTCCAGATCCTGCTTGTCAATGTCAGGGAAGATTGCCGCGGGGAGGTAACTCGTAACCACCGCCACCGGCGCTTGATCCACAAAACGAAGGCGGCGCAGACGAAAGACTTGCTCATCCGGCCCCAACTTTAGGGCTTGTGCGACTTCCTGGTCCGGCTTACACAATTCAAGCGAGAGAACTTTGGCGGAGGGAGTCAATCCCCTACGTCGCATTTCCTCGCTGAATCCACGAAGCTGCTGAAAATTCCACGGCAATGTTCCGGAACCAATCACGGGCTTCTTGCCGCGCGCGATGAGCAGAAGCCCCTCGGACCGCAGCTTCTGAAAAGCCTGCCGCACCGGCATCTTACTGATGCCCAGCATGCGCGCCAATTCGCCCTCGGAATGGAAAATCTGCCCCTCCTGAAGATGACGGTCCTTAATCAGATTGCGGATTTGACTAACGATCTGCTCGTAGTAGGGAACGAAACTGCTGTGGTCCAAGGTCAAACGAAGCGGCCCAGGAGAGCGATCGGAATCACGAACTGTTTGTGGAAGCGCCATGGCAACAAGAGTTGAGAAATTGAAAACTAATCATACAACGTATACAGGTTGAAGCCAAGAGGGAAATTGAGAAGAGGGAAGATGGAGACAATTATTACGCAAACCGATGTAAAAAATAGATTTAGCCATGGGGAGAAGAGGGGCTGAAAGGAAAGGCCGGGAAGGCACAAAAAGAAATGCTTGACAACTACTATACATATGCGGTTTATATATTATGTTATTGAAGTTTCGGGGCGACTTTTGATCCCTCTTACAGCCACCCCGGGAGGTTTGGCATGTGTTCAGTAAGTTTCGTCACGGGAATACTGAAGCGTTTTCTCACTTCGTTGTGGCTTCTCCTTTTTCTTTTGGGGTTTACGGCGTCGCTGTGTTGGGCGCAGGTGGACTCGAGCCGGATTGTTGGGACCGTGGTGGATTCGTCGGGAGCCGTCGTGATAGGTGCGACGGTGAAGGTGGCAAATACGGAGACGAACATTACGGTCGGTGCGACGACGAATGAGTTCGGGGAGTACACGGCTACGCCGCTCAAGCCGGGAGTGTATTCAATCAGCGCTGAAAAGAGCGGGTTCAAGACCGCGGTGCAGAGCGCGATCAAGCTGGACATCAACCAGGTGGCGCGGGTGGATTTCTCTCTGCAACCGGGCGAAGTGACGGAACGGGTGGAAGTGACCGCCGCGGAACCGCTTGTCGAGTCGCAGACGTCTTCGATCGGCCAGGTGATTGAGGAGACCCGAGTGCACGATTTGCCGTTGAACGGGCGAGATTTCCTGCAGCTGGCGTATTTGAGCCCGGGCGTAAATCAGGGGCAGACGGGACTCGTGCAACAGGGCGGGATACCAGAGAACGAGCGGGGTAACGGTGCCATCCAGGTGAACGGCCTGATGGCCACGAACAACAATTTTCTGTTGAACGGATTCGACAACAACGAACAGCAGATCGGATTCGAGGTATTGCAGCCTCCGGTGGACGCAATTGAGGAATTCAAGGTGCAGACGAACAGCTTCGGTGCGGATATCGGCAAGGGCGGCGCGGTGGTAAACGTGGTGCTGAAGTCCGGGGCGAATAATTTCCACGGTAGCCTGTTTGAATTTCTGCGCAACTCCGCGTTCGACGCGAAAAACTTCTTTGACGATCCGACGAGTCCCATTGCGCCGTTCAAGCAAAACCAGTTTGGCGGGACGCTGGGCGGGCCGGTGATCCGGAACAAAACCTTTTTCTTCGTGGACTACCAGGGAAC